>Ga0335085_10006195_pt1 | contig 18962 bp, 18 predicted proteins | sample Lox_Sample_45_FD_206712 | JGI IMG/M metagenome (GOLD analysis project Ga0335085, IMG submission 206712) | Soil microbial communities from Loxahatchee National Wildlife Refuge, Florida, United States - Lox_Sample_4.5 | ecosystem: Environmental > Terrestrial > Soil > Wetlands | place: USA...
GGAGCGGGGCCGGGAGCGGGAGCGGGGCCGGGAGCGGGAGCGGGGCCGGGAGCGGGGCCGGGAGCGGGAGCGGGGCCGGGAGCGGGAGCGGGAGCGGGGCCGGGGCCGGGAGCAGGGCCCGGAGCGGGGCCGGGGCCGGGAGCGGGGGGCACGGCGGGCAGTTCACGGCGGCGCAACCGGAGCGCGGCCAGGGCCTGGCGGCACTCCGCCGTGAACGCGGCCACGCCCTCGTGGTCGGCCGGATCGGCGACGGCCGCCAGCATCGCCGCGACGTCGTCGAGGGTGAGCGGCGGCCCGGGGCGGCGGATGCGCAGATCGGTGAGGAACCCATCCGGTTCGAGCGGTACGGCGCTACCGCCCTTCCCGGGCCCGCGCGGAAGGTCCAGCACCGGGCCGGCCGGCCCGGTGCGGACCAGCCGGGTGAGACCGCCGTAATCCTCCCGCAGCAGCGTGTCCACGACGGCGGCGGCCAGCTCGTGCTCGGTGGCCGGCTCGTGCCCCGGCTCACGCCCGGCGGCCGGCCTGGTCCGCTGGCCGGCCGTCCCGGCGGATGTCATGGCCGTGGCTCCCCGCTGATCTGCCAGCGGCCGGAGCCGCGCAGCGCCGCGACCGAGCGTTCCACGGCCGCGGGATCGGGGCCGAGGGCGCAGATTACGCCGAGGTAGTCCCGGTTGGTGTGGGTCAGCGGGACGGCGTCCCCCGGTTGCCGCAGCGGCCAGTACGTGAGCGCCACCCCGGGCTCCGCCTCTGGCTGCGCGCCGCCCCGCGGCGCCGCCACGAGCCTGCCGGCGCGGCCCGCGACCACGCAGTCGGTGATCGCGTGCCCCCCGGCCTGCGGCGGGGCCGGCGGCAGGGAATCGCCGAGATGGACCCGCAGGGTGAGCTCGAACAGGTCCACGCCGAGCAGGTCGGCGAGCAGGAAGTCACCGTGGTCGCCGATCAGCCGGTCGTTCACCTCGACCAGGCGCGGGTCGCCGCCGGCGCCGAGGACGTACTCGGTGTGGCAGGCGCCGAACGAGACGCCCAGGTCATCCAGCGCGGCCAGGACGTGCCTTTCGGCCGCGGCCGGAACCGGCGTGTCCCAGGTGAGCCGCTCCTCGATGAAGAACGGCGGCGCGGACAGGTCGGTGCGGAACCCGCCGAGCACCCATGTCGTCGTCCCGTCACCGAGGGTTTCCAGCGTCCGCAGCGTCCCGGGCAGGTACTCCTCGGCGATGAGCCGCTCACCGGGCCGCCGGGCGAAGATCCCCGCGCTGCAGCGAGCCAGCTCTTCGGGGCCGGTGACCAGCACGACGTCTTCGCTGGCCACTCCGGTGGCGGGTTTGAGGACGACCGGATATGCCAGGCCGCGCTGCGGATGCCGGGTCGCGGCGGTGATCGTGACCGCGCCGACGTGCTCGGCGCCGGTTTCGGCGAGCCGCCGGCGCATCAGGGCCTTGTCCTTGGCACGCAGCGCCGAGCGCCAGTCCTTGCCGGGCACACCGAAATAGTCGGCGGCCAGCGCGGTCTGGGTCTGCAGGTGATCGGAGTTGGTGAACACGGCGTCCGGGGCAGGCAGCGCGGCCATCTGGGCGATCAGCGCGCGAGCGTCCCAGGGGTCGCATCGCACCATGTGGACGGGAGCCGGGCCAGCCGCGCTCAGGGCACGGTCAGCCTGGCCCACGGCCGTATCGCAGCGTGGGCCCGGGCGCGCCGGCCCGCGTGCCCGCGCGATCGCCCGCTCGTGCGCCTCCGGCTGATCGGTCAGCAGGACGACGTCCAGGCCGAGCCCGGCGGCGGCGGGCAGGAAGCCATAGATCACCGAATCAGTCGGCTTCGAGGCGATCAGATGCAGCCGCACGTTCACTCCATTTGAAGGTTAGCCTTACCTAACTTTGACGGATCGTAGCGCATCGGCGAACACATCGTGGTGACGTGACCGTAATGAGCCGGAGATAACCCAGCATGCGGCTGAGGCCGGCGCCAGAGCCCGGCTGAGGCCGGCGCCAGAGCCCGGCTGAGGCCGGCGCGGCGGGAAGGTCGCGGCTGAGGCCGACGCCAGAGCCCCGGCCGAGGCCGGCGCCGCGGGAAGGTCCCGGAACCTATTCGCGGGTGTCGGCCGGGCGGGCGTCCCTCTTCTGCTCGATGCGGCCGAAACGCCACACCCCGAGGGCGATGGCCCAGGTCACGACGAAGACCCCGACGATGACGAACCCGGCCGTGTTGATCTTGAAGTTCTGCATGAACGACCAGAATGAGCCGTTCAGGTTCGTGTCCTGGGCCAGCAGGCCGAGCAGCTCAATCGCGCCGACGAACACGGCGACGAAGACGGACAGGCCGGCGATGGTCAGGACAGGGTCGCATAGAACGGCAGCCCGCCGACCACGGCGGTGCCGGCCAGCACCAGCAGGGCCACCTCGGCGGCGGTGTTGAAGCCCAGGCCGAACAGGAACCCGATCGGGTACAGGCCCCGGATGCCGAAGTTCAGCAGCACAGCAAGCGCGAACACGACGCTGGAGTAGCCGAGAGAAAAGAAGAACCCCACCGACAGCGGCCGCTTCCCCTCGTTGACGAGCTTGCGGGTGGTGTTGTCGATCGCGGCGATATGGTCCGCGTCGAAGGCGCGCCGCATGCCGAGGGTATAGGCGAGCGCCCGGTGCCGACGCCGAAGACCGTCGTCCTGCTGATGTGGTAGTGCCCGCCCAGCGCCGCGGCCAGCATCCCCCACCCGACGACGTTGAGACCCACGGCGGTGGCGGTCATCGCGCCCACTCTGGTCCACTCTGCCGGGCTGAGTCCGCGCCGGATGGCAGCAAGACGGGCAAGCGGATCAGCCATGGGCCCACACCTTCCATAGATTGCCCTGGTCAGAGCTGCTTATCAGGGCCAGTCTAGGGACGCTCAGATCATGATGATCAGCATGAAGGCCATGGTGACGCCCATCGCCACCCGGCAGCCCTTCACCACGGCGGGCGAGAGCAGCAGCCGCTCCGCGATAGGTTCGGCGTGCCCGGTCTCCGGGGCGGCGGCTGCGTCCGCCGTCTGGGCGGCCCGGGGCTGGGTCACGGTCGCGACGGCGCCGTCGACGCCCGTGGGTGGGACAACGGATGCGGTCCCCGCCGCGCCCGCGGTTGCCAGCGCAGGCCCGGCGGGGGTGAAACGCCGACCGACGACGTGGAAGTAGCCGTCCGCGCGGGCCTGCCGGTCCAGGTCGCGGACTGTGTAGGCGATCAGCAGCAGCACGAAGACGAGCGCCAGCGTGGGCGCGTGCAGGGTCTGCATGCCGGCGGACGATCCGCCCGCCATGCCGGACATCCCGGAGCCGCCGCCCGAGGACGGGCCCGCGAGCGCGGCGAACATGTAGAGCATCGCCGCGCTGTGCACCAGGTGCGGCGCGTGATGGCCCCGGACCAAGGCGCCGATGCCCTGACCCCGGCTCTCCCGCCACAGGCACCAGGCGAACCAGGCCGTCATGACGGCGAAGACCACTTCCCAGGCGACGTTCGAGAGGGTGCTCAGGCTGGCTACCAGCATGCCCGCCATAGCGATGCCCATCAGCAGATGAGAGCCGGCGATGTCGGCGTCCCTGGCACCGCTGCGGGTCCAGGCGCGGGCCACGGCCAGTTGCCCGGCGCTGACCGCGGCGACCAGGAGCATGACCGCGGCGAAGATGTCCAGGATCCAGGCGGGAATGCTCATGCCGATATCCCTTCGGGTCGTTCGTCAGCCGGCGGGCGGGCGGCTCGCGGCAGGGCGGCGGTGGCGAGCGGCCAGTAGGCCAGGGCCAGCAGGGCGAGCAGCGGGCCGGAGTTGGGGTCGGTGGCACCGCCGACCAGGATCTCGCCCAGGGCCTCACCGAACACCCAGATGAACGCGGCCACCACGATGGCCAGGATCAGCGCCGCCTTGGCCACCGGCGGCGGCAGGTAGACCCCGACGGCGACGATGATGAGCGCGACGGCCAGGACGACCGAGGCCGCCAGCCCCTGGTGGGCGACCAGGGCGGCAGAATGCTTCTCCAGGGCGGCCAGCCAGCCGGGTTCCCCGTCCGCCATCCCCGCGATCATGTCGTGCAGCGCCTGCGGTGCCCGGTTGGCCGGGGTCAGCGCGAAGTAGGCCAGGCTGCCCCACAGCACTAGCCACAGCACACGGGCCACGGTGGCCCCGACCGCCCGGGCCGCCACGAACGGGGCGGTCACACCGGGCCGGTCGGCGGGCCACAGCAGGACGGCGAGCAGCACGTAGAGGATCACCGCGCCGGGGCCGCCGTTCACCGGGCTCGCGGTGCCGTTCAGCACCCCGCCGAGGCCCTCGCCGAACCACCACACCCCGAGCGACCACACGATGGAGGCGGCCAGCGCCAGCCGGGCCGTGGGCCGCCAGGCAATCCCCAGCCCCAGCAGGAGCTGGATCGTGGCGAAGATCGTGTTCAGCAGCACCAGGTGGTGCTCGACCAGGTTCGCGTTCCAGTCGATGGGGTGGGCGACGACACCGGGGTTACCGGACGACGTGGACCCGATCATCTGCCCGAACGCCTTGGTGAACATGAACGACTGGTACTGCAGCACTCCGTCCAGCAGCCAGATGGCCGCCAAGCCCAGCTGCAGCATCCGTCGCGCGTCCAGGCCGGCCGGGACAGCGGCGGCTGCACCCAGCCGGTCCCGCCATCCGGCCCGGCCTCGCCTTACGGCGATATCGCTCATTCCGGCCTTCCCTGCTTCTCATGCCTGCGGCCCGGGCCCGCTATGGAATGCCCGAGGAGCAGGCCGGGATTCACGGGGACAACCGGGGAGAATTAGCTATGACACTAGAGGGCGCTAAGTCCTATTGCAACGCGGACCAGTCAATTACTGATCAGTATGCGTGACCGGCAGGTAAAACCGCACTTCAGAGCGCCATTGGGCGATCAAGTACCACCTCGCGGGAAAACAGTTAGATAAACCCCCCAGGTGTATCGCGAGAACGAGGCCCGGGTATTTTAAAGACCCTCGGGGGGTATTATTTATACCCGTGCCAGGTATCAATTAGTGCCACCAGAAAGAAAGGGCAGCCAGATTTCCGGCAGCGAAGGGTTGACGATCCCGTTACCGCGTGTGACGCTCAGATCGGGAATCGCCGAGGAATGGAGCCCGGTTATGGATGGCGCCGAGCGTCTCACCCGATTCGCGCTGCTGTGCGGCCAGTGCAGTTGCGGGTGCCCAGAACTGTTCGTTGACCATGACGCGCCGCCGGAGCGGAAGATCGTCATCACCGACGACTTCGGCCAGCGGGTGCAGATGAGCGCGGACCAGTTCGCGGTGCTCATCGAAGAGGCCCGCTGCGGCCGCTTGGACGAGACCGTCGCGGAACTGATCTCCAGCTGAACTCGGCTTACGGGCAGAGTTTTGGCAAGTGAGGACCCGCCTCCCCATAACCTGCGTGTTCCTGATGCGTCCAGGGTGGTCAGGCGGGTGTCAGCGTGCGGGTTACTTCGCAGCGACCCCATAGTGCCGAAAACTCTGCCCGTAGTGGGCTGATGCCGAGGATCAGGCGGTGAGGGGGATCAGGCGGTGAGGAGGTAGCCGCCGGCCTCGTCGAGGGCTTCGGTGACGGCTTCGGCGGGCAGCGCGCGGTCGCTGGTCACGGTGACCAGGGAGACGCCGTCCGGCACCAGGTCCACGGTCACCGCGGACACCCCGCCGAGGCTGCCGAGCTCGCCGGTCACCGCGTTGACGCAGTGCCCGCAGGTCATGCCGGTCACCTTGTAAGTCATCGTCGCCATCGAGGCCCCTTACCTGATCGTCAGTATGTTAAAGCCGAACGGAACGCCGCGGGGGCGGTACCCGGCCAAGCCAGCGAGCTGGGCCGAACGGAACACCCCGGGCCGCGGTACCCGGCCAAGCCAGCGAGCTGGGCCGAACGGAACACCCCAGGGGCGGTACCCGCCCGCGCCGGTGTCAAGCCGGGACGCAACGCCCCGGGTGGTACCCGCCCGGGCCAGCAGTTCGCGGCCCGGGCCCGGAACGCGCGGATCACCGGCGGTGCTCAGGACCGGACGAGCCGGGCGATGGCCTCGGAGGCTTCGCGGACCTTCTCCGAGGCGCCGTCGCCGCCTTCGGCCACGGCCTCGGCAACGCAGTGACTGAGGTGCTCCTCCAGCAGGCCGAGCGCCACCGACTGCAGGGCCTTGGTCGCCGCCGACACCTGGGTGAGGATGTCGATGCAGTACTTGTCGTCCTCGATCATCCGCTGCAGGCCGCGTACCTGGCCCTCGATCCGGCGCAGGCGCCTGAGGTAGTTGTCCTTGTCGTGGCTGTACCCGTACACGCAGCCCTCCGGCCTGGTGATCCGTCCGCGCCATTGCCCAGTCAACTTCAGTATGACGACGCTTCTGCCGTGATCAAGCCGCTCGGCCCGACGCAGCGGCGGCCGCCGGGCGGCGGGACGGCGCGGCCCGGACCCGGAACCGGCCGAGCCGCAGGCTGTTCCAGACTACGAAGACCGAGGAGAGGGTCATCGCGGCCGAGGCCACGATGGGGTTGAGGAAGCCGAGCGCGGCCAGTGGCAAGGCGGCCAGGTTATAGCCGAACGCCCAGGCGAGGTTGCGGCGGATGGTCCGGAACGTACCGCGCGCGAGCTTGATCGCGTCCGCGACGACGTGCAGGTCATCGCGGAGCAGGATCAGGTCGGCGGCGCAGATCGCCACGTCCGTGCCGGAGCCGAGGGCAAGCCCCAGGCTGGCGGCGGCGAGCGCGGGAGCGTCGTTGACGCCGTCCCCCACCATGGCCACCGAGCGGCCCCGGGCCTGCAGGTCCCCGATGACGGCGGCATGGCCGCTCCGGCCGTGCGCCGCGCGCGGGCCTCGTACAGCCGCCCGGCCAGCAGGAACGTGGTGACCGAGGCGGCGACCTCGAGATAGATGCCGCCGCCGGAGCCGTGACTGAGCTGCCACAGGACACTTTCGCCGGCCCGGCCGCGGTCGAGGAAGAACATCGCGTAGACCGACCACCCGCAGGCCGCGATGATCCCCAGCGAGACGAGAGTGTCCATGGAGGATGTGCCGTGCCGGGCGTTCTTCAGCGCGGCCCGGTGGAACGGCCACGCGGCCCACAGCGCCACCGGGGCGGCACAGGCGGCCAGGGCCCACTGCCAGCCGGGGAACCGGTCGGACGGGACCAGCGACAGCAGCAGCGAAAGATCCGTCAGCGGGACGAAGAAGACCAGGGCGAGAATCAGCCGACGGCGCAGGTATGCGACGTCCCGCCCGGCCGCCAGGTCATCCTCGCCCGCGGAGCTGGCGCGGGCGGAGTAACCGGCGTCCTCGACCGCCGTGATGAGGGTCTGTACCGGCGTCGCGGCCGACACGATGACCCGGGCCGTGCCGGCCGCGTAATTAACCGTCGCCGTCACGTCGCCGAGCTTGCCGAGCTTCTTCTCGACCCGCACGGCGCATGCCGCGCAGGTCATGCCCTCGACCGAGAGCACGATCTCGCGTGTGGCTCGAGGTGCCCGCGAGAATGAAGGGATGAAGGGAACCTTCGCAGCAGGCGGGGCAGCAGGGGCCTCGCAGGCTCCTGGCGCAGAGGAGGATTGTAGGGTCAGAGGGGCAGGAGAGGCCTGCGAAGCCAGCGGGGCGGAGGACATGTCAGGGGCTGACGGGGTGGCGCGGGGACGCAGCAGAGAGAACACCACCGAGTCGCCTCCCGTTGCGTAATCGCGCGGCAGCATTCCCGTGATCTGGTCACGTTCCCGCAGTCTGGCATCATAACCCCTGGCAGGATATTCAGCATCGGCAGCGTCAGGACAGCGGCGTCACAAGCACGCCCGGAGAGGGAGGCGATGTCCCGGTGAGCCAGGCCGCGAAGCTGTGCGGCTTCCTGCTGCTGCTCGCGGTGATCTTCCTGGGCGCGTACGCTGTGGGGGCCCACCTCGGCCCGGTCACGGTAGGCACCTCCTCGCCGGGAACATCCAGCCCTGGCCAGGGCGGATCCGGCAGCGGCGGCTCGATGAACATGAACATGGGCGGCCCATGAGCGACATGCGCACCGGGCACACGGGAACCGGCACCGACGTGCTGTCCGAGCTGATGGTCGGCGGGATGAGCTGCGGTGCCTGCGCGGCACGGATTGAGCGGCGGCTGAACATGCTGGACGGGGTCGCGGCGAGCGTGAACTACGCCACCGGCAAGGCCTACTTCACCAGCACCGGCGGCCGTGAGCCGACCGAGCTGATTGGCGTCATCAAGTCCTGCGGGTACTCGGCCACCGCGTCGGCCCCGGAACCAGACGGCACGGGCCCGGACCCGGCCACTCGCGCCCTGGGTGTGCGGCTGGCCGTGTGCATCCCGCTGGCCGTCGCGGTCATCGCGGTCGCCATGGTCCCGGCCGTGCAGTTCACCGGCTGGCCCTGGGCCAGCCTGGTGCTGGCCAGCCCGGTGGCGGTCTGGGGTGCCTGGCCGCTGCACCGTTCGGCCTGGACCGGTCTCGGCCACGGCGCGGCGACGATGGACACCCTGGTCAGCATGGCGGTGGCCGCGTCGTTCGCCTGGTCGGTCTACGCGCTGTTCTCCTCCGGCGGCAGCGACATGACCATGCGGATGTCGTTCGGCTCAACATTCGGCGGGGCCGGCAGCCACCCGCTGTACCTGGACGTGGCGGCGGGCGTCCCGGCCGCGGTGCTGGCTGGGCGTTACCTGGAGGCCCGGGCCCGCGCCCGGGCCGGCGCCGCGCTCACCGCCCTGGCCGGGCTCGGCGCCAAGACCGTCGCCGTGCTGCGTGACGGCACCGAGCAGCGGGTCGCGGTGGAGACGCTGGGCCTGGGCGAGCAGTTCGTGGTGCGGCCAGGCGAGAAGATCGCCACGGACGGCGTCATCACCGAGGGCAGCTCGGCCGTTGACGCATCGCTGGTCACCGGGGAGTCCACGCTAGCGGAGGTGGGCCCGGGCGACGAGGTGACCGGCGCGACGCTCAACATGAGCGGGCGGCTGGTGGTGCGGGCCACTCGGGTCGGCGGCGACACGCTGCTCGCGCAGATCACCCGGCTGGTCAGTGACGCGCAGAGCTCCAAGGCATCCGCGCAGCGCCTCGCCGACCGGATCGCCGCGATCTTCGTGCCGTGCGTGATCAGCCTCGCGGTGGTCACCCTCGGGTTCTGGCTGGGGGCCGGGCTGCCCGGGACCGCGGCGGGCGGCGCGGCCGTGGCCGTGCTGGTGGTCGCCTGCCCGTGCGCGCTCGGCCTGGCCACCCCCACGGCGCTGCTGGCCGCGGTCGGCCGCGGCGCCGAGCTGGGCATCCTGGTCAAAAGCGCCCGCGCGCTGGAGGCCGCCCGGCACGTCCGGGTCATCGTCTTCGACAAGACCGGCACGCTGACCACCGGCACGATGCGGCTGCAGGCCATCACCACGGCACCGGGCACGGAAGAGGACGAGGCGCTGCGGCTGGCCGGGGCAGTGGAGGACGCGTCCGAGCACCCCATCGGGCAGGCGCTGGCACGGGAAGCGGCCGCCCGGTCCGGCGGCCTGCTGCCGGTCACCGGCTTCACGCCGCTGCCCGGGGCCGGGGTCCGCGGCGTCGTTGGCGGGCACACGGTGACGGTCGGCAGCCCGGCGCTGTTCGCCGAGCAGGGGCTGACCGTGCCGGTCCCGCTGCGCCGGGCCGCCGCCGCCGCTGAGGACGCCGGCCAGACCGCGGTGCTGGCTGGCTGGGACGACGCGGTTCGCGCGGTGCTGGTGGTCGCGGACGGCCTGCGGCCCGGCAGCGCCACCGCGGTTGCGCGCATCCAGCGGCTGGGCCTGGCGACCGCGCTGCTCACCGGCGACGGCGAGCGCACCGCGCAGGCCGTGGCCGCGCAGCTGAAGATCCCGAAGCAGAACGTCTTCGCGCGAGTCCGGCCGCAGGAGAAAGCCGATAAGGTCCGGCAACTGCAGCGCGAGGGATTCGCCGTGGCCATGGCGGGCGACGGGGTCAATGACGCGGCCGCGCTGGCCCAGGCCGACCTCGGCATGGCCGCCGGGACCGGGACCGACGCGGCCATCGGTGCCGCGGACCTGACGCTGGTCAACGGGGACCCGAACACGATCGTCGAGGCCCTGCTGCTGGCCCGGACCGCGCTGACCGTCATCCGCGGCAACCTGGCCTGGGCCTTCAGCTACAACGCGATCGCGATCCCGGCCGCCGCGCTCGGGTACCTCAACCCGCTGTTCGCGGGGGTCGCGATGGCCGCCAGCTCGCTGATCGTCACCGGTAACAGCCTGCAGCTACGGCGGTTCGGGCGGCGCCGCCTGGCCCGGCCAGCGCCCGTGCCCGGCACCGGGGACGGTGTGCGGTGAGCGCGCACGTCACGGCTGGCCGGACGGTTCAGGCGGGCTCAGGCCGGGCAGAGCCCGGGCCGGCAGGCCCGGGGGGCGCCACGGGCCAGGCGGGCCGCGCGGACTGGCTGCGCGACCTGGCGCGGGCCGCGGCCGGGCCGGTGGCCTGCGCCGCCGCGCTCATCGGGCTGCAGTTCCTCTGGGTCACCACCGGTGGCGCCGGCAATATCGTGCTGCAGCGGGTTCAGGTCAGCCAGGCCGCGGTCCCGATGCGCAGCTTCACCGCCGCAGCGGCCCCGTCCGGCCCGGCCGGCACCTTTGTGACGATCTGGAACCCGGGCAAAAAAGCGGACACGCTGCTGTCGGCCAGCAGCCCCATCGCGCGCCGCATCGTGCTGATCCGGCGCGGCGGGCCGGAGGCCCCGGCCACCGTGGTGCCCGGGCTGACGATCCCGGCGGGAAGCACCGTCACGCTGACCCCGTTCGGCAACGACGTGCTGCTGACGGATCCGGTGCGGTACGAGGACGACGCCACCGTGCCGCTGACCCTGACCTTCCGGCGGGCCGGCCGGATCACCGTGACCGCGGACGTGTCGGCACCCGGGACGCCCTGACCGGGCCCGGGCCGGCTGGGCGGCGGCGCGGGCCTGGCCGCCGCTACTGCGGCGGCTGGTACGCGGTGACGTCGGGCGTGAACCGGGTCAGGTCGTAGATGCCGAGCGCCTGCTCGATGCCGGCCACCCGGCCCACCATCGCGGTGAATTCATCCCTGCCGAACTGCTGATGCTCCAGCTCGGCGAAATGCTGGCCGAGGCCGGCCAGCTCCTGCGCGCTGAGGAGCTGCCGGAAGGCGGGGAACACCACGGTGTCCTCGCGGGCCTCGTGCGGCTCGTACATGCGGACGAACGCCTGCATGGCTGCGGCCAGCTCGCCGCGGGTGCGGGCACTGGCCACCCCGGAGGCCGTCGCGTGGGCCAGGATGAACTGGGTCAGCACACGGCCCCGTGCGTGCTGGGTGAGCAGCGTGGTGACGGTGCCGCTGACCAGCCGGGCCTGCCGCAGCCGGGGGAAGACGAACCCTTCCTCCAGGCCCTCGTGGAAGCCCTCGATGAAGTCGTGGATGACCAGCGCGGCGTCGTGCAGGTGCCGGGCGTCGAGCGAGCCCCCGGCCTGGACCTGGCTGGTCATCTCCCGGTAGCAGAGCAGCACGCGCTTGAGCACGCCGTGCTCGCGCATCAGGTCGTCGTCGGGTGGCATGACGGCGGGCGGCGCGGGAGGGTCCGGCGCGGCCGCGGACGAGCCGGTCAGCGCCCAGGCCGCCCCGGTCCCGGCCGCGCCCACGGCCAGGCCGCCGCCGGCCAGCAGCACGGCCCGGCGGGTGGTCCGCGGCGGACGGGACGGGGACGGTGATCCGGACGCGCCGGCGGAGCCGGTCACGGGCGCGGGATCAGCGGCTGGCCGGACGGGCGCAACACGTACCAGTCGCCGCCGTTGAGGTCGATGTCCTGGCCGGTGGCCTGCCCGGGGTCGATGTCGCCGGTGTAGGTGTACAGCGGCCAGCCGTCGTAGGTGACCACCCTGCCTCCGTCCGGATCGGGATCGCTGCCGAGCAGGGCGGCCGAGACGCCGGGACCGGCGGCCAGCGAGCCGCCGGCCAACAGCTTGACCGGCGGCCAGGTTCCCGCGCATACCCCCGTGCAGGTCACGGACCGGTGGTTGTCGGGCGCGAACATGTATAGCGCATAGCCCTTCGCGGTGACGAGCACCGTACCGACGGTGGGCAGGGAACGGGCCATGATCTGCACAGTGGGGCCATGACCGGACGGCTGCCCGGCGGCCTGCGTCCCGGTCCCGGGCGAACTGCCGCACCCGGCGGCCAGCAGCACCAGGGCCGCGCATCCCCCGGCCGTGGCGGACCGCATCGGGCGCGGGCCGCCGTCGGGGCGCATTCGCCTGGCTCGGCGCACCGTTTGCTCACCTCCCTATGATCGACGCAGATGGCCCGGTCTGTTATGCAACCGATAACGGCAGATCAGCTTACTACCGTTTGTAGTAGTAGGCTGGCCGCAGCAGAAGCCGTAGCGGGGCGCCGGGCTCGATCGGCAGCGCGAATCGTGGAGGTTGACACAGGCCATGCCCGGGATGAACAGCGGCCTGAACGTCGATGATCCGACGGTGGTGGCCGCGTTCCGGTCGGCCCTGCTGCACCAGGCGATCATCGCCCTGGCGATCTTCGCGGTGCTGTCGGTGGTCTGGGTCAGCGTCCGGGAGCGACAGAACCGCGGTGGCCAGGGCAGCGAGCAGGGAACGGCCCGGCGGCCCGCCGAGCCCGCCGAGCCGGCCGCACACCGGGTACTGCGGATCGGCTTCGGCCTGCTGTGGCTGCTCGACGGCCTGCTGCAGGCCCAGCCGGGAATGGCCGCGGGCCTGCCGTCCCAGGTCATCGAGCCCGCCGCGGCCAGCTCGCCGCCCTGGGTCCAGCACCTGGTCAACTGGGCCGGGACCGCCTGGTCCTACCACCCGGTCCAGGCCGGCGCCGCGGCAGTGTGGATCCAGGTGGGCATCGGGCTGTGGCTGCTCGCCGCCCCGCGCGGCATCTCGGGCCGGCTGGCCGGGCTGGCCGGCGTGGCCTGGGGCCTGCTGGTGTGGATCTTCGGTGAGGCGTTCGGCGGGATCTTCGCACCCGGGCTGACCTGGCTGTTCGGCGCTCCTGGAGCGGCGGCGATATATACCGTCGCGGGCGGGCTGCTGGCGCTGCCGGACCGGAGCTGGCGGACACCACGGCTGGGCCGGGCCGTGCTGGCCGGCTTCGGGCTGTTCCTGACCGGGATGGCTGTGCTGCAGGCCTGGCCGGGGCGTGGTTTCTGGCAGGGCAGCCAGAACGGCCAGCCGGGCACGCTGACCAGCATGATCCAGGCGATGACGCAGGTTAGGCAGCCGCGGTTCCTGTCCGGCCTGGTGTCCGGCTTCGAATCGGTGGAGCGCGGCAACGGCTTCGCGGTCAACCTGGTCGCGGTGATCGCGCTGGCCGCGATCGGCCTGGCCTTCCTGACCGGGCGGCGCGAGGTGATCCGGCCGGCGCTGGCCGCGTTCATCGTGCTCTGCCTGGCCGACTGGGTGCTGGTGGAGGACTTCGGCTTCCTCGGCGGGCTCGGCACCGACCCGAACAGCATGATCCCGATAGCGCTGCTGGCAGTCGGCGGCTGGCTGGCGCTGACCCGGCCGGGTGAGCCGGCCACCGCGGCCGAGCCGACCGCCCCGGAACCGGCCACGACGGGGACGACGGCCACGGAGCCGGCGGCCGAGCCCGCCGCTGCGGGGTCAGTGCTCGCCGGGCCGGCCGCGGGGACGGGCGACGCGGAACCGGACATGGCCGAGCCGGGCTGGCGGGACCGGTTCCGGCCCAGCGCGCTGGGCCGGTCGATCACCGCCGCCACCTTCGGCACGATGATCTCGCTCGGCGCGTTCGGCGTGATCGTGCTGGGCGCCGTGCCGATGGCGGCCGCGCAGACCACCCCGGCGGCCAGCACCATCCTGGCCCAGTCGATCGACGGCCCGGCTGCCCCGATCGACATTCCCGCCCCCGACTTCACGCTGACTGACCAGGACGGCAAGCCGGTCACGCTGTCCGGCCTGCGCGGCCAGGTGGTACTGCTGACGTTCCTCGACCCGGTCTGCGTGTCCGACTGCCCGCTCATCGCGCAGGAGTTCCGGCAGGCCGGGCTCCTGCTCGGCCCCGCCAACCCGCACGTGAAGCTGATCGCTATCAACGTGAACCTGCTGTACAGCCAGGTCGACTACGTCCGCGCCTTCGACCGGCAGGAGAACCTGGGCGGCATCGCGGACTGGAAGTACCTGACCAGCAGCCCGGCCCAGCTGCGGCAGGTGTACCACGACTACGGGGTGCCCGCGGAAACCCTGCCCGCGGGCGCGATGCTGGGGCACAACGACATCGCCTTCGTCATCGATACGAAGGGCGAGCTGCGGGAGGAACTGGACTTCGACCCCGGGCCCGGCACCGAGGCCACGCAGTCGTCCTTCGCGGCCGAGCTGGCCGACGCCGTCACCCAGACACTGCGCGGCTCATGACCAGGTGGCGGGCGGCGACCCGGCCGCGACGGCCCGGTCCGGCCGCGGCGCTGGCGGTCGGCACGGTATTGGCGGCCGGCCCCGCGCTGGCGGGCTGCGGTAGCGCATCCGGCCAGGCGCCGGCGCACAGCGCGCCGTCGGCGGTCCCGTTGTCGGCCATGTCGTCGGCGCCCATCGCCGGCGCGACCTGGGCCACCGTGCCGATGGGCGCGGCCAGCGGGCCGAACGAGTTCTGGCAGCTGTTCCGGCTGCCCGCGGGCAGCAGCCGCTGGGCGCTGGAAACCCCGCCGGACATCGCGACCAACGGCGCCATCCTGCTGGCCGGCCAGAGCGGACCGGGGGGCGGCGAGCCCGGGAGCAGTGCTGGGCGCGGCGCAACCACGGCGACGCTGACCGCCGGGGTGCGGCCGAGCCTGGACCTCAGCTTCTCGCCCATCACCACCACCGCCGACGGGGGCCACAGCTGGGCCACGCTGCCACCCGAGTCCGGCCTGGCCAACGAGGCCGACGCGCTGGCGGCGGCCCCCGACGGCCATCTGATCGCGCTGGGCGCGGACCGCACGGCCGACATCTTCTCCGGCGGCTTCTCCGGCGGCAACGGCAGCTGGACCACGCTGACCAGCGAGCACTCCCTGGCCGCGGCAGCCGCCGCGCGGAGCTGCGCGCTGACCGGGCTCACCGCGGCCGCCTACACCCCGTCGGGCACGCCGCTGCTGGCCGGCACGTGCGGGCGGGCGGGTACCGCGGGCATCTTCGGCTATACCGGCGGCACGTGGCACCAGGCCGACCCGGCCCTGCCTACCGCGCTGGCCGGCCGCACCGTCCAGGTCCTCCGGCTGACCCGGATCGGCACCGAGGACGTAGCCCTGCTGGAGGCGGGCGGCCCGCCGGACGTGAGCCTGCTCGCGGCGTGGACCGGCGACGGCGGGCGGCGCTGGACGCTGTCCCCCGTGCTGCGGCTGGGCGGCTCGTACGCGGTGTCCGCGTCGTTCAGCAGCAGCGGCGGGGTGGCCGTCGTGCTGGCCGGCAACCGGGGAGCCATGCTGGCCGGGCCCGGATCCTCCTGGCGGCAACTGCCCGCGCTGCCCGCGGGTCGCGTCATCACCCTGGCCCTGCCCGCGGCAGGCACCACCGACGCGCTCGCCGCGGACGGCAGCACGCTGACCGCCTGGCAGCTCCGCGACGGCAGTGCGACCTGGTCGAAGACCCAGACCATCAACGTGCCCATTCAGTACGGCTCGTCCTCCGGGTCCTGACCATCCGGATGCGCCATGGTTTCACCACTGAAGCTGAGATTATGGTTCGTGCAACCACGCTATGTCGGCGCCGGCCGCTGACCGTCCGCCCGGAAAGGACATATATCAATGACCGCGCAGGCGGATCCGGAGAGCTTCAGCTTCCAGGCCGAGGTCGTCCAGATCCTCGATCTGATGGTGCACTCGCTGTACAGCAACAAGGAGATCTTCCTGCGGGAACTGATCTCCAACGGCTCCGATGCAATCGACCGGCTGCGGCTGGAACTGATGTCCCAGTCCGGATCACCCGAGGACGAGGGGCCGCTGCAGATCCGGGTCAGCTACGACAAGGACGCCGGCACAATCACCGTGGCGGACAACGGCATCGGGATGAGCCGCGCCGAGGTGATCGAGCACATCGGCACGATCGCCAAGTCCGGGACGCGTGAGTTTCTGCACGCGCTGACCGGCGACCAGCGGGCGGACGCGTCGCTGATCGGGCAGTTCGGGGTGGGGTTCTATTCGGCGTTCATCGTGTCCGACCGGGTGGTGCTGACCACCCGCCGGGCCGGCCTGCCTGCTGGCGAGGGGGCCCGCTGGGAGTCCGACGGCCGGGGCACGTACACGCTGGAGACGGTGGATGTGCCGTCCCGCGGCACCACGGTCGTGCTGCATCTGCGCGACGGCGAGGACGACCTGCTGAACGGCTACCGGCTGCGCTCGATCATCGGAAAGTACTCCGACCACATCAGCCTGCCGATCCTCATGCCGGCCGAGAAGCCCGTCGGCAGCGACGAAGAGGCCGCCGAGGAGCCGGTCAACCAGGCCTCCGCGCTGTGGGCACGGTCCAAGAGCGAGATCAGCGACCAGGACTACCGGGACTTCTACAAGCATCTGACCGGCGACGTCGCGGATCCGCTGGCCTGGCTGCACGCCAAGATGGAGGGCACGTACGAGTACACGCTGCTGCTGTTCATCCCCGGCAGCGCCCCGTACGACCTGTGGATTCCCGACTCCGGGCATGGCGTCAAGCTGCACGTCCAGCGGGTCTTCATCCTGTCCGACACCGGGCAGCTGATGCCGCAGTACCTCCGGTTCATCCGCGGCGTGATCGACTCCAGCGACCTGCCGCTGAACGTGTCGCGGGAGCTGCTGCAGGGCAGCCGGGCGGTCAGCCACATCCGGTCCAGCGCGGTCAAGAGGATCCTGAAGCTGCTGGCCGACCTGGCCGCCGACGAGCCGGACAAGTACGCCACATTCTGGGCGCAGTTCGGCGCCGTGCTCAAGGAGGGGATCCCGGAGGACTACGCCAACCGGGAGGAGCTGGCCAGGCTGCTGCGCTTCCGCACCACCGCGTCCGGCGCCGAGGAGCTGAGCTCCCTCAGCGACTACGTGGCACGGATGAAGGACGGCCAGGACAGCATCTACTACCTGCTGGCCCCGGGCCCGGCCGCCGCCAGCAGCCCGCACCTGGAGGCGTTCCGCGCCAAGGGCGTGGAGGTCCTGCTGCTGAACGAGGCCGTGGACAGCTGGGTCGTCTCCAGCCTGCACGAGTTCGACGGCCGGCGGCTGCAGTCGGTCGCGCAGGGCACGGCGGATCTGGGCGCGCTGGCGGACGAGGCCGAGAAGGCGGCCGCCGAGCAGGCCGGCACCGACTTCGCGGCCCTGACCGGGAAGCTGAAGGAACTCCTGGGCGGCCAGGTCTACGACGTGCGGGTGACCAGCCGGCTGACCACCTCCCCCGTGTGCATCGTGGCGAACGAGCCCGACATCGAGATGAACCTGATGCGGCGGATGCGGAACTCGGGCCTGCCCAGCCAGCCGGTGCTGGAGATCAACCCGGGGCACCCGCTGGTGAAACGGCTCAACCACCGGCTCGACGATCCCCGGCTCGGCGACTGGGCGCAGGTCCTGTTCAGCCAGGCCGTCCTCACGCTAGGGGCCCGGATCGAGGACCCAGGCGCCTTCGTCACCCGGATGAACGACCTGCTCGAAGCGCTGACCGCCGGCGGTGACGGGGCCTGATGGCCGACCCGCCGCCCGCCGCCCCGGGCCCCGGCGCGGCGGGCGAACCCCGGCCGGCCGGCGCGCCGCGCTTCCGTTACGACGCGCGGCTGGCCGGCGAGATCGAGGCGCGCTGGCAGCAGCGGTGGGAGGCCGACGGCACGTTCCACTCCCCCAATCCGTCCGGCCCGCTGTCGGCCGGGTTCGGCCGGGTCGAGGGCCGGCCGCGGTTCTACGTCCTCGACATGTTCCCCTATCCCAGCGGGGCGGGGCTGCATGTCGGCCACCCGCTCGGCTACATCGGCACCGACGTGCTGGCCAGGTACCAGCGGATGAACGGCCGTCACGTCATGCACGCCCTCGGCTATGACGCGTTCGGCCTGCCCGCCGAGCAGTACGCGATCGACACCGGCCAGCATCCGCAGGTCACGACGCAGGCCAATGTGGCCACCATGCGCCGTCAGCTCCGCCGGCTCGGGCTGGGGCACGACAGCCGGCGGGAAATCGCCACCACCGACGTCTCGTTCTACCGGTGGACCCAGTGGATCTTCCTGCAGATCTTCAACAGCTGGGTGGACGAGCGGACCGGGACGGCCCGGCCGATCGCTGACCTGATCGCCGAGCTCGAGGCCGGGCAGCGGGCCACCCCGTCCGGCACGCCGTGGGGTGAGCTGGCGGAGCGGGAGCGGCGCGCCGTGATCGACGGCTACCGGCTCGCCTACAGCTCCGAAGAGCTGGTGAACTGGTGCCCCGGCCTCGGCACCGTGCTGGCGAACGAGGAGGTCACCCCGGACGGGCGCAGCGACATCGGCAACTACCCCGTCTACCGCAGGCCGTTGCGGCAGTGGATGCTGCGCATCACGGCCTTCGCCGAGCGGCTGGTCGCCGACCTGGACGGGCTGCAGTGGCCGGAGTCCATCAAGCAGCTTCAGCGCAACTGGATCGGCGCCAGCGACGGGGCCCTGATCAGCCTGCCCATCGCCGGGGTCGGCGGGACGGGTGAGTCTGGCGGGACGGATGAGAATCGCGTGACGGGCGGGTCCGGCGTGACGGGCGGGTCCGGCGTGACGGGCAGGTCCGGCGGGACGGGCAGGTCCGGCGGGACGGGCAGGGTCGTCGAGGTCTTCACCACCCGGCCGGACACCCTCGCCGGCGCTACCTACGTGGTGCTCGCGCCGGAACATCCGCTGGTGGACGAGCTCCTGCCAGAGGCGTGGCCGGCCGGAACGCCGCCCGCGTGGACGTATCCCGAAGGCCGGGACGCCGCCGGGCTCTCGGACGGCCCAGGGATTCCGGACGGCACGGGCGCCGGGACGCCGCGGGCCGCGGTCGCCGCGTACCGGGCCGCGGCGGCGCGCCTCAGCGACCGG
>Ga0335085_10006196_pt1 | contig 18960 bp, 11 predicted proteins | sample Lox_Sample_45_FD_206712 | JGI IMG/M metagenome (GOLD analysis project Ga0335085, IMG submission 206712) | Soil microbial communities from Loxahatchee National Wildlife Refuge, Florida, United States - Lox_Sample_4.5 | ecosystem: Environmental > Terrestrial > Soil > Wetlands | place: USA...
TGGTATCGTCGCCGGCGACCGTGCCCACCACTTCGGGCCAGCCTTCGGCATCGAGAGCGGCGCCAAGCGACTGCGCTCCTCCGGGCGGCGTCTTAATGACCAGCAGATTCTGCGCCGGGCGCAAATCGCGGATCGCTTCGCGGGCCATACGCGGAAGCGAAGGAGCCGCGGATACGGCCTCGACACCCAGGGGCTGATAACCTCGATCCGTCTTCACCAGCTTCAGCTCGTGAACATCGCGCGAAACGGTTGCCTGCGTGACGCGCATGCCCTCTTCTCGCAGCCGCCGGCACAAGCGGTCCTGGTTGTCGATGGACTCACGCGCCACCAGTTTGAGGATCTGTCCTTGCCGGAGTGTCTTCTGCTTGTTCACACGAACTCTATTTTATGCAATCGAATGTATAAACATACGAAAGTGATGTCAAGAAATAAATTGGCGCTGTCGCCGCAGCGCCCACCTTCCTCCCTCCCCGTCGGTTTCGTCCTGCTTCGGATGGGCGTATGATTCGTCCGCGTCCCGCGCCGCGGGTCGCGCCAATTCTCATTATCGGAGGAACTCGCCGTGAATCTTCCTCGCAGGTACGTCTTGCCGGTGCTGCTCGCCTGCTGTTCTATTGCCGTTCTAGTCGCCGCGCAGTCCAAAGGGCCCTTTACGCTCGAGCAGGTGATGAGCGCACCGTTCCCTTCCGAGGTGGTAGCCGCTCCGGCCGCGAATCGCGTAGCCTGGCTGCAGAACGCCAGCGGAGTGCGCAACATCTGGATCGCGGAACCCGCAGCCGGCGCATCGGCCACGGGAGGCTACGTGGCGCACCAGGCCACGCCGTACAAAGAGGACGATGGGGTGGACATCGGCGAAGTGCGGTGGAGTCCGGATGCAAACTTCCTGATTTACACGCGCGGTGCCGACCTGGAAACCAGGGGCTCGGATCCCAATCCCTCAAGCAATCCCGCGGGGCCGGAGCACGCCATTTGGATGATTCCCGCCTCTGGCACAGCGGAGCCGAAAAAGGTGGCGGAGGGCACGGCCGGTGAGATTTCCCCGCGTGGAAACGTGGTGGCCTACTTGAAAGAAGGTCAGGTGTGGACCGCGACGCTCGATGGAACCCAGAAGCCCGAGCAATTGATCCACATGAAAGGCAAAGCGGACACGCTGCGGTGGTCCCCGGATGGATCCCGGCTGGCGTTTGTGAGCACGCGCGGCGACCACAATTTCATCGCCGTATACGCCTTCTCGGACAAATCAATCACCTACCTGGACCCGAGCGTGGACCGCGACTCGGAACCTGTCTGGTCGCCGGATGGAAAGAGGATCGCATTCCTGCGGATTCCCGCCTCGACGGTTGCGTTCGTGTTTGGACCGAAGCGCGAGGGCCAGCCGTGGTCCATCCGGGTGGCCGACGCGACGACCGGCCGCGGCACGCAGATCTGGCGTGCGGCGGAAGGGCGCGGAAGCGTTTTCCGGGGAGCGGTGACGGAAAACGAGCTGATGTGGTGCGCGGGAGATCGCATCGTGTTTCCCTGGGAGCGCGACGGGTGGACGCATCTGTACTCCGTGTCTGTGAATGGCGGCGATGCCAGACTCCTCACCCCTGGAGAATTCGAGGTGGAATATGTCACCACCGCGCCTGGCGGACGCGAGATTGTGTACTCGTCCAACCAGGGCGACATAGACCGTCGCCATCTGTGGCGCGTGAGCGCGGATGGCGGGAGCCCGTCGGCAGTGACGAGCGGAACGGGCTTGGAGTGGAATCCGGCAGTCGCGAGTGACGGAAAAACCATTGTGATGCTTCACTCCGACGCTCGCCGGCCGGCGCGGGCCGCGGTAATCCCCCCGGACAGCGAGGCGCGCGATTTGGCGCCGCAAACGATTCCCGCCGACTTTCCGGCGGCCCTGCTTGTGGAGCCCCAGCAGGTGATTTTTTCAGCCTCGGATGGAATGGCAATTCACGGCCAGCTTTTTCTGCCCGCGGGATTGAAGCCGGGCGAAGGCCGGCCGGCGTTGATCTTCTTCCACGGCGGTTCCCGGCGGCAGATGCTGCTCGGCTGGCATTACATGGACTACTACAACAACGCCTATGCCATGAACCAGTATCTGGCCAGCCGCGGCTACATCGTCCTGTCGGTGAACTACCGCAGCGGGATCGGCTACGGGATGGAATTCCGCGAGGCGCTGAATTACGGAGCGACCGGGGCGAGCGAATTCAACGACGTGATGGGAGCGGGCCTCTACCTGCGCAGCCGGCCGGACGTGGACGGAAAGCGCATCGGACTGTGGGGCGGCTCCTATGGAGGATATCTGACGGCGATGGGGCTGGCGCGCGCGTCAGATTTGTTTGCCGCAGGCGTCGACCTGCACGGGGTGCACAACTGGAACAACGTGATTCACCACTTTGTGCCCGCCTACGATCCGGACGCGAATCCGGAAGCGGCGCGGCTGGCGGTCGAATCCTCCCCGATTTCGTCGATGAAGACGTGGCGGTCGCCTGTTCTGCTGATTCAGGGCGACGACGATCGCAATGTCCCGTTCCACGAGAGTGTGTTGATGATGGAGGCGCTCAGAAAGCAGGGGGTGGAGGCCGAGGAACTGATTCTCCCGGACGAGATCCACGGCTTCCTGCGGCACATCAGCTGGCTTCGGGCTTATCATGCCGCGGCGGATTTCTTCGACCGGCATCTCGCCGGCCCCGCGCATTAACGGAACGGACAGACGGAGAGCCGGAGCAAATTGTCGCGCCGGTTGCAATCCGTAAGGTGGAGGCGCTAGGAATCGCCAGCGGCGCCGATAAGACGCCGGGCGTGGCGGGCGATCATAAGTTCTTCATTCGTGGGAATTGTCCAGACCGAGACGGGGCTCGACTCCACGCTGATGCGCGGCCCGCCCGCATGATTCGCTGGCGGATCGAGCTGTATTCCTAGCCAGCCCGCATCCCGGCACACGCGTTCGCGAACCACCGCGGAATGCTCGCCGATTCCTGCCGTAAACACGAGCGCATCGAGTCCGCCGAGCGCGGCCGCGAGCGAACCCAGTTCGCGCCCGATGCGGTAGAGGAAGAGATCGACGGCCATGCGCGCGCGCGCATCCGTGCTCTCGAGCAGCGCGCGCATGTCGCTGGAAACTCCCGACACGCCAAGAAGCCCGGACTGGTTGTAAATCAGCTTTTCGATCGTGCGCGCGTCCATCTTCATTTCGTCCATCAGATAGAGCATCACACCGGGATCCAGCGCGCCGCAGCGCGTGCCCATCGGCAGGCCGTCCAGCGCCGTAAACCCCATGGTGCTGGCCACGCTCTTGCCCGCGCGAACGGCGCACATGCTGGCGCCGTTGCCAAGATGAGCCACCACCACGCGGCCGGCCGCTGCTTTGGGCTCGAACTTCGGCAGCACACCGGCAATGTATTCGTAGGAAAGGCCATGGAATCCGTAGCGCCGCACGCCTCGCTCGGTAATCTCGGGCGGCAGCGCAAACGCCTGCGCCACTTCCGCCTGGGTGCGATGGAACGCGGTGTCGAAGCACGCTACCTGTGGCAACTGCGGTGTGCGCTCGGCGACGATTCGGATCGGCTGCAGGTTGTGCGGCTGGTGCAGCGGTGCCAGCGGAATCAGTTTCTCAAGTTTGCGGTACACATCCGGAGTGACCAGTGTCGGCTGCGAGAATTCCACTCCACCGTGCACCACACGGTGGCCCACAGCAACCAGACGATTTTCTCCGCGGAACCCGCGAAGAAATTCCGTGAGATAGCTGATGGCGCCTTCGTGGCCGAGGTGAGTGCCTTCCCGCCATTCGTGCGCTCCTATTTCGAGCCCCTCCCCGTCCTTGGCCACGAACCGGGGAGCGGAGTAAATTCCCTCGATCTGACCGCGCAGCTTGAGCTCCAGCCGATCCGCGTGTTCGGCGAACATCGAGAACTTGATGCTTGAGGAACCGGCGTTCAGAACCAGGATCACGTCTTCCATGGTGTCACGATGCCTTCGCGAGGCCGTCTGCGCGGCGGAGTTTGACGAGCAGTCGGACCACCGCACACAAATCCAGCCGGATCAAGGAGGAGCCGACACAGCGTATCAGATCAAGAGACTCTCGCAGGGCGCAGCCGCTCTACCTTAGGGCAAGAACGTATCGCCGAGGACCGCTGCACGAATACTGTCAAAACACACAGCTCAACAAGCGTCTGCCTGGTCGCATTTCGAGCGCCCGGGACTCGGGGCAGCGTCCGGGGGACCTGTGCTAGGATGAAGCAAGTTGTGCAGGCCCGTAGCTCAGTTGGTTAGAGCGCTACCTTGACACGGTAGAGGTCTGGGGTTCGAGTCCCCACGGGCCTACCATTCCGAAACTCGTGCCCGGTTGGATTTCCACTACTGGGGTCCGGGACCTCGTTGACACGCAGGTAGCAACAGGGCAAGATGAGCCGAGGGGGGGTGGAGGACAGGTGTCAGTCGTAGCCTACTCGCTGGAAGCCTTGGCAGACCACGCCCGCTCCCTGGATGAGGTGCGGAAAGCTGACCTGCGTTGCGGCGACCGGGTCGTGGTCACCACCCGCAATTCCAGGTACACCATCTGGGCCCTGGGCGACGGCCAATACTGGGTCTGGGGCGGATGGTTTGACCGGCGCGGCGTTTCCCCCTGCCGTGTGACCATCAATGGTTGCACCTGGGGCGGCAGCGCCATCAAACATGACGTCCTTGTGGCGCGCGGGCTGTTCCTCGAATTCGGAAACCGCGTTCTTACCACTCGGGTCCAGAACGTCCGCGTAATTCCCGCCGAAAAAGAAGGCGCCTTCAACTAGAAAGCGCACCGCATACATCCGTCACAGCAGTTCGGCTTTATCCTCAGATATTTTCCCCAGTGCGTCGGCATGTCCCCGGCAATTAAGGCACGAATCTACGGCCGGCCGGAGTGATGTCCGCCGGAGGGATGGGACCCGCCACCGTGAGAGCCTCCTCCATGGGAACCGCCGCCGCGTGATCCTCCGCCGTTACCGCCGCCACGATGTCCGCCGCCACCGTACTCACCGCGAGGTCCGTTAGGCTCCGCGGAGCGCGGGGCTTGCGAATACCCGCGAGGCGGCTCGGGCGCGCGATAGGCAGGCTGCTGTTGGCGAGTCTCGGAGCCAAAAGAACGGGGAGGCACGTAAGAGGGTGACCCGCGCGGCGTACTGTAAGCAGGCGCCCGCTCCTGCACGATGGACTTGTGCAACTCGAGCGGAGGCCGGCCTTGGTTGCGCTGGGTCGGCCGGAACGACTGCGAGCCGTAAGGAGACCCACGGCTGCCGGTGAATCCAGGCTGCCCGGTTTGCGCAGAGAAATGACGCCATCCGCCGTTCTCAGATGCGTTTCCGCGAGGCTGCTGCGCTGGCGAAGGATGCGATTGCACGGACGAGCGCTCGCCTTCGGGAGCAGCGAAGGCATTTGTCGCTCCTCCGTATGCGGAGCGGCTGCCCGCGAACGAGCGGAATTGGTTGTTTGCCCCCGACGGATATTGCTGCGTGCGGCCCGCCGCTCCGGACTCCTGACGGATAAAGGACGAACCTGTGGGTTCGGCCGTGCGGAGATTCCCGCGCGGCGCTTCGCGGCCGGGCGAATTTCCGAGGGAAGACCCCTGGCGCCGGACTTGCTCCTGGATTCGGGCCGATTCGCTGGCAAAGGAATGCCGCGTTTGCGTTGGCCGGTTATGCATCATGAACCGCTGCGCATCGAGGTTGCGTCCCGGCACCGAGCCGGGGCGGGCCGGGCGATCCGTAGCGCTCAGACTGTTGCGTCCTGGAACCACCGGCAATCCACCGTGGGCAAAGCGGGCATTACGGATTTCAGCACCAGTAAAGGTACGCCGTTCGGGTACCACCCGGCCGTTTCCAAACCGCGAGTTCGGTACGCTGGTAATCCCGGCGCGAAGGCGCGCGTTCGATTCCAAGCCGTTCACATTCGAGTAGGGAACGCGGCCGTGCAGCGGCCCGGCCAGCGGCGCGATGTAGCCCCCTCTCCCGTGGTAATGGTTGTAGTCACCATAGTGGTAGAAACTGAAGGACACGCCGAAGCCACCCCACCAGGGATAGCAGCCATCCGCAGGGCCCAGCGGAATCCAGCCGTATGAACCGAAACCTACACCCGAGCCGAATCCGAAAAACGACACATACGCAGGGGCCCAGAGCGGGCGATAGTAACGATAAACAGGGCCGGGCCACCACACCCACGAGCTATTCCACAGGAACCAGCGGCCGTAGTGATACGGGGCCCAGCCCCAGGGCTCGTAGGAGACCCACGTCCAACCCCAGTAGGGCTCCCAAACCCAGGAACCGTTCCGATACGGAGCCCAATCCTGTGGGACATTGTTAGGCGACCAGACCGCGCCGTAGTCGGGCACATTCTGCCAGGTTCCGGAATTATTAAGGTCCGCACCTCCGGTGTAGTAGGGATTCAGGGGCTCCGAATTCTGCGCGTTCTGGAGCAGCCGATCACGATCCTCGCTCCACTGGTCGAACGAATCCCGCACCGGCGCGGCTGAGGTCCGGTACTGGGCGTCGTTCGCCTCGCCACGGACCGTAATCTGCTCACCCGCATGAATCGTGGTGCTTCCTTCCGCGGTTCCCGCCTCTGCCTGGCCGCGGCGCACGGTGACCAGAGTTTCACCGTCGGTGTTTACCTGAACTCGGTACACGCCATCTCGCTGTGGATGCACCGCCAGGTTCGGCGTATCCAGCTCGACGTCGGCAGATGAACTGGGGAGCGAGGTATAGCTCACCAGCCCCTGTGCGATTTCGATCTGAATGTGCTGTTCGTCCAGCTGGGTGACACGGATTACGGCGTTTCCATCGAGGCGAATGATGTTCCCATAGTCCAGTTGAACTTCGGCTCGCGAGCGGTCACCCGTCGAAATGCGGTCGCCCGGAACGATCGGCGTGTTGACTGTGGCGGCATTCCAGTCCCCTGTATCTCCGCGCTGCGTGGAAACCGCCCCCTCCACCAGACTTACGCGCGCAACTCCTGTGGCTTGGGCTTGTGACTGCGTCTGACCCGCAGCCTGCGGGCCCGCCTGGATATCGCCTTGGGTTTGCTGATCCGGGTATTGCGCTCGCGTGGAGGGCGCAACCAATAGCAACGAAGCGAGTAGCGCGAGAGAAAGAATGAGTGCTTGTTCTCTCAGCGCGGTCCTTCCGGATTGACCGTTCAGTTCTCGCATGTCCATCTGGAATGGATGCACGCCCCTGGCCAAATACACCCGCGGTCGGTATGCATTAAGGCCTTTTATTTCAATCTGTTGCGCACATCCCGAGGCGCCATCTGAAATCGAAATCCTCATTTTTCGGTGCATTTGGGCCGGAAGTGGTTGAAATCAACCGGCTATTAGAATCTGAATTTTCGCTTCGCATGCGACAACTACTAGCTCCTGCAGTAGAATCAGCCCGCATTTTCAACGGGGGAGGAACTTATGGCTCATGGGGCTACTCGCAAAGCTTTGATTCTCGCAATGATGCTGGCAGTTGGATGGATGGCATACGGTCTACGCGCCTCTGCACAGACCATCGATGAGCAGGCGATGAAAGGAATCGAATGGCGGCAGATCGGACCGTTTCGTGGCGGGCGCGTCCTCGCCGTCACCGGGGTTGTGGGCGACCCCAGCACTTACTATTTCGGCGCCGTTGCCGGCGGCGTGTGGAAGACCACGAATAGCGGATTAACCTGGACTCCGCTGACGGACAAGACCGGCATCATGTCGATTGGCGCCATAGCCGTGGCGCCGTCCGACCCCAACGTGATTTACGTCGGCACGGGCGAGTCGTGCGTCCGCGGCAACATTTCTTTTGGCGACGGAATGTACCGCAGCGTGGACGGGGGAAAGACGTGGGCTCACATCGGGCTGGAAGATTCGCGGCACATCGCGAAAATCCTGGTCAGCCCGACCGATCCGAATCTGGTCTACGTTGCGGCGTTCGGCCACGCTTACGGCACAAACGAAATGCGGGGCGTCTACCGCAGCGCGGACGGCGGCAAGACTTGGCAGCGGATCCTTTACAAGGACAATAAGACGGGAGCCATCGATCTCGATTTTGATCCCCACAACTCGCACATCCTGTTCGCGGCGCTCTGGGAGGCAAATCGCACCCCTTGGGGGATGACCAGTGGTGGCCCCGGCAGCGGGCTGTATCGCTCCGCCGACGGCGGAGACACCTGGAAACACCTCGAAGGCCACGGATTGCCCGAAGGAGTTCTCGGAAGAATCGGCGTCTCCGTGTCGGGCGCAGACAGCAACCGGGTCTACGCGATTATCGAAGCGCAGAAAGGCGGGATTTACCGGAGCGATGATGCAGGCGAGAGCTGGCATCTGGTGAATGGTGATCACCGCTACACGCAGCGGGCCTGGTATTTCCATCACATCATTGCCGATCCGGCGAACGCGGACACTCTGTACGTGCTGAATACGGCGATCTACCGGTCGGTCGACGGTGGCAAGTCATTCAGCTTTGTGCGCGCCCCTCACGGCGATAATCACGGGCTGTGGATCGATCCGACCAATCCGAAGCGGATGATCAACGGAAACGACGGGGGAGCTACGATCTCTTCCGACGGTGGGAAGTCCTGGTCCACGCAGCTCAACCAGCCCACTGCCCAGTTTTATCACGTCGCCGTGGACAATGACTTTCCCTATCACATCTACGGCGCGCAGCAGGACAACTCCACCATCGGCATCGCCTCGCGCTCCGACTCCGGAGTCATTGACCGGCCATCCTGGCACGCCGTCGGCGGGGGGGAATCCGGCTATGTGGTTCCGGACCCGCAGGATTCGAATATCGTGTACGCCGGTTCTTACGATGGCCTGATCACCCGCTACAACCAGAAGAACAGCCAGGAGCAGGATATCTCCCCCTGGCCGCTGAATCCCATGGGCGCCGGCGCGGCGGACTTGGTGCATCGTTTCCAGTGGACCGCGCCGATCATGATGTCGGCCAATGATCCTGGCGCACTGTATTTCGGAGGAGAGGCTGTCTTCAAAACCACCGACGGGGGAATGAGCTGGACCCAGATCAGTCCCGACCTGACGAGGAACGACAAATCCAAACAACAGTCCTCCGGCGGTCCCCTCACGCAGGACAACACCAGCGTGGAGTACTACGACACGGTGTTTACGATCGCGGAATCTCCTGTGGAGAAAGGCGTAATCTGGGCCGGCTCGGACGACGGGCTCGTGCACCTGACACGCGATGGCGGGCAGCACTGGACCAACGTCACCTCGAAGGACTTCGGCGACTGGAGCACAGTGAGCCTGATTGAACCCTCACCGCGCTCGGCCGGTACGGCATACGTCGCCATCGACCGGCACAGACTTGACGACTTTCGTCCCTATATCTTCAAGACCTCCGATTTCGGCAAGACATGGACCAAGCTGACCAACGGAATTCCAGACACGGCCTATGTCCACGCCGTCCGGGAAGACCCCAAGCGCGCGGGTCTGCTGTTTGCGGGGACTGAAACGGGAGCCTACGTCTCGTTCGATGATGGCGCACACTGGCAATCCCTGCGGCTGAACCTGCCGGAGACACCGATTCATGATCTGGTGATCAAGGACGACGCGCTCATCGTCGCCACCCACGGCCGGTCCTTCTGGTCGCTCGACGACATTTCGCCGCTCCGCCAGATGACCGCTGCCACGCAGGAGGAGGAAGCGCATCTGTTCCAGCCGTCCACGGCGTACCGCCTCCCGGGTCCCGGATTCTTTATCGTTACCGGCGTGCCCGTGGGCTTCAATCCGCCCTCCGGTGTGGTGGTCTTCTACTCCCTGAAGGACAAGCCGAAAGACGCCGTCACTCTGGAGTTTTACAACGCGCAGGGAAAACTGGTCCGCAAATTCTCCAGCAAGAAGGAGCACGCCGCCGAAGAGGAGCAGGAGTTCCCGCAACTTGCCGGCGCGGGCGACACGCTCCCGACCGAGAAGGGCGTGAACCGTTTCGTGTGGGATCTGCGCACCGAGCCGCCTGCCAAAGTGCCGGGCGCCGTTTCCTGGGGCGGCCGGCCGGTGGGCGCGACGGTCGCACCGGGGACGTATCAGGTCAAGCTCACCGTGGCGGGAAAGACGTATTCCGCCCCCGTGGAACTCCGCAAAGACCCGCGGGTGAGCACTTCTCAGGCCGACTTCGAAAAGCAGTTCGAACTCGCCAGTAAGATTGCGGCAAGCGTGAGCGAGGGCCACGAAGCCGTGAACCAGATCCGCAGCGTCCGCGCCCAGCTCACCGCGCTCGAAAAGCGGCTGGGCTCCGACGAAAACCACAAGTCCATCGTGGATGCGGCCAAAGCCCTGGAAAAGAAGATGAGCGGCGTGGAAGAAAAGATTATCCAGCCGAAATCGAAGAGCAACGAAGACCCGCTGAACTATCCGATCCAGACGGCCGATCAGCTCATGGCCGTTCGCGAAACCGTGGAGAGCGCGGATACCGCCCCGACAGCACAGAGCGAGGTCGTGTACAAGACTTTGCTCGACCGCTTGAACGTCCAGCTGGCGGCCTGGCGGGAGATCAAGGAAAAAGACCTGGCGGCGCTCAACGCGGAGATCGACAAGGCGCACATTCCACCGATCGCCCCCGCTGAAGAAGAGAAGAAGTAATCCATCCCGTGGAGCACAGGGGCGGGCCGGCTATCGCGCCCGCCGCTGTGCTCCGTGGATTCCCGGCCGAGGTCCGGCTCTTCTCGAGAACTCGCGCCTATTCTTCTGCTTCTACGGCGAAGCCGAGCTTGGAGAGGCGGTAGCGTAGAGCATTGCGGGAAAGGCCGAGCAACCGTGCGGCCTGGCTCTTGTTTCCATTGGCGCGGCGCATCGCCTCTCGAATCATCTCGTCTTCCCACTGTTCCAGGGTCAATCCCTCCGGTAGAAATGGCGCACCGGAGGCGCCGGCGGCCGGCTTTTGCGCGGGCTCATCAAGAAGGATGTCCGCCGGCTCCAGCACGTTTCCTTGCGAGAGGGCCACCGCGCGTTCGATTACGTTTTCCAGTTCGCGCACGTTGCCCGGCCAGTGGAATTGCGTCAGCCGTTCCATCGCCGTGGGGCTGATGCCGTCAATTTTCTTGCCGGATGACTCGCAGCACTTGCGAAGGAAGAGAGCGGCAAGCGCGGGGATGTCCTCCTTGTGCTCGCGCAGGGGAGGAAGGTTGATGGGCACCACGTTCAGGCGGTAGTACAGATCTTCTCGAAAGGTGCCCTCTTCGAGCGCCGCGCGAAGATCGCGGTTGGTGGCGGCGACAAGCCGCACATCCACCTTCACCGTTCGCGTGCCGCCCAGGCGTTCGAATTCGCGCTCCTGCAGCACGCGCAGCAATTTCACCTGAACCGGCGGAGGAACGTCCCCAATCTCATCAAGGAACAGCGTGCCTCCGTCCGCAAGTTCGAATTTTCCCGGCTTGCTTGAGGCCGCCCCGGTAAACGCGCCCTTCTCGTAGCCAAACAGCTCGCTCTCGAGCAGGTTTTCGGGAATGGCGGTCGAATTGATTTTCAGGAAAGGCCCGCGCGAGCGGCGGGAGCGCTGGTGAATGGCGCGCGCAATCAGGTCCTTGCCCACCCCGCTCTCGCCGCAGATCAGCACCGTGGAATTCGTTTGCGCCACTCGCTCCACCATTCCGAGCGCTTCCTGCATTTTCGGACTTTGCGCCACGATTCCGGGGAGATCGTACCGCTTGCCCAGCGCCTCGCGGAGGTCGCGGTTTTCCTCCCGCAGCCGGCGCACGTCCAGCGTGCGTCGCACGACAAGTTTGATTTCGTCGAGTGAAAAGGGCTTGAGCACATAATCGTTGGCGCCGGCCTTCATGGCTTCCACCGCGCTTTCCACAGTTCCGTACGCGGTCATTACGATGAACGGCAGGTCGGCGCGGAGGTGGCGGCCGGCTTCGAGCAATTCGAGGCCGCTCATGCCCGGCAACTTCAGGTCGGTGAGAACCAGATCCACGTTGCCCGCCTGGAGGAGCTTCAAGCCGGCTTCGGCTGTTTCCACCGACTGCGTGTTGTAGCCTTCTTCGCCCAGGCTCAGTTCCAGCAGGCGGCGCATCGGCGCTTCGTCTTCCACGATCAGGAGAGTGGTTTTCATCCTGCCGTCCTGGCCGCTTCGCTTTCGGCCTGCCCGCCCTGGTGGGGATGTCCGTCCTTGCGCGTTGTCTCGCTGACTTCCGGTTCCTTTGCGGCCAGGGTCTCCACCGGAAATCGCATACGGAAGCAGGCGCCGCCCTGGGGCGAGGTCTCCAGATGGATCGTGCCACCATGCTCATCCACAATTTTCGAGACAATCGAAAGTCCCAGTCCGATACCGGTCCTCTTCGTGGTCACAAAGGGGTTGAAGACTTGCTCGCGCATGCCTTCCGGGACTCCCGGTCCGGTGTCGCGAAATTCAATCTCGCCATATGCCTTGCCTTCGAAGGCGACGGGATGCATCGCAACGCGTAGTGTGCCGCCGGCTTCTCCCATCGCTTCGATCGCATTCACCGCCAGATTCAGAAATACTTGCTCGGCCATGGCCTCGTCCAGCGGCAATTGCAGCCCGGCCGGCGGAAAGTCCCGTTCGATGCGCACGGGTGCGGCGGGATACTGTTCGCGAGCCGACTTGAGGGCGCGTTCGATAATGGGCGCGACGTCCACCGCGCGGCGTTCAAGCCGCAGAGGTCGCGCAAAATCCAGGAATCGCGCCACAAGGCCGTTCAGCCGGTTCACCTCGCCTGAGATGTATCCGGCCAGCTCTCCGGTCAGCGGATCGCTGGAAGATAGTTTGCGCGAGAGCATCTCCGCCGAGCCCTTGATGATGCCAAGTGGATTGCGGATTTCGTGAGCCAGCCCGGCGGAAAGCTGGCCAAGAGCGGCCAGCCGTTCCGAACGTCGCGCGTCGGCCTGCGCCTGCTCAAGTTGCAGATTCGTCTCGGCAAGTTCCGTGGCCAACCTGCGGTACTGCTCGGTCTGTCGGCGCCGGTCCACCGCGAAGCGGTTGACCAGCAACCCCAGGATGTAGAAAAACAGGATGCGCAGGGCGAGCTCCGTAATTCCGCTGCGGGTCAGCTCATACTCCTGAAGCGCGGGATAGAGGTACGAGCAATACGCCGCCGAAGCCAGCGTGGTCCAAAGCAGTGTGCCCAGCGGGCCGAAGTAAACGGCCGCGGTCACCACCGGCAGGTAATAAATCGGGTAGTAGCTGCTATTGATGCCGAGAGCGCTGGTGTGGTCCAGAAGCAGTGTGGAAAGAAGAATCTTAATGAGCACGCTGTATGCGGGGCCGCGCATCGGCTGCCACGCTACCAGCCGTCCCTCCACCCACTGCGAGAGTGCGATGGCCAGCAGGATGATTTGTTTATGCGGTTCGTTTACGGGGTCCGCGATGGCCAGTCCGGCCAGGAACAACAGCAGCAGCAGGTCGAGCCAGCGGAAAGGCCGCGGTTGCTCAGCAAAAATGGATGCCGGACTCATGCCGAAGCTCTACACAATGTAACACGCGCCTGCGTCGAGCGTTTCGGCCTCGCAGCGCTGGAGTACCTCCAAGTGGCTGGCCTGCCACTCAGATGTGGCAGCTCGCGATTCCGCGCTTTTCGAAGTACTGCTGGTGATATTCCTCTGCGCGCCAGAACTCCCCGGCGGGCGTAATCTCCGTGGCGATGGGGCGGCGGAGTTTTCCGCTGGCTTCCAGGCGCTGCTTCGAAGCGCGTGCTGCGGCCTCTTGCTGCGGGGTGAAATAGAAAATTGCGGAGCGGTACTGCGTGCCGACGTCCGGTCCCTGGCGATTCATCTGTGTCGGGTCATGAGATTCCCAGAAGGCGTTGAGCAATTGATCGTAGTTCACCTTCGCGGGATCGAACTCCACAAGCACCACCTCGGCGTGACCCGTGCGGTGCGAGCACACGTCCTGGTACGTGGGGTTCGCAAAATTTCCGCCGGAGTAGCCCACGCTGGTCTGCGTCACGCCCGGGACGGCGCGAAACGCCGATTCCACGCCCCAAAAGCATCCGGCGCCGAACATAGCCTTCTCCGTGGCCGCGCTATGGCTTGGTTTCGATGCGTTTTCCGTGTGTTTTTCCATGGTCTTCCTCTCGGGTTTATTACCCTTTAGACGCCGCGGGCGGCTCTGCGTTGCCTGCTCCAGGCCTGCCGCTACCTCCTACTTCCCGCCGCGAAGATACGCGTCGTTCTTTGAAAGCCAATCGGCCCTCGGCGGCGTGAACACGTCCAGATCCACCGTATCCTCCACGGCCCAGGCCTCGTGCGGCATGTTCGATGGAATGCACAGAACCTCGCCCGCGCGGACCGTGATCTCCTTTCCGTCGATGGCGAACTTAAGCGCGCCTTCCAGTATGTACGTCACCTGCTCGTTTTCATGGCTGTGCATCGGCACATGAGCCCCTTTGGCCAGTAGCACGCGCGCCACCATGATCTGATCCCCGACCACCATTTGCCGGTCGATCTGTGGATTCAGGTGCTCGAGTTCCACGTCCTTCCAGCGTGCGTATTTCATTTCGCTCTTCCTCCGTGCGGGCCATGCCGCATGTGTGGTTCAGCGCGGTGCAACCGGCAGTTCGATGTGAGAAGCATACCGCCGGTTGCGGTAGACGCGCTGTGTGGCGCGCTGATAATCGCCCGTGCCGGCCAGAAAAATATTGGCAACGTATTTCTGCGGGTTTCTGTCGATCAGCGGAAACCACGTGCTCTGCACCTGCACCATCAGCCGGTGACTACGAAGAAACACGTGATCGTGGGTGTGCAGGTCGATCCGGTATTCCGCGATTTCTCCAGGCGTCACCGGCTCTGGCTTCTCCAAGCTGTTGCGGAACCGCCCGCGGAGCACCTCGTCGGCAATCATCAATTCGTAGCCGTCCATCTCGTGGTCGGGAGCATTGTCGGACGGGTAGGCGTCGATCAGCTTCACAATCCAGTCACTGTCGGTTCCCGTGGTGGAGGCATAGAGGCAGGCCACAATATCGCCGGCAATGGCCAGATCCTCCGCCAACGGCGCCGATTTCCAGGTCCGCACGTCGGGCCGATGTTCCACGAAGCGCTGATCCTCCAGTTGCCAGGTGGTCCAGCCCGGACCCTGATACGTGGGAAGTATCGGACGGCGGCGATACGGCACTGGATCCGCCGGGTCAGACACATAGGAATCGAATCCATCCTCGCCGGTGCCGGCCGGCGGCTCAAAGGAGAGACCTCCGTCCTCGCGAAAATACACGTCGCGTGCAACGGAATCGCCCGGCGGCCACGCGTCGTAGGAAATCCACCGGTTCGACCCGGTCTGGAACGCGCGCACTTCGGGAAATGGCAGCGAACCTTTCCCTTTCAGCCAGTAGCCGAACCAGGGAGCTTGAATCTCTCGCCGGAAGTCACGCGCCGTATCGCTTCCGAACTCCACGGGGCCAAGCGTGGCGCCGTCGCCGTGCGCCCAGCCGCCGTGATTCCATGGGCCGGCGATCAGAAAATTCCAGTGGTGAGGATCGTATTTTTCCTGCAGCTGGTAAATCTCCATCGGCCCGTAGAAATCCTCCTGGTCCCACCACCCGGCTACGTTCAGATTGGGAACTTTCGGCTCGCCCACGTAGCTGAGCAGCGACTGCTTTTTCCAGAATTCGTCGTAATTCGGATGCGCAATGAAATTGTTCCAGGTGGGAAGCTTCCCGTGAAAATATTTCGCATTGGCATTGGAGAGCGGGCCGAGCGTCAGATACCAGTAGTACGTGTCGTCCTGGTCGAAGGAAAAATCGTAATTTCGCTTCGTGGTTTCCAGCATGGCGCTGTACTCGAATCCGTAGCTCAGCCGGAACGCCCCGTTGTGGTGGAAGTCGTCTCCCAGAAACATGTCGGCGATCGATGCCTGTTCGGACACGGCGCGCACCGCCGGATGGGGATCGAGGGCAGCCATCTCCGCCAGCCAGCCGGGGTAGGAAATTCCGGTGATTCCCACGCGCCCGTTGTTGCCCCATACGTGTTTCACCAGCCAGTCCACCGTGTCGTACGCATCCGTGCTCTCGTCGATGGCCTTCGCGTCGCTCCTGTCGCGCGGCGGCCGGAGCATCACGAATTCCCCTTCGGAACCGAACCGGCCGCGTATGTCCTGAATCACGAAGAGGTAACCGTCGGCAAGAATTTCGGAATACGTGCCGAGTTGCCGGGAATTGCCGAACACGTCGTCGCCTGTCCCGTACGGTGTGCGCACCAGGAGAATAGGCAGCGGCTCGTGCGTCCCACGCGGAGAATAAATCTCGGTGTGCAGCTTCACCCCGTCGCGCATCGGGATCATCACATCGCGCTTTTCCAAGCGGCCGGAGGGACCAGCGCTCCCGACGGGAGCGAACGAAGGCAGCAACAGGAACGGCGCAGCCGCGAGAATCAGGCTGGCCAGGAGTGCGCGGCGGACCATTCCCCCTCGCCGCCTCGCAACGTTCGAGGCGAGCCGCGAGCATAGCACGGGCCGCAGTTCTGCGGATGATCAGCGCAGGTTCAGCCGCGCCAGAAAATCCTGGAAGCGTGGATCGCTTCGCAGCGGATCCATCATGGGATCCACGCGAAGCCGGGCAATTTCCGGATCGTGCTCTTCGATCGCCTTCTCCATCCACTCAAACGCTTTGTCCTTCTCTCCCAGCGCCGCGTAGCCGGTGGCGATGCGCCACGCGGAGCTGTACCCGGTCTCCCGCCGCTTCAGCTGTCGCTCCAGGATCCAGCGGTTCATGGCTTTCGTATCGCCTTTCGCCGCCGCCCGCCGGAAGGAATCGGAAAGCTCGGATGGGGAGTGCCGGAGATCCATCAGGCTGGACCATTCCTCGGCGGCTTCCTTCCCATTCCCCTGCTGCATGCGGGTCCAGGCCAGGTAAATGTGCGCGCCATAAAAGCTGGGGTCCAGCTCGAGCGCTGCGCGGAACGCGGTGACCGCACGGGAATAGTCGCGCGCCAGATAGTACGTGTAGCCCTGATCCGTGGTGATCACCCGGGAGAGCGGGTCCAGTTGGTGCGCCGCCTCCATCTCGCGGTTCGCCTCCGCGAAGCGTCCCAGCGCCGCCAGGTAGTCGCCGTGCCATTGACGCGCGGTGGCGTCGGAAGGCGAAAGATGGATCGCCCGGGCGAACTCGGCATCGGCACGGGCCCAATCGTGATCGTATTGCCAGGCCACCGCCCCAAGCACGGCATGCGCCTCGGAGAGTGCGGGATCGTGTTCCAGCGCTGTCTGCGCCGCTTCGCGCGCCGCGCGGAACATCTGTTCCGGGACGCGCACCGTCTGATCCGCCAGCATCGCATACGTCTCCGCAACTCCCACGTAAGCTTCGGCATAGGCCGGCTCTTTTCGGATCGCGGACTGGTAGAGGCTCAGCGCTTTCTCCAGGTCGGAAGCGGCCAGTCGATTCCAGAAGTAGCGGCCTCTCAGGTAATCCTCACGCGCTTCCGGATTCAAACCCGCGGGCTGCAATGCGGCCCCGGCCGTGCCGCCGAAGAATTTCGCTCCCAGGATCTCGGCAACGTGCGCGGAGATCTCATCCTCCGCGGAGAGTGCTCCCTGCGCGCCCCGGTCATACGTCTCCGCCCAGACGGGAGCCTGATCGCTCGTGCGCACCAGCCACAGAAACACGCGCTCGCGCTGCGCGTCCCGCCGGACCGTGCCCTCCAGCAGATAATCCACGTGCAGCTCGCGCCCGATTTGTTCAGCCGTCTTGTGCGCGTTGCGGTATTGCGCCGCCGTGGTCCGCGCAATCACTCCCAGGTCCTTGGAATTGACGCCGGACATTCGCGTAATCAACGCGTCGGAAAGCCCATCGGCAAAATCGGCGCTGGAGGAATCTCCTCCGGGACTCTCTATCGGCAGCACGAGCAGCACCGCCCTTCCCGTAACCGGACGCGATGCCCATGATGAATAGGGCCACAGAAAACGTAGCGTCAGGGCCCCCAGCCCGCACAGCAAAACGCCGAGCGCCAAATAAGTCCAGCGGACCGCGCTGTGCCGCGCCTCGGCGACCGCCGAAGTCTCCATGGTCTTCTCCGGCGGCGGAATGGGAGCGGTGGGCTCGGAGAGTTCAACGGAACTCTCCGCGGCGACTTCTTCAGGCAGTACCGCGACGGGCGCGATGAAGAGATATCCCGTGCGCGGAATCGTGCGGATAAAAGCGGGCTGCTCGCGCAGATCGCCCAGAGCGCGCCGGAGTTTGTTGAGCGCCGTATTCAGGTTGCCATCGAAATCTAGATAATCGTCATCCGGCCACACGCGGGCGCGGATCTCCTCGCGTGTCACCACGGAGCCCGCCCTTTCGAGCAGAGCGGTCAGCACCTGGAAGGGTTTTTCCTGCAGTCGGACAACTTCATTTCCGCGGTATAGCTTCCGGGTTCGCAGGTTCGCTTCAAACGCCCCAAAGCGGACGCGGCCCGAATTCGGGATTTTCCGCTCGGCGTCTTGGTCGTCCTCTGCGCTCGCGGACTGATCTGGGTCTTCGAGATGAGCGGGGGCATTGCCGGCAAATCCGTCCATAGGAACCACCCCTCCACATGTGCAATCTGCGCGCCCTGGGGACGAAGACGGCGATGCCGGGAAAAACTTCTCTAAACACTTAGACGCAAGAACCGCTGCGCGCGTTCACTCAAAGTGACGAAATCTTATGCGGTATGGTTGAGATGGAAACATCTACGGTTGCACTTCCATATTCGTTTTTTTGTAGATACCTACCTGAATTCGTGAGGTGCAGGCCCTGCCTCGCAGGCCCCGGAAGCGGGGTCTTCCTTCTCTTGCAGGAAAAATTCCTCGCACTGCTCCTTCTAGGTGGCGTGGCCTTGGGCATAGGCCGTACTCCGGCGGTTTAGATGAAATTTAGACGGGATGAGGCGCGTCGCGGATCTGCTATGACGCTGCACCCGGATCGCTTCCTGCAACGGGTGAAATCCGGAGGTCCCACGAAAACGCAGCGCGGGCGCTCACGTCGAGTTTTTCTGGAGCCGCTTGAGAAGCTGGATCTGACCGGCGTGATAGATATCGTGAAAGGCTGCAC
>Ga0335085_10006197_pt1 | contig 18957 bp, 25 predicted proteins | sample Lox_Sample_45_FD_206712 | JGI IMG/M metagenome (GOLD analysis project Ga0335085, IMG submission 206712) | Soil microbial communities from Loxahatchee National Wildlife Refuge, Florida, United States - Lox_Sample_4.5 | ecosystem: Environmental > Terrestrial > Soil > Wetlands | place: USA...
TCAGAATGGCGATGATCTGATCTTCGCTGAATCGACTCTTCCTCACGACTCCTCCTCTGGCCCTGGCGGGCCATCGTAAATGGAGAAGCTACATTTTCGATGGACTAATTTCTGGGGGGCAGGTCACAAAGGCTTCGCCATTTTGGCGTCAGCGGAACCGAACCACTGTATTGGGCTCCAGAGAAAGAACGCCACATAGCGGCTCGGTACTGATTAACTTGTTCTTTTCTCCGGTTCGCTTGGGTCGCAAATAGCGCGAAAAGGCGGGCTTTTGGGCGCTTTCTCCGGAGGTATCCTACAATGTCAGACTAGATGGCGGAGGGAGAGGGATTCGTTCTTCATGTCCCCTCGCCTGCTCCGTAACTTACTGAAAACAGGTTAAGCCAGAACAGCCAAAACCGGCAAACCCGCAGCCCTTGGGCACAATTTGGGCACAGCGAGTTTCCGGTGTTCGCTCTAGAGTTGGTTCTTTATACCCGCATTGGCTGGTTGCACGGTGTCATCTCTCGTTGGAACGGGCAGGCCATCTGCGAACATGGGCCGTGCCCAATGCTGGGACTCGTCGATCCAATCTACCGTGGTTTGCGGTGCCCGTAGCGATAAGACGTTCATCAGCGGCTTTGGATAGGAGTTGGCGAGTTCGTTCCAGCGGCCCTTCATCGGTTCGTTTTCCGCTTTGCGCTTGGTCATTACTTCCTTGGCTTGGTTCTTGAAGAGGCCGGGAGGGATGAGCGCGGCCATCAATGTTTCTTCTATTGTTTTTTGTGTATCAGTACCCATAGCTTTTCCCTTCAATGTCAGTGGAGTTAAATGGTCGCGTACTCTAGCCTAAAGGCAGGGCGTTGGGCAACAGCGTTGTTGGGGATTTTATTTGCGTCGGAGTAGGTACGCGGGTGTAGCCGTATTTTACATCCACAATTTGAGACTTAAAAGCCCTTGATTTCCTCGCCGCCGCGTTTCGTCTCAAACGTACCTTATGGAAACAAGGGGTTGGCTGACAGCTTTACCCGTCGTTAACCATAATAATTAATAGCTTTTGAAACTATTTGAAGCATGCTAGAGTCCGGGAAAGGTGGCTGATATATCAGCGCACAGGATTTCATAAACCGCTATTTGAAGGAGGATATGACATGAGTGGCCAAGGACCGCAACAAGGACAGGATGGACAGGCCGAACCGCCCCTGCCGAATGAACCGCATCGTGGGAATCACGCGGCAATAGGACGTGCGAAATACACACTGACGACGGAGCATGAGAAGGAGGAATTCCTTGCGGAGCTGTTTAGGAAAGATGCGGAAAACCCTAATAACGGTTTCTTTCGCCGCCTAAATGACAAAACAGAAGCAGCTATGATGCAACATGGGGCGGACGCAACCGCCGGACATCAGAATCCGTCGGGATTGAACGATGAACAGATAAGAGTCCTGGCGCAAAAGCAGCCAAATTCTGTTCAGCTTCTGTATCACACTTTTGGGGGCTTGGGCAAAGACATGATCCAGGGCGGTTCCGAGGAGATGACGCCGGAGACGATAAAAGCAGTCGATGAGGCTGCGAGTAAGCCTCCGCAGGCAGGGCAAGCGGTTAATGCCGATAAGGTAACCAAGGCAACGACCGGCAAGCCCACGATCCTCCACCATGACTCGACTCAGTCGAGACCGTTTAGAGGCGCAGGCCCTTCACAGTAAAGCATAGCGCATTGCGGTCACTGTGGGAGTAGCGATGCCGACGAAACCGACAGAGAACGACTATCTAAAGTTCATGGCGAATAGAGGAAGTTTCACGTTAGGATGCCCGCTGGTGCGTTTTCCTGTGGTGGTCGGTAGGCGAGTATCACCCTACCCTGCTTAGTCAAAACGACTCGGCATTTCAGGGGTGGGGCGTCGATTTCACGGGCTGGCTCCGGCGCTCCACGGCGGCGGCTGCGTTTCGGGCTGTCATGAGGGCGTATTGCTCGCCGTTCTCCTGGGCTTTGGTGCTTTCCTCCATGAGACGTTGTGCGGTGGCCTCAACGCTCCATCCCCAATCAATCGCGGTCATGCAGAAAGTGAAATCCGCTCTCGAAATGTCGGGCCGGTCGCCCTGGTGGACCTTCGGCGCTCCCTTCACGCAAAGCTGATAACTCGGCCATCTCCGCCGTGTTTCGTGTGAAACATGTGAAACACGGGGGGCAGTTGAACGGGGTTTTTCCGGTGGCGCGACAAAGCCGCCGGCCTCAAGCTCGGCTGCGGTGACAACGTGGCCGGCGCGGGTGTGGATGATCTCCACTTGCGGAAATCGCGGCGCGTACTTCCGCTTGAAATTCAGGCTTCCGCCTATGCGTGTTGATCCGCTCGCGGTCGGGTCGGCTCCGGCGCCCTTGCGAAGCCTGCGAGCAAAGTCCTCCGGTGCATTTTTTACGGCAATCCATGCCTGATGATTTCCGGGCGAAGTGCGGATAACCATAAACGCATGAGGCGCTATCTTGTCGGCCTTCCCGGTGTCCAGGTCGTCAAGCTGTATCACGGCGGCGGTCGTTGATCGTGGGCGAATGATGAAATTCACTTGCAGACGTGTGGCGGCATCTAGTCGTTTACGGATGCTGCCTCGAAGCTCACCAACGCTGCAATTGCGTTTGAAACCTCCGGATACCTTGTCGCCGTCTATGTCGGTCAAGGTCACATCGAACGCCTGAACTCCTATCGACGCAAACGCAGAGAGCATTGCAAGTGCCTTGCTGGTATCCTGCTCCCCTTCTCGCTCCATAACGCCCCGCCGTGTTTCTCTCTTTCGAATGTTTTATGTCTAGTGGGGGATTGAAAGTTAGTACAGATCAGAAAGAAGGAATGGTTGTGAGGCGCGTTAGCGCCGAACTCCGATTAGCCGCGTAGCGAAGCGGAGCGGCCCTCTGGACGTTCTTTCCTGCGAACTTACCCACCCCACGCCGTCGCCAGCCTGTGAGGGCGCTCCGGCGGGCGTGGATAAGTCCTATCGGACATTGTTTTTATATATAAGAAAGAGAATGCAACTAAGCCTTTGAAATATATGAGGGTGATTCGACAGATTCTGTCGCTCAACCGACAATTTCAGTCGTTCGACCGTCAAAAATCGCTTGCTGTTTTGTCGCTTCAGTGCCAAGGTGCTTGCCGAATTACGACAAAAACGGGGGCCGAAAATGGCGGAAAACAGCCAAAAGCAAGCGGAAATCATCCGGCAGAAAAGGGGCGTTCCTGTCTATACGACAAATCCAAGCATCCCTGCTAAGGGTGACATCAGCCGTCATCGGAGAACGCGAATCGGCAACGAACACCGTGGGCTGGTAATCGACGGTGGTTCCGGCGAGATATTGGGGCGCGGGGGCGCTTATGCGTATGAGTTTGAAGAAGTGGACAAGGAACGTTTCGTCAAGCTGTTCCTGGGCGGCCTGAAACAAGCGGCGGGCCTTTCGAAGGCGGGCCTTGCGGTCTTCGAGGTCGTCTATCAGCAAATACGCGAAAATCCCAATTCGGACCAGGTGCAATTGAGTTTTTACCGCGCCAGCCAGCAAATAAAAGAATTGAATGACCGCACGTATCAGCGGGGATTGCGGGAATTGCTGGACAAGGAATTTCTGTATCGAAGTCCGGAGGATGGGACTTTCTTTGTGAACATCCGCTATATGTTCAACGGTGACCGCCTCGCCTTTGTCAAGGCTTATCACTTGAAGGATTCTCAGCCCTCCCTGCCCTTTCCGGGCTCAGACAGCGCGGGGTTTCTGCCGCCTGAAAGCGCGTCGGCCAGGAAGCCGTAGCACAACGAAAAATGTGGGAATGTGGGTGTGGACATCCCCACATAAGCACAGAACTTCATTTTCACCTTCCCACAGCACGGCGAATCACGTATGTTGGGCGATCTTCCAAAGTTAAACAAACCCACAGATGAGTGAATGTGGGTTCGCACAGTTCAGGGAATCCGGGTTTGATGTCGTTCGTCATTTCGTTTTTGAACCAGAAGGGCGGCGTCGGCAAATCGACGCTTTCAATCAACGTGGCTGCCTGCCTAGCCATGCTCGGGCAGAAAGTCTTGCTCATTGATGCGGATAAGCAGGGAACATCATCGACCTGGGCGAGTTTGCGGGAAGAAACCCCGTTTCAGGTGGTGAACATGGCGCGAGAAAACATGGCGCGGGATGCGCTCAGGCTGGCTGCTGAGTTCGATTTCACGATCATTGATGGGCCACCACAGGCAGAGACGATTTCCCGTTCATGCATCGTGGCGTCGGACCTAGTTGTGTTGCCGATAGAGCCAGGAGGGGCCTCGCGCTGGTCGTCAGACCTGACAGTGCGGCAGTTGAAGGAAGCGCAGGAACTCAAACAAAGCCTCAAATGTGGGTTTGTGGTTTCCCGCAAAATCGGCTCGACAGTGCTTGGCCGTGATACGCGATTGATGGCCGCCGATGCGGGTATTCCTGTTTTTGATACGGAGATTGAACAGCGGATTGCGTATGCTGAAGCCCTGACGATGGGTAAAACGATCTTCGAATGGTCGGGGGCAGGGCAGGCGGTGATTGACATACAAAACCTAAGCCACGAACTTTTAGAGGTGTTGATTGAGCAAAACATTCGCACAGGCACCGAAGCCAAGGCCGCTATCGGCTGACGTGATCGCCGCCTTCGAGCGGAGCGGGGCAGGGCAGGACACACAAACCCACATTTCCACGAAACAGGAAAAGAGGGGAGGCGTAACCGCTGTAAGAACGGAGAGGACGCGGCGGCTCAGTATTGATCTCCCTGAAACGCTGCACAGACGTTTCAAAACGGCTTGCAGCAGGACGGATCGGAAGATGCTCACCGAAGTTGCGGAGTTTATTGTACGGCGAACAGCGGAGCTTGAGGGGGAATAGGCGAGGGAGGGGAGGCGGGACAGGGCGGATTTCTATATCTTGTGTCTTGGGAGAAGACGCATCAGCCGCATAAGCGCCATTATGTTAAGCAATTTCAAGTGTTCGGGAAATAAAGAAACACGGGCGGGGGCAGGGGACGCGGTTCGACTTCAAAGCCGAAGTAATCAATCGACAGGATTGGGCCGCGAATACTTGCGGGGCAGATCGGCAACGGCGAGTGCCAGGACACAAGATATAGATTCGGCGTTTTTGAAACGTCAGTATGCCTTGGGCTGAGACTTCTTGTACATTCTCACTACGGCCGCCTCTAAATCGCCCGGTCCGATGAACAGGTGCTCCCGTTCGGCACGGTCTTTCACGAGGGTAGCCAGTTCATATCTTTTTGCTTCGTCCATGTTTTTGTAGGTTTCTTCGATCTCCATCCGCTGACGTATTGCTTCGGCTCGTGCCTCAGCTTCGGCTTTGGCTTTTGCGGCGGCTTCTTCATCGCAGCGTCGGCATCGACCGAAACCTCCGTGGCGATAGCATCGCTTCGACCTTAACAGGTCGTCTAGGAGCCAATAGGCGATGAACAAGACAAATAGCCAGCCAAGCCATCCCATAAATAGGCGGTGTTCCCTCCGACAGCCCTAAGTCGTTTAGTTACCGTTCGTGCGATTACTCGGCGTCGAGTTCGGGGGTTGCGTCGGCTTGCAACCTGAATGGCTCCAGCCATTGGCGCAGGTCGGCGCTGATCCTCGGATAGCTCCATGCATCGGCCCATCCCGGCGTTGTCCCGTGACGCGCCTTCACCCATTGAAAGAACTGATCGTGCTCTACCAAAAACCAAGGTCGGCCTGGTTTGCTGCCTTGCGGATCGGGAAACAGCATCCAGATAGTCTTTCCTCCGTAGCGTTTCCATTCGACGGTGGGCCGCCCCTTCATCTGAACACATCGAAGATTTCCCTGCGGGCAACGGATAACCAAGTCCTCGCCGCCCACATCGGCCTCGGGTCGATAGACGCGGTATCCGGCCCGAATAAGAATGGCGGTCGCTTCTGCTCGGTTAGCGGCCTCGATTTCATTGGATGTTAGGGGCATTGGGTTTTGTATATCACGGCAAGGCGCGAAAGCACGAAAATCACCATTTAGGAAACGCGCCGAAAATCCGCGAAGCGGATCCTCGGCGCGTAGATGGGCCAATATGACGGAGTGTTAGGCTGCGGATTTGGGTTGTTCCTCGGTCTTGCTTGCCTTCTGCCAGTTCTCAATTCGTGTGCGGGCTTCTTTAGCGGCATTTTCAAGATGCTTGAGATCGGATGTTCCAAAGCTTGTGCCGGTGTGCCATTCGTTCTGGTCGTCCTTGTAGCGAAGCTGAAAGGTCGCTGTTCGGAACGCGCCTTTAACGCCGCTGTTTTCCCATATGCTGACATGAACGCGGCCATCCGTGAATTTGTCAACGGGCTTTTTGCCTGCTTCGCTGGATTCCTGTGACATTGGTGCTCTCCGTTACAAGGTGACTGACGCCGGGAAGGATAGCCGGAACCCGCGAGCAGGGGAAGGGTCTTAGAATCGCGACGCCGGTGTGATACGCTCTTCCGTTGCCGCCACGACCAACTCTTGAGGAGTTCCAGACCGCGCTGCTAAACCGGCCTCTCGATGAGGTGGTGGCGAATTATGTCCTTACGGGCACACCGTTTGTTTTCGAGGCACAGCCCGAAGCTCTGCTGCGTCTGCAAAACCACGTTGCAAGGGCGCTGAGTGTACATGCAGCGAATGTAATCGTAGTGGGTAGCGCCCAAGTTGGATTCAGCCTCAGTCCTGACAACTTCCCCAGGCGGTTTTCAAGGGAATCGGATATCGACGTGGCTGTAATCGATGAGCCGCTGTTTGATCGTGTTTGGCATACATTGCTGAAATGGCATTATCCGCGCCGTCTGAACCTGCCTACTGGTGATTGGAGATGGACATCTGACCGACGCAAGGAATTGTACTGGGGATGGTTTGTTCCCGATAGAATTCGATTTACAGGACTCAGCCTGCCGACAGCTTTGAAGCCGATACGGGACTGCTCAAGCCTCTGGTTCAATACCTTCCGTTCTCTTAGTCGGTACCCCGAGTTCGCCGGACGCGACGTTAGCGGGCGGCTGTATCGAACACGCGAGCACCTAAATATGTATCAGGCCGAGGGACTTCGGCAAATCCGCGACGTTCTTCGGAATAGGGAGTAACGCATGATTTTTGACTCAACCGTACAGACGATCGGTTGGTTTCGCGACCGTTATAAGGAAGGCAATCTGATTATCAAGCCTCCTTTTCAGCGCAAGCCGGTCTGGGTCGCGCGCCAGAAGTGCTATTTGATCGAATCCATTTTGCAGTCGCTTCCTGTCCCAGAAATCTATATCCAACAAACCACCTCGGCAGAAGGGCAGACGACCTATGCCGTGGTTGACGGCCAGCAGAGAATAAGGACTGTTTTGCAGTTTGTTGGTTCCGAAGAAGACCCAGACGAGGCGATCTACAACAAATTTATCTTAGACAAAGTAGCCCCCGATTCTGATTGGTTTAATGCCAGCTTCGCGGGCCTGACCGTCGACCAAAAAAAAGCCTTTTACGGATACAAATTTGCAGTTCGCCTTCTCAACACCGACGACGACGACGAAGTGCGCGACATGTTTCGCCGTCTCAATAAGTTCCTTACACCTTTGAAGGCGCAGGAACTTAGAAACGCCACGTATTCTGGGCCATTCGTCGTGTTGGCCAATAGGCTTGCAGATAACGAATACTGGGCTGAAAACCGGATTGTGACGCCCGCAGCGATTCGCCGGATGAACGATGTGGAATACGTGAGCGAGCTCTTGATTGGCGCTCTGCACGGTCCCCAGGGCGGGAGCGCCACTATCATCGATGGGTATTACCAGCAATATGAAGACTACGAGGACGTCTTCCCAGACCAGAAGCGCACTGAGAGAATATTTGACAACACGCTTCAGCTTATCCAGGCCGCCTATCCGAACATTAAAGACACCCGATGGAGCAACAAGACAGATTTTTACACGCTGTTCGTTGCCGTAGCTTCCTCGATTCGTCCTTATGGTAGCGGGGTTAAGGTAAAAACAAATGCGTTCCGAAAGGAACTGGATGCGCTGGCCGCTGAGGTCGATAAGCGGATGGCCGACGAACACGCGAATGTGAGTCAGGACGCCAAAGATTACGTTCGAGCAGTCGAGAAAGGAGCGAATGACAAGGCGCGTCGAGCGGAACGTCACCGAGTCGTCACGGCATTGATCGAGCCTTTTTTTTCGGCGAAGTAACCACGGGCGACTCGACTAGGGGGACGGCGTCTAAGGGTGAGGCGGCTTCTTTGGCCGCTTCTTCTGCCTGTGTCAGAAACGCTTTTAAGCGGTCGGTGAGGGATGAATTTTTCTCGACGTGCTGCGCGTAGTAAACAAGCGACTGCGCCGCCGTGCGTTGTTTGAGTGGGTCCCAAAGCTCGACAATGCGTAACAGGTCGTTGCGGTCGAGCGCCTTCACTCCAAGAGCCTCGATTTCGTCTTTTACACCTTCCTCGAAAGCGAGCGCGATCACCATACCCAAAGCGCCGCGTTTTCCGGTTTCGTTAGCGAAGGCTTCAAGGTCTGGCACGGCATCTTTTTTTAGGGTGAATTGTTTGACCTCGGCGGATATGGCGAGGCGGGAACCTTCCCAACAGTCGACGTCTCCGACGCGCTGCAACCGCTTCGAGCCGGTGCGTACTTTGTCGATCTCGACTTGCAAGTGAGGATTGTCGGCCCTGACAAAACCGAACACCATACCCTGAAAAGCCGCTCCGGTCGGTTCGCCCTTCTGGGCGGTGACGGGAAAACTTTCCAGCACAACCCGGAATAGCGGCGGGTCTGTTTCGACTGAAGCCGGGTCAAACTCCTGGCTCTTGAGTTTCGATAGGACGTAATCGACAACCTTGCTGCGAAGTTGGTCTAGCTCCTTTGGCGTGAAGGTCACAAGCGCGTCGAGCCAGCGGCGATAATCGGCCCATGCCTGCGTTGCATGAGGGGCGCAGCTTGGGTAGTCGAAACGCTTTTTCTCTGCGCGAAAAAACCGCTCGGCTTCGTTATAGAAGGGGCGCAAGCTGAGTGTTCCGGCCTCGCCTCCACAGTCAACAATGAGCGTATTGGCATGATGGCCCGCTGCCGTGGTTTCTCGGCGCGGGTACTTTTTGAGCATGTCGTCGAGGCTCTTGAATTTCTGCTTCGGGACATCGAGGATTTTTAGAAAGTCGATAAAAGCGATCAGCAACCCGGCAGAAAATTTCCGCTTGGGAAAGCCCTTCTCAAAATCCTTGAACAGTTGGTTAGCGTTCATCACGCTCCCGAACGGGAAAAGCAGCAAGCAGCGGGAAGGCTCTCCGGGCCATGCCGAAATACTGTGGGTCTCGGTCGGTGCCTACGGAGTAAAAACCGATAGCTTCGGCGGCGGCCAGCGTCGAGCCGCTACCGGCGAAAGGGTCGTAAATGATGCCGATGCCCAAGGGAAGCGCGGCGCGGACAATCTGCCGCAAGAAACGTTGCGGTTTCAGGGAGGGATGGGGCGCGATCTTCTTTTCCGCCCCGCGCGTGGGCGAACAGGAAACGACGTCTTTGAATGGTTCCTCTGTCGACGTCCGGCGGAGCCCGCCCGTGCCCCAGGTGCGGAGATTTTCGGCAATCGTGCCAGTGAATGGCTTGCGGAAAATGCCCCACGGCTCCCAACAGGAGCGCGGCATCACGGAGACGTCGGGAAATTCTTCTTCGGCTCCTTTGGGCTTGTCGCCCCCGCGTAGTGTCTGCACGAGGCGGATGATCTCGCCGCGCTTCTCGAAACCGGCCTCCTGCAACGCATGAAACGTCATAGTGGATAGCAGGGGGTTGGAAGCAATGAAAACATGCCCGCCGGGTACAAGGGCCTTAAGCATGCCGTAGGCAACAGCATTGAAGAAGCTGTGCAGAGCGGTAATTTCGTCGTCGGATAGGACAGTGAAGCGGGGAAGCGGTTTTCGTTTCGCTCCATCGAACGATGGCGGTATCCGCCAGACGCCGCCTCGACCGGCTCTCAGCTTCTTGTGGTTCTTGTCGTCGTACTCGATGAGACCGTAAGGCGGGTCGGTAACGATGGCGTGAATGGAGTTATCCGGAAGATCAGAAAGCCAGTTGATCGTGTCGGCAAGAATGTACGTTGCACGGTTGGAGAGGTGCTCGCGGCGCTGGTCGCCGTGAGCGCGGACCCTTGCCCATAGTTCCGCCTCTCCGAGGCGAAGTGACGTCAACCAGCTTGGTTCGCCGGGTCGAATGTCGATAGGCTCTGGCTTGGGAACGAGTGCAAGGCGGACCATGTTCATGTTCTCAACTGTGAATTATCCTTCGCACAACGCTGGTAACACAACGGCGAATTGGTGGCGCAGCAAACCCCCGTAACTTTTGTGGTGCTTCTTTGGGCGAGATCCAAAGTGGGCAATACGTAAATGCGGCTTTTAGCATGGCCTCACCAAGGGTTCAACTTCCGGGGAACAGCACGAAATACACGTCCAGCATTCCCATGCGTTTGTAATACTCGTAAAGTTCGCCTCGGCCCATGCGCTGCGGCTCCGGGGAGAAGTGGTTAAGGGCTTTGTAGCGTTGCGGTTCTCGCCGGGGGATGGCGCTTGGCCTCCGGCTCATCATCGGTCCCGGTCAAACTGCTTTCTGTGGTGTTCGCGTTCCCATTCGAGCCGTTCTTCCCGCTTCCGTTGTTTTTCAAGCTGGCGTTCCTGGGCTTCGATCTGTTCCGGCGTTTTCGGGGCGGACGCCGGTTCAAAGAAAGTGAAAATTCCCTCTACTAGTTTAGCGGTGGCGTCCAATGCCTTGGCTGTTGCGCGGAGGGGGACTTTCGGGATACGTGGCAGGGAAAGCCTGTTGTCATTCGCGGGGCGGAAGCGTTCGTGGCGGATTGATTTCTGCGCCCGGATTGTGTCCAGGGTGCGGTCAATCTTTTGCCGTTCGCGGGCGGTGTTCTGCCGGGTTGCGTCCTGGTAGTTGTCCTTTGCTCCGGTCCGCGTTTCGGTGGGGCGGACGCGGTGCTGCCCGTGCTCCATCTCGGCAATCTGCCGTTGCACACCGGCAAGCTCGCGTTTCAGCTTTGCAACTTCCCGATTGCGGTAGAAAGTTTCCCGGGCGGCTTGGCCGCGCTCTGTCGGCACGCCCTTGCGCTCCATAGCGTCAACGTGCGGGCCTCGATGCGTGGTCGGTTCGCGGTCAATGCCCTGGGCCTCTAGCGTGCGCCGGTCAACGCGGGCTTCGTGGCCGTGGCGTTCAAGGTAGCGGTTCTGTATCTTTTCCCATTCCTCGCGCCAGTGTTCAAGCTGCTGGCGGCTGTTCCATTCGCGCACCTTCTTGCCGAATCCGTCCGGGCCGATTTCGCGCATGGTTACGAGAAGATGCGCGTGATAATTTCGCGGGTCGCTGTTCTTTCCGGGGGAGTGAATCGCAACGTCCACGATCATGCCCTTGCGGGCAAACTGTTCCCTGACAAAATCGGTCACAAGCTGCTGGCGCTGCTGGTTGGTGAGTTCATGCGGCAGGGATAACTCAATATCGCGTGCAAGCTGCGCCTCTTTGGGGCGTGTGCTGGCGTCCTCGCGGCGTTCGACGGCGTTCCACAGTTGTTCGCGGTCGCGTGTCCAAGCAGGCGCGTCCTTGGGGGTGAAGATGCCGGAGAACAGCACGCCTCCGGCGCGTGAATAGTCCTTCAGTTCTCCCGTGCGCTCGTCGCGCAGCTTTGTGCGGTGGTTGTAAGCGGCCTTTGCAATGACGCTCTGCCCGCCTCCGCGTGAAACCACCTTGGCGGAAAATCTGTAATTCGCCATAGGGCAACCTCGCCCCCGTGCCTCATGTTTCGCCAGGGCTGCCGGATGGCGGCCCTCAGCGAAACGCCTTTCACCTGCGCCGGATGGCGCTCCCTCGCCCCGGAACGGGGCCGCACACATTGCCGCGAAGCGGGCAATGTATAAGTGCGCACTCCACTTCGTTCCGTGAGTGCAACATCCTTCCGGCGCGAATCGTTGTCGCAGGGTATCAACATTTCAGATGCGCGAACCTGTCTTTCCGGCTGCGGAAAAATTTCCGCGAGAAACACGGCGGGGCAGGATGCGCGACCGTCAACGATGAGAGACGGGGTTGCGGGCGGATATGCGGACGCCAAGAAAGGCAAGGCACCCGCGAGGGATACCTTGCCTGAAGCTGGGGGGGAATGCGTCAGTATTCGGACGCCAGCATGATCGTCAACTCTCGCACGGTCTGCTGAGGGTCTGCCGGGTCGTCGCTGCCGTTGCACAAAGTCGTGTCGTAATAGTCGATCTTCCAGAAAATACGCTGGCCGTTGTGCACGAAGACCCCGAAGTCTCGTTCCCCGTGAGGGTCGTTGTCCGGCGTGAAGGCGTTGAACCTTTCGACCTTCTCCCGGATTGCGGACTGGTCTTCCGGAGACAGGGCACAGATACCGCTTGTTTGAACAAGGCGGCCTGCAACACCCATTGCCTTGCGGCACAGGTCGTTGAGTTCCGCGATTTTCCGGGTTCTGGCTGCGGCACCGCCGTACAGGGCGGCGCGGTCGTCCAGATAGGTGAGGTCGTATTTGTCGCCGTACCACCGCGCGAAATCCTCCGGCGATTGCCCTGCCTCCTGCCCGCTGGCGATCAGGTCGGCCTCTATTCCGGCGTCACTGGTGTCGATGCCGAAGAATTTCAGCATGGCGGCGTCAACGGCTTCCCAATACTCGATGAATGGTGTCGGTTCGTTTGTCATGATTGCCTCTTTCCTTTTTGAGTGACCCCCACGGCGGGGGCAGAAAGAGGCACGTCCAGCCGCCGCAATCGAGCGTAGCTGTCATAGCTTTTTGGGGGGACCGCGCAGCGGGGGAGCCAAAAAGCGTCATTGACAGCAAGCGGCGGCGGCTAAAGTGCCTTTGCCCCGCCGTCGATCGGGGCACGGGGAAAGAGGCAGAACAACGAAGCGCAAACACAGGCAGAGGAAACAGGGAAATCGAGGGTCACTCTGCGTCAAGCAGGTTCTTGGCGGTGAGCGAATCGGCAATCAGCACGTTGAATAGCTTGGCATCGAGGGCGATCCGAAGGGTGTCTTCTTTGCGAGGTCCTGTCACGACAATCACCGGGCGTCTATCCGCAACCAGGTCGCGGTACAGGTCGAGGCCGTTGGGATATCCAGCAGTGAGAAAAAAACTCCAATTTTTGCGCCCTTGCCCGCTTTTGTCGAAGAGATTGTAGGACAGAGATCCAACTGCTCCTTCACCAGAAAGCATTTGTCTGGTGATACCGATATGCTCCAAAACAGATAAGTGATTGGACATGGAAGGCAACAGCGCCGCTTCTTCAGGGGTTTGATTGACACTCCAGAGACTGGCAATTGCCATGTTGATATGCGACATGTCGTTAAGCACCTCTTTGAGAGGCTGCATTTCTGCGAGAAGTTCGAGCTCGTCAGAAATGCGAGTGCGTACATGACGGTCGGGCGGGAAGTGATAAGGAGAGACGGTGCCGTAATTAACATGCCCCGGTTTATAGCCCGATCTTGACCAAGCTACGTTTGGATTTGTTTCCGGCCCGATGGGAGATGTGGTTCGCATTCGCCCACGCCCGATCATAGCGGCGGCGTAATAATAAACATTGGGTCGATTGCGTTCCGGTAAGGCGCTCACCATTTCGAGGATCGTCGGCCCCCCACCGACTCCAACATAAATTTCTTCGCCCTGGTCTTCGGCAATCGCGCAAACGTTATCGAAATACTCCGCTGCGGCGGCGGTGCATTTACGCCGGATGTTGATGTAATCGTAGCGAGTGAGGACAGGCTCGGAATGGACGATACGAGCCGCTATAACGTGCGGGTATTTGGCTGAAAGGGCGTTCTCAAGTTCAGGAACCCGTAAGCTCCTTCTTTCCCGCTCAAGCTCCTGATGTTGTTCGAGGAGCCATTTCCCTGTCTCATTGATGAGTTTCCGTATGCGCCTTGGGTCGGCGCTTGGCAGCAGTCCTTCGTTATGAAGCTGCTTGGCTGTCGGCCCAATCTCCTTCCCCTCCAAAAAATACAACTCAGCGACACGGATTTTGAGTTCTTTGGCGGGCATACAAAACATGCCATTCTTGCACATTTCTGCATGCAGCCGGGAGGGGATGAAACAGACGCGGAATCAACATGCTTATGGGAGGGCGGAAGTGAAATGGGAGCGGCAAGCGTGAACACGGAATTTCGGCAATTGATTGAGGCATTGCGTATGAGCCGCGATGAAGTTGAGTGGCGAACACAGCCCGACGGCTATTGCGAATCGACTTGTGCGCCGAACGAAAAAGCGGAAGGCTCACGCGCGGCGACTACGCCAGTACGGAGGACGCAATGACGGTAGCGCAGATGCGAAACGCGAAGCTGGAAGCCCTGCGCAGGCGGGAAGTCGAAATAAAGAACCGAATCGCGAAGGAAGAGGCAAAAGGCAGGAAGCAGGAGCGCACCGACGACACCCACGAAAAGGTGCTGATCGGCGCGGCCTTCCTTGCGGATATGAAAATTCATCCGGAAACACGGGCGGCGGTGGATACGGTTTTGAAAAGGGCAATCACCGAGCCGCGCAAGCGGGAATTTCTGAAGACACGCGGCTGGTTCTAAAAAAAGGAAACAACAAGACGAAAGGTTACTTGCGCATGCGCAAGGGGTAGGTGCGTGACAGGTCAAGACGCAGTTGATTGGTTGAAGTTGTTCTTCTTGGTTTTCGCTTCGATATGGCTGTTGGCGCAGTGGAGCAAGGCAATCAGGCAGAAGAAGTTGAAGAAAGCTCTGAAATACGAGCCTCCCAATATCCACGGCGCGGCTGACTGGGCGAACGACAAGGCTTTGAAGGCGGCCGGTATGTTCAGGAAAAAGGGCATTCCGTTTGGCTATTCACTGGAATCGAAAAAGGAAATCTGGCGGGACATTCGGACGCCGGTGATTACGTTTGGGGGCACTGGAACAGGAAAGACGACACAGGCCCTTATTCCTGCCGCCCTGTCGTGGCCTCACTCTGCGGTGTTCCTTTGACCCGGCTGGGGAGTTATGCGCCGTAACGGGCGAGTACAGGAAGCGATACGGCCCTGTTGTTCAGATCAACCCGACGCATTTGCTCGAAAGAGAACTACGTCGGATTGACCACGCCGGATACAACTGCATGAATCCGCATTGGCTGAATCCGAAGGACACGCGCACATTCGCCTCAAGGGGGGCGCAAATTGGAGAGGGCGTTGTTCGGGAGTCGCTGGAAAAAACGCCGTACTGGTTCTCGACCTCGCGCGCGGCGGTACAGGATTTCACCATGTTTTTTGCGAAGCATGGCAAGTCTCACGAACGAAACCTTCCCTATGTGGCACGAGTGCTGAACGGCGATATGTTCCACGCCGCCCGCTGGATGATACAGCACACGAATGACCCTTACCTGAAGGCAAGGCTCCGGCGATGGGCAAACCCGGATGCGCAGGAAATACGTAGCATGAACGAAGTTCAGGAGAACATTCGGACGGAAATCGCCTTCCTTCTCGATCAGCCCACAGCCGAGGCGCTGATGCATGGCGATGTGTCATTCAGCCGGTGCAAGCGCAGTGTGACTTCGATCTACATCATCGCGCCGGGAGCGGAAGAAACGGACGGACGGTTTTTCAAGCTCATGATGTGTTGCGCTCTTGGGGAGCTGCTGCGCTTCGATGCGAAGGGCAACAAGCGCACGCTGATTATGGCCGATGAATATTACTCCCTGCGTTACCGGGACGGGGACCGGATATTCGCGACGGCGCGGAAATTCAATGTGGTGCCATGGTTTTGCATGCAGGACATGACGCAGCTTAGGGCCTTAAGCCAGACGCACGAGAGCCTAATCAACAATGCCGGTGTCGTTCAGTTTCTCGATGCCGGTGATTTGCAGGGCAGCATGTACGTCAGCAGCATGGCCGGCGACACGGAAGTTTACGGTCACAACAAGTCGTTCAATACGGATTTTGACCGAGGCGGTGTGCAGATCAGCAACAGCATGGGCCAGCAGGCGCGGCGTCTCATTCTGCCGCATGAAGTGCGCGAGCTTGGGCCACGGGAACAAATTTTGTTTGTAGATGGTGTGAAGGGCGCAATCAAGGCGGCACGCAAGCCTTATTTCGAAACACGCTTGAAACGCAAAGCGATGGCTAATCCCTATGCTCCGAAGCAAGGATTCCTGAGAAAGATTTGGGGGTGAACGTATGACGAAAAGCAGTGTTGATTCCGCAAGAGTGGCGGAGCTTGAACTCGAGAACGACGAACTGAAGAGCCAGAACGAGGAGCTAAAGCAACGCCTGGCGCAACGCGAGCATGACACGGCGGAGATTGTAGATGCGCTGAACGCGGCTGAAAAGAACGGCGGCGGTGGGCTATGGCAGACGAAAACCTATCTCCTGATTTTTTGGGCTGTGGTGGGTGTCCGGCTTCTATTGACGAGCTATTGCCCCTGGCTGCTCTCTGGATTTCTGAGCCTTATAGCTGAGGTGTTGGTGATCGGCCCTGCAACGGTGTGTTTGTGGCGGTGGGGGTCCGGCGAGGTCCGTAAGGATCTGGGTAGCGGTTTGATCAAGTCCGTTGTGATGCTTGGCGGGTTGTTTGTAACGGCGATGATTTTCAGCGACGGCCAGGTTGTTCATGGATACATGGCGCATGTCTTTACGGTGGGGCCGTTGACAATCCCGGTTAACGAACCACAAGCGTTCGGATACAGGCCTATGTGGGCGTTTCTTTGGCTGTCGCTGGTAATGCTCCTTATGCTGTCGCCCTTCTGCGAGTGGATAAGGCAGAACATGGCGCGGAATCCGAAGGAATGGTTCCAGCCCGGAATGGATCGAGAGGAAGCCTATGACGGATTCCGAGAAAATTGACCGCGCTTTGGCGCAGATACGGGCGCAGAGGGAACGGGAAAACGGTTCCACCTACTATGACCGCGCCCGTCCTGCCGGACAGGAACGTATCAGCGACACGGGCGGGAGAGGATGGGGGGGCGGTAGCTGGCGTGGAGATGAATGGTCGGGCGGAAGGCAGAGATAGAAATGAGAAAAGAATTTGACGTTAATCGGTTTCGCAAGTTGGTTGCTCTGTTTGATTCCGATAAGCAGGGCGAGGCTGAAAACGCTCTGCACATGGCGGCGAATATGTGTGCAAAACATGGGCTGCGTTTGCCGGAGATGTTGGCGCAAACCTTTGGCGAAACGCGGGTAGTGTATGAAATGCCGAGCCCCAGGACCTGGCGGGAACGTTTTGCGACGTCCCGCTTGAGAACGCTGCTTGTCTATTTGATGGCGGTGGCCATGTTGTGGGGTATGGGGTGGTTGGCTTTTGAGGTTGTTTGGCGCGGACTTGTCTGGATATTCGGGGGCGTAAAACTCTGGACGGCTATTTTTGCCGTGGCCGTTGGCATGTATGTTGGGTTGGCGGATTGGTCATTCAACTTGTGCGCGAGGATTGCCGGGGCGATTTTTCAGGATGGTTCTGCCGGGGAATAGCAAGGGGGGCTTTGAACTGTTGATATGCCGGAGGCTGACTTAAGTTTCGAGCGTCATTACACGCCGCAGGAATTGGCGGAACTGTGGCACCTCGACGAAAGCACGATCCGCCGCATGTTTATTGATGAGCCGGGAGTGTTGCGATACTGCCGCGAACATATGCGCAGAGGTCGGCGCGATTATGTGACGCTGCGAATCCCGGCTTCGGTGGTTGAACGTGTCCACAAACGGAGAACGCGCTAGAATCCGGGGCATGCTTACGATCTGGCGGAGGCACACGGCAAGCTGTCCGCATCGTTCGAAGGGCCGTACTGTTCTCAAATGCAATTGCCCGCTGTGGGCTGATGGTTATATCAACGGCAAGCGCGTCTTGCGCCAATCGCTCGGTACGCGGGATATGGCACGGGCGCGGAAGAAAGCCGTTGCGCTGGAATCCCCGGACGAAAAGCTGTTTAAGCCTGTGGCTGATGCGGTTAAGGCTTTCCTGGCTCACTGTGAAAGTGAGGGCCTGAAGGATTCCAGCATTCGGAAGTATCGAAACGCGCTGAATAGATTGAAAGCGTTTTGCGAAGCGGCGGAGATTGATGCCGTGGGCGAATTGTCGGCGGAGCGCCTTGACGCCTTCCGGTCGGGGCGCAGTCTCAAGCCCGTGACTGCCGCAAAAGAACTGGAAATCCTGCGGCTGTTCCTGGGCTTCTGTGTTGATCGCAATTGGGCGCGAGACAATGCTGCGCGGAAGATCAAGGCTCCGCGCAATATCAAGCCGAATGAGGTTGTTCCCTTCACGCCTTCAGAAGTCGCCGCCATCATCGGCGCATGTCACAGTTTTGGCCAATCGGCTTACGAACGCGCACGGGCGCGGGCAATGGTATTGGCGCTGCGTTATACCGCTTTGCGTATCGGGGACGTGGCGCTGCTGGCGCGTGACCGCATCAGCCGCGACGGAAACAGGTGGCGGATATTCCTGCGAACGGAAAAGAGCGGCCAGCCCGTTTTCCTGCCGGTGCCTTCGGACATGAAAGCGGCGCTCGATGCCCTGCCCTCCCCTAAAGGCGCGAATGGCGATTGCCGGTATTTCTTTTGGAGCGGCCTGGGTTCGGAAAAGTGCATGAAGGCCAATGCGGACAGAACGCTGCATGCCGTGTTCAAGAAGTCCGGCGTTGCGAAGGCTCACGCTCATCGGTTCCGCCATACGCTTGCAACGGAACTGTTAGGCCGTGGCGCGAGTTTCGAAGATGTGGCGGACGTTCTCGGCAATTCTCCGGAAATTGTTCGTAAGCACTATGCGAAGTGGTCCCCGGCGAGGCAGGCACGGATTGACGATCTCATGCAGAAGGTCCACGCGGGGAGCCGTTATGTCGAGACGCGGAAGCCCGTTCGCCTGCAATAATCGGGCACAATTTGGGCACATCTGAAAATGTGGTCTGGAATTAACGCGCAATCAACGAGATAGATGGCGGAGGGAGAGGGATTCGAACCCCCGGTACGGTTTCCCGTACAGCGGTTTTCAAGACCGCCTGTTTCAACCGCTCACACATCCCTCCGCGGTTGATAA
>Ga0335085_10006198_pt1:0-17500 | contig 18957 bp, 13 predicted proteins | sample Lox_Sample_45_FD_206712 | JGI IMG/M metagenome (GOLD analysis project Ga0335085, IMG submission 206712) | Soil microbial communities from Loxahatchee National Wildlife Refuge, Florida, United States - Lox_Sample_4.5 | ecosystem: Environmental > Terrestrial > Soil > Wetlands | place...
TTTGCCATCCGGATGAAACTGGAGGCGTACTCGCTCGTGAGCCGCAACCTGGAGGATGACGAACGAGAACCCAAGTTCGAAAACCCACTGCAGCGCCACGACACTCCACAGCGCGTAGTAGTAGCCCTGCACCGGCAGTGTAAGAAAGTGCAGAATCAGCAACACATTCACCACGCTGCCGAACCCCTGCACGATGCGCCCGGTCACGGTGAAGCCCACAGCTCGATCGAAACCAATGGCATGCGCCGCGCGATGTATGATCCGCATCGCTGCCGGCGGCGCAGTCCTCTGTGATACCGGGCTAGTTTCTGTTGGCACCATCTGCAGGTTGCGAAAAAGCGATCTTCGCGCTGAGGTTATCGATGAATGGCGTCGTGAAATCGAGGCTCTTCTCCAGACGAACTCGCTGATTCTTCCGCAGCTGCCCGGTGATCGCTGTTTTCGCCTTGCGCGGCCGCTGACTTCGCATCCCGGAATATCGCTTCCTTCAGTTGCGCCAGCTGCTCCGCTTCGGCCGGATTCGCGCGCATCCTTGCCATGCGGGCTTCGAGCAGGACAAGCATGAGGGCAAGTGACAGGCCGAAAGCCGCCGCCCCTAGCGTAATCCACATGCGTTTCGGGAACGATTTATGTTCCGGGGTAAGAGCCGGATTTACGACTTGCAGGAATCCGCCTTCCCTCGCTTCGTCAATCTTTGCGATCTCGAGCTCGCGGGCGAGGACCTCGAAGATGGCTTCGTTGTACTTCACGTCGCGCAGTTTGCGCGCGTACTCCATTTCGGCTTCAGGCACGTTTCCCTTGGAAAGAAATAGATCGTCAGGTGAAGAACCGTTTGAGCCTACCAGCTCATTGAATTGCGAACGCAGACCGGCCAGTTCATTCTCCTGTTCCTGTAAATCCGGATTTCCTTCGCCGGCGTAAGCCTTCATCGCATCGATCTGTATCTGTTTGGCGACCATTTGCGCGCGCAGTGTCGCTGCTGATCCAATCAGCGCGCGGGACTGCGCGTCAATCTGCACAAAGCCAGTCGAAAGCTCTGTCTGCTTCAGTGCTTCCTCTGAATTCGCCAGATCGTTCTTCGTCTTTTCAAGCTGCTGCTGAAAAATCACCCTGCGCTGCGCAGCCTCGGTAATGGCAAGATTCTGCGATAGAGTGCGAAGAATCTCGATATACCCATTGGCGATTTCGGCGGCCCGCGCCGGATTGCGATCTTCGAAAGACAAGCGAATCAAGCCATCCTTTTTCGAGCCATCGATGGTGGTATACCACTCAAGTTTCTTGCGGGCCTCGTAGTAATACTTCTTGTGGTATTCCCCGAGCAGGCCGTACTTCTGGATAACAGCATTTTCGACCGAATCGGTCTTCATCATCGAGACATACAAATCCGTCAGATTCTTCGAGCCGAATTCCGAAGCCAGGCTCGCGATCGAACCCATGCCGCCTAGTTCGCCAAGAGCAGAGCTCAGCGAAGATCCCTGCTGCGGCGGCAAGATCAGAACGGTCGCCGTGTACTCCGCAGGAATCATGAAGGAGACAGCGCATGCGACCAGCGCGAAAGCCACGGTCATCCACAGGATGAACTTCTTCCGCCGGGCCAGAACGACTAAGACAGAGAGAAACGTCAACCCCTGGGGCGGCTGCCGGATGCCCGCGGTGATCGGCACGCGCACGGGTTTTAGATCCTGCTGCATGACCGGCGGAATGTGGTTCTTCATGCTTGCAAACTCACTTCAGGATTTGAATTGCGGCCGCGCCCAGTGCGAATTGCGAGAAGACCGATGACCAGTCAGTCAACCCGCGCAGGAAGGTGGCCTTATTGACAGACGCGGGCACAACGATCGTATCGCCGGGATAAATCGGCAACCGATCGAACTCGCTGGTCTCCCACAGCGTATGCGCAAGATACTGGCGGCTTACAACGGAACCGTCAGCGCGAATGATGAAAATCTGTCTCCGGTCGGCATTGCGGTTCGGTCCGCCCGATGTTTTCAGGTAGCTGCCTGCGTCGCGATGCGCAAGATACACAAAGGAGTTGGCGTCATACACCGAGCCGACCACGCCCACAGTGGAGGGTATCGGAGGCACAACGAACCGGTCGCCGTCCTCCAGCGGAATGTCGGGCAACGAATCAATCGTTGCATGCAGCGGGCTGATGTGAAGAACAATGCGGCCGGTAGCGCGCACTTCACGGAGCCTGTTGATGAGTTCACGTTGGCTCGCTTCCGATGTGCTGGCGGCAGCGGCCTGCTGCGGGTTTACCACTGAGGCCGCCAGGTTCGATCCCGTAATCTGGATTTGATACGACAGCGCCGCAACATACTCGTCGAGGCGCTGCTGCTGTTCCAGCCGCGTGCTCTCGCGCGTAAATTGCGAGCCGTAAAGATACGCTTGATCCGTCAGTCCGCCGGCGCGGATCACAAGCTGGCGCAGCGTCTCGCCGGGTTCCGCGCTATACACTCCGGCGTGAACAAACTCGCCCTCCAGCCGAACGTACCGTGTCTGCTGCGCTCGAGGGACGCGAATGTCGGCATCCGAAAAGACCGTGATAACGTCTCCCGGCTCAAGTTCCAGGTCGGCGTTTTCGTCGTGCTGCAACACCACCGCACCCAGGTTGAACGGAATTAACCTCGTTTGAAGAGTCTGCGGATCGATGCGCTCCACGACTGCGTAACTCCAATCGATGTTCGGCGTGGTGCGAACGACCTGCGTCTCAATGGGAAACTGCGGCGTGGTCACGAGATGCGGGCCGACGCCGAGCGTCTCCGGACTACTCCCATGTGCGGAAGCGGGAGCCGCCTGGCCGGCGCTTGATTCAGCACGCGCATTGTCCGAGGCCGCCAACGGCCCATATTGCGCGTGAGAGCTGTTGGATGTTTGTGTATCCGCGGGAACGCCCTGCGTAAGCTGCGGAAAGAGCCCGCTCGACAACGCCTGAGCATCTTCCGGAGCGATCTTGGTCCGCCGTGTGGCCTGTTGCCCGCCCTGTGATGATGCCGCCCCGATCGGCGGAAGCAGCGGCTGAAAGTCGGCGACCGGCAGACCAAGCTGCTCGCGTCGCAGCCAGTAATCGTGCGTCAGGAGTGCGTCCTGATCCGGAATCAGGTCGCGAATGCGCATGCCGGGGCGCCACGCAAAGCGGCCCGGCTCCGCGACGTTGCCGCGCAGGGTCACTGTCTTTGCAAAGCTGGGGGCGCGCTCCCGCACTCGAACCAAATCGCCGTTGTCGAGCGGCAGAGCCAGTCCCGCGCTGTCCATTGCCACGTCCATCGCAACGCGCGAATCGTTGCCGCCGGGCTGGCTCTCGGTGCGTTCAATTTCAAGCGATGAGTTGTCGGCAACAGAAGACACTCCGCCGGCCAGTGCCAGACCCTGGGCAACAGTTTCTTTGCCGCGCAGTTCATAAATGGCGGGGACTTGCACGCTGCCCACGATTGCAACGCGCGGCCCGGCAGGAGGAAAGTAGATGACGTCGCCCGACTCAAGCGGCACGTCTTTCGATTTATCTCCGCGCAACAGGAGATCGTAAAGGTCAAAGTCGCTCACCAGCGCCGCGCCGCGCCGCAGCTGAATGTGCCGCAGCGATCCGGCGATGGTTGGGCCGCCGCACGCAAAGATCGCGTTCACCAGCGTGCTGAGCGAGCTGATCGTATAACTGCCGGGGCGCTGCGCCTCGCCGGTCAGAAAGACCTGGATGGAACGAAGCTGGCCAAGGTTTACATTCAGATCAAAGTTGCGGAAGACGTAAGCGTAATGCGATTTGAGAAAGTCCTGCAGCTGGCCGAATTGCAATCCTGCAACATGCACCTCGCCCACTTGCGGAATAAAGATCGACCCCGAGCGATCGACAGTCAGGTGAAGATTCTGGCTGATCTGCCCCCAGGTTCGAATCAAAATCTCGTCGCCGGGACCAATCGTGTAATCCGGCCCCACGGGGATTCGCTGCACCGGAGCGAACGTGTCGGGAACTTCGTTGAAGAGATCCGCACCGTAAATGGGAACAATGTAGCCGACTGATCCGGCGACGAGGATCTGGAATTCGGTGAGCGGCTGTTCCTGCGCCGGAATTCGCCGCTCCTGATTTGCGCTCCGATTCCCGGTCTCGCCCGCATTGTCCCTGTATACGTACGGGATGCTTCGCCCTGCGGAACTGCCGCCGAGGTCCGGCAGCGCAGACTGCATACCTGGCCCGCCATAAATCGCGGGCTCGTTTTCTGCTGAGCTGTTTGGGTTGCAGCCCGGCTCGTCACCCGCCGCCAGCGAACAGTCTTCGCTGGTTGAGCCGGAAGATTGGCTGCCGGGCATCAGGGAGGGCGTGCTTGTCTGGGCACACGCGACCGCGGCGGTAACTCCTAACCAGATTGTGGCGAAAAGTCGAACTCGTGCTGTCATTCTCTCTCTGTCTTGCTGTTTCTGTTGGAAGGCATTTTTCTTGCAGTCATTCAACGCGCTGCGTGAGCGGACCCTGCAGAGTCCGTCGATGCTTGCTAATAGGCCCCGCGCATCGTGATAACGGCGGGAATCGTTCGTGCGAGGATTGCAAAATCGAGAAGACAACTCCACTGGCTTGCATACTCCCTGTCAAAGGCGACGCGCTGGTCATATTCCACATCGCTGCGCCCCGATACCTGCCACAAGCCGGTGATGCCAGGGCAAAAAAGATCGTAGTACGGCAGGTCGCGGCCGTAGAGTGAACGCTCTGCCTCTACAATCGGCCGCGGCCCCACGAGCGACATGTCGCCGGCTAGCACATTCCAAAGCTGCGGCAGTTCGTCCAGGCTCGTTCGGCGCAGGAAGCGGCCAATCGGCGTGATGCGCGAATCGTAGATTCTCTTTCTCAGGCGGTTCGCCGCATCGCGCGGGTGCTGAGCTGTGCTGATGTTGAGCACCTTTGACTGAGGCCGCGAGGCATACATCGATCGGAACTTGAAGATGCGAAAGGGAACGCGAAATCGCCCGACCCGCTCCTCACTATAAAAAATGGGGCCCGGCGAGGTGATCCAAACCAGCAGCGCAACCACCAGCCCAAGCGGGAAAAGAAGGATCAACAGGGAAAGAGAAAACACGACATCGAACACGCGCTTTAGAAATCGATAGCGGAATGAAAACGCTCGTTGAAATGCCGAGCCAAGATGACCTGGCGCCAGCTTCCATGCATAGATAATCGCGCTCGATTGAACCGGCCCGGGCTCTGCGAATTGCGCTTCCGGTTCACCGCCTTCTATAACGCGTACCGCGTTTCCTGCATTCATAGATAAAGTCCTCATCCCTAAAATATGTAATGAGTCAAATGCTTCATCGACTGAGTCACGCAACGTGCAGACAGTCCTGCTTACGCCTCGCTGGATCCAATCAAAGCTCGGAATAGTGGCGAATGACGCGCTCGAATGGATAGACAGCGGCTCGGCGCGTCACGATTGACAGAACGTAAGCGCCTTGGGCCGATTGGAGTCGCCGGTGGGTGTCACTGGGAACGACCCCGAATGCGAATCGATCGGTTCCAGATCGTCCGCGTTCACTTCCACCGCGATGCTTTGCAGAATCAACTGGAGCGTGATGACGACGCGAAAACTGTTTTTCTGGCGCACCACGATCCCCTCGATTCCGCTGAGCGCGCCGCTCCGGATGCGCACGCGCTGCCCGGCTGCCAGCAACGGATAGGGTTCCATGCGCAGAGGGTCGAGCGCGGAGCGCAGAGTCTCAATTTCGAATTCCGGCAGAGCGGTCGGCTGCGACGCCGATTTTCCCACGACCCACAGCACACCGGGCACCTCGAGCACCGGAACGCGCTGTTCACGGCCAATGCGCACGAATACATACCCTGGAAAAAGCGGTTGATCCAGCGTCACCTTCGATCCGTCTTTCCAGCGGCGCTGCGAGCGATACGTCGGAAGATAATGTTCGATCGATCGATGTTCGAAGTGAGAGGCGACCCGCTTCTCGTGCCGGCACGTTGTATAAACCGCAAACCACTGCCTCATCGCTGGCTCAAGGGTCCCGCTTGCCGCCGCGCGACATGGATCTCGCGGCTGTGGGATTTTGGTCATGGCTTCGCCATCCTCACTTGGGTGGGGTCATTTCCCTCAGCGGACAGCATCCTTGGAGACCCAGCCAAAAATCTGAAAGCCTGGTTCCTGTGGCGCTTTTGGCGCCGCCCGCTGGCGAGACTTTGTCTGGCAACAAACCGTGCAGTCGCTTGCACTTCTGGCAGGTCGAACGTGCAGAGAGCCGCTTCCGTCCGAGTGGCGCTTTCTTCCCTGCAATGTCTCTGCGACACATGGAGCGATGGGTGCCGGATCTTCTGAAACCTATCGCCTGAATCAAGGCCCCGTATAGCCGCAGGTACAAGAGAACAGACGCAGATTTCCCCGATTAAGTTATCCGCGTGGGCGGCTTAAACAAACATTCAGAATCGAATGGCTCGATCGGGCTCGCGCGGATAAGTCCCGGCTTTCATTGAATTTGTGCCGGATTTAACTGCGCACATCGCCGCGCTCAGCCCGCGGCAACAGGTTCTGGAGAACACAGGTGAGCGCTGGAATTTGAGCCGACTCACAAATGAGCAGCGCTGGCGGCGGGACCCTTAAGAAGGGATCCTGAGTCCATCCCGACTTACCCGGCATTTCTGCCCGAGATCCGGAATAGAAGAACGCCTGCGCGAGCGACAAGCGAGCGGCTGCTCGATGCAATCGTGGCGGAGAGAGGGGGATTCGAACCCCCGGTACAGCTTTTGACCGTACAACGGTTTAGCAAACCGCCGCCTTCAGCCACTCGGCCATCTCTCCGGCCCTCTGTGGATTATACCGGAATCCGCATTCTCCCCGCTTTCGCTTTCCTGCGCTCCCGGTTACATTCATCTGTATGCGCGCCATCTTCGACCTTGCGCCCCGCAAGCTGCTCCTTCTGCCGCTGATCGCCGCCACTTTCTTCATGGTGTCCGGCGGTCCTTATGGCATGGAGGACATCCTCGGTGGCGCAGGTTATGGCTGGTCTATCGCAATTCTGCTCGTTCTGCCCATCATCTGGAGCCTGCCTACCGCGCTCATGATCGGCGAGCTTGCCGCGGCCATTCCCGATGAAGGCGGCTTTTACATCTGGGTCCGCCGCGGCCTAGGGCCCTTCTGGGGCTACCAGGAAGGCTGGCTCTCGCTTTCCGCCAGTATCTTCGACATGGCGCTCTATCCCAGCATCTTCGTCCTCTACCTGGGAAAATTCAGTTCCCCGCTCACCACCCCTCCGCGCGACTATCTATGGTCGCTGGCTGTCGTCATTCTTTGCTGCGCATGGAACCTGCGCGGTGCACCCCGCGTGGGCGCGGACTCAGTGTGGATGTCCGTGCTGCTCCTCGCGCCTTTTGTCGTCTTCGTTGGCCTTGGTCTCTGGCGCGGCCTCACCCTTCATCCCGCCATCCAGTGGGGCCGCCCCGCGCCTTCGCCTGACGCGGATGCCGGGCTTTCCACTGCAATTCTCGTCGGCTTATGGAACTACATGGGATGGGATAACGCTTCAACCGTCGCACGCGATGTCGACCATCCTCAGCGAAATTACCCGCGCGCCATCATCGGCGCCGCCATCATCACGACGGTCACTTATGTCCTGCCGCTTGCCGCAATGGCGGTGGGGGGCCTGTCGCCTCAGGGCTTCACCACCGGCTCGTGGGCCATTGCCGGCAGCCAGCTTGGCGGTTCTCTGTTGTCCACGGCTGTCGTTGCCGGCGGAGTCATCTGCGGCATCGGCATGTTCAACGCGCTCATGATGAGCTACACGCGGCTGCCCATCGCCATGGCTGCCGACGGCATGTTGCCTCGCATCTTCGAGCGCCGCAACAGCCGCGGGGTTCCCTGGGTCAGCGTGCTCTTTTGCGGCCTCGGTTGGGCGCTCGCTCTCAGCCTGCCCTTTGAGAAGCTCATTTCCATCGACCTCATTCTTTACGGCACCAGCCTCATCCTCGAGTTCCTCGCCCTCATCGCCTTGCGTATTCGCGAGCCGCTGCTTCCTCGCCCCTTCCGTGCCGGCAACTTCACCTTCGCGTGCCTGCTCGCCGTGGGTCCCACGCTTCTCATCGCCTACGCGCTCTACGTCTCGCGCAACGAGAAGCTGGGCGATCCGGGCACCGCCCTCGCCAACGTCTCATCTCTTCTTTTTGCGTCTGGAATTGCCTTGCTCGGACCGCCGCTTTATTGGTGCGCCGCGCGTCCACTCGCGCGCCGCCGCGCTCTCGCCGCCGCGGCTGCCGTGGAGTAGCGCCCCACTCTCGTCTATCTATTCCGCCAGGAGCTCTTGCGCATCATCCCTCAGTGCATGTTTTATGACCACTGACGCCTGATCCCTGCACCCTGCCTTTTACACGGCCACTTTCTTCTTCGTCTCGTGATGCTTCGCCTTGTTCAACTCAAACTGCTTGATCGTGTGCATCACGCGATCCCGTGCGTAAGCAGCGTCGCGCCATCCCTTCATCTCCACGCGCTTCCCCTCAAGATCCTTGTAAATCGAGAAAAAGTGCGTAATCTCCTTCAGCATGTGCGGGTAAATATCCGTGTAATTCCAGATATTCGCAAACCGTGGATTGTTCTTCCCCACCGCCAGCACCTTCTCGTCCAGGATCCCCTGGTCCAGCATCTCCAGCAGCCCGATCGGCCGCACCTCCTGCACGCATCCCGGAAAACTTGGCCCCGGCACCAGCACCAGCACGTCCAGCGGGTCGCCATCGTCGCTCAGCGTCGAGGGAATAAATCCGTAGTCGCCCGGATAGTGCACCGGCGAGTGCAGGTTGCGGTCCAGCTTGAACACGTGCAGTTGCTTGTCGTACTCAAACTTCTGCGTTCCATCCAGCGGAATCTCGATGACTACCCGAAAGACCTCCGGCGCCCGGTCGCCTACGGGCAGTTCCAGATAATTGACCATTGCGTCTCATCTCTCCTTGGGGAATTTGCGGTAGTTCTGGTTTGCGGTTCATCCTTGGGGAACAGCGTGGGCCACTCTTTTTTCAATTCGACTCAGTTTCTGCGCTTCGCCACAGTCATTTCTGACCACTGATCACTGATCACCGTCCACTGCCTCTATAATCAGGGATCATGAAGGCGCATGTCTATGTCACGTTGAAGACGTCGGTCCTCGATCCGCAAGGTCAGACCATCCACAACGCACTCCGCAAGATCGGTTTTGCCGATGTCACCGCCGTGCGCCAGGGCAAATACTTCGCGCTTTCCCTCGCTGACGGCCTCGGTACCGACGCCGCCAAAGCTGAAGTTGAGCGCATCGCCCGTGAGGTCCTCACCAACCCCGTCATCGAGGAATACACCTACCGAATCGAGGGCTAACAGTCGCCCCTCAGCTCCGCCTTGTTGCTCGATGCCCTATGCTTGATCGCCCCTCCGGGTTGCCTCATCCAGCAAAAAATTCCGGTAAAGTTTACATTCCCGGTTCAGAACTTACACGGTTCCGGCGCCAACCCATCCCGCCCGCATTTCCACACTCTCGCATTTTCCATAAGCTAACCATCGATTCCTTAACAACATAGAAAATCCGACGGTAGGCTCTTTCTCTGGCAGAGCGATTGCTGCATCTTTCTGCGGAAGTCCTGTCAGGTGTTCTCTGATGATTGGATTTCTGGGGATTTCTGGCGCACTCGCTTCTGCGCCGCCCAGGGGGCCAAATGCCGAATCCGGAGTTCGTCAACCTCAAGCTCGCAACCGCCTCTCCTTCTCTATTGGCATCTTCATTCCCCCTCAGCAGCTATGCTTCATCCGCGCGGCCCGGCGTCCCCGTCGCGCCCGAGCCCGAATCGGCCGCGGAAGCCATTTCGAGCCTCAGGCATGTCGCCGCGGGCATCGGCTTCGCGTTCCTCATTGAGGGCGCGGTCGCGCTTGCTGTCTTCGCCACCTGGAATCTCTGGCACATTCGCTAGCCGGTCTCGTCCTCCCCAACTCCCCGGCGCCCGGTCCTGAATCTCCTCGCCTCTCTTCACTCTGGCCCTCCTGCTTTTGCCACCCGTTATAGCGAATCGTACGCGACACGATTTCCGCGGCCTCCGACCGGCTCGCCGCCCGTTGCCAAATCCCGCGCAGATGCTCTAATCGAAGCTGACACCCGTGAATCAGCTCAGGTTCGATGTCCTCATCCTCGGCGGCGGCGCGGCAGGCCTCATGGCCGCGATGGAAGCGGGCCGCCGCGGGCGTCGTGTCGCGGTTATCGAGCGCGCCGAGCGCCCCGGCAAAAAAATTCTCATCTCCGGCGGCGGCCGATGCAACTTCACCAACCTGCACACGCAGCCCGCCAATTTCCTCTCTGCCAATCCTCATTTCGCTAAATCGGCGCTGGCGCGCTACACCCCCGCCGATTTCATTCGTCTCGTCGAGCGCCACCACATCGCGTATCACGAAAAGACGTTGGGCCAGCTTTTCTGCGATGGATCGGCGCAGCAAATTGTCGACCTGCTCATGCGCGAATGTGTTGATGCCGGCGTGCGTGTGCTCCTCTCCACCGCCGTCACCGACGTGCGCCGCGACGATTCTTCCGGAGCCTTCTCGCTCACAGCAGGCAACAGCGTCTTCATTGCGCCTGCGCTGATCGTCGCCACCGGCGGACTGTCCATTCCGAAGATGGGCGCAACGGGCTTCGGCTACGACACCGCCCGCCGCTTTTCAATTCCCATTGAGCCCTGCCACCCGGCCCTGGTTCCACTCACGCTTTCTGGCGCGGAGCACGAGCAATTCGCGCGCCTCACCGGCATCTCCGCCGCAGTCTCCGTGTCCTGCGGCAAGCAAACGTTCCGCGAAAAAATCCTCTTCACGCATCGCGGCTTGAGCGGTCCAGCCATTTTGCAAATCTCGTCCTACTGGAACAAGCCCGGCGTTCTCCTCATCGACTGGGCGCCGGGCCAACAAATGCTGGCTCCATTGCGCGCGCCGAATGCTCCCCGCGATCCTGCAGCCTTCAAAGCGGCGCTGCGTTCCCACCTCCCTGCGCGCCTGGCCGATCTACTGAGCGAGGTATCCGCGCCCGCGAGCTGGACGAATCACGCGCTCGATCGGTTGGAACACACACTCCATTCGTTCGCGTTCACGCCCAGCGGCACGGAGGGGTATGACAAGGCGGAAGTGACGGCGGGCGGCGTAAGCACCAGCGCGTTATCGGCGCAGACTATGGAGTGCCGCGGGCTCCCCGGCCTCTACTTCATCGGAGAAGTAGTAGACGTCACGGGCCATCTCGGCGGATTCAACTTCCAGTGGGCTTGGGCATCCGGCGCAGCAGCAGGCCGCGCGGTCTAATGCAACCGGGCCCGCAACACTCTGTTCCGCAAGCGCACTCAGCGCGCCCCCGGCACCACCGGCGGCGCGGGCAATTGAAATACCTGTATCGCTCCGGCGTTCAAAATGGCAACGCGCCGCCCTGACGGCGATATCGCAACATTCCCGCCTCCATCGAAAATCGGCGTGAGTGGCGACTCCAGCACCATCTTGCCGTTGGCTGCGTCGATCACTTTCACGATCTGACCCTGGAGATCGTGCGCTCCAACCATGCGCTTATATCTGCCGGCCGAGCGCCTGAGCAGCAGCGTCTCGCGCGCCACGCGCGTACTGTTCGGCGCAATCACCAGCACCGGCATCATCGAATTCATCGCGATCCGCGTCTGCCAGAGCCAATCGCCGTGCGTCAACATTGCCCCAAGGTTCCACCCGCTGTTCGGATTGCACGTCCTCACCAGCAGCTCCTGCTCAGAGACAAAGCTGGTTTCCGGCGGGCAAGTCGAATCGATGCTCGTCACTTCACGACTGCCGCCCGAATAGGCGTTCAACTTCAGCAGCCACGCATCGCCTTTGTCTTGCGAACTCTCCAGATAACCTTCCGAATTCGCGGGCCAATCGGTCGTCTGGTTCGTCCACTGCACCCGGCTCTCATGCAGCACTTCGCCTGACCCGATCTTCTGAGTGCGCGCGACCAGAGTCTTCTGCTCGCCGGAGTTCTGCCCGCCTGCTGGCTCCAGATAGTTCGTGATCATCACTTGTTGCGCGGGATCCATCGCGATCCAGAGCAGCCGGCCCGGAACATGCAGGTAGGGCTTCACCCGCAGTTCGGCATCGCCTTCGTCCAGTCCATCCGCCGCGCGCAAAAGAAAATGCCCATCGTTGAGCATCCACAGATACCGCGAACGGTCGGGCACCGTCCACGTAGCCCGGGCCTCGACCTTGCCGGTCCGAAGCGACAGCACCAGGGCTTGAATCTGCTGCTTCTCGTCATCCTGATGGTCAGCCGCATCGCGTTGCAGCAGCCCCGGCACCCGAAATGTGAACAGAATCCGGTCTTCATCGAGAAAATCAAGGCTCACCAGGCTCTCGCGCCGCAGCAGGTAGCTTTTGCCCGGAACAGAAAAGCCGAGCGGGCCCACCACGATTGTGAACGCTGGCGTCAGCGTGGGTTTCTCAGGATATCGATCGAGAATCCTTGGCAGCGGCCCGTCGGAGGCCAGCGGAGGAAGTTGGATCGCAAGCTGTGCATGAACCGACGATGCCGCCAGCAAAAGACAAAAGCCGGCCGATGCTGTCGAAATACAGACCCGCCTTACGATGAACTCAGTCCACACAATCGCTTTGCGCGCAAACGAGAGACGCATCGTAAAAACAGTTATACGCTTCGAGGGTCTGCGGCTTCGTGGCGGCTCGCTTTTGAGCCGCGCGAGTTGTCAAGAGCTTCACTCCTGCGTTTTCCGCGCATCCCGTTCAATTCATTCGCCAAAATTATTTGGCGAAGTTTGCCGATCCATTTCCCGATCCTGCGCATAATGGCTTATGGGTCTTTGCACGCCGCTTCCACTTCAACCGGCCACTCCAGCCCACAACTCTGCCTTCGGGCAGACCAAGCAAGGCGCGGCCCATGACGTTTTTTTCACGAAAATCTGCACTGAATGGGGTGCATTTTCGGCGGTTTTTTCATAATATTCATTAGAATCAATAATTTAGCTATTTACCAATCTATAAACTATATATGATCGCATCAGTAAACAAATATTATCGTATGAGTAAACAGTTCGCTCACTCTTCCCCGCAAAGTGAGCCAAAATCCAGGCAACATCCGCCGCCGCGACGCGAATAACCTTCCTCGCCGTGCCGCCGGCTCCCGGCGCCGCAACTTGCGGTCTCGCTGTCTCCATATCTCGCGCCTGTAAAATCATCCCATGTGCGGGATCGTTGGCTACGTTGGCAAAAAGAAAGTCGTTCCAGTGATCATCGAGGGGCTAAGGCGCCTCGAATACCGGGGTTACGACTCGGCCGGAATCGCCGTCGGACATCCGGGAAGCAAGACGCTCGAGGTTTCACGCGCGGCCGGCAAGCTCGGAAATCTGGAAGAGGTTCTGCGCGAACATCCGCTCGATGGCACCTTCGGCATCGGCCACACGCGCTGGGCCACTCACGGCCGCCCAACAGAAGAGAACGCGCACCCCCACCGCGACTGCACCGGACGCATCGTCGTTGTCCACAACGGCATCGTCGAAAACTATCTTGAGCTGAAGCGCGAGCTCATCGCGCAGGGTCACAAGTTCATCACGGAAACCGACACCGAAATCATCGCGCACCTGATTGAACAGGTCCAGAAAGATGCTGAAGCTGCGGGCAAGCCCGTTCCGCTCGAAGCCGCGGTGCGCGCGGCGGTCAAGCGGTTAACGGGCGCCTTCGCTCTCGGCGTGCTCTCGGCTGCCGAACCCGACAAGATCGTCGCGGCGCGCTTCGGCCCCCCGGTCATCATCGGCGTGGGAGAAGGCGAGAGCTTCGTCGCCAGCGACGTGCCCGGCATCCTGCACCACACGCGCAACGTCTACTTTCTTGCTGACGGCGATCTCGCCATTCTTACTCCTGCCGGCGTCAAGCTCACCGACTTCAATGGCCGCCCCATCCAGCGCGAGTTGCAACACATCCAGTGGGATCCCATACAGGCGGAAAAGGGCGGCTACAAGCACTTCATGCTCAAGGAAATCTGGGAGCAGCCGCGCGCCGTCACTGACACAACTCTGGGCCGCGTCTCGCTCGACTCCGGCAAAGTCTTCCTGGGCGAAATGGAGCTTGCCGACGACGAGCTCGCGCGCGCCGCTGGCATCAGCATCGCCGCCTGCGGCACCAGCTGGCACGCCGGCCTCACCGGCAAGTACATGATCGAGCGGCTGGCGCGCCTGCCTGTCGATGTCGACTACGCCAGCGAATACCGCTATCGCGATCCAATTGCAGGGCCGCGCACGCTGGGTCTGCTGATCACGCAATCCGGTGAAACGGCCGACACGCTCGCCGCGCAGCGCGAGATGAAAGCCTTGGGCTCTAAGACCGTGGCCATCTGCAACGTCGTCGGCGCCATGGTGGCCCGCGAAGCGCATGGCGCGATCTATACTCACGCCGGCCCCGAGATCGGCGTCGCCTCAACCAAGGCATTCACCTCGCAACTCGTCGCGCTGTTTCTGCTGGCGATGAAGCTTGGCCAGTTGCGCGGTCATCTCGGCAAAGAGCAGTCGGTCGCGCTGATCGAGGAACTGAGCCGCATCCCTGTGAAGATCGAGGACGTGCTGCGCGGCTGCTCAGCGCAATGCGAGACTCTTGCCAAGGAATTCTCCACCGCGCGCGATTTTCTTTACCTCGGTCGTGGCATTCACTTCCCCATCGCTCTCGAAGGCGCGCTCAAGCTCAAGGAGATCTCCTACATTCACGCTGAGGGCTACCCGGCCGGGGAAATGAAGCACGGCCCCAACGCCCTCATCGACGAAACGCTTCCCGTCGTCGTGCTGGCCACGCGCGACGAGACCGACCCCGCATCGAAGCTACGCTATGAGAAGACCCTGTCGAATATCCAGGAAGTGACCGCGCGCAGCGGCCGCGTCATCGCCATCGCAACAGAAGGCGACACGACAATCGGCAGTCTCGTCGAGCACGTCATCGCAATCCCTCCCGCCCCGGAACTTCTTGTGCCTCTCATCGAGATCGTCCCGCTTCAGTTGCTGGCCTATTACATCGCCGTCCGCCGCGGCTGCGATGTCGACCAGCCCCGCAACCTCGCAAAGTCCGTAACGGTCGAGTAGCCGCATTCGCCGCCAGGACGAGAGCAGTAGGCGTTTCTCCGAGCCACGTTTTACCCAAGACGCAGGGCAGCGCATCCCGTAGGGATGCTGGGAAAATAGCCCAGGGTGGAGTCCGCCACAGCGAACGAAACCCTGGGATAGCCTCACAAAATTGAATGCAGCCCCGTAGGGGCGGCGCGAAACGCAGAGAGAGACGCGGCACTGAAAAATCGGAAATGACCATACAGGAACAATTCGGCCAGATCGATATCTACGTCTTCGATCAAATCCTCCGCGGAAACATTAGCAAGAGCATGCGCGTGCTCGATGCCGGGTGCGGCTACGGCCGGAATCTTGTTCACCTGCTTCGCGAAGGCTGCGAGGTGTATGCGATCGACGCGGATGCCGCGGGCGTTGAGCACGTTCGCCAACTCGCCGTATCGCTCGGAGCCAATTTGCCCGCGGAGAATTTCAGAGTCGGCCTCATCGAAGCGATGCCCTTCCCGCGCGAGTTTGCCGACGTCGTGATCTGCAATTCGGTTCTCCATTTCGCGAGAGACGAAAAGCAGTTTCGGGCGATGGTCCACGGCCTTTGGCAATCGCTGCGGCCCGGCGGAATGTTGTTCTGCCGATTGGGATCGAGAATCGGAATGGATTTTGAGCGGGTGCGCGACAATGTCTTCGTGGTGGGCGACGGCTCGGAGTGGTTTCTTGTCGATGAGGAGATGCTGCTCGAGTTGACAGACGAGTTGAATGCGGTCCTCGTCGATCCGCTCAAAACCACGATCGTGCAGGATTATCGTTGTATGACCACTTGGGTGCTTAGAAAGCGAAGAACGTAATTGGCCGCCGCTCATAAAGGCTTATCGCGCGCGGCGCCCCGCTGAAGACGCTACTTCGCAGTCAGTTGTTTCTGAGCGAATGACAGAAAGTATGGCCAGTTCGGCGCCGGCGTGTGCCCGTACTCGTGTTGGCGGAATGCAATTTTGCCTGAATCAATGAGCGTTCCCATCGGCGGAAACGTCGTGGTGCCAAGCCCTTCATCTCCAAAAATCTTCCACGCAGGGCTCGCTGCCACAGCCGCCATGAACATACCGCGCGCATCCTGCCATGCGTCTCCCGGCGCGTATTCGGGAGTGGTGATGAGCGCGCCGCCACCGATGAACACCGGGCGCGGCGCAAGGAGGGCGATGAATTCGTGGCTGTCAACCGGCAGTTCGTTCGCCGAGTGGCCGACCGCATCGTATCGCAGAAAATTGCCGGCAAACCAATGGAACTCCTCGGCGCCGCAGAGATTGCCAAGCGATTCGCCGTAGTTGCGGCGGAAAAGATCGGCTCCGCCCGCGCCCGATGAAGAAATGTAGCCGATGGCGAATCGCGGATCGTCAACCATCGTGACGAGCGCCGCTTTCCCGCCGCGAGAGTGGCCCATCACTCCGACCTTCGTGCCGTCGACGTCGGGATCGGTTTGCAGATAGTCGAGGATGCGGCTGTCGGCCCATGCCCATGCGCGCAGAACGCCCCAGTCGTCAAGCTTGCGCGGTTGCCCGTGATTCACCAAACCGATGATTCCCTTGTCGAGGCCGGCGCCGTTGTCCGCCTGCACAAGGCTGGAATTGCGCGCGACAAATCCCCACCCGGCTTCGAGCAGCAACTTGGCGGGATCGGGAGGATTGTCAGGCATCGCAAGCCGATGGACAACTTGTCCCGGCGCTGCGGGCCGCGGAGTAAAGCGAAAAGGATGCAACGATGCGGCCCCGATAATCACCGGCACCTTCTTGCCATGTGTGCTGGCCGGAGTCACGACATCGGCTTCGATGGTGACCGTAATGCCAGGATCGATCGAGTTATCCACGCGCCCAACGATGTGCTTCACGATCGCCGGCACACCAGAAATCGTCATCTGCTGCGTGTTGGCGATGGTCCAGCTCACGGCGGGAATGTGCGCAGGATATTTGCCGTACACATCTTCATCGAATGCGGCTTCAATTTCTTTCCTGCGCTTAGCCCATTGCGCCGGCGTCTTGACCTTGGCGCCGTTATTCATGACCAGGAGCGCAGGCAGATTTGGATATGGATTGGCCTGCGATTCGTCGTAGTTGGCGTTGCCCGGTTTGCCGATGTCGTATGCGGTCACTCCCGGCTTCATCTCTGTAATGCCGAGCAGCTTGAGCTCGCGATCGCGCTCCGCCGCGGATGCAGCGTTAACCGCGGCGCGCTCCTCCGGCGTTGGGAAATGGAATTCCTGCGCCGCGGGCGCCTGCACGGGAGCAGCAGCGGGTGCGGACGATTGATCTTGGCCAATGGCTGAAGGGGCAATCGCTGCGGCGAATGATGCTAGCGCCAGAGATACGACGGAGAGACGCGAGCGCGCGGTCATTGAGTTCCTTTCGCGGGTCTTGGGCATTAAATTCGGAGTGGGATTCATGGCAGGATGAGGCACCCGACCAGTGTAAGCCAGGAGGG
>Ga0335085_10006199_pt1 | contig 18956 bp, 19 predicted proteins | sample Lox_Sample_45_FD_206712 | JGI IMG/M metagenome (GOLD analysis project Ga0335085, IMG submission 206712) | Soil microbial communities from Loxahatchee National Wildlife Refuge, Florida, United States - Lox_Sample_4.5 | ecosystem: Environmental > Terrestrial > Soil > Wetlands | place: USA...
CGGGCCGCGCTGCACGCCTGCCTCGACGGCCTGACCGAGGAGCAGGCCCGGCGCTCCCTCGTCCCGTCCCGGACGACGCTGCTGGGCCTGGTCAAGCACGCCACTTACGCCGAGAAGGTGTGGTTCGGCGAGGCCATTACCGGGCGCCCGCGCCAGCAGATGGGCCTGCCACCGACCGCCGCCGAGGCGTTCATCCTCACCCGGGAGGACACCATTGAGTCCGCCCGCCGCGCCCACGCCCAGGCGTGCGAGGCCTCCCGGCGGGCCACCGCCGGCCTCGGCCTCGATGACGTGCTCCGCGGGCACTACCTGGGGCCGCTGCCCTTGCGGTGGGTGTATCTGCACACCCTGCGTGAGTTCGCCCAGCATTGCGGCCACGCGGACATCCTGCGGGAGCAGATCCTGAGCGCCGGGTAAGGCGCTGGGCGAGGCACGCAGCGCCTGGATGGCTGGCCTCAGCAGCATCCGCGGTAGCTCGGCCCGTCCCCTGCGCCGGCCCGGCGCGCGGGCCCTGCCCGCCGCAGACGGCCGGGAGCGCCGGCTGGCACGCGTTTGCGGGGGTTCCCGGTCCTGTACCGGCAGGTTACGCTTCGGTCACAGTACTGGTGCAGCTCCGGCAGGCCGGGGCTGGTGGCCATCACCCCGGACATGCCGGCATGATCCCGGGCGGCAGCCGCCCCGGATGGCTCCGAGACGGCGTTGACCCGGATGCCGCGGGAGGCGTACTCGATGGCCAGCGACCGGGTCGCCGCGGCCAGGCCGCCCTTGGCCAGCATGGCGGGCGGGCCGGGGTCCGCGGCCTCGGCGGTGGTGGTGGCCGAGACATTGACCACGTGACCGCCGTACCGGCTGGCCATCTCGGCGATGGCGCGCTGGGTCAGCCAGAAGAACCCGCTGAGGTTGACCCGACAACCGTCGCGTAGTCGGCGGCGGTGTAGTCGGTGAACGGCTTGGCGATGACCACCCCCGCGGTGTTGACCAGGGTGTCGATACGGCCGAACCGTTCCAGCGCCACGCCAGTGATGCGGCCGGCGGTCGCCGGGCCGGCGATGTCGCCCTCGACGATGAGCATGTCCGGGTCCTGCGATGGCTTGATGGTGCGGGCGCTGGCCACCCGCGGGCGGTGCGGGAGCATGATCGCCTACCCCTCGCGCGAGAAGATCTGCGGGGAGAACCCGCCCGGCAGAGCCTCCAGGCCCATCGGCCTAGCCCCCGGCGGCACGGGGCCCGGGATTCCCTGCCCGGTCAGTCCGTCCCGGTACGGGGCCAGGAACGCGGTCAGCGCGGCCAGCAGTTCCTCGGGGGCCTGCTCGGCGAGCCAGTGGCCGATGCCGGGAATGATGAGGGTCTGCACATCGTCGGCGACGAGCTTCATCGTCTCCGCAACCATGGCACCGGAACTCTCCGCTCCGCCCATCGCCAGGACGGGCATCGGCAGCCGGCGGGTCTTGCGCTCCTCGTTCTGTGCGGCGGTGGCGCCGAACGCGCGGTAGAGCTGGAAGCTGCCGTGCAGTGCCTCAGGGCTCGAGGCGAGGCCGTCAGCAGCCCGGTGTCGACGCCGACCACGGCGAACCGCTCGTGGCCGAGCGCGTCCATCAGCCCGGCGAGGTCGTTCGCGAGGGTGCCCGTGTCGTAGCCCTCCTCCGGCTTGTCGGACAGCCCGATGCCGCGCTGGTCGACCGCGATGACAGAGAAGGCCCGGGCGAGCGCTGGCATGACCAGGCGCCAGTAGTACCACGACCCGGGCCAGCCGTGGATCAGCAGCAGCGGCGGGCCGCCGCCGCCGGTGACCGCGTGCAGGCGCACGTCACCGGTGTCGACGTACCGGCTGGTGAACGTGCCGGTGAACCCTTCCGGGAGGTGCGGCGCCCCGGAGACCGAGCCGGTGCCCTCCGGGGTGGGCAGGCCAGCAGACGATGAACTCATGACGATCCCCTTTCACAGGACCTGACGGGCTTTCGCCGAAGGAACGGACCGGCAGGCTCCGGCACGATGCTGCCGACCACCGCCTTCCTCCCGCGCTAGCGCCATAGCTGAGACCGCCTCACGATCCCGCCCCGGCCGCGCGCGTCGCGCCAGTGACTCCCCGGTCATTACCCCAGGCCGTTACCCTGGTCTGCGGTACGGCACGCAGATGAATCATGAGGTGCTTGGCGGATCGCCTCACTCGGCCCGCAGCAGCTGCGCCGGGCGCGACCGCGCGGCCAGCAGGGCTGGGAAGAAGGCGAGCACGTTGGCGGCGGCGAGCACCCCGAACACGAGCACGGCCATGGGGAGCGCCTCCACCACTGTCAGCGGCACCACTCCGAAGTTCGTCGCGAACACGCGCCACAGGACTCTTCCGGCCGCGATCCCCAGCGGCACCCCGGCCACGATCCCGACCAGGGCCACCGCGGTGGCCTGCCAGCTGACTATCGCCGCGATCTGATACCGGACGAACCCGAGCACCTTCAGCAAGCCGGCCTCGGCGCGCCTGCGGGAAACGCTGACCAGCAGCAAGTGCACCATCGTCGCCGCTGCGAACAGCGCCAGCATGCCGCCGAACAGCAGTGGGAAGTTCACCGACTCGCCGAAGTTGACCAGCTCGACCGGCTCCTGGGCCGCGCCGGTGAACTGACGGTACCTGCTGACCTGCCGGGCCAGCGCTACCGCCCCAGCCGGCCCCGGAGCGGCACGGGCCAGCACGACATAGATGGCGCCCCGCTGCACATTGTGCTGGCAGGCGTGCCTGCCAGCGCCAGGCCGGCATTGGGCATCGGCCAGCGCGCTCGAGGTCATCGCGGCCCCGGTCCCCAGCCCACCGGTGCCGAAGCCCGGCGGGAACGACGCGCGGCCAACGACACGGAACTGAGCGATGTGCCGAGCACCTTGCGGGTCGGTGACGATCACCTGGACCAGCCCGCCCGGCCGCGCGCCGACGCTGCGCATGGTCGCGGCGCCCAGCATGATCTCGCGGTCACCGCTGGGCAGCCGGCCATCGACCACCGAGATCAGCGCAGAACCACGGATCGCGGTCGCCGCGACCATACGCACCTGACGGCCGTTGACGTCGATGTCGGCGACGGTCGCCACGGTGATCCGCGCAATCTCCCGGTCCTGGCGAAGGCTGGTCAGCACCGGCCCGGTGATCGCGGACCCGGACCCCGTTCCCTCATTGGTGAACTCGGCCTGGAACGGTACGCCGTACAGCGCGGGCGAGGAGATAAGCCGCGCCAGGCTGGCGCCGAACACGACCGTCGCGCACAGCGCAGCGACCGCCAGCACCATGCCAACCAGCACACTCCCCACCGGTACCGGCTGCCGGCCGCGGCCCCGCTCCAGCGCGTACCGGACCCCGATCAGCGCGCTCGGCGGCGCACCGATCCAGGCCACGGCCCGGACCAGCGCCACCGGCGCCGGCCGCCGCGGCGGCGGGCCGCCGCGCAGCCGTGCATGGCGCACAGCCGGCCAGGCCGACAGCGCCACGACCATTGCCACCGTGGCCAGCACGCCGACCACCGTGACGAGTGGGTCAATGACCACAGCGCCCGCCGAGCTGGCGGCCAGCCGCGCCTCACCCACCGGGGTCAGCGGGGAGAGCGCAGCGGCCAGTACCACGGCCCCGGCCGCACCCACGGCACCGATGACGGTCGCCCGGGCCAGGCCGAGCGCCACAAACTGCCGCCCCCGCAACCCCACCGCGGACAGGGCCTGACGATCATCCTGCTCGGTGACAAACTGCCGGGCGGCGGCCTGCCCGACGACAGCCAGCCCGGCGAGCGCGGCCAGGCCAGCCAGCACCCACCAGCCCACCGCCTGCGGCCTGATCGCGCGCTGCACCGCGGCAGCGTCGATATCCAGGTCATCGGGGCCGAGTGAATCCAGCGGGCGGAGCTGGCTCTCGAAGGCAGGCAGATCAGCCGCACCGTGCCGGAGCTGCACATAGTAGAACGGCACTACCACTCCATGGTGATTCACTGCCGCCGCGAACGCCTTCGTCGGGAACAGGTCATACCGGGGCCCGTTCCCGGCGGGGAACTCATTCTCAGCCACCACCAGGCCGACCACCCGCAGGCTGCGCCGCGGGACAGCCGCGATGTTCATCTTGGACGGGCCGATCTTCTGCGCCGCCTTCAGCTGTGCCGGGGTTGGTGTCAGGACCTGGATCACCGAGCCGATCCGCACCCCGTCATCCCTGGCCAGCGTGTAGGAGGCCAGCACCTCATCCGGGCTGGACTGGTCCGGCATCCGCCCCGAGAGCAGCCTGACCACCCGGGACAGGCTGCCCGGCGGGACCTCAAGGACGTCGAAGGAGCCGGATTCGATGGGCTTGCGGCAAGCGGCACAGCGGCCCGGGAAGGCGAACGGGGCAAGGACCGGCGTCACCCGGGCGACCTGGGGAATGCCGGCCAGTCCCGGCAGCGGCCGCCCGCTGTAGACCAAAGCGTCGTAACCATGCCGGGCTACGAAACCAGGAAGAGCGGCTGCGGTCCGCCGGCCAGTCGCCGCCGCCGCCATCACAAACCCGCCCACCAGCGCCACCAGGGCTGCCAGGGCCAGCCACGACCTCCAGTGCTGCCGCAGCCGCACACGGAGCACCAAGGCAACAGCCCCCACGCCAGCCTCCCCGGTCCAGGCTCCTTTCTGCAGTCTGCCGCACCGGGCCGGATCGGCAAGGTGGCCAGCCACCAGCACTAGGTCGTGCTAACACCCCGCTGTAATCAAGATCCACCTGACATCAGATAGTGGCGCGCTGAAAGCCGCGCGGCATGGGCTCAGGCACGGCCACCGCACCTGGATGGCCGAAGACGGCATCCCGGACATCCTCGCCGAGCAGCGCCTCGGCCATGAGGTGCCGGGCATTGCTCCCAGGCAGTCCGAAGGCCCCATCCCTGGACGGAGGATGAGGCCTGTCTTGGAGCGTCTGACCTGGGCTGATGCCTGTGGGCGATACTGGGATCGAACCAGTGACCTCCTCGGTGTGAACTGGGCAAATGTCCCTGGACCGCCAGCGGCGATTGGTAAAGGCCCAGGTCGGAGGCTCCTCTTCAGCGCGGTGGAGAAACGGTTGAAGAAGGGTCATCGCCAGGATGATCTCCCAAATTCCTCCCAGTTGATCTTGGCAGAAGGCACGCCAGCTATCGCTGCGGCGCCTTCATCGTTGACTCCGCGACCAACAGCTAGAGCGCCATGCTCCGGTAGTGGTCACTGTCGGTGAGATGCTCGCGCGGTAGCACGACCCATCACCTGAGCCGAAGGCTCAATCGGCGTCACAGTCGGGCGAGTTGACCGCGCGGACAGCAGCACGCAGATCCTCCAGTTAGGCCCGGGTGTTGCCGGCTGGAGCGGCGAAGGCGGCGCCTCGGGCTGGCACCAGTTGGCTGTGGCCTTTCCGTCATCGATTGTGAACTTGTGCCGGCTGCCGGCCGAGTCATCCCCGATGTGGCGAAGATCTGCGTGAGTCACGCCGTGTTATGTGGCTGCGCCAGGGCAATACGTAGGAACTCCTTTACCAGCGGTTCGTGGGGGTTGTCGCGGGTGACGAGGGAGAGTTCGACGAGTTCGGCACGGGTGGTCAGGGGCCGGTAGGTGGCGGTGGGCGGTAGGGCGGAGCGCACTGCGACGTTCGGGACCAGCGTGGCGCCGAGCCCGCAGGCGACCATCGCGAGTTGGGTGGCGATGGAGTTGGCGGTGTGCCGCACGTCGGGGGTGAAGCCGGCTTGGTGGCAGGTGGCCATGAGCTGGTCGTGGTAGTCGGGTGAGGCGTCGCGGCGCAGCCAGACCCACGGCTCGTGCGCGAAGTCGGCGAGGTCGACCGGCCCGGTGGTTTCGGCGGCCGGGTGGCTGGCCGGCAGTGCGATCACAAGGCTGTCCCGGCGCCACGGCTGTGTGCGTAGCCGGCGGACCGGGGCGCTGAGCCGGACGACGGCGACGTCGATGTCGCGCTGCAGTAGGCCCTCCAGGCCTGCGGGTGTGTCCACCTCAACGACCCGCGTCTGGACCTGCGGCCGGTGCCGCTGGAATGTTTGGATCGTGCTGAGCAGCGGCTCACCGAGAGCTGCAGTCACTATGCCGATCCGCAGGGTTCCCACCAGCCCGGCCTCGGCCTGGGTGGCCACCTCCTGTGCGTGCTGGGCGGCGGCGACGATCGTGCGGCACTCCGCCGCGAATGCGCGGCCGGTCTCGGTCAGCGCGACCTTGCGGTTGGTGCGGTCGAGCAGCCGCGCGCCCAGGCGCCGCTCGAGTTGCAGGATGGCCTGGCTGAGCGGCGGCTGGGACATGCCGAGCAACTCGGCGGCGCGGCCGAAGTGCAGGGTCTGCGCCACGGCCAGGAAGTAGCGGGCCTCGCGCACCTCGATCATAAGTCGCTTCGCATATTAGTTGTAGACGCAATCAGACTTTCTCTATATGACTCTAGCTTGGTTGACTGGTTGGCATGACACCCGATGCGGACCTGCTGGAGCAGTACCTGGCGCTCGATACGGCGACGGTGTCCGACGCGCTGGACAACTGCGGCCTGCCGCCCGGGCAAGGCGGCCTGCCGCCGATGTGGGGCCGACCAAAGATCGCCGGGTTCGCGGTGACCGTCGAGCTCGAGCTGCTGACCGGAGAACACGCCGGCGCGCACATCCTCACCGAAGCGATCGCCGCGGCGGGCGCCGAGGACGTCATGGTGGTCGCCAACGGCGGCCGGACCGATGTGTCCTGCTGGGGTGGCATCGTGAGCGTCGGCGCGGCGATGCGCTCGGTCCGCGGCGTGGTCGCCGACGGTGGCTGCCGGGACGCCGGTCAGGCACGAGATCTGGGCTTCCCGGTGTTCGCGCGGGCCCAGGTCCCGGTCACCGCCCGCGGCCGGCTGCGGCAGAAGTCAGCAGGGACTCCCGTCCGTCTGGGCCAGGTGATGGTCAGGCCAGGCGATGTGGTGATGGCTGACGAAGGCGGTGTGGTCGTCATCCCCCGCGGACGGGCGGCGGAGGTCCTGGCCGCCGCCCGTGGCATACGCGCGCGGGAAGAGCAGATCGAAGCCGAGGTGCGGGCCGGTGTCCCCCTGCCGCAGGCCATGCGGGACGCGCGGCTGGCCGGAACGGAGGCACAGTGACCGGATCAGTTATCACCGGACAGGAAGCCGTGATCCTTGACCGGCTCCATAAGCTGCCCACGGCCGCGATCTCGGACGCCCTGGACCGGGAAGGGATCCCGGGCGCACTGGAAGGCCTAGTCCCGCTATCGGACGAGTTCCGCGCGGCCGGGCCGGCGTTCACCATCCGGTACGCGCCGACGGATTCCGCCGGTGGCACGGTTGGGGACTTCCTGGACGAGGTGCCGCCCGGCGCGGTGATCGTCATCGACAATGACGGCCGCCGCGACGTCACCGTGTGGGGCGGCATCATGACCGAGGTGGCAGCACCCTGCGGCAGGCCCGCCAGACCTTCGGCTACCACCACCTGCAGCAGAGGCGGCCATGACCGAGGCCACGCACGGGCGCAGCGCGAGCACAACCGGTCTGCCGCCCGGCGATGGCAATCAAGGAGGACGATGTGTCACCAGGAAATGAGCCTGCCTACCAGCAGCTGAATCTGCGTGTTGACGGCGTGGGCCTCCAGGTCGCCACGGTCGGCCAAGGCGGCGAACTCGCCCCGATCGTCTTCCTGCACGGCTTCGGCTCAACCAAGGAAGACTACGCCGACATCGCACTCCAGCCCGCTTTCGCCGGGCGTCCGTTCCTCGCCTATGACGCACCCGGATGCGGGGAGACCTCCTGCGATGACTTGCCGGGAATATCAATTCCGTTCCTGGTCAAGACCGCCCAGACGGTGCTGCAGCACGAGGGGATCGGGCGCTTCCACCTCGTCGGGCATTCCATGGGCGGCCTGACCGCGCTGCTGCTGGCACACCAGGACCCGGGCCGCGTTGTGAGCTTCACCGACATCGAGGGCAACCTCGCCCCAGAAGACTGCTTCCTGAGCCGGCAAGTCCTCACCCATCCGGCGGGCGACGCCCAGAGCTTTCTTGACGACTTCATCGAACGGGCCCGCCGTTCACCGTCTTATGCCAGCGCCCTGTTCGCGGCCAGCCTTCGCCACAAGGTACGCTCCGGTGCGGTGCGCGGGATCTTCGAGTCGATGGTTAACCTGTCCGACCACGGTGACCTGATGGCGAAGTTTCTCTCACTGCCATGCCCGCGCATGTTCATGTACGGCGAGCAGAACTCCTCCCTGTCATACCTGGCGAAACTCAGCGCCAACGGCGTCGAACTGGCGGAAATCCCGCACAGCGCACACTGGCCCATGTACTCCAACCCGGCAGCAATGTGGGAACGCATCGCCACATTCCACTCCCGCAGCACGCCAGACTGACACCCTGGACCCAGGCAGCCTGGCCGGAACCGGCTCGCCAGCGTAGCCGCCCGCCGTTCCTTCAGCAGCACGCGGCTGCGGCCCGCAGCCGCGTGCCGAAAGCCAGGGCTCAGGCTGGCCGGCCTGGCGGGCGTCGCGGACATCACCGCCGCCAGGGCCGCCTCGTCCAAGACCATCACCACTCCAGGCGCAGAATGACAATTCGGGGCCGTCAGCACGATCACCCAGCGCACTGGGACCGCCGACCAGAACGGCGGCACTGCGTGTGTTCTGCTGAACGCCCGTCACAGTGGGTGATTTAGGTTATCGGCGGGCGCGAACAGAGTCATCGCTGATCAGCCGATCCAGGTGATGTCGAAGATTCTGATCAGTTCGGCTGCATCGTCAACGTGGAACGACAGCAAGCCGTAGCCCCGCCAAAGGTGACCTGGCGGTAAGCGGGGTCGTTCCCCGGTGCCATCAGATCTGTGTCCCACGGTTCTCGGACCAAGGCCACCACACGCTGCACCAGGGCATCGAATACGGCCGACGGTAAGCCGTTGAGCTGCACCAGTGCGGCGCCCTCGAACTCGACCCGGTAGGTCATTCGCCCGCGCGCCGCCGGGCAGCCGCGACACGCTCGGCCCAGTCCGGGACGACCTCCTCGATGGGTGTTCCACCCCGCCGCCCGGTGCGTACCGCGTCCTGCATGGCCTGCAATCTGGACTCATACCCTGGATCGGAGTACGCGGCTGCGCGCAGTCGCCACAGCCGCAGCAAGTGGTGAAGCTCGTGGTAGTGCTCTGGCCGCCGGGCACCTGTCACGGCGGCGTCGTACTCGGCCAGGAACTGCTCATGGAACTGGCTGGGCAGGATCCGCAGGATCTCGACTGGATCGTCCGGGTCGTGCTCCGGCGCTGACTGTGCCGTCACAGCTCTATCCTCCCTCAGCGCACCGACGTTGTGGCTGAAAGCCGCGCGGCATGTTAGCCTGCATCTTTCGTGATCTTGGCTGGGTGGGCCGGGGCCGCGGCTTGTGGCCATTTTCAGTGGCCGCTCAGCGCGGCGGCCCGGCTGTCGCGCCGGGTGGGCGGGGTTCCACGGGCCCCGTGGGGTGTCCTTCTTCGCTCGTAGGGATGGTTTCGGCTGGTCAGCCGGGTGCGAGGGCCTGCAGGCGGGTGATCGCGGTGGTGATCTCCTGCGCCCAGGGCCAGTTGGCGGCGAGGCGGATCCTTCGCCGTCGGCTGCCGCGGACGATGCGCCCGGCGGCGGAGAATAGCCGCAGTCGCAGCCGCTTGGGTTCCCAGTGCCGGGCCTGGCTGGTGAGGGCGAGCATCTGCATCCAGGCGAGCAGCTCGCAGGCCAGCGCCACGATCTCGCACCAGATCTGGTTCTGCGCGTAGCCATGCAGGGGCAGGTTGCGCAGTCCGGTGTCCTTGGCGCAGCGAATCCGGTCCTCGCACCGCGCCCGGCGCCTGTGACGTAGTTCCAGCTCAGCGAGCTGCCCGCCTTTGGTGTCCGTGGCGAAACAGGTGAAACGGTGGCCGTCGATGTCGGTGAACCGCAGCTGCGCGCCGGGATGAGGCCGTTCCTTGCGGACGATCAGGCGCATGCCTTTCGGCCAGGACGACAGGTCCGTCATGCTGGTGATCTCGGCGACCCACGCGCCGGGCCGGACCAGGCCATCAGCGTCATAGGCGGGCGTCCAGGCGCTGGCGGGGATCTTGAGGATGGCGTCCTGGATGTCATCGGTGATGGTGAACCCGACCGAGTAGGCCAGCCTCCGGCCCGGGCGGGTAAGCCATTTAAGGAAGTCATGAGTGCCGCCGCCGCAGTCCGTGCGGATCAGCACACGCCGCCGCAGGTGGCGGGGCAGTTGCGCCAGGGCCAGCCGCGCAGCCTCGACGTGGTCGCTGGCGGTATTCGAGCCAGCGTTCCCGGCGCGCAGCATGATAGCCAGCGGCTCACCTGACCCGCCGGGCCCATGATCGGCGAAGACGGTCAGCGGGTGGTGGCCGTAGGTCTTCTTCCACGTGGGCATGGCCTGCTCTTTCTCCGAGCAGGAGGTCACGATCGTCGCATCGATATCCACCGTGACCAGGCCGCCGTCCGCGCCGGGCGCGGCATCGCCGGCCAGTTCCCAGGCCCGCTGCCGGGCGGCGGCCCGCGCGGCGCGGATGGCCTTCAGGGCCCGGGGCGCGTCGGCGGCCAGGCGGGTGACCAGCCGGGAGACCACCGGATCGGAGGCTGCCGGCCCGAAGAGCTCTGGCTGCGCCCGGAGCATCGCCACATCTGCCAGGCAGTCCCCGCCCAGCGCCACGGCCACCGCCAGGTCGGTGATGATCTTTCCCGGGCTGTGCACGGCCCGTGGCTGGCGCCACCGTTCCAGTGCGGCGTCCAGGCCACGATCTAGGCCCGTTGCCCGCAGCGTCTGGACCAGAAGAAGGCCGCCGGCCTGGGAGACGATTCCGGTGCCGTCAGCGGACACCATGATCTTCGAGCTGCGGGCGGTAAGCCGCATCCGGAAAGTGCCTTTCGAACTGGTGCGGACAGGTCTCTCGACAAGCCCTATTCTTCCAGGTCAAAGGCACTTTTCACGTTTAAACGATCAAGCTCGGACCATCGCCAGGCGAAAGCCTGAGGCTAGCCGACTTGAGGCCACGCACGAAGGCTCGCCACCCGCAGCTGATACGAGCAGCTTTGGGCGGTCGAGGTCCTTGGAGTCTCGGATCGCCACGACGCCGGGGAGATTGGTGGCCCCGAGCTCGCGGGGAAATGAAGAACAGCTGAGCTTTCCTCAACATAGATGAACAGTTTTGAAATAGCTCATTCTCCAGCCAATACCACTGAGCCACGATCATCCATATCCGCAAGCTGGCCTCAGTGTTGTTCAAGGAGGTAGCGCATGGGATCGGCGAGCTGCAAGGCGACCGCAACGTGAAACGAAGCAAGTTATTGAATAACGTTCACTTGTGGCTGGACCGGGCGACGCCGCCGCGCACAAGCCGCCGCTCATCCCGTACAACCCGGCGCTGCGGCTCCGCAACCGCGGCCGCAAGACCGGCCGCAGGCTGGCACGCACGCCGCAACGTGCCTGGGCAACGCCGCTCCAGGCGTTACTCCTCGCTGAACGGGCCGCGCTGCTGACTGGGCGGGAGGACGACTTCACGCTGATGCTCACGCTCGCCTACACCGGACTGCGATGGGGCGAGATCATCGGCCTGGAGGACAGTTTCCTGCGCCCCGGCGAGATCCGGGTCGAATGGCAGATCCGGGAGGTCGGCGGTAACTTCTACCGGCTCCCACCCAAGGACGACTCCTACCGCAGTCCCGCCTGGGAACCCTGTCTGCGGGTTGACCTCCCGCCGTTTCTGGCCGCCCTGCTCACCCGGCAAGCCGACTCCGCCCGCCACCGGTGCGCCTGCGCCCCGGAGCACGGCGGCAGCGGCCGGTACGTGTTCCCCTCCCCGGACGGCAGCCACCATCGGCGAAGCAACTACGGCCGCCGGGTGTTCCGCCCCGCCTGCGACGGACGGCACGAGCCGGTCAACGGCCGACCGCCGCGGATCGTCACCGTCGACGCCACCACCTGGCCCGGGACCCCCCTTGCCACCTGGCCAGCCGCCACACCGGGCAATGAGGCCTGGAGCAGTCCGGAGGGCTACGTTCCGCCGCGCGAGCGCGGGATCCGGATCATTCCGGATGGCGTTCCGGTGGCCTCCTGGCTGCCGCTGGTTCCCGGCCTGACCGCCCATGGGCTCAGGCACGGCCACCGCACCTGGATGGCCGAAGACGGCATCCCGGACATCCTCGCCGAGCAGCGCCTCGGCCATGAGGTGCCGGGCATGCGCGGCCTCTACACCCACGTCTCGGACCGGATGCGCGAAGCACTGGTCAAGGCCCTCCAGGCCCGCTGGGAGGACTCACTGCGGGCCCGGGCTGCAATCCGGCCTCACTCCCCGGTCCCCCTGCTCAACGAGCTGCTGACATCCCGCCGCCGCCCACGGGCGGACACCGGCGCCATCAACGGCACCGTCCGTCATCTGGCGACCCGGACCATCCCTGGGAGGCAAGGAGAAGTTGATCTCCCAAATTCCTCCCAAACAGTCCGAAGGCCCCATCCCCAGACGGAGGATGAGGCCTGTCTTGGAGCTTCTGACCTGGGCTTATACCTGGTGGGCGATACTGGGATCGAACCAGTGACCTCCTCGGTGTGAACGAGGCGCTCTCCCGCTGAGCCAATCGCCCGGTGCCAGGGCCGGACCGCACCGCCCGCTGGCCACCACAGACTAACGCATCCGGGCCGATCGCCGGGCCGATCACCGCGCCGCGGGGGCGGCCCGCGGCCGCACGCCACGCCGGTCTGCCCGGCCTGGGCCGTCACTGTGTGTGATGGGTTATGACGCGGTTAAAATTCCTTCCTGCAAATCCGGAAATATCCTGATTCTCAGCTGGAAAACGCCTGCTCAAAGCCGCGTCTTGGTGGGATTCCGGCAGCTGGGCCGGTATGCTTCCCGCTCGTTGGGCACCAGTTTGCTGACAGGTGACCGGGGAGATGAGCGGGCGGAAATCCCACGGATCTTCCCCGGCAGAGCGGGTGATAGGGGCGGGTGGGCCCCAGGCTGCAGTGGTGGATCGAGGCTGCCCCGGACTCCGGGGATCAGCACTACAACGCAGACGTTTGGGCACAGGACGCAGAGGTTTGGGCACAAGATGAGCCGTAGCGCTACCGTGGCAGCAGAACTCGGGCTCAAGCTCGTGGTCCCCGAGCATGGCGGGGTCCCGTTGACGGCCAGCCTGTGCTACCGGGATGACGATCCCTACGCCATCCGGATGTCCTTTCACGTGGGCATGGACGACCCGGTCGAGTGGCTCTTCGCGCGGGACCTGCTCGCGGTCGGCATGCAGACGCCGGCCGGTGAGGGCGACGTCCGCGTCTGGCCCGCGCCGCGGGACGACCAGGACGTGCTCAACATCTCCCTGTCGTCCCCGTTCGGCCAGGCGCACTTCGAGGCCCCGCTGGCGGCGCTCTCAGAGTTCCTGATGAGAACATTCGAGGTCGTGCCCCTCGGCCGGGAGGGCGACTTCATCGACATCGAGGGCGAACTGCGGGACCTGCACCGCTGGGCCTGAACCAGGAACCCGGCGTCGGCCGCCGTCACCGCAGGCCGTCGCAGCGGCCGGCCGCCACCTCCGTCAGGGCCGGCAGCAGCCCGCTGATGGTGGCTATCTGCTCCGCTACCTCCCGGTCCACGTCCATCCTCGGCACCCGGGCGCGCACCGCGGCGTGCACCGCCCCCAGCGCCTCACTGGGGGCGGCGACGTCTGCCCGCAGGTCGATGCCCTGCGCCGCGCAGCACACTTCCACCGCCAGGCAGGTACGCACGTTGGCGACCACCTCGCGGAGCTTGCGCACCGCGGTCCAGCCCATGGACACGTGGTCCTCCTGCTTGCCCGAGGTGGGAATGCTGTCCACGCTGGCCGGGTGGGCGAGCACCTTGTTCTCGCTGACCAGGGAGGCGGCCGTGTACTGGGCGAGCATGAAGCCCGAGTTGGTACCCGCCCCTGGGGCCAGGAACGGCGGCAGGCCGCGGGAGAACGCCGGGTCGAGCATCCGGTCGACCCGGCGCTCGCTGATGCTCGCCAGCTCGGCGAGCGCCATCGCCAGCATGTCGGCGGCGAACGCCAGCGGCTCGCCGTGGAAGTTCCCGGTCGTCATGACCTCGCCGTCGGGCACGATCACCGGGTTGTCCACCACCGAGTCCAGCTCGATGTCGATGACCCGGCGGGCGTGCGCCAGCACGTCCCTGGCCGCGCCGTGCACCTGCGGCGCGCAGCGCAGGCTGTAGGCGTCCTGCACCGCGTGCCGGCTGTGCCGGTGGCTGGCCAGCAGCGGCGACCCCGCCAGCAGGGCCCGCAGGTTGGCGGCGCTGTCGAGCTGGCCGGGGTGCGGGCGGAGCACCTGCACCCGCTCGTCGTAGGGCCGGTCGGTGCCGAGCAGCGCCTCCACCGAGAGCGCGCAGGCCACGTCGGCGGCGGTGACGAGCATCTGCGCGTCGTGGATCGAGAAGGCCAGCAGCGCCTGCATCGGCTCGGTGCCGTTGACCAGGGACAGGCCCTCCTTGGGCGCGAACTCCAGCGGGGTAATCCCGTGCTCGGCCAGCACTTGCCCGGCTGGCCGGCCCTGCGGCGGGTCGCCGGGCGCGCGCAGCCGCCCCTCCCCGATCAGCGGCTGGGCCAGGTGCGCCAGCTGGGCCAGGTCCCCGGATGCCCCGACGGAGCCCTTGCCCGGGACGACCGGGAGCAGATTGAGGTTGAGCAGCTCGATCAGCCGGGCAGGCAGGTCCGGCCGGACACCGGAGTATCCGGCCGCCAGCGTCCGGGCGCGCAGCAGCAGCATCGCGCGGACGGTCTCATCGTCCAGGGGATCGCCGGCGGCGGCCGCATGGGAGACGATGATCGCGGCCTGCAGCTGGGCCATATCTCGCTCCGCCACCCGGGTGTCGGCGAGCGCGCCGAACCCGGTGTTGACGCCGTAGACCGGGGCATCGCCGCGGATCGCGGCCGCCACGACCGCCCGGCTCGGCTCCATGGTGGCGATGACGCTGGCAGCAAGCTCGGCGTTCGCCTCACCGCGCGCGACGTCCACGACGTCCTCGACCGTGAGGCCGTCGCCACTGACGACCACTGTTCGCATGGCGACAGCCTGCCATCCCCCGGCAGCCGGCGCTGCAGCCGGGCTCGGCAAGTCCGCCCGATGTCACACGATGGCCGGCCACGCCGTCTGGGCAGTATGGAAATCATGACAATCGCCATCGTCGGGGGGACAGGGACGCTGGGGCGGCACGTCGCCGCCGAGCTGGAGGCCCGCGGGCACACGGTCAGGGCGCTCAGCCGCCATGCGCCGGAGTACCGCGTCGACCTCGCCACCGGGGCCGGGCTGGGCCCCGCACTGGCTGGATGCGACGCGGTCGTCGACGCCAGCAACAGCTCGGCGCGAAAGCCGGCCGGGATCCTCGTGGACGGCTCGCGGCGCCTGCTGGCGGCCGAGGCGGCCGCAGGCGTTGCGCATCATGTGTGTGTCCATCGTGGGCTGCGGTGAGGTGCCGATGGGCTACTACCGGCCAAGGCGGACCAGGAGCGGGTGGTCGGCCAGGGGCGCGGTGCCGTGGAGCATCGTCCGGTCGATGCAGTTCTATGAGCTGGTGGGCACGGTCCTGGCCGCCGCCGGGCGCTGGCGGGTGCTGCCGATGCCGCGGGGCGTGCTCCAGCCGGTCGCGTGCGCCGATGCCGCCAAGGTGATCGCCGACGTCGCGGAGGGCGCGGCGCTGAAGAGGTGCTTCACCGTGGCTGGCCCGGAGGTCCGCGAGCTGCGGGACCTGGCCCGCACCTGGCGGGAGGTCACCGGGCACCGGGCGGTGCTGATCCCGATGGCGGTCCCGGGCACGGTCGGGCGGGCGCTGCGCTCCGGCGCCCTCACCGCGCCGCAGCCGGATGCGCGCGGGACGACGGGCTTCGCGGACTGGCTGAGGTCGGTACCCGGATGAGGCCCGGCGGGGCCCGGGCGGCGGGGACGCCCTCGCGCAGGCGTTCGAGGCGCAGCGGCCGCGGCTGGTGCGGGTCGCGTACGCGACGGTCGGCTCCGTGGCCGAGGCGGAAGACTGCGTGCAGGAGGCGTGGCTGCGGCTGCGCCGGGTCGGCGACCCAGCTCAGATCCGCGATCTCAGGGCGTGGCTGACCACGACCGTCAGTCGGCTGGCCCTCGACGCCCTCGGCCGGGCCCGGGCGCGGCGGGAGCGTTATGTCGGTCCCTGGCTGCCCGAACCGCTGGTCGAGGACATCGCCGTCCCGGACCCGCCGACCGGGTCACGCTCGATGAATCGGTCAGTATGGCGCTGCTGGTGGTCCTGGAACGGTGCTGTCGGTCATCTCGTTCACCGTTGATGGCGGCCGGATCGCCGCCATCGCCGTGGTCCGCAACCCGGACAAGCTCACGGGCGTGCCGGAGCCGGGCTGACCGGCCCGGCCGCGGGGCTGATGCGACAGTCTCGGCACGGCAGGCGGCCTGGCCAAGTTTGCTCGCCGGCCAGGATCGGCTAAAGTTCTGAAACGCACGCCAGTCGTGGCTGGCGGTGCCTGCCCGGCCCTCCGGTGGGCGGGCACGCGGACGTGGCTCAGTTGGTAGAGCATCACCTTGCCAAGGTGAGGGTCGCGGGTTCGAATCCCGTCGTCCGCTCGGAGGCGCCGGACGCCGTGCACGCGGCCGAAGGTCCACACGGCTCCGGGGAACCGTTTCTCTCCCGGCGACGGGGCCGGAAGCGGCGGAGTGGCCGAGTGGCTTAGGCAAGGGCCTGCAAAGCCCTGTACGCGGGTTCGATTCCCGCCTCCGCCTCGAGGGCGGTTAGCTCAGTGGGAGAGCGCTACCTTGACACGGTAGAGGTCACTGGTTCAATCCCAGTATCGCCCACCAGTCCTCCCAGGTCAGAGCCCGGTTACCGGAGTCGGTAGCCGGGCTCAAGATCGTTTGACCGTGATTTGACCGTGAGAAATTTCCGGCATCCGGCGATCCCGGGCGTGTCGCGGCGGCCCTCGGCGGCACTGCTGGGGTGGGTCGCGGCCATCATCAGCGGTGCGGGCCCGCCCGGGTAGGTGGCCGGACGGTGCGACGCGGTCCTGGCGCTGCGGGCCCGGTATCAGTGGGGGTTGGCTGTGCCGGCCCGGTGCGTCCAAGCAGCGGCGGCGCGGCGGCCTCATGACGGGCCAAATCCGCTGGGCTCCATCTGCGACGCCGCCGCACCTCCGCCTGGCCGGACCTGGGTGCCCGGGACCGGAGATCCGCGGCAGCGGCACGCAGGTGCTCGGCCGCCGTGCGGGCGGCCGTCGCCCGCCCCGCCTGCTGCTGGGCTTGGCGCAGCTCCGCGACGGCCAGCGTGAGGGCGACCAGGTTGCCGATGAGCGCCAAGGCAGTCACGTACGCATCGCCATCCGCCTGTCCCATCAGCGCAAGAGTCCGCGCGGCGGTACGCAGGCGGTTTCCAGCGCTGGTGCATGGTGGAGGGGGGCCGACCGGCGCTCTGGCGGCGCGGTCGTAAGCGTCGGCGGCGCAACGGAGCGCCCTGCTGCTGGTGATCTGGGCAGCGATATGGAGCGCATCTGCTGCTGCCCACGCCGCGTCGGCCGCCCGGCCCGGATCGCGCCGCGCGCAGTACCGGATGTGCTCCGCGGCGTGCGCCGCTTGCCGGGCGGCATGTCCGTAGATCAGTTCCCGCTCCCCCACGGTCAGGTCGCCGGCGGCGAGGCGCCCCGTCGCTACCCCAACGCCTGGCACATAGCCGACGGGCTGTTCCGTGCTCCTGGAACGCGGTTCCCAGCGGGCGCGAAGCTTGGGCAAGGTGAGGTCGGCGGCGAGCTTCCCGCCGCCGTACCAGATCACCACTCCGTCGCGGCCTCGGTGGTGCGGCAAGCCGACGGCATAGCCGGTCACCTGGCCGGAATACTGGGTGCTGTACCGCCTGCGGATCAAGACCCCGGCCGATGCGAGCTGGCCGAAGAACTCGCGTTCCGTTCGCACTCCGGCCGCCGCTCTGCAGACGTGCCGCCGCAGCGTCACCCGGGGCGGCTCGTCCCAGCCGCGCCGAGCAGCCTGCTCCGTCTCGGCGCGGCTCGGCCGCCTGGCGGCAGTGCGATCCGCGGGCGGGGTCGAGTGCAGCCCGAGCTGTTCCTCAGCGGAGCGACACGCCTCCCGCACCCGATAGAAGTCGTTCCAGAACCGCGGCCGCGTACCGTCCTGGCGGGCCAGGGTCGCCACGATGTGGATGTGATCGTCAGCATGGCGAACCGCCACCCATCTCACACCGGCCTTGTCACCCTTCGGTGCGAGGCCGGTGCGGTGCATGATCTCGGTTGCGACGCCTGCCCACTCGATGTCGGACAAGACCCGGTCTCCCGGTGCCGCGCGGACCGAGCAGTGCCACACCGGTTTGTCGTATCCCGTCCATCCGAGCGCAGCCAATGGCTGCGCCAGCAACCCGGCCAGGCGCCGCAAATCCGGCGCACCGCCGAGGCGGCGGTCTGGCTCCAATTCGGCCGGATCGCCGAATCCCGCGACCAGGTGTGGGTCGATATGCTCATTCGCCCGGCCAGGCCCATAGAGGTAACGGAGCAGCCCGCCAGCATGACTCCCGCGGACTACTTTGCCGATCATTGGGAGATCTCCCAGCCAGCCAGTACAACCGCCACCGAGCCGAGTCCCGGCGACATAGTGCTCGGACAGCTGCATCTATGGTTTATCTCTGGACCGCGCTCGGTCCAGAGATAAACCAGGTTTACGTATATCTTGCTCCAACAGAACCCGGTCCGGTGACATTCGGCGAGGCCCGGCACGGCTCAACAGAAAAATGCAGTGAATGGCATCGATAGTAACTATAGAAGACCAGCCCGGGAGATATCCTCACTCGACAAGTGAACTGGCTGAGGCGTTGCCTTTCCTGTTCTGTCGGCCGGATGCTCTACGGTCCTGGCATGGCCAAGGCTGCGCGTGTCCTTGCGGCGTTGAAGCGGAATGGGTGGGTCGAGACCAGGCGCTCGGGCTCCCACCGCGTGCTCGTCAAGGGAAACGAGCAGCGGATCTGGGCCTACCAT
>Ga0335085_10006200_pt1 | contig 18955 bp, 14 predicted proteins | sample Lox_Sample_45_FD_206712 | JGI IMG/M metagenome (GOLD analysis project Ga0335085, IMG submission 206712) | Soil microbial communities from Loxahatchee National Wildlife Refuge, Florida, United States - Lox_Sample_4.5 | ecosystem: Environmental > Terrestrial > Soil > Wetlands | place: USA...
CCGCCGCGCACAACAGAAAACTCCAGGGAGCAGTCTCCATGCACACCCCGATCACGCGCCGTCAGACACGCAACACCACCCTGGCATGCATCGCGCTTGCGGTGGGGATGCTTCCCGCCATCGCCGCGGCAGATCCCTGGGAGCAACCCGGACGGTACGCGATCGGGCACACGACCCTGGTCATCACGGACAGCTCGCGCAACCCCGATGGCTCGACGCCGGTGACGACGCCGGGTCGGCCGCTGTACGTTCACGTCTGGTATCCGACGTGGGCTCATCCCAGGGGACACATTCAGTACACCTGGAACAATCCCGTCTACAACCAGAACACGGGGGGCAGCGTTTATCCGGGACTCCCCGATACGCCCCCGCTGACCTTCACCGGCAGTACCTCGGCGCATGCGGTCGCGGAGGGTGCGGCGCTCGCCGAAGGCCGCTTCCCGCTCCTCGTGGCCACTCACGGCTATGAGGTGGCGGCGGCCAAGAACATGCCGGATACGCTCGAATCGCTCGCGAGCCATGGCTACGTGGTCGCCTCCGTCGAGCACACGGGCGATGACGATGTCTGGTATCAGACCTACTTCATGGAGAACTACGTCGGCCTCAACCTCGGTCCGAACCCGAGCATCTACGCCGCCACGATTCCCGAGCGCGTCAAGGACGTGAGCTTCATCATCAGCGCGGTCCTGGCCGGCAAGGCCGACCGGAGCGGCGCACCTTTCTCCGCCCGTATCGACGCCAATGAGATCGGTGTGCTCGGCTACTCACTCGGCGGTCAGACCTCGCTCGCCACCGTCACCGGCATCAGCACGCAATCGCTGCCCGCGGACCGCCGCGTCAAGGCCGCCTTCATGGGCGCCGGCAGCAACTACGGGCTCCTCATGAATGCCGCCGATTATGCGAACGCCTCCGTGCCGCTCATGTTCTTCGGCAACGACACGGGCATCGTCTACTCGAATTTCAACGCCTTCACGGGCAGCCCCCGCAAATACCGCGTCGACATCGCCGGCTGGAATCACCATGTCGGCGGCTATCAGACGAGCTGGTGCCAGGACATTCATAACTCGCTCATCGCGATCAACCCCGGCGTCTTCCCGCAGGCATTCATCGCTCCCTCCACCCTCAGCCCCTCGGACATCGCCAACTTCACATTCGATTCCACCTTCTACTGGAGCTACACGGGCGCCTACGAGGACGGCGTGTACAACTTCTGCCCGGCGTCGGTGTTTGACGGCGTGAGCGACGCGCAGCTGCAGGCGGTCCTGTTCGGCGACCCGCAGATCCTCGCGGCGGTGAGTGCGCTCGAGGGCTCGATGCCGCTCGAGCCGGCGCTGGCGATTCCCGAGACGACGCGTCTCACCACCGCGTACGCGCTCGCGTTCTTCGATTCCACGCTGAAGCACGAGGAGCGCGAGCCTGCGGACCTCGACGATCCCTTGGTGCAGGTAGTCAGGGATTGCGAGCACGTGGCGCCGCACCCCTTCGATCTGCGAGCGGGGGATCGGATCGCGTTCGTGCCGCAGGGCGACTCCTACCAGGTCACGGTGCGTTCGGGTGCCGCATTGCTCCCGGCCGGCACGACACCGCTCGCGGTGGGCGGCAATGGCACCGCCATGGTGAGCTACAGCGGCTTCTCGTTCCCGGTACCGGGGACCGCTGACCCGGTGACGGCGCTCTTTGTGAGCGAGGACGGTGCGATCACGACGCGCACCGCCGGCGATTACACGGGCGTCGACGACAACGGCTCGCCCTGGTACATGCGCGGGCAGCTGCTGCTCACCGGCCGCCTCACCATTGGCGCCCTCATGAAGGACCTCGACACCAAGGCCGCCACCGCCGGCGGTGGGGTGTTCGCGACTTACGATACCGCCAACCAGCGCGTGATCGTGACCTACCTCGGAGTGCCGGCCGCCGGCACCACCGCCCCCAATACTCTACAGGTGGTGATCAACGGCAGCGGCGAGATCGACATCACGATCGGAGCCCTCGCCGCGACCGGACCGAACTACGCTCCGAACATACTCGGCACCATCGGGATCGGCTCCGGTAACACGCGGGCCGAGGAGCTCGGGAGGGTGAGACCCATCAACTTCGGCGCGCTGCGAAACGCGGCGCCCATCGTGGTGCCGTTCGCCGGCGGCGCCATCTACGAGCAGTACGATGCGGGCGTGAGCGGCGCCTGCCGGGCCGATGCGGAGTGAGCCCGGGAAGAGACCATGGCGAAGCTCGTGTTTGCAATGAACCAGTCCCTGGACGGCTACGTCGACCACACGAGATTCGGGCCTGAGCCCGGGCTCTTCCGCCACTTCATCGAGCACGTGCGCAGCCTGGCCGGCATGCTCTACGGCCGGCGCCTGTACGAGGTCATGCGCTATTGGGACGATGATCTGCCTGACTGGGGCGCGGCGGAACGCGACTTCGCGGCGGCGTGGAGGCGGCAACCGAAATGGGTCGTGTCGCGCTCGTTGCAGTCGGTGGGCCCGAACGCCACGCTTCTCGGGGATGACCTCAAAGCGGCGACCGGTGCCTTGAAGCACCGGCTTGCCGGGGAGATCGACGTGGGCGGACCGGAGCTGGCGCAAAGCCTCACCGATCTCGGCCTGATCGATGAGTATCGGCTCTACCTGCACCCCGTCGTGCTCGGTCACGGCAAGCCGTTTTTCGCCGGCCCGCGGCCGCCGCTGCGCCTCGTGGGGAGCGATCGGATTGCCGGCGATGTGGTCAGGCTGACCTACGTTCCGGCCTGACCGCGTGCCCGGCCGGGACCGGGACGGGTATCCGGGGGTGCCCGCAGGCGCTGGCCGACTCGCCGATTGACCCGGGCGGCCCTCTCACGGGACGATGGCTTCATGGATCCGAAGCTCATCACCCCGATTCTGATCGGCGCCCTGGTCGTCTGGGCGATCGTACGGCGCGTGCGCAGGACCTTCGGGCGCCAGCGCGTACAGCCCGCGCGCATGTGGCTGCGCATCGGGATCCTCACTCTCATCGGTGCCGGGTTCGTCGCCACCGCCGGCCTGCGCAGCCCCCAGATGCTCGAGGCCTTCAGCGGCGGACTGCTCTGCGGTGCGGCGCTCGGCTGGCTGGGTCTGCGCCACACGCGTTTCGAGGTGACAACCGAGGGGCGCTTCTACACGCCGCACACCTATATCGGGCTCGCGGTGATGCTGCTGTTTCTCGGACGCCTGGCTTACCGCTTTCTCTACTTCTCGCTCGGCACGGGCGGGGCGTTCGCCGGCGATCCCGGTGCCGCCGCCGCCTACCAGAGAACCCCGCTCACGCTCGGCACCTTCGCGGTCCTGGTCGGCTACTACGTGTTCTACTACGCGGGCGTGCTGTTCAGAACCCGCGCCGCGGCGCTCGCGGCGCCGAGCCCTGCCACAGTGCCTGAATGATGCTCAACTCGCTCAGGGAGAAGATCCGATGCGCGGGCACATTGCCGGGCTGATCGTTGCGCTGGGGTTCACGCTCACCGCGGGCGCCGCTGCCGCGCCCACGCCCCCCATGCAGCCGGACATCCCGGCCGATTTCGTGGTCCCGAGCGCGGACTTCGATTACGTGAAGCGCGAAGTCATGATCCCGATGCGCGACGGGGTGAAGCTGCACACGGTGATCGTGATCCCGAAGGGCGCGAGCGGCGCCCCGATCGTGCTGACCCGCACGCCCTACGATGCCTCCGGTCAGGCCGCCAATGCGAGTCCGCACATGCTCGGGCTGCTCTCGCCGGCCGATGCGGTGTTCGTCACGCACGGCTACATCCGCGTCTTCCAGGACGTGCGCGGCAAGTACGGCTCGGAGGGCGAGTACGTCATGACGCGCGAGCTGCGCGGCGCGCTCAACCCCACCCGCGTCGATCATTCCACCGATGCCTGGGACACCATCGACTGGCTGGTGAAGAACGTGCCGGAGTCGAATGGCAAGGTGGGCATGATCGGCTCCTCCTATGGGGGCTTCACGGTGTTGATGGCGCTCATCAACCCGCACCCGGCGCTGAAGGCGGCGGTGCCCGAGTGCCCGATGGTCGACGGCTGGAAGGGCGACGACTGGTTTCACAACGGCGCCTTCCGCCAGCCGAACTTCGACTACATCTACGGGCAGACGACGCGCCAGGGCAGGGGCGAGCAGATTGCGCGCGGCGTGTACGACGACTACCAGCTGTTCCTCGAGCTCGGCTCCGCCGGTGCCTTTGCGGCGCGCTTCGGCATCGACAGGCTGCCGTTCTTCCGCAAGCTCGCCGAGCACCCGGCGTACGATGCGTTCTGGAGCGGGCAGGCGCTGGATCAGATACTCCCGCGGCAACCGCTCAAGGTGCCGACGCTCTTCGTGACGAGCCTCTGGGACCAGGAGGACATGTACGGCGGCGTGCATGCCTACGCGGCGCTCAAGCCCCAGGACAAGGACAACCGCCTGGTGTTCCTGGTGCTCGGCCCCTGGCGCCACAGCGGCATCAACGGCGACGGCACGACCCTCGGGCCGCTCAAGTTCGACGGCGATACGGCCCTGCAGGTGCGGCGCGACGTGATCGAGCCGTTCCTCGCCGAGCACCTGAAGGACGGGGCGCCCCGGGCCGACCTGGCGCCGGCGCTGGTGTTCGAGACCGGGACCAACACCTGGCGGCGTCTGCCGGCGTGGCCGCTGTCGTGCGAGTCGGGCTGCGCCTCACGCTCCGAGCCGTTGTACCTGCAGCCGCATTTCGGCTTGAGCTTCACCGCGCCGCCCGTCAGGAGCGGCTTGCCCTTCGATGAGTACGTGTCGGATCCCGCCAAGCCCGTGCCCTACATTCCGCGCCCCGTGCATTTCGGCGACCGCGACGCATGGCGCCGCTGGCTGCTCACCGATCAGCGCTTCGTCGCCGACCGTCCCGACGTGCTGACCTATACCTCGGAGGTGCTCACCGCGCCCGTGCACATCGGCGGCGCGCCGCTGGTGAATCTCTACGCCGAGACCAGCGGCAGCGACGCGGACTGGGTGGTGAAGCTGATCGACGTCTATCCCGATGAGGTACCGGCGGACCCGCCCATGGGCGGCTACCAGCTCGGCATCGCCATGGACATCTTCCGCGGCCGCTACCGCGAGAGCCTCGAGCACCCGAGCGCCATCGCCGCCAACAAGCCGCTGCTGTACCGCTTCGCTCTGCCGCAGGTGGATCACGTGTTCCTGCCCGGCCACCGCATCATGGTGCAGGTGCAGTCCAGCTGGTTTCCGCTCTACGACCGCAATCCGCAGACCTTCGTGGACAACATATTCTTCGCGCGCCCCGAGGACTATCGCAAAGCCACGCAGCGGATATTCCACATCGGCGGGGTCGCGAGCTATATCGACCTGCCGCTGGTGACGGCGCACTGAGGGTGGCGCTGCCGGAGAAGTGCATGCCGCAAACCGGCCAGTCGGGCCCTCGCGGGCTGACGATAATGGGGCAGGGCCCACGCGGCATGCAGCATCGCTCAGGATAAGCCTATGGACGAGCCCCAGACGAGCCAGCCGGCGCGCGCCCGCCGCCCCAGCGGGCGCGACGCCAAGATCGCGGCACGCACCGCCCGCAGCGCGGCCTTCGTCCCGTACATCACGCGCAATATCCCCTACTACGAGGTGCTGACCGAGGAGGGGCTCGAGCTCCTCGAGCGCAATGCCGACACGATTCTCGAGGAGATCGGCATCGACTTCCGCGACGACCCGGAGTCGCTCACGCTGTGGAAGGACGCGGGTGCCGACATTCAGGGTGAGCGCGTGCGCTTCCCGCGCGGCCTGTGCCGCGAGCTGGTGCGCCGCTCGGCGCCGCGGGAGTTCACGCAGTACGCGCGCAACCCGGCGCGCAACGTGGTGATCGGCGGCAACCGCACGGTGTTCGCCCCGGCCTACGGCTCGCCTTTCGTGCGCAGCCTCGATGAGGGGCGCCGCTACGCCCGCATCGAGGACTTCCGCAACTTCGTCAAGCTCGCCTACGTCGCCACCTCGCTGCACCACTCGGGAGGCACGATCTGCGAGCCCGTCGATCTGCCGGTCAACAAGCGGCACTTCGACATGGTCTATGCCCACATGAAGTACAGCGACAAGCCGTACATGGGGTCCGTTACGCACCCCGACCGGGCGCAGGACACGGTCGAGATGACCAAGATCCTCTTCGGTGATAACTACACCGATCCGGCGACCGGTAAGCCCCGTACCTGCATCACGAGCCTGATCAACGCCAACTCGCCCCTCACCTGGGATGCGACCATGCTCGGGGCGCTCAAGACCTACGCGCGCGCCAACCAGGCGACCATCGTCACCCCCTTCATCCTCGCCGGCGCGATGTCGCCCGTGACGGTGGCGGGTACCGCGGCGCAGACGCTCGCCGAGGCGCTCGCCGGCATGGCGACCGCGCAGCTGGTGAACCCCGGGGCCCCGGTGATCCTCGGCAGCTTCGCCTCCTCGCTCTCCATGCAGTCGGGTGCGCCCACCTTCGGGACGCCGGAGCCGGCGCTGGTGCTGTATGTGATGGCCGCGCTCGCGCGCCGCCTCGGCGTGCCGTTCCGCTCCGGCGGCTCGCTGTGCGCCTCCAAGATCCCGGATGCCCAGGCCGCCTACGAGTCGGCCAACACGCTGATTCCGACCTGTCTCGGCGGCGTCAACTTCGTGCTGCATACCGCGGGGTGGCTCGAGGGCGGCCTCGCCATGGGCTACGAGAAGTTCGTCATGGACGCCGACCAGGCCGGCATGATGCATACGCTGCTCGCCGGCGTGGATCTCAGCGAGAACGGCCAGGCGCTCGATGCGATCCGCGAGGTGGGTCCCGGCAAGCACTTTCTCGGCTGCGCGCATACGCAGGCGAACTTCCAGACCGCGTTCTACCGCTCCCCGCTCGCCGACAACAACAGCGTCGAGCAGTGGGAGGCCGAGGGCGCCAGGGACATGATCCAGCGCGCCAATGCGCTCTGGAAGAAGCAGCTCGCCGACTACGAGGCTCCGCCGCTCGACCCGGGCATCGATGAGGCGCTGCTCGACTACATGAACCGCCGCAAGGCGTCCTTCCCGGACTCGAACGTCTAGGCGCGCTCGGGGGCGGCGCCGAAATGCGCTAGCATCCACGGCATGCTGCCCGCCGCCAGCCACGACCCGAGCCGACGCCGACTGCGCGCCGGCATCGTCGGCGGCGGTCGCGGCGCCTTCATCGGCTCGGTGCACCGGCTCGCCGCCGAGCTCGACGGCCAGGCGCTCATTGTCGCCGGCGCCATGTCCTCCGACCCCGCCGTCGCGCGCGAGAGCGCCGCCGCCTGGTTTCTCGAGCGCAGCTACGACTCCTACGAGGAGATGGCGCGCAGCGAATCGGCCGATGCCAACGGCATCGACTTCGTGATCGTGGCAACGCCCAATCACCTGCATTTCCCCGTGGCGCGCGCCTTCCTCACCGAGGATATCCACGTGGTATGCGACAAGCCGCTCGCGGCAAGTCTCGCCGACGGCGAGGAGCTCGGGCGCCTCGTCGCCGGCGGCACCGCGCTCTTTGCCCTCACCCACAACTACACGGGCTACCCCATGGTGCGCGAGGCGCGCGAGCTGGTGCGCGCCGGGCGGCTCGGCGAGATCCGCAGGGTCGCGGTCGAGTACGCGCAGGACTGGCTGATGGAGCCGCTCGAGGCGCGCGGCAACAAGCAGGCCGCCTGGCGCACCGATCCGCACCGCGCCGGTCCCGGCGGGAGCGTCGGCGACATCGGCACGCACGCCGCGAACCTGCTCGAGTTCGTCACGGGCCGGCGCATCGAGTCGGTGTGCGCCGATCTGACGGCCTTCGTGGCCGGCCGCCGGCTCGATGACGATGCCAGCATGCTGGTGCGGCTCGAGGGCGGCGCCAGGGGCACGCTGGTGTGCTCGCAGATCGCCTGCGGCGAGGAGAATCAGCTGTCGCTGCGTGTCTATGGCACGAAGGCGGGGCTCGAGTGGCGCCAGCAGGAGCCCAACACGCTCATCCTCAAGCCCGCCGGCGGGCCCTGGGAGCTGCTGCGCACCGGCCAACCCTACCTCGGTGCCGCCGCGCGTGCCGCTTCCCGTACGCCGCCGGGGCACCCCGAGGGCTACCTCGAGGCCTTCGCCAACCTCTACCGCAGCTTCATCGCCGACGTGCGCCGCGTGGGGGAGGGGCAGCCGCCGGCGCGCGACTACCCCGGCATCGAGGAGGGACTGCGGGGCCTGCGCTTCGTCGGCCAGGCGGTGGCGAGCTCGCGAGCCGGCTCGGTGTGGATGCGAATCTGAGCGCGCGCGCTCGCTAACGGATCTTCGCTAAGTACGCGTAAGCCTGCCGGGCGGCCTCGAGCTGGCTCATGCGGGTGAAGGGTCCTTCCTGCTCCACGAAGTAGTGCCTGAGGCCGGCCTTCTCGGCGGCGGCGAAAATCGGCCGGTAGTCGATCATGCCGTGTCCGAGCTCCGCCCCGGGATAGGCGTAGGTTGCGAAGGCCGCCGCGTTGCCTGCGCGCAGGGGCGCGGCGAGAAAGTCCTTCACGTGAATCATCGGAAAGCGTCCCGGGTAGCGCGCGATGTAATCGATCGGGTTGCGTCCGCCGAGGACCATCCAGCCGCAGTCGATCTCGAATTGCACGAGCGCCGGATCGGTCCCGGCGAGCAGGACGTCGTAGGCGATGCTGCCGCCCTGGTCGGCGAACTCGATGTGGTGGTTGTGGTAGACGTACCTGAGGCCCGCGCGCCGCGCCTGCTCGCCGAGCCGGTTGGCGAGCGCGGCGGTGCGGTGCGCCTCGTCCAGCGTCATGCCGCCGGAGAGCTCTCTCGCGACGAGCCCGCGCAGGCTGCCGCTGGCCGCGTACTGTGCACCGAGGTCGTGGGCCTGCTCGAACGCGGTCTCGGGCACGCTGAAGTCCAGGTGCGCACTCGGAGCGGTGAGGCCCTGAGCGTCGAGCAGCCGGCGGAAGTCGCGCGCGCTCAAGCCCGCGAAGCCCGCGGTCTCCACCTCGCGAAAGCCGATCTCCCGCACTCTGCGCAGCGTCGCGGCGGGATCGGCGGCGAGGGAATCCTTGACCGCGTAGAGCTGTATTCCCGCGGCCCCGCCGAGCGGCGTCGCCTCGAGGAGACCGGGCAGGGCGGGTGCGATGAGCGCGGCCGCGCCGAGGCGGCCGGTCGCGCCGAGGAAGCGTCTGCGGCTGAGCGTGGTCATGAGGGCCCCATGGTACGCTAGGCGCGGATAAGAAGGTCGAATGACGACACTCACCCGAACGCGCCTGTGCGTGATGATGTTCCTCCAGTTCTTCGTCTGGGGCGGCTGGTTCGTCACCATGGGGAGCTATCTCGCCGCCAACCTGCACGCGAGCGGCGCGCAGACCGGGCTCGCCTACGGCACCCAGGCGCTCGGCGCCATCATCGCCCCGTTCATCGTCGGACTCATCGCCGACCGTTACTTCAACGCCGAGCGCGTCCTCGGGGTGCTGCATCTCGCGGGCGGCTGCCTCATGTACGTGCTCTACGGCACGCGCGACTTCGCCGCCTTCTACCCGCTGCTGCTCGCCTACATGCTCCTTTACATGCCGACGCTCGCGCTGGTGAACGCGGTCGCCTTCCGGCAGATGGCGGACCCCGCAAGGCATTTCTCGGGAATTCGCGTCTGGGGCACGATCGGCTGGATCGTCGCCGGGCTCGTGATCAGCTACCTCTTCGCCTGGGACTCGCACGAAGGCATCGAGCGGGGGCTGCTGCGCGACACCTTCCTCATGTGCGCGCTGGCCTCGGGCGCGCTCGGCCTCTACAGCTTCACGTTGCCGGCGACGCCGCCGCTGCCCGCGGCGCAGTCGGGCTCGGGCTCGGGGCTCGGGCGGCTGCTCGGCTTCGACGCGCTGGTGCTCCTCAAAGAGCGCAACTTCGCGGTGTTCTTCGCCGCCTCGGTGCTCATCTGCATTCCGCTGGCCTTCTATTACCAGAACGCCAACCAGTTCCTCACCGAGATCCAGGTGGCGAATGCCACCGGCAAGCAGACCATCGGGCAGGGCTCGGAAGTGCTCTTCATGCTGCTGATCCCGGTGTTCCTGCGCACCTTCGGCATGAAGGCGACGCTGCTCGTCGGCATGCTCGCCTGGGCCGCCCGCTACGTGCTGTTCGCTCTCGGGGACGCGCATGCGCTCGCCTTCCTGCTGATCATCGGGATCGCGCTGCACGGGGTGTGCTACGACTTCTTCTTCGTCTCCGGGCAGATCTATACCGACTCCAAGGCCGGCCCGCGGCACAAGGCCGCCGCGCAGGGGCTGATCACGCTGGCCACCTACGGGCTCGGCATGCTGGTCGGGTTCTGGGCCGCGGGCCGGATCGACGACCTGTATGCGAGCGCCGGCGCGCACGACTGGAAGTCGATCTGGCTCTATCCGGCCGTGTTCGCCGCGGGGGTCTTCCTGCTGTTCGCCCTCACGTTCCGCAACGAGAAGGTCGCCTATGCCGGCCGGTGAGTTCCGGCCGCGGCCGATGCGCCTCAGTATCCTGACCGCGGCGCTGCAGGAGCTGACCCCGCGCGCGCGGCGCGAGGCCGACCCCGACCTCGCCATCGAGGAGTGGCTCGCCTTCGCCGCCGAAATCGGCGCCCCGAACATCGAGCTGTCCGCCGCGCTCCATCCGAGCGAGAGCGACGTGCCGGCGGCAGCCATGCTCGACCCGGTCGCCAACACCCTCGACCTGCGCCGGCCGTTCGATGCGGCGCGCGCCGCGCGCGTGCAGCGGGCGATGGCGGGCACCAGGGTGGGCCTCTCGGATCTCGGCTACTTCGACAACATGCTCGCCGCCGACGAGGCGGTGCGGCGCCGGAAGCACGCGCTCATGCTCAAGGTGTTCGACGCCGCCGTGCTGCTCGGGACGGATGCGGTCACCGGCTTCGTCGGCCGCAATCCCGCGCTCAGCATGGATGCCAACCTCGTGATGTTCGAGGAGGTGTTCATTCCGCTCCTCGAGGAGGCGAAGGCGCGCGGTCTCAGCTACCGCGTGGAGCAATGCCCGATGCCGGGCTGGAACACGAGCGATGCCTGGCACAACAACATCGCCTATGCGCCCGGTCCCTGGATCGCGCTGCACCGCATCTGCGAGCGGCACGGCGTCGGCGACCAGTTCCGCATCCATTACGACCCTTCGCACGCCATCCTCATGGGCCAGGACAGCCGCTCGGTGTTCCAGTACCTGAAGGACCGCGGCTACAATTTTCTGATCGGCGGCTTCCACGTCAAAGGGCAGGTGATCGACGCACGCGGCATCTCCGCCTGGGGCTACGGCGGCCAGACGCTCGAGCGCGGCGACTGGCACGGCCGTGAGCCGAGCCGCGAGCCGGCCGAACAGGCCAATGCCTGGAAGAAGCAGACGGTGTTCGCCGAGCACGAGCTGCCGGGCACCGCGCGCCACGACCCGCTCGCGTATCTGCAGAACCGCTCGGTCGACTGGCTCGATCACCAGCTCGCCGCGCGCGAGCTGCTCGCCATCGAGCCCGACAAGACCTATCTGGTCGTCGAGCACGAGTACCCGCCGGCGCGTATCCAGGACCGCGAGCGCCTGAAGCCCGTTCTCCAGGCCTCGCTGGCCTTTACCCGCGCGATCGATGCAGCCGCCGCGGCGATGTACGCCCTGCAGCACGAGGTGCTGGCCGCGCAGGGGATCGCCGCGCAGGGTGTCGGCCGCGAGGCTTATCGATCCTGAAGGGGGTCCGATGGAAGAGCTGTCATGCCGTTCGTAACCCCGCAGTCCCAGCAGCGCACCTACGATGTGATCGTGGTCGGGTCGGGCGCGGCCGGCGGGCAGACCGCCTACACGCTGAGCATGGAGGGCGCGCGGGTGCTGATGCTGGAAGCGGGGCGGCGCTACACGCCGCAGACCGAGACCGCGATGTTCCAGACGCCCGACATGGCGCCGCTCGCCGGCGTCGGCACCCCCGGAAAGCCGTTCGGCTTCTACGATGCGACCGTCGACGGGGGCTGGCAGGTGCCGGGCGAGCCCTACGTGCGCATGACCGAGGATCACGCGGGACGCTTCGAGTGGTGGCGGGCGCGCATGCTCGGCGGACGTACCAACCATTGGGGCCGGATCTCGCTGCGCAACGGTCCCTACGACTTCAAGCCCAGGAGCCGCGATGGCCTCGGCTTCGACTGGCCGATCCGCTACGAGGACGTGGCGCCCTACTACGACAAGGTGGAGCTGCTGGTCGGCGTCTACGGCACCAGCGAGGGGCTCGAGAACACGCCCGGCTCCTCGCCCGGGTGTCTGCTGCCGCCGCCCAAGCCGATCGTCAGCGACTATCTCATCGCAAAGGGTGCCAGGCGTCTTGGCATTCCGGCCATTCCGGGTCATCGCGCGGTCCTCACCCGGCCGCTCGACCATACCCGCAACCCGCAGCTGCTGCATCCCGGTAACGCCAGGGCGCAGCAGATTCTTGCCGCCGACATGCGAAGCCGCTCGGCTTGTCTGTGGGCCACGCCCTGCGGACGCGGCTGCGCGGTGCGGGCCAACTACCAGTCGACCACCGTGCACCTGCCGCCGGCGCTCGCCACCGGCAACCTCGACATCACGACGGACGCGATGGTCTACGAGGTGACCCTCGGCAAGGACGGGCGCGCCACCGGCGTCCACTTCGTCGACCGCAAGACCGGCAGGCACGCGCACGCGCGCGCCCGCGTGGTGGTACTCGCGGCGAGCGCCTGCGAGTCGGCGCGCATCCTCCTCAACTCGAAGAGCGCGCAGTTTCCCGACGGCCTCGCGAACTCGAGCGGCAAGGTCGGCCGCTATCTCATGGACACGGTCGGCAGCGACGTATGGGGGCAGGTGCCGCTGCTCGAGGGACTGCCGCCGGTGAACGAGGACGGCGCCGACGGGCACCAGCTCTATACGCCCTGGTGGCTGTACCGCGAGCAGCTCGCCGGCAAGCTCGGCTTCGCGCGCGGCTACCACATCGAGTTCGGCGGCGGCAAACATATGCCGGGCTTCGACACCGCGGCAGGGCTCGAGTGGCTCACCGGCGGCAACTACGGGACGAAGTTCAAGCAGGACGTGCGCCGCTACTACGGCTCGTTCGTCTACTTCGACGGGCGCGGCGAGATGATCCCGAACGAGGGGTCGTACTGCGAGATCGACCCGGGCGGCACCAAGGACAAATGGGGAATCCCCGTGTTGCGCTTCCACTGGCAGTGGTCCGAGCACGAGACGCGCCAGGCCGCCCACATGCAGCGCACCTTCCGCGACATCATCGAGGCCGTGGGCGGCAAGCCGTACGCGGTCGAGACCGACGGTGCGAAGGCGATCGCACCCGGCGGCTCCATCATTCACGAGGTGGGCGGGGCCATCATGGGCGCGGATCCGAAGGTCTCGGTGACCAACTCCTGGTGCCAGACGTGGGACGTGCCGAATCTCTTCATCACCGACGGGGCGGTGTTCGCTTCCAACGCCGACAAGAACCCGACGCTCACCATCATGGCGATCGCCTGGCGCGCCTCGGACCATATACTCGCGTCGCTGCGGCGTAAGGAGCTGTGATGGACCGGCGTACGACCATCAAGTGGGTGCTGGCGGTGAGCGCGGCGTGGCCGGCCGTGCAGCGGGCGCGCGCCCAGGCGACCGCGGCCGCGGCCGCCGTGGCGCGTCAGGGCGAGACGGCGGTGGAGGGATACGGGACGGACCCGGACCTCATCACCCCGCACAAGCGCGGCGAGTACTGGCCGCTCACCTTGAATGCCGCGCAGCGGCGCCTCGCGGCGGTGCTGTGCGATCTCCTCATTCCGGCCGACGACCGCTCGCCGGGCGCCGCCGCCGTGGGCGCGGTGGACTTCATCGACGAATGGGTGAGCGCGCCTTACCCGCGCAGCCAGCACGACCGGCCGATCGTGCTCGAGGGGCTGCGCTGGCTGGATGAGGAAGCGCAGCGGCGTGGCGGCAAGGCCTTTGCGGATCTGGACGCCGCCGCCCAGGCGGCCATCTGCGATGACATCGCGAGCCTCGCGCGCGCCGGCGCCGAGCGGCGCGCGGCGGCGCGCTTCTTCGCGCTCTATCGCGACCTCACCGCCGGCGCCTTCTACTCGAGCCCGGCCGGGCGCACGGACCTCGGCTACATCGGCAACGTCGCGCTCGCGCACTTCGACGGCGCGCCGCCCGAGCTGCTGAAGAAACTCAACCTGGCCTGAACCGGGCCAGCCCCAGGAGGTGGCATCCATGAATCCGACACCACTCTGCGCCGTTTTCCTGGCGCTCAGTTTCGCAGCCACGGCCGGCAGTGCCGCCGACCCGGGCGGCGGCTCAGGCTGGCGGCCGCTGCTCGGGGAGCACAGCGCGCCCGAGTGGCGCGGCTGGAAGGCGCAGGGCCTGCCGGCGGGCTGGCAGGTCGATGGCGGCGTGCTGCACAAGGACGGGCCGGTCGACGATCTCGTCTCGAAGAGGAAGTACGCGAACTTCGAGCTCGAGCTCGAGTGGAAGATCGGCAAGGAGGGCAACAGCGGCATCTTCTACCGCGGCACGCGCGAGTACGATCACATCTACTGGAGCGCGCCCGAGTACCAGCTGCTCGATGACGCCGACACCGAGGACGGCAAGAGCCCGCTGACCGCGGCGGGCTCCGCCTATGCGCTCTACGGGGTGCCGCCGGGCGTCGCCAAGCCCTATGACCAGTGGAACAAGACACGGCTCATCGTCAATGGCCACCATGTCGAGCACTGGCTGAACGGCGTCAAGGTGGTGGAGTACGATTTGGCGAGCGAGGACTGGAGGAAGCGCGTCGCGGCCAGCAAGTTCTCGAGGTACCCGCACTACGGGCTCGCCGAATCGGGCCTGATCGGCATCCAGGGCGATCACCCCGGGGCACTCGCGGTACGCAACATCCGCATCCGCGTTCTGCCGTGAAGTTCAACATCACCTTCGGGTCGACGGCTGGCAAGGCGCAGGCGCCTGCGCCGGCGGCGCCCGTGGTGCCGGCGCTGCGCGCGCACGATCTGTTCCCCACGCGCGTCTGGCAGGCGCAGCTCGAGGAGCTCGCGCCGCACTTCGATGCCTGGATTGAGCAGGTGCTCGCGCTGCGGGCGGCGGACCCGGAGCCGGCCGGGCGCACCGTGCGCCAGGGCTGGAACAGCAAGGATTTCACATTGCTGGAACGGCCGGAGTTCGCGCCGCTGCGCCACGCGATCCGCGCCGCATGCACGCTCGCGCTCGCCGAGATGGGACAGGGCGAGCGTGCCTTCGAGCTGCAGTCCTGGGTGAACCTGCACGATCGCGGCGGCTTCAACTTCCTGCACATGCACGAGGGATCGTTGCTCTCGGGCAGCTTCTACCTCAAGGTTCCGCCGGGCTCGGGCGATTTCGTGTTCCGCGATCCGCGCCCCGGCGTACTGCACAACTTCGTCAAGGGCGGCGTGCCGAACGGCCACGCCGACGTCCACCTCACGCCGAGCGCGGGGCTGGTGGTGCTCTTCCCCTGCTGGATGGAGCATTACGTCGAGACGCACGAAGGAGAGGAGCCGCGCATCACCATCGCCTTCAACGCCAACCCGCCCTGACGCTGCGGCACGGCGGCAGCGGTCCGGCATGAGCGGGGCGGCCTCAGCCCGGCACGGCGTCGAAGGCGACCGTGAGCCGCGGTTGCCCACTGTCGAAGGGCACGGTCCCGTGCCAGAAGTACGAGGGGAAGAGCACCAGCATCCCCACCTGCGGGCGTACCGAGTACTGAGCCGCGAGCGGCGGGGTCGTGCGGATGCCGGGCTCGCCGAAGGTGAGGACGCCCTGGTCGCTGTCGCCCGCGCTCATGACATCCGGCAGCTCGAGGTAACACGCGGAGGAGATCCAGCCGCGCGGATGAGTGTGATTGGCATGGAAGCCGGCGCGATGCAGCCGCACGGACCAGGCACCGTTGAAGCGCCAGCGGCCGTTGTTACGGCGGCGCAGCGGATCGGTCCCCTGGCCGATCTTCCCGAGGTAGTGGCGGATCGGCGCGACGAATGCCGTGAAGAGGCCGCGGATCGCCGGATCGGTGCTGCGGGTCAGGTCCTGCGTGGTCTCGGTGCCGTTGCGCAGCGACTGAAAGAGCAGGGCGTGACCCTGCGGGTCGTGCAGGCGGTTCAGACTCGCGCGCAGATCCGTGAGGAAGCTCGCCAGGTCCTTCCAGGGCGGCGGCGGCTCGAGCGGCTGCGGTACCACGAGGTTGCGGTAGTCGCAGAGCCGCTGGTAGCGCTCGTCCCCCAGCATGCGCCAGGCCGTGGTTTGCAGCGCGATGAGGTATTGATCGTCCGGGCTCGCCCCGAGGAGCGTCGCGCACTCGGCGAGGGCCGCGGCGGGCTCGCCGATTCCGAGCCGGCCCGCGGCGAGCAGCGTGCGGGCCGTGGGGCTGCCGGGTGAGAGGCGCAGCGCCCGCTCGGCGAGCGCGACCGCGGCGGCCGGCTCGAAGTCGAGCGCCGCGAGTCCGGCGCGCACCAGCAGCGTCGGCGGCGCCCGCGGCCGGGCCGCCCAGGGCTCGAGGCAGGCGTACGCTCCGCGCGCATCGCCCGCCCCCTGCAGGATCGCGGCCTTTGCGGCCCACAGTGCCTCATCGTTGCCGAAAATCCGCAGCGTCTCGTCGAGCACCTCCGTGGCCTGTGCCAGATCGCCGGTCCGCACCCAGATGAGCTGTGCGAGCGCGTTGTGCGCCTCGATGAGCCGCGGCTCGAGCTTCAGCGACTCGCGCAGCGCCGCTTCGGCGCGGTCCGCGCCCGTACCCTGGGCGATGAGGGAACGGGCGTAGGTGTTGAGGAGCGCGGGGCTGCGGCTCGCGCCGCCGAGGGCATGCAGCGCGATGCGCTCGGCCTCGGCGTGCTCGCCGGTGAGATTCAGCGCCAGGGCGAGTCCGTGCGCCGCCGCCTGGTTGCCCGGCAGTCTGGCGGCGATCTGCCGGTAGCCCGCCACCGCCTCCTGCACTCGTCCGAGGGACACGAGCGCGCCTACGTGCTGGGCGACGAGCTCGGGGTCGGCGCGCCCCGCGAGCACCACCGGCGTGGCGATCGCGAGCGCGTCCACGGGACGGCGCGTGTCGTTGTAGTAGCGAGCGAGCAGCAGCGCCGCGCGCGCGTAGGGCGGCGGCCCCTGGGCGGCGCGCTTGAGATAGGGCTCGGCTTCGGCGCCGCGGCCGGTCGCGAGCAGCAGCTCGCCGAGCGTGGTGAGGGTGGGCACCCAGTTGGGATCGAGCGCCAGGGCCCGATGCAGCAGCTGCTCGGCGGTGGTGGCATCGCCGAGCGCCTGCGTGGTGCCGGCGAGGAGGCGCACGCCCTCGACGAAATCGGGATGTGCCGCGACGATGGCACGCAGCTCCTCGTGCGCGCCGGCGAAGTTGCCGGCGTCGAGCAGCTCGCCCACGCGGCGCATGGCCTCGGTGAGCTCAGGTGGCATCGGCGTGGTCATGAAAAGAAAAACCCCCTCGCGCCGCGGCGGCGCGAGGGGGTCAGGTCGTCATCAGAACTTGTACTTGACGGTGAAGTTGACTTCGCGACCCTCGATCGGCCGTGCCAGCAGCACCCCGCCAAGGCCCACGGCCGAACCGAAGATGCGCGCGTTGCCTTCGGTGAGACCGATCTGGTTGGTGAGGTTGGTTCCCTGAATGCGGAACTGCCAGTTGTTGCCGACGTCGGCGATCAGCCCGGCACCCAGCATGTAGTACGTGCCGAGGGGCTGCAGGCCCGCGAGGTCCTCGTAGCGCTGGCCGACGTACTCGTAGGTGACGAAGCCGGTGATGTCACCCCACGAGGCCGGTACCGCGTAGCTCGGAGTCACGCGGAACTGCCACTTCGGCTGGCGCTGCAGCGGCGCGCCGTCGATGCTGCCGCACTGCGGGTTGCCGAGGATGTCCGTATACGGGATGCAGCCGGTGTAGTCGGTGTAGTGGCCATCCATGTAATCGCCGACCACGCGGATGTTGAGGCCCGTAAGCGGCGTCACGCTGGCGACGAAGTCCAGGCCATGCGTGCTGGCGCCGTAGATCAGGGTCTCACCCGTAATCGGTACGCCGGTGTTGGTGGAGGGCGTGTACTGCAGACCGGTGAAATCACGCTGGTAGATGCTCAGGTCCAGGTACGCATACTGGTTCTGGAACTTGAAGCCACCCTCGTAGTTCTGCACGGTCTCGAGCGGCGCGTAGTTGCCGTTGGCACCACGGATGTTGTTGTCGAAGTCGTCGTAGTGCACGCCGTTGTTTATACGGACGTAGGCGCTCATCGAGTTCGTGAACTCGTAGTTGATGCCGCCGGTGAACGTCGGACGGGTCCGCTGGTAGTGCTCGTAGTCGTAGGTGCCATTGCAGACCGGTACCGCGTTGTCGTACAGATCCGCGGCGGTGCCGAGCTGCTGCGGCGTGGTGTTGCAGGTGCGCTGGTGAACGTCGATGTTCTCCAGGCGCGCCCCGACGTCGATCAGCCAGGCGTCCACCTTCCACGAGTCGGAGAAGTAGCCCGCGATGTTCATCGCATCGCCATGCGCCAGGATGTTGTAGTTGCCGTTCTCGTTGACGAAGCCCTGCGGGCTGGTCAGGTAGACCGTACCCCCCGGGGTCGTCTGGGTGAGCGAGATCGGCGTGGCGTTCGGCGTGTTGGTCATCAGCATCTGGTTGCCGAGGGACCAGTTGTCGTTGTCGCTGTAGCGGGCCAGGTAGACGCCGCCGGTGAGCGTGTTGCCGTCGAAGATCTCGCGGCTGGCGCGGAACTCGTCGGTGATGCTCTGCAGCGACTTCTGGATGAACCACCAGCCCTGCGTGATCACGCTCTGGCCGAGCGGCACGGCATTGCCGGTGGTGGCGTAGGTCGCATTGACGGTGCCAACCGGCAGGCCCTGGCCGCCGGGCCCCAGGTTGTTGGTGTCGACGGCGGTGGCGCCGTTGCAGTAGCCGGCCGGTGCCGCCATCTGACAGCCGTACAGGTAGTAGCTGAGCGGCCGGGGATTGGGACCGGAGAACAGGGCATTCGTGTCGAGGCCGCCGCCGTCGATCATGAAGTTGTTGCTGAACTGCCAGGCGTCG
>Ga0335085_10006201_pt1 | contig 18950 bp, 21 predicted proteins | sample Lox_Sample_45_FD_206712 | JGI IMG/M metagenome (GOLD analysis project Ga0335085, IMG submission 206712) | Soil microbial communities from Loxahatchee National Wildlife Refuge, Florida, United States - Lox_Sample_4.5 | ecosystem: Environmental > Terrestrial > Soil > Wetlands | place: USA...
ATACGAGCCGCCAATCACCAGCGTGATCTTCGGCACCTGCGCGCAGGCGACCGCCGTTACCATCTTGGCGCCGTCCTTGGCGATGCCGCCGGCCTCGTAGTCGCGTCCAACCATGAAGCCGACGATATTTTGCAAGAACAACAGCGGCACGCGGCGCTGGCAGCACAGCTCGATGAAGTGCGAGGCCTTGCGTGCGCTCTCGGAGAACAAAATGCCGTTGTTGCCTAAAATGCCAACCGGAATGCCGTGAATGTGCGCGAACCCGGTGACCAGCGTGGTGCCATAGAGCGCCTTGAACTCGTCGAATTCGGAGCCATCGACGAGCCGCGCGATCACCTCGCGCACGTCGTATTGCTTCTTGAGGTCGGCTGAAACGATGCCGTCGAGCTCGCTGGCGCTCAATTTTGGTTCGGCCGGCTTGGCCAGCACGATGTCGTTCGGCTTTCTGGTATTAAGGTTGCCGACGATGCGCCGGCACTGGGCCAGCGCGTGGCGGTCGTTCTCGGCATAATAGTCTGCAACGCCGGATTTCCGCGCGTGCACATCGGCGCCGCCTAAATCTTCAGCCGAGACCACCTCGCCGGTCGCCGCCTTCACCAGCGGCGGTCCGCCGAGGAAGATGGTGCCCTGATTGCGCACGATGATGGTCTCGTCAGACATCGCCGGCACATAGGCGCCCCCCGCGGTGCACGAGCCCATGACCACGGCAATCTGGGCGATTCCCGCAGCCGACAAAGTCGCCTGATTGTAGAAGATGCGCCCGAAATGCTCGCGATCGGGAAACACCTCCGGCCATTGCGGCAGGTTGGCGCCGCCCGAATCGACCAGATAGATACAAGGCAGCGCGTTCTCGCGCGCGACTTCCTGCGCGCGGAGGTGCTTCTTGACGGTGATCGGATAGTAGGTGCCGCCCTTGATCGTCGAATCGTTGCAGACGATGACGCATTCGCGGTCGGCAATGCGGCCGACGCCAGTGATGATGCCCGCTGCATGAATGGCATCTTCGTACATGCCGTTGGCCGCGAGCGGCGACAATTCGAGAAATGGCGAACCTGCATCAATAAGCGTCATCACCCGTTCGCGCGGCAGAAGTTTGCCACGCGAAAGGTGACGTTCACGCGAGCGCCGTGGACCGCCCTCGGCAGCTTGAGCACGGCGCTCCTGTAGTTGCGTGACCAGCGCGCGCATCGCCGCCTGATTGGCTTCGAATTCGGGCGATGCGGTATCGACATTGGTTGCGATGGCGGCCACGAATCCTCTCCCCGGGGGCGGATTTCACTATGCCGCGATGGCGAGTGCAACGCGCCGGCGTGGCGTGCCGCGAGATTTTTCCGGCTTGGCTGAGGCCAAAACGTGCGCGGAGGGTCGCTTTCCGCCCTACGCGCGCACTTCCTGGCGCTGGAACGTCACGTAGCCGATGACGAACAGCAGAATGGAGCTGGCTATCATGCCGACCGTCTGCGGCCAGGCGATCAACATACTCTCGGTGAGCGGCAGCGGCGCACCAAGCACGGCACCCTGAAGCTGGCTCAGGTAGATCGGCCCCAATGAGCGCGTGGTTGGATCAAGGAGCGCCACAACCGTCTCGGCAAATAAGGTCGACGGCGACAGCCGGGCTAAAATCTGCTCCATTTGCGCGGTCGCCGGCGTCGGCAATCCCAACGCGAGATAACGCGGGTCGGGCGGCGCGATAATTTGCGCGACGGCTCCGGCAAGCACCGGCCAGATGAAGGTGATGAAAAGCCATATTCCGAGCGTGACCAAAGCGGCCGTCGCGGCTGACCGGAACACAATCGAGAACAGGAGCGCCAGCGCCAGCCAGACGCCCGCATAGATGATCGTCACCAAAAGGAAGAGAAAGCTGCGGGCGATCTCCTCAGAACCGGGCGGAATTCCAATCAGCAGCAAGCCTAGTCCGATGACCAGAAGCCACAGCGTGATCAGGCTGATGGCAAGCGTAATCAACCCGGCGAGAAATTTCCCGAACAGCAGCGCGTCCCGATAGATCGGTTGAGAGAGGATGCGCGACAGCGTGCGGCGGTTGTACTCGGCGTTGACGGCGTCGAAGCCAAGCCCAATCGCCATCAGCGGTACGAGGAAGGAGATAAAGGATACAAACGAGGGCAGCGGCTCACGTGAAGTCGTGAACAGCCGCAGGAACAGGAACGGATCCTCCGCCGTCGTTTCTTTGATCTGCTGGATCGCGCCATACAGCGCAGCCAGCGCAACCAGCACGATGAGCCACTCGAGCACCCGCATGCGCACGCTGGTGAGGTGGTCGGACAGCTCCTTGAGCACGACCACGCCGAGGCCCGAAAAGGCCGAGCCCTCACGCTGCATCGCGCTCTCCTTCCCTCATCGACATTTCGGCGTCGGGTCTGCTCTCGAAATAGCGGGTGTAGATAGCGTCGAGGCTCGGCTCCTGAACGCCGAGATACTTGAGACGACCCTGCATGGCGACGACTTCGGCGGCGGCTTCCGGCCGCACGTCGCGGTCGGCGTGCAGACGCATCTTGCCGATGCCGGTCCGTTCAACCCCACTGACGCCTGGAATGAGCGCAAGCCGCTCGGGCAACCCCGCCCCATCAGCCTCGATGTCGACCACGTAACCGCCGCCGAGGATCTCCCGACCAAGCTCGGACACCGAGCCCATCAGCGCAATGCGGCCGCCGGAAAACAGCGCGACGCGATCGCACACGCTCTGCACGCGTTCGAGCAAATGCGAGGAGAGCAGCACCGAAACGCCTTCGGCTTTGAAGCCGCGGATGATGGCCAGCAGTTCCGCAGTCGCATGCGGGTCGAGCCCGGTAGTCGGCTCGTCGAGAATGGCGATCTGTGCGCCCTTCATGAGGATTTCGGCAAGGCCGAGGCGCTGGCGCATGCCGCGGGAGAAGGTGCCGACGCGTTTGTCGGCGGCCTCGGTGAGGCCGACCCGCTCGAGCGCATCAGTTATGCGCTTTTCGCGCTCGTCCTTTTTGAAGCCGATCAGGCGGGCAGTGTAACGCAGATTGTCGGCAGCAGTCAGCTGATCGTAGAAGCCGACCGAATCCGGCAGATAACCGACCCGGCGTTTGACCGAAAGCGGCTCGCGCGCCGGGTTGAATCCGAGCACGCGCACCTCACCACCGGAAATCTCGGTCAACCCGAGCAGCATCAGGATCGTGGTCGTCTTGCCGGCACCGTTCGGTCCGAGCAACCCGAAAATCTCCCCGCGCCCCACGGTGAAAGAGATGTGATCGACGGCAACCGCTTGCCCGTAGCTCTTGGTGAGACCCTCGGCCTCGATAACGATGTCCGTGCTCATCGCCGGCCGAACCTTGCGACTGCGCCGACCATGACGAGTAGCGCGATGCCGATGATGCCGACGCCTGCGATCCCCCACATCGTCGAGGTCGTCACCGTGACGCGAAAGGTCGTGGACGCCGACTCGCCGCGGGCCGACGCGCGGATGGTGGTTACATAATCGCCAGCGATAGCTTTCTCGGTCGGCGTGATCAGAGCCTGCACTTCCTTGTTCTGATTCGGCGCGATGTGATCGACGCTTTTTGGATCGAAGATGATCTTCCATCCGCTCGGCGCCGAGCCGCTGAGTTCAACGTCGTCCGCCGGCGCGGTACCGGTGTTGGTGATGACGACCGGCACTGTGGATTCCTTGCCGGCAGAGGCGCGCGTCGACACCAATCCTTCGCGTCCGCTGATGTCGAGTTTGGGCTGGCCGGTGATGTCGAGGGTAAGATCGGCGGTCGCGCTGGCGTCCTCGGCGCCGACCCGCGCCACGACTTTATAACTGCCGGCGGCGGCCGTATTCGGCGGCCGGACTTTGAGCTTCACGTCCTTGGTCTGGCCGGGGTCGACCGGCACCGCGTTCAGTTCCTGGCTGCCGTAATTCTCTGTAAACGAGGCGTCGAAATTCTGCGGCGCCTGGGCGGACAGACTGACGGTGAGCTTCTTGCCGCTATCGTTCTTGATGCCGAGCTGATACTCGAAGGTCGAGCGCGACGTGCCGCGCAATTCGGGAAGCTGCGGCGTCAGCGTCAGCTTGGCCGGCAGATCCTTGGCAAGCGTGACCGCGATCGGCAGCTCAACATTGGTTGAGCCGCCTGTGGCTGAGACCGTAAGCGTTTGGGTACCGACAGTGGCGTTCTTTGGTACGTCGAGCCGCAGTTCGAGGGAAACACTGGAATTGGTCGCCGGCATCGCCGCAGCAATCGGCTGACCGCCCCCCATCAGAGTCGCAGTCCAGCCAGCGGGTACACCGGAAACTGATAACGCTAACCGCTCCGGCGCCAAATCGTAATTGTGCAATTTCAGATTGATCGAGGAGGTCTCACCCGGCCGCAATGTCACGGCGGGATAATCGCTCATCAGATAAAGACCCTTGACGTCTTTGGCAGCATCGTCGGCCTTGGCAATCGGTGCGAGCGAGGCCGCGATAGCGGCAAATGCAAGAGCGGCGATAAATTGATATCGCATTGGCGTTGGCTCCCGTTCAGGAAATGGTTAGCGGCCCTTCTCGGCGCGCTTGCAAGCGCGTCGAACAAGCCGGCATTGTGGGCGCAATCGTGACAAAATCATGCAGACAACCCACCATTTAGCAAGACCTGCGGTAGGAAGCCGCAGCTAAAAGGTAAATTGCGCGGATGCGTCGCAGGGCAGAAATCAGCGCCGGCCTTTTGGCATTCCGGCGAAGAACCGAGCTTGAAGTGCTGCTGGCCCATCCAGGCGGGCCATTCTCGGCTAGAAAAGACGACGGCGCATGGACCGTTCCGAAGGGCCTCGCCGAGCCCGGTGTTGATCTGCTCAACACCGCGCGTCGCGAGTTTAAAGAGGAGACGAACCTTACTGCGGCGGAAAGCCTCATGCCGCTGACACCGGTCAAACAGAAAAGCGGGAAGGCCGTGCATGTCTGGGCGTTTGAAGCCGACCTCGATTTGGCGGCCTTCGCCAGCAACACCTTCGAACTCGAGTGGCCGCCGAAATCGGGCCGCAAGCAGAACTTCTCCGAGATCGATCGCATCGCCTACTTCACGCTGCCGATCGCGATGGTCAAAATTATTGCTTATCAGCAGCCACTGTTGCGCGAACTCGAACAGCGTCTCGGTTGAAGCGCATCACTCGCGCTTGACGTCCGGCCAATCGACCTCGTCATGCGGGAGCACCCAGGACTCAAGCCGCGCGGCTTCGCGCCATTCGTGCCACGCCGGCAACGTCATCAGCGCACGCGTATAGGCGTGCGACGCGGCGCCGAGTTCAACCGCATAGGTATGGAAACGCCAAACCACTGGAGCAAACATGGCGTCGGTAGCTGTGAAGGCGCCATAGAGAAACGGCCCGTCCTGACCAAACCGCGAACGGCACTCACTCCAGATCGCTTCGATCCGCTTAACATCTCCGGCCGCATCAGCGTCGAGTGTGCGCGGTATCACCGGCCGGCGGATGTTCATCGGCAGCTGCCGCCGCAGCGCGGCAAATCCGGCGTGCATCTCGGATGCGACCGCGCGCGCATGAGCCCGTGCTGCCGACGGCGCGGGCCAGAGCGCGGCAGCAGGAAATTTCTCGGCCAAGTATTCAAGGATCGCCAGCGACTCCCAGACGCAAGTGTCGCCGTCGATCAGCGTCGGCACCCTGCCGGCACCGCCCAACGCCGTCACCCGCGACTTGAAATCCGGCGCTTCAAGCGAGATCAGCGTTTCTTCAAACGCAATGGCGGCCACTTTCATCGCGAGCCATGGCCGGAACGACCAGGAAGAGTAATTCTTGTTGCCAATGACCAGGCGCAGCCCCATGACCAATCTGCTCGCTCGTTATCGCGATCAGATCAGCACGGCGCTGGTTCGTGAGCAAGAACGCCGGCTCAAACGAGGCTGGTCACCACGGCAAGCGACGACGCAAAAACCACCGCCGCAGCAGCGAACAACGCCGTGAGGACCGGTCGAAGCCAATGGCGTGTCCGGGCTTGGTGAACCCCCTCCAGCGCTTCGCGTCCGAGCGCGGCGGGCATTTCGGTCACAGACATGGTGGTCCTTCCCAAAAGGACATCAAACGGAACGCCCCGCGCCACGCGACGAATCACCAAAAGCGAATCACTTCCGCCAAGCGCGACAGCCACGGCTGACAACGAACTATCGCGACGCCCGTAAAAGATCGGTGAATGGGCGAAGCCGTAGCAGCCCTTACGGGCCGGGAAACAGCTCCGCCGTCTTGCCGGCGAGCCGGTAAGCAACAAGGCCGACCCACTCACGCACCGCGGTATCGGTCCGCCGCAACCCGTCGCCCACAGAAGCGAACGGCCGCAACGCATCGATCCGCCCGCGGGTGCGCCAATCGACCGGATAGGGCTCGACCGCGAAGCCGGCCGCCCTGAATGCTGCCATTGAGCGCGGCATGTGATAGGCCGACGTCAGCAGCAGCCAGCGCTCGCCGGGCTTCGGATCTGCAAGACGCCGCGAGAACACCGCGTTCTCGATGGTGTTGCGTGACCTGTCCTCGGCGATGATCCGCTCCGGCGCGACGCCCAGATCTTCCAACTGCCGTACCGCAAACGTCGCCTCGGCGCCTTCGTTGAATATCAGAGCATTGCTGCCGCCCGAGAACAGGATGCGGGCATTCGGATAGCGGCGCGCCAATTCGGCGGCGACCGTGATGCGCTCAGCGGCCTCGTCGAGCGCCACCGCGCCGCGGGCGGCCGACACATCCGGCGAGATCGAGCCGCCGAGGATAACAATGCCGTCCGGCGGCCCGCGCCCGGCGTCCCAGGGCGGAAACCGCTGCTCCAGCGGCAATATCAGCGCATTGCCGAGCGGCGACAGGCCAAAAAGCGCGATCAGCACGAGGCTCGTAATGATCAACCAGCTCGCAACCCGGGTGAATCGCGTACATAACAGAACCAGGCCAACGACCCCGATCGCAATCATGAAGTTCGACGGCAAGGCGAAGAAACCCAAGATTTTGGAGAGGACGAAGAACATCCGACGCTCCGAAAGACCGACGCTGAAGTGTTCGCGTTCCAGGAAGGACGTGCAGTATCACGACCGCGACTGGCGCCACGCGGCGTAACGCGCTTTGGCTTCATCATTCGGCGGATAAAGGCCGGGCAGTTTCGCGCCGTTCTCGACTTCGCTGAAAACCCAACTTTCGTAAAGTTCGTGCTCCGCCCCTTCGTAAGCGACGAATTCCAGCATCGCCTTGGGAATGACGATCGCGCCGTCGTCGTCGGCCACGATCACGTCGCCAGGAAAAATCGCGCAGCCGCCGCAGCCGATCGGCTGTTGCCAGCCGACAAAGGTCAGACCGTTTACCGAAGCGGGCGCCGCCGTGCCCGCGCACCAGACCGGCAGCGCACTGATCAAAACACCGGCGCGGTCGCGCACGACGCCGTCCGTGACCAGCGCCGCGACATTTCGCTTTTTCATCCGCGCGCAAAGAATGTCGCCAAAGATTCCGGCGCTGGGCACGCCCATGGCGTCGGCAACCGCAATGGCTCCCTCAGGCATTTCTTCGATCGCAGCGCGGGTCGATATCGGATTGCCCCAGCTTTCCGGGGTCGCAACATCTTCCCGCACGGGAATGAAACGCAACGTGAAAGCCGGTCCGATCACTCGCTCGCCTTTCGCGGCGAGCGGCTTTGGCCCGTTCATCCAGCAACGCCTGATGCCCTTTTTTAGCAGCATCGTTGTCATGGTTGCGGTCGTGACTTTGCGCAGGATTTCGAACAGCGCGTCGCTCATCGTCCGCCTCGTTCGGTCGCGTTCGACCCCAGCCAATTTCCGATCCGCTCGACGGCTTCATGCATATCGCCGCGCGCGCCGGCGTAACATAAACGAAGAAAATGCCTGCCCCGCACCGGATCAAAATCGACGCCGGGGGTCGCGGCGACGCCAGCCTCCTCCAACATGCGCGTCGCAAACGCAAAGCTGTCGGTCGAGAACCGCGAGACGTCGGCATAAAGATAGAAGGCGCCGTCGGCGGGCAAAAATGAATCGAGGCCCGCGCGCGGCAATCCCGCAAGCAAAATGCGGCGATTTTCCTCATAGCCATGCCGGACCTCTTCAAGCTCAGCGCGTCCGTCGAAAGCGGCTTCGGCGGCGATTTGGGCGAGCGTGGGGACTGAGATCGCCAGGTTCTGCTGCAGCCGCTCGACGGCGCGCACCAGCGACGGCGGTACCACCATCCAGCCGATGCGCCATCCGGTCATGCAGAAGTATTTGGAAAACGAGTTGACGATGATGGCGTCGTGCGAAAAGCGCGCCGCGCATTCGGCGGCGAAGGCATAGTCGAGGCCGTGATAAATTTCGTCGGAGATCACCACAATGCCGGCAGCTTCGGCGGCGCGGATCAAGTCGCCGAGCACGGATGCGGTCATCATCGTGCCGCTTGGATTGGCCGGCGAAGCGATGACCACACCTTTCAGCGGCGTTTTCTGGTGCCGGGCCAGCAAGGCTTCAGCGGTGATCGACCAGCGTGTCGTGTCGTCGGCCTTAATGGCCACAGGCTCGCAGCCGAGAGCGGTGAGGATGTGGCGATAGGGCGGATAGCCCGGGAGCGCCACGCCGACACGGTCTCCCGCTTCGAAGGCGGTGAGGAAAGCCAAGAGGAAGCCGGCCGAAGAGCCGGTGGTAACGACAATGCGGTGTGGATCGATGTCGATATCGTGCCATTCGGCGTACGCGCGCGCGATGCGTCCGCGCAACGAAGGAATGCCGAGTGTTTCGGTGTAACCGAGCGGGCCTGAACTGAGCGCCGCTCGTGCCGCCGCGATTGCGGTTGCCGGCGCGCCTGCCGCTGGTTGGCCGACTTCCATGTGAATGACACGGCGGCCTTGCGCCTCGAGACGGGCCGCCGCGGCCATCACGTCCATCACCATGAACGGCGGCACGTCGCTGCGGGCAGACGGACGCAGCAGATGTTTTGCCCTCTCAAGCATCGTTACGCCTTGGCGGGTTGCCGGCTTGGTCAGAGCCGCCCCGGTACTGCCGTATTCGCCGGGCTTTGTGGACTTCGGCTCTGTTTCGGCAACGCGCCGCGCTGTGTTGACCGTAACCGGTTACATCCATAGCTTGGGTCCTGGACGGGCACCCAATATCTTAGTCCCGAATGATTGCTGCCAGACCTCCTAGCAAGATGCGCCCGGCGGGACCAGCCTCTCGCGTCATTGCACTGACCGCAGCAGCCGCGCTTGCGCTCACGAGTCTGCCGGCGCGCGCGCAAACTGGGTCCGCGGCCGGCATCCCGATGATTCGCGATGCCGAGATCGAGCAGCTGCTGCGCGAATACTCGCAGCCGATTTTCCGGGCCGCCGGTCTGAGCCAGCAAAATATTCAGATCGTGATCATCAACGACAAATCGTTCAACGCTTTCGTCATGGACGCGCACCGAATCTTCGTGAACTCCGGCGCGTTGATGCAGGCGACCACACCCAACCAACTGATCGGGGTGTTCGCGCACGAGACCGGACACATCGTCGGCGGCCATCTGTCGAAAATGCGACAGGAACTTTCCAACGCGACAACGGCGGCGATCGTCGCCATGCTGCTCGGCGCCGGCGCCATGGTGGCAGCGGCGAAATCGAGCAATTACGGCAACAGCCTCGACCTCGGCAATGCCGGCGCCGCGATCTTCAGCGCGCCGCAATCCTATATACAACACACGCTCCTTGCCTATCAGCGCGCCCAGGAAGACCAGGCCGACCGCACCGGCGTTCGACTTCTGACCATGACCGGCCAGTCGGCCAAGGGCATGTACGACACCTTCAAGCGCTTCGCCAACGAGATGATGTTCACGGCAGCGTACGTCGATCCCTACGTGCAGAACCACCCAATGCCTGCCGAGCGGATGGCGGCATTGGAGCAGCTGGTCAAGACCCCATACTGGGACAAGAAAGATCCTCCCGAACTGCAGTTCCGCCACGACATGATGCGCGCAAAGCTATACGGCTTTACCGAGCGGGCCGAGAGCGTCATGCGGCGTTATCCGTCATCCGACACCAGCATGCCGGCACGCTATGCGCACGCGATCGTCGCCTACCGCTTCGGCGACATGCGCACCGCACTCACCCAGATCGAGGGCCTGATCCAGGCGATGCCACGCAATCCGTATTTCTACGAGCTCGAGGGCCAGGCGCTGCTGGAAAACGGCCACGCCGCGGAAGCGATTCCGCCCCTGCGGCGCGCAGTCGAGCTTGCGCCCAATCCCGCTCTGATCCAGATTCTGTTGGCGCAGGCGCTGATTGCGACCAAGAATCCCAAGATGGCGTCGGAGGCGATCCCCCTGCTCAGGGCTGCTCTGGTCAAGGAGCCTGAATCCGGCGATGCCTATGAGCAACTTGCCATGGCGTACGGCCATAATGGCAAGTTTGCCGAAGCCGATCTTGCCTCGGCGCAGGCTGCGTTCGCCCGCGGCGATAACAAGACCGCGCGCGAACTCGCCGCGCGTGCCAAAACCCGATTTCCTATCGGATCGCCGGGATGGGTAAGAGCTGACGACATTGTGGCTTTCAACAAAGGCAAGAGCCCCCTACTATTCGGTCAATAACCGCAAGGACAAACATAAATGACATCGAGCCAACAGACGGCGCTTCTGATCGCGGCAGCACTATCTGTCGCGTCGCCGGCGGTCGCAACCGCCCAGACGTTCTCCGCCGATCAGCGTCAGGAAATCGGCACCATCGTCAAAGACTATCTGCTGGCGCATCCTGAGGTGTTGCAGGACGTCATGGCGGAGCTGGAAAAACGGCAGCAAGCGGCAGATGCCGAGAAGCATCGCTCAGCAGTCGCACAGAATAACGCCACGCTTTTCAGTTCGCCGCATCAGGTCGTGCTTGGCAACCCACACGGCAACGTCACGATGGTCGAGTTCTTCGATTACAATTGCGGCTACTGCAAGCGCGCGCTTCCCGACATGCTCGCCCTCTTGAAGACCAATCCCAATCTGAAGTTTGTTCTCAAGGAATTCCCGGTGCTTGGCGAAGGATCGGTTGAAGCGGCCCACGTTGCGGTGGCCGCGCGCATGCAGGACGTCACCGGGAAGAAATACATCGAATTCCACCAGAAGCTCCTGGGCGGACGCGGTCCGGCCGACAAGGCGCGGGCGCTCGCGGTCGCCAAGGATGTCGGCTTCGACATGGCGCGCATCGAAAAGGACATGGGGAGCGACGAGGTCAAAAAGACGATCGACGAGAGCATGGAGCTCGCCGAAGCGCTTGGCGTCAATGGAACTCCGAGCTACGTGGTCGGCGATGAAGTGGTGGTCGGAGCGGTCGGTCTCGATGCGCTGAAGGAAAAGCTCGCCGCCGAGCGCAAATAGCGGTTTGGTTTCTGCCACGTTAGGTCGCCGCCCGTTCAAGAAGCCCTGGATCTGCCCTTCCCGGTTACTCACCGGGAGGGGCCAAATTGTTGTCGTCCACATCGCGTCCCTACCGCTTCCCCTTTGCTGGTGGCTTCCCTATAACCAGCCCGGCACAGCGGGCGCCGCCCGCAGCAGTGACCGCCGGGTAAGCTCGCAAGATGCCGAAGACCGTTTATGTCCTGAACGGACCCAATCTCAATCTGCTCGGCACCCGCGAGCCGGAAATCTATGGCCGTGCGACGCTCGTTGACATCGAAAAACTTTGCCGCACGACGGCGGAACGGCACCGGCTCGCGGTAGAGTTCCGTCAGTCGAACCATGAAGGCCAAATCATCGACTGGATCCAGGAAGCCCGCAAAGAGACGGCGGTAGGGCTCGTGATCAATCCCGCGGGTTACAGCCATACCTCCATCGCGATTCTCGACGCGCTGGCTACCCTGGAAGCACCGATTATCGAGGTCCATCTCAGCAATATTCACGCCCGCGAACAATTCCGCCGGCGCTCCTACGTGTCCCAGGTCGCGCGTGCGGTGTTGTGCGGCTTTGGCGCCGAAGGCTACGCACTCGCGATCTCCGGTCTCGCCGCCATGATTGACGCCAAGGACTGATCGTGGCCCGCAAGCCTGGGACCCTGCAAATGCCGAAGGCGCCGGTACTCAAGACCCCCGCGATCGATCACGATGTGATCCGCGAACTGGCCAAGCTGCTCGACGAAACCGGTCTGACCGAGATCGAGTATCAGCAGGACGGCGTATCGATCCGCGTCGCGCGCAATCTCGCTGTTGCTGGCGAGCGCCCACAAACGCCGACAGCAATTGCGGGCGACGCAATTCTGGCGCCGGTCGCAGCCGCGATCGAGCCGACGCAACACCCCGGCCTGGTCGCTTCGCCGATGGTCGGGACGGCTTATCTGGGCCCCGCACCCGGCGCTCGGCCATACGTCGAGGTCGGGACCCAGGTGAAAGCCGGCGAACCGCTGATGATCATCGAGGCGATGAAGACGATGAATCAAATTCCCGCGCCGCGCTCCGGCACGGTGATCCAAATTTTGGTCGAGGACGGCCAGCCGGTCGAATACGGCGAGCCGTTGATGATCATCGAGTAAAGCGAACAGCGAAAGAGCCGGTCGAATCTATTCGCTGTTCCATGTTCGCTATTCGTCTTTAAGGCCGAGATGTTCGATAAGATCCTGATCGCCAATCGAGGTGAAATCGCGCTGCGGGTATTGCGGGCGTGCAAAGAGCTCGGCATTCCGACGGTGGCGGTGCATTCGACGGCGGATGCCGACGCCATGCATGTTCGTCTCGCCGACGAGAGCGTCTGCATCGGGCCGCCCCCCGCCAAGGACAGCTATCTCAATATCCCGGCCTTGCTTGCCGCCTGCGAGATTACCGGCGCCGATGCCGTGCACCCGGGCTATGGCTTTCTCTCGGAGAACGCCCGCTTTGCGGAAATTCTCGCCGAGCACAACGTGCATTTCATCGGCCCGCGCCCCGAGCACATCCGCCTGATGGGCGACAAAATTGCCGCCAAGCGCGCCGCCACAGAACTCGGCATTCCGACCGTGCCGGGCTCCGGCGGCGGCGTCGGCTCCGATCAGGAGGCTGAACGCTTGGCGCGCGAGGTAGGCTTTCCCGTCATACTCAAAGCTGCCGCCGGGGGCGGCGGCCGCGGCATGAAGGTCGTCCGCGCAGCGAGCGAAATGGCGTCGGCGCTTGCGATCGCGCGAACGGAGTCGAAGACAGCGTTCGGCGATGACACCGTTTATCTCGAGAAATATCTCGAGCGGCCGCGACACATCGAGGTCCAGGTTCTTGGCGACGGCAAGGGCCGCGCTATTCATCTCGGCGAACGCGATTGCTCGTTGCAGCGCCGGCATCAGAAGGTCTGGGAGGAAGGCCCCTCGCCCGCCCTCAATGCTGCGGCCCGCGATCAGATTTGCGAAACCGTCGCAACCGCCATGCGCGAGATCAAATATCTCAGCGCTGGAACCGTGGAGTTTCTCTACGAGGACGGCAAATTCAGTTTCATCGAGATGAACACGCGTATTCAGGTCGAGCATCCAGTAACCGAGATGATCACCGACATCGATCTCGTCGCCGAACAAATCCGCGTCGCAGCCGGTAACGATCTGTCGCTCGCGCAGAGCGATGTAAAGTTCCACGGTCACGCCATCGAGTGCCGCATCAATGCAGAAAATCCGGTCTCGTTCCGCGCCTCGCCGGGCAAGATTGTGCACTATCACCCGCCCGGCGGACTGGGCGTGCGGATCGATTCCGCCGTCTACCATGGCTACGCCATGCCACCGTTCTACGATTCGCTGCTCGGAAAACTGATCGTCCACGGCAAGACCCGCGAAGAATGCCTGATGCGCCTCAAGCGGGCGCTGGACGAATTCGTCGTCGACGGGATCGAAACCACGCTGCCGCTGTTTCGCGCCCTAGTGCGGGAAGCGGAGATCATCGACGGCGATTATCACATCCACTGGCTCGAGGAGTTTCTCGCGCGCGGCGCGATCGAGCAGTAACGGTTCACGCTGGCAGCAAATCCGCGCTCGCCGCAATGGCGTCGGCGAGAACCCGCCCGATCAGGGCGGGGACATAAGGCTTTGGGACAAAAGTGGAGCGCGGCACCCGCACCTGCGGATCGAGGACGTCGATGCGACCGGAGGTGTAGACGACCGCCAGGTCGGGTAGTAATTCGCGGGCGCGGCGCGCTAACGTATTGCCATCCACCCCGCCCGGTAGATTGACGTCGGTGAACAACACGTCCACTGGCGCCGCACCGAGATGACGGAGCGCATCGGCCGCATTGGTCACTGCGTGTACGGCAAAGCCCTGCTCGCCGAGCGATTCCGCGACCCATTCGCTGATGAGAAACTCATCCTCGACGAGCAGAACACGAATCGGCGCGATCTTGCTTGGTTTCGCCCTCATCGCAGGGCTCCAACGTTCAGGCTTTCGTGGCGTAACGAATCCAATGCAATTGCGTTCAATCTGGCGAAATTTTTACGGAAATCGTAGTTTATAAATGCTTAAGGCGATCCACGCCTCGCCCAATAGCCGGGACGTCCGGCTACTTGAAGTAGCCGCCTGCGGTTGACTAAACGAACGCCATGGCAAGCCGCGAGTCCGCGCTCGTCGACATTACGCCGGAAGTGCTGTTGAAGGCGTATGCCTGCGGCATTTTTCCGATGGCGGAGAGCGCCGAGGACCCGGCGCTCTATTGGATCGAACCGGAACGCCGCGGCATCATACCGCTCGACCGGTTCCACGTGTCGAGCCGCCTCGCCCGTACAGTGCGATCCAGCCATTTCACCGTCATGGTCGATCGCGACTTTGACGGCGTGCTCGACGGCTGTTCAGAGCCGATGCCGGGCCGCACCCGCACCTGGATCAATGCCCGGATCCGCAACCTCTACCGCAAGCTGTACGAGCGCGGCGACTGCCACACCGTCGAGGTCTATGACGGCGATAAATTGATCGGCGGCCTCTACGGCGTCAGCCTGGGGCGTGCTTTTTTCGGCGAGAGCATGTTTCACCGTACCCGCGATGCGTCCAAGGTCGCGCTGGTACATCTCGTGGCCAGGCTCAGAGCGGGCCAATACCGCCTGCTCGACACTCAATTCGTCACCGAGCATCTGCGCACGTTCGGTGCCGTCGAGGTGTCGCGGCCGACCTACCATAAGCTGCTTGATGCCGCGCTCGTGGGCGAAGGCAATTTTGGCGCGCTCGGGCTTGACCGGCCGGTTTCCGGCAGCGTTGCACTTGCACAGCTTGCGGCAACGTAAACCGCAGCTTAACGCGGCTGCACCTGAACAGCAGGCGCAGGCTGCTGGCGCGAGGGCGCACCCTGACGGGTACGAGACGATGCGGCCGGGCGCACAGGGGCAGGCGCTGGCGGCGCGATTGGTTCGGCGACCTTGATCGGTGAGGCGCAATCGGTCAGCCAAACATCGTAAATCGGATGCTCGACCGCATGGAGACCCGGACTGGCGGCGAACATCCAGCCCGAGAAAATGCGTTTGACCTCACCTTGAAGCGTGACTTCGTCGACCTGAACGAAGGCATCGGTATTGGTCGCTTCGGTCGGAGGGCGCGTGTAGCAGACCCGCGCAGTCACCTGCAGCGCGCCGAACTGCACCGTTTCGCCAATTGCCGCATCGAAGCTGATGATGCGGCCCGTGATCTTGTCCAGCCCGGAAAATACCGCGCGTGAATTCTCGATCTTTTGCGTCGGCATTTCGGTGATGACGGTGTCGTCGGGCTGGGGTGCAGTGTCCGCCGGTTGCGGCGGCGAATTGGCTCCCGGCAGCCCAGGGACCGATGGTTGCGGCACGTTTGTTTGGTTTGATGAATCGAGCAAGCCCGTTTGCGGCGCGATCACGCGGTTTGACATCGCAGGCGCCGACGTTGCGCCGGGAGGCGGCGGCAAAGGCTGCGCCTGGATGCCGGATGGCGGAGGTCCCGCAGCAGCAGTCGGCGGGGGCAAAGCTTGGGCCGGATACCGATCCGGCGCTGGCGAGGATTGAGGGGGATACTGTGCAGGCGGTGGCGGCAAAGACTGCGGGGAATACCGCACTGGCGGTGGTTGCGGGGGAAACGACCCATTCGGAACATTGGCCGGCGGACGCGGCGGCGAATCGCCGAAAATCGCTCCCAGCTGTGCCAGCGCCGGTCCGGCAGCGAGCGTTCCGCCGAGCAGGACCAATAGGACGGCGATACGGTGCATGAAATCCGGGAGCGCGATCAGGTTTGCCGCTTCATCGCGTTTCGCCCGGTTAACATGCGGAATGCGGCGCGGGAAGGGCGAAGAGTGTGGCGAACGTTTAACCTAGCCGCCCGGCGTCCACGGCTTGTAATCGCCCGTTGCTTTTGGGCGATGACCCCGCGCCAAGGTCGAGCCACTCGGCCGGTAAGCGCCAGGAGTGCCGGTAAGATTTGGCCGGTGCGGCTTCTGCCAGGGGCGCGGCTTAGTCTTGTCCTCGGTGGGTGGCAGATCGACGACGTGGTGCATCCAGCCATGCCAATTGGGTGGCACCCTGGAGGCCTCGGCGACCCCATTATAAGTCACCCAGCGGCGCTCAACACCGAGCGTCGGATCGATTTTGCCGGCTTTGGTGCGGTAGTAACGATTCCCGAATTCGTCCTCTCCGACGAATTCGCCGTAAAGGGCGGTCCACAATTGCGTGCCGAAGGTCTGGCTGTTCCACCAGGTAAACAATCGCAGCAGGAAAGTCTTCATCTTCGCTATCGTCCGACCGCCGTGCTCCGCTAGCGCACCGCGGGGTGATGCCAGTTCACGCCGCAACTGTCCAGCGAGCGAGTTGCGGCCGCTGTTCGCTTACCACCATCGCGCCGGGGCGAAGTGACCGGCGGCCTTTTCAATGACCGCACCCAGCGCAAACAATGTTTCTTCCTCAAACGGCCGTCCGATCAGCTGCAAACCCAGCGGCAGCCCTTGAGCATCGAGACCGCTTGGCACCGACATACCCGGCAGGCCGGCCATGTTCACCGTCACGGTAAATATGTCATTGAGATACATCTCGACCGGATCGGCGCTGCCCTTTTCGCCGATGCCAAAAGCCGCCGACGGCGTCGTCGGCGTCAGGACGGCGTCGATGCCGGCAGCAAAACAGTTTTCGAAATCGCGCTTGATCAGGGTCCGCACCTTCTGCGCTCGTAGATAATACGCGTCATAATATCCGGCAGAGAGCACATAGGTGCCGATCATGATGCGCCGGCGCACTTCCTCACCGAAGCCGGCCGCACGCGTGCGCTCGTACATTTCGATGACGTCGCGACCGGGTACGCGCAGTCCATAGCGCACCCCGTCATAACGCGCGAGATTGGATGAGGCTTCGGCCGGCGCCACAATATAGTAGGCAGGCAACGCGAAGGCAGTGTGCGGAAGCGAAATGTCGACTATTTCGGCGCCGGCATCTTTCAACCATTGGACGCCGCGCTGCCAGAGTTCCTCAACCTCGCTTGCCATACCGGGCACACGATATTCCTCTGGAATACCGATGCGCAGGCCTTTGACCGAAGCGCCAACGGCCTTCTCATAGTCTGGCACCGGCACATCAGCACAGGTCGTATCGCGGGAATCATAGCCCGCCATCGAGCGCAACAGGATCGCGCAATCGCGCACGGTGCGCGCGAACGGTCCGGCCTGATCGAGCGATGACGCGAACGCCACGATGCCCCAGCGTGAACAACGGCCATAGGTCGGCTTGATCCCGGCAATCCCGCAAAATGCCGCCGGCTGCCGGATCGAGCCGCCAGTATCGGTGCCGGTCGCGCCCACACAAAGATGGGCGGCCACTGCCGCCGCCGAACCACCCGAAGATCCGCCGGGCACGAGCTTTGCGTCTGAATCGCGCCGTCGCCACGGCGACACCACCGGGCCGAAATACGAAGTCTCGTTCGACGAGCCCATGGCGAACTCGTCGTTGTTGAGTTTGCCGAGCAGCACCGCGCCGTCGTGCCACAGATTGGCCGTGACGTTAGATTCGTAAGTCGGAACGAAGTTTCCCAGCATGTGCGAACACGCCGTGGTGCGCACACCGGCGGTGCAGAACAAATCCTTGACGCCGAGCGGCAGCCCCTCAAGCGGGCCGGCCTCTCCTTTTGCGAGCCGCGCGTCTGCGGCACGCGCCATATCGTGGGCGCGGCCCGGCGTTTCCAGCACGAATGCATTGAGCGCACGCGCTTGTTCGATGGCGGCGAGATACGCCTCGGCGAGTTCGGTTGCAGTGAAGTCTTTATTTTGCAGCGCGTCGCGGGCCTGCGCCAGCGTCAGCGCGGTGAGATCGGTCATCCAGCCTTCGGATCGTCCCAGGAGAACTCGCTTTGTTCCTCAGGTGCGGCAGCGCTGTCTTGTTTTTTCTCTTCCTGGGCAGGCGTGGACTCGATTGGATCGGCCAGAAATGGCGGCTGCTCGACCAAATATCCCTCGGGGGAGATCAGGCCGCGCTTTTGCAAGTAGGCGAACCAAAGAGCGTCTTGTTCACATGCAATGCACATCATTCCACCACTTTGGGTACGACAAAAAAATGATCTTCCCGGGCCGGCGCATTTGCCAAGACGTCATCGGCAATACCGCCGTCGGTTATTTGGTCATTGCGCATCTTCATTGCCATAGGCATCACTGAAGTCATCGGCTCGACACCAGCGACGTCCGCCTCACCCAGTCGCTCGACAAACGCCAGCATGGCATTGAGCTCGCCACGAAGCCGCTCAACCTCATCCTCCGCAACCGCCACGCGCGCGAGGTGCGCGACCCGGCGGACGGTTTCGGCGTCAACAGACATGACAATAAAACATAGGCCTTTATGAGGAGGTTTGCGGCACATCGGCTATAGCAGAGGGTCGATAGGCCGCCAACTGCCGGCTTGCTGCGTCCTCCAGCCCATATTTGCCCACATTGTGCCGCCAGCAGACCCCGCCTAACCTGAGGCCCTGATGAGCTCTTTCCAGCCTGTTCATGTTGTCGGCGGCGGCCTCGCGGGCTCCGAGGCGGCCTGGCAGCTGGCGCGCCGCGGCGTGCCGGTCGTGCTGCACGAAATGCGGCCCCTGCGCTCGACTGCGGTGCACAAAACGGGAGAT
>Ga0335085_10006202_pt1 | contig 18949 bp, 15 predicted proteins | sample Lox_Sample_45_FD_206712 | JGI IMG/M metagenome (GOLD analysis project Ga0335085, IMG submission 206712) | Soil microbial communities from Loxahatchee National Wildlife Refuge, Florida, United States - Lox_Sample_4.5 | ecosystem: Environmental > Terrestrial > Soil > Wetlands | place: USA...
ATTGTCGTGGAAAATTCACAATCGGCACTTCATGGATCTCGATGCCTTCCTCGCATCGCACACGCGCCTGCCACTTAGTAAGATTTCGAGGATGCGGTACATCCTTTCGTGTGGTTAGCAACCGCACGGGATGGCCGAGGTGAAACAGGGCACGCGACAGTCCCCAAACATGCGTGGCAATTCCTCCTATGTTCGGTGGAGCATCTTCAGCTTGTATCACAATCCTCATCGCAGTACATTTAGCTCTTTTCAAGAGCGACCAAGGTGACACCCGACTTGTCGCGTTCCAAGCGGCGGCACCGCAGATTTGCCCGTTTTATGGCACTACGGAGCCGAATGAGGGGCAGCGACTTCATTCGTCGACAGTCCAAGCGAAACATATCATTCATGATTTGTTGCTCGGTGAAAGCTTCTGATCTAGTCTCAATATGTCGTGCCAATCGCTGCTCGAGGAGAGACAACGGTTCATCCGGTTTGCTACTTAGGCTTGTCGGTAATTGCTTGGCCCAATGAACTAACTGCCCGCGCCAACGCATTGTCGGGATATTGAATACGGCGCTGCCGCCCGAAATGAGGACACGCCCCATTTCGCAAATCGAGTGCTCCATTAACTCGAGTGTCGACATGTGCTGGAGAACGTGGAGACTAATCACCAGGACGCAGGATGTCGTTGCGACCGGCCAATTATCCCCTTGTATTTGGCGGAACTCTATCGAAGGAAAGGAGCGATTCGCCTCCTTGGCCTGGCATAACATTTCAGATGAGATATCCAACCCAATCTGCTGGCTGGTCAGCTCGCGCATCGCGCGGGTAAGGCGTCCCAAACCACAACCGAGGTCAACACCTATGCCATTCCGGAAACCGAGGCCCGCAAACTCCTGGAGGGACCGGACATTTCGTGTGCCACTCGCCCAGAATTCTTCCTGTTGTTTCGGGCCCGGGCTCATCATGCTGGGATCGCTGAGAATATGGTAATAGGGCTGGTGACGAGCAAATACGTCCCACGCAGCGGCGTCAATTTGTTGTCTAGATCCTCTTGGCATAGCAGCCCTCATCACGCTTCAGACCTTCGAGCATCATTCGCACGGAAGGAATCCTGATACCTAGAGTTGCAAGACGTTCACTCCGCAAACTACGGTCACAAACCGGCTGATCCACCGGCTGAACACGCACATCGAACTTTCCGAAAACCTCGGCAGCCAGCGAAAGCAAAGCAAACTTGTCGATCGGGTCGCCAGCTACGTGGAGCAACCCAGTAATCTCACGACGTCCAATTAGCGACAGCAGCACTTCAGCAAGCACATCCGTCGTCAGACCGGACCAGATCGCCTTCCGAAAACCGGGTACCGTTCCCGTTTGTGCCAGAAACCACCCGAGCAGACCTCGGGGCCGATCTTGTTCCAAGCCTACAAACGATGTACGGATAGTCAGGTGTGGATCGTCCAGCACTTCGCCTGCGAGCTTAGTACGGCCGTATAGATCTAGAGGATCCGGCAAGTCTGATTCCAGGTATCCCCCGAGATTCCCTGAGAAAACACAGTCAGTGCTGATGTGCAACAGGCGGCCACCCGTGGGACGCAGTGCACTGGAAACCATGTGCGGTAATGCTGAGTTGACAAGGGCTGCCTGATACCCGTCGTCACACGCAGACTTAACAATACCGGCACAGTTAATCACGAAGTCCGGCCTGAGACCGACCAGCCATTCATAGGTTGCCGCCAAATCGCGCAGATCCAATCGATGAAGGACAGCTCCAGGAATATCAGGGGCACGACCACGCCCAACCGCAAGGTGCAATTCTGTTCCCGTGGCACGCGTCGCCGCGTTCGAGACGGAATACCCCAGAAGGCCGCTCGCTCCCAGTATAAGTAACCGGCTAACCGACATCAGGCACTGCTCCCAATCGGATGCAACAGAGGCAACAGCCTTGGAAAGCATCTCTGCGATTCCAGCAGTTCGCTGATTTGCTTCTTGTCTAAGCGAGATGCTGTCTCGCTGGAAAGACGCTTCTCACTCGTCCCGGCAGGAAACAGCTCCTCGCTGGATGCAAACGGACGAATACACCAGACGCTTCCGGAGCAACTGGCATGCCGCATCTCCTCAGGAGAAATCAAGGTCTCGTGCAGCTTTTCTCCCGGGCGAACCCCAACCTCCTCGATTTCAACTCTTTGTCCGGCAATGCGAAGACGGTCGACCATTACCTCGGCTACGTCCCAGATTAAAAACGCCGGGAGATCCAGAACGTAGATTTCGCCATTTCGGCATTCGCGCATTGTGTAAAGCACAAGGTCCACCGAGTCTGCGAGAGTCAAAACAAACCTGGTCATCCGGCGATCTGTGACAGGCAAAGTTTTTGCCCCTTCCTCAAGCAGCCGCTTGAAGTACGGAACGACCGAACCGTTTGAAGCGAGCACGTTCCCATACCTCACGACCCCGAAGCGAGTGCGTGTCCCAGCAAATGAGGTCACAATCCGCTCCTGTAATGCTTTGGTCATACCCATCGCATTAACGGGTTCAACAGCCTTATCGGTAGACAAATCTACAACGACCTCCACGCCAAGCTCGGTAGCCACCTCACAGACATTGAAGGCCCCAACGATGTTGGTGTTAACTGCCTCTATTGGATGGGCTTCGGTAAAATGCACATGCTTGATCGCGGCAGCATTAAACACCACGTCAGTGCCTCGCATAGCAAACCGGAGCCGCTCCAGATCTCGTACATCGCCGAGCATCGTGCGCAAACGCTTGTCAGGAAACCGACGCCGCAGCGCAACATGCTTTTGTTCGTCACGGCTAAACACCGTCACGCTTGCCACAGCCGCACTGCTGAGGCAAAGCTCCACGAAGGTGGATCCAAACGAGCCTGTGCCACCGGTCACAAACACACGTTTGTCTCGCAATTGTTCTAGTAGTTCGGTTCGATCAATTCTTGGAGAATTCATAGTCACCATAGGGTTCGTCGGATTCGGCTGAAACCGCACTGCGCCGAATTTCGAGCAAGAAATCGTCGTCGCCGCGTAGACGTGGGTTCTCGCGGGCACGCCTAAGCAGAGCGACCGGAATCCGAGGCAGTGCTTGAAGCACACCGCGCCACAGGGCATGATTTCCAATCATCGCGTTGCTCACCATGCGCAGGGGCAGCAGCGCGAGATAACCAACTGCAAATCTCCAGTCTCCTACGTTGCGTAGCGCAAAAAGAACCTCATTGCGACGAATTAGCCTAGTCACAGCAGGCCGCCCGCCCTGTGTTTCATCGATGGTGGCGCCCACACGATGGTAAATTAAACTGCGCGGTTCATATATGATCTTCCAGCCTCGGCGCCACGCCCGATATGACAGATCCGTGTCCTCCCAGTAAGCTGGTCGATACAGGGTATCGAATCCTCCGAGTTCGGTGTACATCGAGCGGCGAAACGCGGCGCAGCCCCCACCCGCATCAAGCGTGAGGCAGGGCTGCTTTGCCTCCATATTCCACGACTTGTAAAACCATAATTTGCGCTTCTCAGCCAACCGCTGTCCAGTCGTGGCCCGCGTACCGCCCCAATCCAGCACGCGGGAGCTCACGGCAAAGACGTCTGCGGCACGGAAATGCGGCAGCATGACTCGAATGAAATTCTCATCGAAGTGCATGTCATTGTTCAAGATGACTACGATTTCCTCAGATCGCGACTCTACGATCTTGTTCAGCGAGAACAGGTAATCGTTACGCTCAGCAATCTGGATTTCGACTTGAGGATACCGCTGGCTCAGCCAATCAACACTTGCGTCGGTGGAACGGTTGTCCACGACGACCACGGGGCAACCACCAGGGATTTTTCCCGCGGCAGCGAGCAGCGAAGGTAAGCAACCTTCAAGATGATGTTGACCATTATAGGTGAGCACCAGTGCGCAGCAGGTTGGCATCAGAGAGTCCCTGGACGTGCACCTCGACTAGTCATCCATGCACCGTTCCGAGAAGGCCCGGTGAGATCCTTTGCGAATACCAAAACACAGTCTCCCGGATGCCATCCTCCAAGCTCACACTAGCGCGAAATCCGAACTCCTTCACCGCTCTAGACGTGTCCAGGCGGCGCCGTGGCTGCCCATCCGGCTTAGTTCCATCCCAAGCCACCTCACCATCGAAGCCTGTAATTCGAGCTATCAAAGCAACCAAGTCTCGGATGGTGATTTCTGTTCCAGTGCCGATGTTCACCGGGTCCGGCTTGTCGTAATGCTCAGTCGCCAGCAAGACAGCCTCGGCGCAATCCGACACGTGCAGAAACTCCCTGGTGGGGGTGCCACTGCCCCAAACCGTTATCCGCTGCTCTCCGGTGCGTTGGGCCTCGAGACATTTTCGGATCAGCGCCGGAATCACATGAGAATTTTCTGAATCAAAGTTGTCGCCCGGGCCATACAAATTCACTGGCAACAGGTAGATGGCATTCATTTTGTATTGCTCCCGGTACGCCTGGGCTTGCACCAAGAGCAGTTTCTTGGCGATTCCGTAGGGTGCGTTGGTTTCCTCAGGAAAGCCATTCCACAAATCCTCTTCTCGGAATGGAACCGGGGTGAATTTAGGGTAAGCGCAGATCGTACCGATCTGGACGAATTTTCCAATTCTGCGATCTTTGGCTTCATCCATGAGTTGAAGTCCCATAATCGCATTTTCATAGAGAAAACGACCGGGGTTTCGCTGGTTTGCTCCAATTCCACCGACGACAGCCGCAGCATGGATCACGACATCAGGTCGCGCATCCGTAAGGAGTCGCCGTATCGACTCCCGTTCGCGAAGGTCGTACTCGACCGATCGCGGGACAAAAATCCTGGGACAGCCCCTTGCCTTCAGTTTTTCAACGATATGGGACCCCAAAAACCCAGCCCCTCCAGTCACGCAGACCGCTTTGTCACTGAAGAAATTCATAGCAAGCGTCCAGTTTCCGACTCCATAGCAACGGGGGGCTCCGCACCGCCAACTAATGCGAGGTCGCTATCCACCATCAGACGGACCAACTGTTTGAATTTCACCCGAGGGCTCCATCCAAGCACGCGACGAGCTTTGCTGGCGTCACCGAGCAGGATGTCAACCTCGGTCGGCCTGAAATATTTTGGATCAATCTCAACATAAGAGTGCCAATCCAGTTGCAGATATCCGAACGCTTCATCGAGAAACTCACGAACTGATCGCGTTTCGCCGGTCGCGATCACGTAGTCGTCGGGTCGGTCCTGCTGTAGCATTAGCCACATTGCTTCGACGTAGTCCTTCGCGTAGCCCCAATCGCGCTTCGCGTCAAGATTGCCAAGATACAGCTTATCCTGGAGGCCTGCTTTAATGCGCGCCGCGGCTCGCGTGATCTTTCGTGAAACAAAGGTTTCGCCACGCCTCGGCGACTCGTGGTTAAAAAGAATCCCGTTGCAGCCAAAGATCCCATAGCTCTCTCGATAGTTAACCGTTGTCCAATAGGCAAAAAGCTTCGCGATTGCGTAAGGACTCCGAGGATAAAATGCTGTCGTTTCGGTCTGGGGAACCTCGTGCGCCTTGCCATAAATCTCACTCGAACTCGCTTGATAAAACTTCGTCTTCAACCCGGTCTCACGAATCCCCTCCAACAAGCGCAACGTGCCAATACCAGCGATCTCAGCCGTGTACTCCGGTATATCGAAGCTGGTGCGGACATGGCTCTGTGCGCCCAGATTGTAGATCTCATGGGGCTTCACACTACGAAGAATCTTGTTCAGTGAACTCGCATCGTTCAAGTCACCGTACATCAAGTGCAGATGAGCGCCCCTCTTGTGCGGGTCTTCGTAAATATGATCGATGCGAGACGTGTTAAACGTGCTCGATCGACGAATGATTCCGTACACGTCATAGCCCTTGTCCAGGAGCAGTTCCGCAAGATACGAACCGTCCTGACCCGTAATCCCGCTTATCAATGCGCGGCTCATATTAGTCGCTGGGAATCTCCGACATTCTACCCGTGCCGCGGCCGGTCGTTTGCTGAGTTTCGAGCACACATTGGAGCTTGAACAGAAACCCGTCAAACCGAGACGAATACTCAAATCGTTCATTAAAAACACGGGCCGCGTTCTTCGTATACTGCTGGTAATTGGCCTTGATTCGTTCTGCCGCTCTGGGTATTTCCGCGAGATCCTCCACCCATTCCCCACACTTCTCTTCGCTCACCCAGCGAAGACTGTCAATATTCCCGCAGATAACCGGTAGGGCGCAACTCAAGTACAGACCGAGCTTCCCGGGCGTCTCGCCATTCCGTCGCTCCACAGGATGAGTGCGGTCATACAAGGCAAGTCCAATGTCGGCAGAAGAGGTGATCTCATGCATCTGCTTTCCAGGAAAGACTCTCTCTTCGTAGTAAACCGACCGGCCCGATACGCCTTGGCGGTTTGCACCCTTGAATCGCCCTTGGAACACCACTGTCCAAGGCTCGGACCAGTGTTCCGCTAAACCAGCCAATTGGGCTGCCAGACGCCACCCCAGCGTTCCACTGTGTACCAGTATTCCGCGCTCTGGGGGCACCAAAAAACGTTCACGATAGTAGCAACTGGTCGATCGGTACGCTTCGCCCGAGGGGGCATTCGGAATTACGGCGTACGGATGATTGGAGCGCAAACAGTTTTCTTGCGCTACCAGGCTCATCCTCGTCTCGCTGAGAGATACAGTAAAGTCAGCCAACTGGTGGGCCCTTATCTCTCGCCGCTTCCACTTCCTCTGCACAGGAGTCTCGGTCTCTTCCTGAAGATAGATCTCATCCGACAGGCATACCACTCGAAATCGCCCCCAATCCTTGGCCCAAACCGCCCAATGCAGTGGCCATTGCGGTGTCGCAACGACGATAGTGTATCGCCCGGGAAGAACCAGCCGACTGAGTACATTCAGCAGCCCCACTCGGGTCTTTTGCATTCGAAAAATCCGGACCCTATTCGAGTCAAATACCGGGATAGGATGGCTCGGCGAATGTGTCATGAAGAGGTCGACATTCCAGCCACAACGGGCGAACTGGCACACCATCTCCCGGAAACAGGGATGGGCATCAACGTATGGGCGGTCGAATACGAGAGCCACCCGTCGAGGCGAGACAGGCCTTAGGATATTCATGTGCCTTGACATTCCTCTGGGCAAATAGAGCGTCGCGCTTCGCGGAATCGACCACAAAACTATTACAGCGCAGTCATCGACGGCGCTACAACTTCGCCCTCACCTTTAGCTAAAGATTGTACAATGTCTCGATTGTTCTGGGCTGCCCCTTAGAAACATGCAGAAGCCGGATCTGCTCTGCGAGAACGGCAGTCGTGGAACGGTCGATTGTCTCCTTGACCCAAAGTTTAAACGCTGGAGCACATGCATAGGTTCGGGAAATTCAGATGATTTCTCACCGGTTTCGATGCATTTTTGTCCACATCCAACGATGCGGGGGCTCAAGCGTGGAATCCTGGATCACGGGTAAGGACTGGTGGCTCGTTGAACCGAGCACCAAACATCTCCTGGCAAGCCAGGCAAGGAGGCTATACGCCCGGTATTGGGACGAATATTTCAAGTTTGCCTTGGTTAGAAACCCCTTTACGAGGATGGCGTCCTGCTTGACTTTCGCGGCTCATTTTGGTCTACGAGAAACGGAGGCAGGAGTAATCGATTTCAGCGGATACCGAGCACTGTACGGGCCAGACGTGATTATTGAGCATGATCACCGTTTCTCGAACAGGAAGGACCTGGTCTCAAACCGTCATACCCCCAATTGTGTGTACGGCAACATACTTGACGAGCCACTTGATTTTATTGCGCGATACGAATGTCTAAACGAAGACATGCGGTATGTCAGGGAAGTGATCAGTCATCCCCTTAAATTTGGCATTCATGAGGCGAGAGGCAAAACACCATCCAAGAATTATTCCATGTCGGTGAGCAGCCAGGCTGAAGTCATATCGCTCTACAAACGCGATTTTAATCGTTTCAGGTATTCGGTTGACTTTGACCAACGTAGACATAAGCCAACCGCCACACGGCTTACGGACGTTACGTCGTACGGAAATCCGCCACAGCCAACCAGATTCTGGCACAAGTGGCGCCCGAGAGCCGGCGGGTAGACCTGATCGTATCTGTTGAAAACCGGCTCGCCTCTGGATTTGGAAACCGCAACTCGACGCTGAAGCCTACTCGCGTGGCACGGCCATTTGAGACGTATCTACAGATCCTGTGCTGTCTCCCGCCCGTGCGCGACGCCAGTCATATTTTCGATAAAGTAGGGCTGATCGCTCCGGAGCCAATTGCTCGCTGTCCGAAAATGATTCGATTGAGATGATCAGTGCCCCAACGATGCGGTCCAACCAACGCACCATGTGCACGGCTGCAATGAGGGTAATTTGGTACTGGCCGGGGTGAAAATCCTGTGGCGAAATGTGTACCCTAGCCCGGTACATCCCTTCTGGGCTAACCTCTTGCGGCAGCGAATCTCGATCCCAGGTGTCGATCAGCACCTCGCCCAAAACGGTTTCGATACGAACATGCAAGAGCATGTCTCGCTGTGTCCGCTTCACGGCGTAGTCAAACTCCACATTGAACGGGGCACCAAGCTCGATCGTCTGTAGGGGGCAGCCTTGGTCATCACATATTCGGACGCGTGTGAACCGCACCTCTTCGCCAAAATCTGATGGGCGATCAAGGTCGTTTAAGTCACGATCATATTTTTCGGAATTCTTGCTGGAAAAGTATCCCCGAATCACTTGACGTGGAGGACCCGTCTCGATCAGACGACCCCGTTCGAAGAACATTGCACGGTCACACAAAGACTCCACCGCCGCCATGTTGTGACTCACAAACAGCACAGTCCGACCACCACTCCCAACGAAGTCGCGCATCTTTCCCAGGCATTTCCTTTGAAATGCGACGTCTCCGACCGCCAGCACCTCATCAACAATCAAAATATCCGGGTCTAGATGCGCAGCCACTGCGAATGCCAAACGGACATGCATCCCGCTGGAATAATGCTTGACCGGTGTATCGAGAAATTTCTCCACTTCCGAAAAGCTGACGATAGCATCGAACTTTTGGTTGACCTCGGCGCGTGTCATGCCGAGCAGCGCACCGTTGAGGAAAATATTCTCCCGGCCGGTCAGTTCCGGATGGAAACCGGTACCGACTTCCAGAAGGCTCGCAGCTCGGCCGTAAAGCTCAACCCGACCGCTGGTGGGTTCCGTTATTCTGCTCAGAATTTTCAGTAGCGTACTCTTTCCCGCTCCGTTTCGGCCGATCACCCCGACCACTTCACCGCGTTGCACCTCGAACGAGACGTCGCTTAGCGCCCAGAAGCTTTCCGTGGAACGACCACGTCCGCCTCGCAACCTGTGTAGCGGTGCTTTGGCGACATCCACGAGCATTTCACGAAACGTGCGCCTCCAGTTGTTGTGGTAAAGGCGGTATTCCTTCGAAATTCTCTCCACGCGAATAGCTGGAAGCGACACGTTCACCTCAAATGATGTCGGCGAAACCTCGTTCAACCTTACGGAAGTACGTCGTCCCCGCCAAAAAAAGGCAGGCTGCGCTCAACAGCGATAGCCAGAATTGGCCCCAGGGCATTGGCATCGAAAAAAAAGATGATCTGTATGCCTCTATGATACCGGCAACCGGATTCACATTGACTACCCAACGCCATCGCGAGGGAATTACGCTCAGCGGGTAGACAACTGGTGTCACAAACATCCACAGCTGAACGGTAAAGGGCACTACGTATCGAAAATCACGATAGGCGACGGTCAACGCGGCGACGCCCGAGCCAATGCCAAAGGCCGTCAAGGCCGTAACGAGGACAAGGCCCGGCAACATGAACAGCGACAAATGAAAACTTGCGCCGTAAAAGGCCATCGCCCCAAACATCAATACGAACGTGATCCCGAAGTCCACCAGCCCTGCGATGACCGACGAGAGTGGGATGATCAAGCGGGGGAAGTATACCTTGGTTATTAGCTGAGAACTGCCGACCAGACTCTGGGTCGCCGTGCCCAGAGAATTGGAAAAAAAGGTCCAAGGCAGTAACCCGGCTAGCACAAACAATGGATACGGAAGACCGTCGGAGGGCATTTTGGCCAACTTCCGAAATAGGAATGTGAAAATAAGCATATTTAGTAATGGCTGAATGATTGCCCAGGATGCTCCCAGAGCTGTCTGCTTGTACCGCACTTTGATGTCGCGCCAAACGAGAAAGAACAACAGTTCGCGACTCTCCCACAGCTCCATGGGATTGACTGGAGTGAGGCCCGTCCTTCGCTCAATGATTGTCGCCTGCACGTTTTGTCGTGCTCCTATCCCCTGCAACAAGAGAACAATCTGTTATCTGCATCGCTTCTTTTGATCACAGTGGCGTCTGACGGAAACCTGAAGAGAAAAGTCTGAGTTTTTTTCATTATATACAAGCGCAGACCCCGATTGAACGACTGCCCCGATCACGCGATCGACTGATGTGCCCTTATGAGGGAGATTTCGACCCGAAGCTCGCTGGCGTGTCGTCTAGCATATCTCGCCTCCTAATCCCTTGGTCAGACGCGGTTCTAGCCGAGCTTCGCAAACACGGTGCGTTGGCCATAGCTCCAGAGTCGTTGCGGCCAGTCTCGCCGCATGCAAGGCTTCTCGATCACGAGAAAATACAGAGAGCAGACGGTTACGATCGCGAATCCAACCAACAAAAACTGCACCAGGAGGTATGCCCAATAAGGAGCTTCTACCCCGATTCCTTTCGTGAACCGACAAACTGCAGAAATTACGTCGTAGTGAAGGAGATAAATCGAATAGCACATTCCGCCGATGGCAGTGATCCAACGATTCGACAATAAACGATTTACGATGACGCCACGAAAAGCAGCACAGTAGAGAATAAACACCCAAGCGGGGAATAACCAGTGAGCGAGAAGGCGGGAACGGAGGATCACGAACAACAGGGGCCATCCCACCAACGCCACCATATCCCAAGCGAGATTTCGATGGGGTGCCTCTCCCCAATCGGAAGCAAACACATCCGCCAGCAAAAACCCGACGAGGAAAAATTGGAGATACGCCAAGATGGATAGAGAGGCGCGCGGCGCTTGGTGCAAGAATGCAGACTGCGCGGACAAAATTGCCAATATCAAACCAACCAGAAGGACACGCCGAAGCCTTCTGTCTCGGACGACAAATAAAAGGGCCAGAATGGGCACCAGCACGTAGAACTGCACTTCGATTTCGAGTGACCAAGCGACGCCGATAAAGGGATTGCTAACCCCGTAGATCAGATCATGCAAATACAAAAGACTGGCCGCCAGGTGCGGATAGAGCGCACCTGCACTTTTCCCCTTAATCCAAACGGTGAGCAAGAACAGGAGGATTGCTGCGGCAAAATAGGGGGGCTCCAATCGAGTGAGGCGGCGCAAATAGTATTTGCGGAGGTGAACCCGTGGTGCACCTTTGATGAGGTGGGCAGCAAAAGGAAGCCCGAGAATGAATCCGCTAATCACAAAAAACAGTTCCACGCCCCGGAATCCCACGAGAGCCACTTGCGCGAGCCAATCGACGCGAGCGGGCGATGCTGCGTACAACTCTGATTTTGTGGTCAAATAGCCGTTCAAATGGAATAGGACAACCATCCCAATCGCGGCGAATCGCAACCCGTCTACCTCGGGAATAAAGCGACCGGAGCTTGTTTCGCGAGAGAACTTGGCCAGTACGCGGGCAGCTAGAGAACGGTGGGGAGGTAAGGCAGATTCGGCCTGCTCTCGCTCTTCCGACTGTGAGGTGATCGTTGATTTACCGTTCGATGGCGCCAACTCGGCCTCCTGGGGATCAGGTGTGACTGCGCCTTTCTTCAGCCCCCGTATTCGCAACTGTCCATAACCTGGTCTGACTCCAATCGCGCACCAAATTCGCAACGCAGGATGTCCTCCCGCCCTCCCCCGAAGAATTGTGCCGATGAGATCGGCCTTTCGGCATTTTTGCTCGGTTTCCCATGCACAAGTGTTTTGTTAGCATGTGACCAAACATCATTCAAGGCAGAAATCTAGAGGCTCCGATCGTCTTCCGAGTATAGCGGTTTCCCGACGTAACCTTTCCTTCCAAACGCTCTAGGCGCGCTTCTCCTCTCCTGCGACTGCCCAAATCGCTGCGGTTTGGATCGGTTTCTAGGCCCCAGTTTTTGTTGGAAATAGAGGGAACTTCAGACAGGACGGCGAACCTGAGTGAACTTCGGCTTCGCTATCCTTTAATCTTGATGACAGGTGTTAAAATACCAGAATTGTCGCAGGTGGGTTTCGAGCGGTTCCCGCCCTGACCTCCGAGAAACTGGACGGCGGAAGATCTTCGGCGATAACGCTGCAATCGTTATTTCGAGGAGTGTCGATGAATTCTGTACCCCTTATCCCGTCAAACGGCGAATTGACGCCTGCCTCGCGAGGTCAGTTCGACCCGGAGGGATTGCGTGTCCTCGCGGCTTCTCAAGACTCCGCCCTTCGGGAATACTTGCGGTTCGCTATTAAACACAGATGGTTGATTATCGCTAGTTGGGCCATCGTCTTCGCCGTGATAACCATTGCGACATTACGCAGCACCCCCATCTATGACGCGGTTGGCAGTATCGCGATCAACAAAACGGATCAGAGCATTTTCGACCTGAAAGATCTCTCCAGCGACGACATGGGAGACTCTACCGATGTCGATACCGAAGTCAGAGTCCTCCGCAGCGACATCTTGGCCCTCGAAGTCATCAATACGTTGAACCTGAAGATGCTCCCCGAGTTCGGCGGTAGCGGATTGCCTTCACCCGGTTCCCTCGGGCTAACGACGGATGAACTGCAGCCCAACTCGCCGGAAAGCGCAAGGTTGCTTGCTGCGTTTAGGGGCAGACTAACCGTCTTGCTGGTCCCCGGCACGCGGGTGATCGAAATACATTTTCGAAGTGCTGACAAGAATTTAGCTGCCCAAGTAGTGAACACCCTGATGGACACGTACGTGGAAGACAATTTCAAGACCAAGTATGAGAACACCATGCAGGCTTCCGATTGGCTTTCGAAGCAGTTAACGGAGATGCAAATAAAGGTTGAGACTTCGCAAGAAAAGTTGGTCAAGTACCAAAAAGAACATGACATCTTGGGAATCGACGAAAAGCAAAACATCATCACCTCCAAGCTGGCTGAATTGAATCAGGAGGTTACGGCTGCGGAAGGGCAGCGCATGGAGAAGGAGGCCGTTTACCAACTCCTACAGTCCCAGGATCCCGACACTGCTATGGCTGCCGCTGTCAGTTCGGATCGAACGGCGAGCCCAACCTCGGGTGTGAGCGATTTATTGCAGAAATTACAGGAGCAGTACGCTGAATTAAAAATTCAGGCCGCACAACTCACCACCCACTTCGGGCCCGCCTATCCCAAAGTTGCTGAGCTTAACAACCAGTTGAAAGAGGTCCAGACACAGATTCATCTTGAGATGAGACAAGTTGTTGGGAGGGCGCGAGGTGAGTACTTGGCTGCAGTAAACCAAGAGCAACTGCTGAAGAACGCCCTAGAGGAACAGAAGAGCGAAGCCAATCAGTTGAATGAAAGCTCGATTCAGTACAGCTTACTGAAGCGCGATGTCGATACCAACCGCACTCTATACGAAGGAATACTGGAGAGACTGAAGGAAGCGGGCGTGTCTGCTGGGCTTAAGTCCACAAATTTTCGCATTGTCGACAGGGCGGGTGTTCCATCCGTGCCGGCGGAGCCGAACGTTCCTCGGAGACTCGCTTTCGGGATGGCGTTGGGACTGGCAACGGGGATCGGGCTAGCCTTTTTGTCGGAGGGACTTGACAACACGGTGCGCACCCCAGACCAGGCGCAACTTATTTCCGCCCTACCGTCACTTGGAATGATCCCGCTGGGATCCACGACCGGAGTCGCATTGAGCACTCGGCCGCGACTTTCGCTTGCCTCATCTGGGGAAAAAGAAATAGTGGAACTGGTCACACATTCGCGACCCCAATCGCAGATGGCTGAAGCTTATCGGGCGTTGCGCACCTCTCTGTTGCTCACTAAGCTGGGAGCGCCACCAAAGGTGATCGTGATCACCAGTGCACTTCCTCAGGAGGGCAAGACCACCACCAGCCTTAACTGCGCGATCGTGCTGGCTCAAAAAGGAAGCCGCGTTCTGCTCATTGATGCTGATCTGCGTCGGCCGAGTATTCATAAGGTCTTCGGCATGGCCTTGAAAAGCGGGCTCAGCAATGTCCTGACCGGCAATGCCACTCTTTCGCAGGCGGTAACTAGTTCTCCGCTGGTGCCTGGTTTATTCGTGCTTCCTTCTGGAACTCCGCCGCCGAATCCGGCGGAACTGCTTGCCTCCACGAACATGAAGGAAATTCTTACGGAACTGCGGGAACACTATGATCACATTGTCGTTGACACACCGCCCGCATTATCCGTTACCGATGCAGTCATCATGTCCACGTGGGCTGACGCTGTAGTTCTGGTTATCCGTTCCGGACAAACAACCAAACATGCCCTACGCCGTTCCCGCGACGCGCTGATGATGGTCAATGCCCCGGTTGCGGGTGTGCTGTTGAACGCAGCGGATCTGCAGTCTCCGGATTATTATTACTATTACGAATACCAGTCGAAGTACGGGAGCCGGTATTATCAGCAAGACGATGGAGGCTCTGAGGAAGGTAATTTGCAGGAACGTGCGGAAGCATTGAGCGACGACGAGCCTCCCTCGCAGTCTACGACGGGCAGCGCATAGCATCCTGCTGGTCGTTTTCCTCGTGAGCAAGCAGCATGAGAATATCGCTCAAAAATCCATTGGGGAGGATCGTCCTGATCGCGGCATCGCTCCTAGGGACGACCGCATATCTCGCAGTCTGTGCCGCCCAATTTGTGGCAGCCTACCTCTCCACAAGACCCGAATTGGCGAGCCTCGAGTGGGCTGTCAAGCTCGAACCGTCCAACGCGGAATATCGCTTTCGTGTGGGTCGTTATTTTTGGTTGGTGCAACGAGATGTCAATGCGGCTCTGCCGTTTTATCGGGCGGCCGTGGCCTCGAATCCACACGTGGCTCGTTATTGGTTCGATTTGGCGGCCACCTACGAATTCCTGGGTTATGCCGATGGCCAAAAGGATGCACTCGAACATGCCGTGCAGGCCGACCCAACGACACCTACCGTTGCTTGGCAGGCTGCAAATTTTTACCTCGTCCAGGGCAACGTTGATAAGGCCCTGGGCGAGTTGCGGATTGTGCTGACCTACGACCCATATTTGCCAGCTGTCGCGCTGCCGCTTTGCTGGCGCCTCGAACCAAATATCGATGTGCTTCTCCGGGACGTGATCCCTCCTGATGCCGATGTGTACTCCTCGTTCTTGCATTACCTGGTTTCGAAGAACGAGTTGTCTGCGGCCAACAAGGTCTGGGGGCAACTCGCTCGTCTGCAACAACCCGTTGAAAGGCAGAACGTTTTCGAATATATCCGTAGCCTCCTGCTTCAAGGCGATGTGGCGCAAGCGCAGATGGTGTGGCAGCAAGCCGCGACACTGAGCGACCTTTCGGACTATCAGCCAACCGCCGAGAACTTGATTGTCAACGGCAATTTCAGCTTGAACGTTCTGAACGGCGGGTTCGACTGGCTATATAACCGTTCCGAGGACGTTGCCCTGTCTCTGGATCCGACCCACACCTATACTGGTAGCCGTTCTCTGCTTATCACCTTTGATGCTCGCAAAATCGACGATGCCGGCATCCGCCAAGTCGTTCCCGTTTCTCCCAATACGGGCTATGAGTTTTTAGCCTACTATAGGGCAGAAGACCTCGAGGGTGCGGGTGGCCCGCGTTTTGCGATCCAAGGTGTTTACGATGGCAAGACATATTTCACCAGCGACACCCTTGAAAACGTAGATTCCTGGAATCAGGTAACCGGAGACTTTATCACTGGACCACAGACTAAAATGTTGGTCTTGCACATACAACGGTTCCCTACGGGGGCCATTAAGGGCAAGCTGTGGATCGATGGCGTTAGGTTAATGCCGAAGTCGGCTCGGCTCACAGCGCCGCAGGGGTAGGTTGTGAAAGCTCCGGTATCTCTCGCGCCACGCGCCCACGTATCGCCGATCCTGCAGACCGCACCTTCGGGTTTGGATTCCGCAGTTTTCTACGGTGTACTGGGTCTTCTACTATTTGGGCCTTTGGCTTTTGGAGCAGTGGAACCGTGGTCCATTTTCCTGCTGGAAGCAGCTTCTGGATTAATTTTTGTGATCTGGGTCTACTACCAGGTACGGTCGGCAGAGTTAAGAATTGTCGGCAATCCCCTCTTCGCCCCGATGTCCGCTTTCGCGGTTTTGATCTGCATACAGCTTCTCAGCGGACACAGTTCTTACCGTTATGAAACTACCTCGAGTGGTTTATTGTATTGCGCTTATGGCATAGTGTGCTTTCTTGTAGTCCAGTCCTTCCGCACGACGACACAGGTTAGGGTTCTGACCAAAGTCTTATGCGGTTATGGTTTCGCCGTCGCGATGTTTGCCTTGCTGCAGGGTATTGATCCGAATGGCGCCTTGTATTGGATCCGCACGCCACGGTTGGGCGGATGGATGTACGGGCCCTATGTAAATCACAATCACTACGCCGGGCTAATGGAAATGCTCATTCCCGTTCCTTTGGTTGCCGCGCTCATGGAGGTTGCCGATCGTCCCAATAGGGTAATGGCAGCCGTAGCTGCATCCGTGATGGCCAGTACTGTTTTTCTGTCGGGTTCCCGGGGAGGAATGCTAGCCCTGAGCGTCGAAATGGCTATTTGCGCTGCGATTCTGATTCGTCGTCGAAACAGCCGCACCACAGCAGTCACGCTGGGGGTGTTTCTCGTCCTAGGAGTCGGTCTGTTGGCTTGGCTGGGCGGGGGAAAGCTGACCGAACGCTTGGCAAGCATCGACAGCGAAGCACGAACCGAGGTCTCGGGTGGAACTCGAATTCAAATCAATCGTGACGGGCTCAAGATGTTCAAGCTGAAGCCCGTTCTAGGATGGGGCCTCGGAACCTTCCCCACGGTTTATCCTCGTTACCGGACTTTCTACACGAATCTTTTCATAAACGAGGCACATGACGATTATCTGCAATTGCTCGTCGAAATGGGTGGACTAGGATTTCTGGTGATGCTGTGGTTTCTGGCAATAACCTATCGTAGGGCGGTCGGGAAATTGAGCGGTTGGTCGAAAAACCCGAACGGGGCCGTTTCCCTTGCGGCGATGCTGGGAATCACAGGAATCTTGGTCCACAGCTTCGTGGATTTCAATCTGCAGATCCCCGCAAATGCAGCATTGTTCTATGTGCTGTGTGTGGTTGCCGCAATGGAACCCTGTTTCGGACCCCTTCGCCTACCCCGCATGCGTCGCCGGTCCAGCCTTCCAAATGAGCTATCCATCTAGCAATCTGGCCACGAAGGTTGTGAACATCGAAGCCCACTTTCTGGAAACGCCAAAGCGGTGGTTGTCATAGGGAAAAGGTCTTGGACTATTTTCTGATGTGAAGTCGCCGCGAGTAGTAGGCTAGTAACCCCCTCAAGTAAAGGGCAAAAAGCGAACTGCGCCAAAGCTTTCTACTCCTCCATTTCTTACTACGGATGGCGGCGAAGCCGCCAAAACTGCTGTGCATCTGTGGAAAATCGATGACATCATATCCGCGTTCACGAAATTCCCGCGCGGTCCATCCGCTACGATGCCATTGCTCTGGTCGGGTGGCTATCTCTGGATTGGTTTCAGGGTTTTGCGGATAGAACCCGTTCGGGGTAAAGACGCAGATTGCTGCTGCCTTTTTTTCCAGCAGTTGGAGCAAGGCGACGCCCTCATGTTTCGGAAAATGCTCGATCACATCGAGAAGTGAAACAAAGCAATCGTCAAGTGGATGCGAGCAAACATACTCCATAATCTCGGCATTGATGAAGCCCTCCGGTTTCTCCGGACCATCATAGACATCCACGCTGATCTTCTTGATGGCTTTGGGTTTTCTTACGGTTCGTGTGGCCGAAGCATTCCCACAGCCGAGATCAACCCAGGCATGAAAGTCCCCGCCCCAACGGAGAGCCGGACTCAAAGTGAGCACCCGATGATAGTTCGGAGAACGCGGAAAACGTAGAAACATAGACAATAGATTCTAGCGTGCCTTGCAATTGCGAAACAACTAGCTCACCGTCCCAGGAGCGCGATGGGCATTAATCGCCGTTAGGTCACGAACTGCAATGGTTCGCGAATTTGTTGCCCCATGGATCATTCTGCACGGTCAGGCGACAGCGTTCGTCGTGTGCGAGCATGGTCAAGGAATCAACGATGATCGGCTCTGACGAACCTAGTGACGAGACCCCACAGTACTGATCGAAAGCGGATGACTCCGGTCGTGTGGCGGCTAAGATCGCCCAAGTGGTATAAAGCATTCGTTCGCTGCAAAAGATCGCGAAATTCCCCGAGCATGCCAATCAGCAGTGGCCGCGCAGCGCTCTGAACTTTTATATCGCTCTGTCCTCATATCCTCCCGGGGAGCATTCGGCACATCACTTAGTAGGAAGAGAACATTCGGAGACGTGTGGAGCTGATTATCGTCAGAGAGCGTCACTTGAAGAAGGGGAACGGTCAGAAACACGTCCATGTATGAGTGCGTGACAATCGGCACATAGCGTAATGAGGTTTTCCGCGGCATCTGGGCCCGACTGACTCCGAAAGATCTTATGATGGACCTCGAGGTTGCAGTGTGATCCACAGGATTGGCAACACCAGCCATCTCGGCGAATCACCTGGTGGCACAAATCCCGATAGGCCTTGGGGTCAAGCCGGAGTCGACGCCGTTTAGGTCGGGCTCGGTCCATAGACGATATCGAGATGATTCCTTAGTGCGTTTCGAAGCTCTTCTGGCAAGAAGCCCGCCATCGAGATCAGGGATCGCAGCAGCACTGTCGGATTACTATCCTGAGCGCTGGCGCCCGCCAAGAAGTCC
>Ga0335085_10006203_pt1 | contig 18946 bp, 19 predicted proteins | sample Lox_Sample_45_FD_206712 | JGI IMG/M metagenome (GOLD analysis project Ga0335085, IMG submission 206712) | Soil microbial communities from Loxahatchee National Wildlife Refuge, Florida, United States - Lox_Sample_4.5 | ecosystem: Environmental > Terrestrial > Soil > Wetlands | place: USA...
GTAGAGTGGATGATCGCTCGGCAGCAGACCGTGGGCCTGGAAATCCGAGAAGACAGGAATGCCGCTGAGCTCCGCAAAGGTGCGCAGCTCCTCGGCACAATTGGCCTGCCAGGCTCCGGCGCCCACGAGAATCAGCGGACGCTGCGCCGCGCGCAGCAGCTCGAGCGCGCTCTGGATGACGCCTGAGTCCAGGGAAGGTGCCGGATGTGAGTCGACGGCGAGCGTCTCGGGGATCCGCACGGAGCCCTCATCGACGCTTGCCGTGAGCACGTCCATCGGCAGGTCGAGCAGCACCGGCCCGGTGGGAGGCGAGCTCGCGATGCGGATGCCATGCGCCACCAGGCGCGGGATCTGCGCCGCCGTGGTGATCGTATGCGACCACTTCGTGATCGGTCGGGCGATGGCGGCCTGATCGATGCCCGCCTGCAACGTGTTCGTCTCCGCATCGCGCAGCGCCGCCGCTCCGCTTAGGTATAGAACCGGCGTGCGATCCAGATACGCGTTGGCGATGGAGGTGATGCAGTTGGTGAAGCCGGGTCCCGCCGTGACGAGCGCCACGCCGAGCGCGCGGGAGGTGCGCGCATAGCCTTCGGCTGCATGGCCGGCGGCGACCTCATGCCGGGTATCGACGATCGGAATGCCGTGCGCCGCACAGCTCTGAAAGATCGTCTCCAGATGCGCACCGTGAAGACCGAATACGGTGCGCACGTGCGCGCTGACCAGTGTGCGGACGAGCAGCTCTCCGCCTACGAGCATCGCCATGTCGCTTCTCCGAAGGGGCCGCGGCGGTGCGTCATGCTACAGTTGCGCAACTCTCAAAAGAAAGTCGAGCAGTCATGCCACCCCCCGCAACCAACATCGAGATTGCCCAGAAGGCCAAGATGCGGCCGATCGTCGCGCTCGCGAAGGAGCGACTCGGCATTCCCGAGGAGAGCCTGCAGCCGTACGGCCGCTACAAGGCCAAGATCGCGCTCGACTACATCGATACGCTCAAGAACCGCCCGAACGGCAAGCTGATTCTCGTCACGGCCATATCGCCGACCCCCGCCGGCGAGGGCAAGACGACCACGACCGTCGGCCTGGGTGATGCCCTCAACCGACTCGGCAAGCGCACCGTCATCTGCCTGCGCGAGCCGGCCCTCGGACCGGTGTTCGGCGTCAAGGGCGGAGCGGCCGGCGGCGGCCATTCGCAGGTGGTGCCGATGGAGGACATCAACCTGCATTTCACCGGCGACTTCGCGGCGATTGCGGCGGCCAACAACCTCCTGGCCGCGCTCATCGACAACCACATCCATCACGGCAATGCGCTCGGCTTTGACGTGCGCCGCGTGGCCTGGCGGCGCGTGGTGGACATGAACGACCGCGCGCTGCGCGAAATCGTCGTGGCTCTCGGCGGTTCGGCCAATGGCTACCCCCGCCAGGACGGATTCGACATCGTGGTCGCCTCGGAAGTAATGGCGATCTTCTGCCTCGCGACCAGCGTCAAGGATCTCAAGGAGCGACTCGGGAACATCGTCGTCGGTTACACCGCCGATCAGAAGCCCATCCGCGCGCGCGACCTGAAGGCCCACGGGGCCATGACCGCGCTGCTGCGCGATGCGCTGGCGCCCAACCTGGTGCAGACGCTCGAGAACAATCCCGCGTTCATTCACGGCGGTCCGTTCGCGAACATCGCGCATGGCTGCAACTCGGTCATGGCGACGCAGACTGCCCTCAAGCTCGCGGATTACGTGGTGACGGAGGCGGGCTTCGGCGCCGACCTCGGCGCGGAGAAATTCGTCGACATCAAATGCCGCAAGGCGAGCCTCGTGCCGGCAGCGGCGGTGATCGTCGCCACGGTGCGAGCGCTCAAGTATCACGGCGGCGTGGAAGTGGCCGATGTCGGCAAGGAGAACCTCGCCGCGCTCGAGAAGGGCATCGTCAATCTCGAGCGCCACATCGACAACGTGCGCGACAAATACGGTCTGCCCTGCCTCGTCGCGATCAATCATCGCGCCGAGGACACCGAGGCGGAGGTGCGCATCCTCATCGAGCGTGCCGCTCACCACGGCGCGAAGGTAATCCTGGGGCGGCACTTCGCCGAGGGCGGCGCGGGTGCGCTCGACATCGCCACGGAGGTCGTGCACCTGTGCGAGCAGCCGAACTATTTCAAATTCGTCTATGAGGAGACGGACACCCTGTGGCAGAAGATGAAGACGATCGCCACGCGCATCTACGGCGCCTCGGACATCACGGCCGACAGCAAGGTGCGCGCGCAGATCAAGCAGCTGCAGGAGTCGGGTTACGGACATTACCCGGTGTGCGTCGCGAAGACGCAGTACTCCTTCTCCACCGATCCGAAGCTGCGCGGCGCACCCTCCGGACATGTGGTGAACGTGCGCGAGGTGCGTCTCGCCGCGGGCGCGGAGTTCGTCGTCATGATTTGCGGCGACGTGATGACCATGCCCGGGCTGCCGAAGGTGCCCGCGGCGAATGCCATCGACGTGGACGACAGCGGTAGGATCGTCGGTCTGTTCTGAAGAGCGCACGGCGGGCTGCGCGCCTTAGAAGGGCTTGACGACGGCGAGCACCACGATCGCGATCAAGAGCACGCTCGGCACCTCGTTGAAGAGCCGATACCAGCGCGGCGAATGGCGATCGGTCCCCGCGCCCAGCTCGCGCAGCAGCCGCCAGCACCACAAGTGATAGAGCACCAGCATCGCGACCAGCACCAGCTTCACGTGCAGCCATGCGAAATGCAGGTACTGCGGGGCGCTCACGATCAGCGCGATGCCGAAGCCGGCCGCGAGCGCCGCACCGATCGACATGATCGCAAACAGGCGCCGTTCCATCACGGCGAAGCGCGCGCGCAGCAGCTCCTCGGATGCTGCTGCGTGGTACACGAACAGGCGCGGCAAATAGAACAGGCCGGCAAACCAGGTGACCACGAAGACGACGTGAAAGGCTTTGAGCCAGAGCATGAGTGCGTATGTGCCGTGGGGCGGGGCGGCAGTATAGCGGCGCGCCGTGCAGTGAGCCGCATCACGCAATCGCGTACTCGCCGGGGCGCGCACGCGGCGCTCGGATAGACTTTGCCACCTCGCGAGCTCCCGGCAGCTCGCCGTGGGAGGTCGAGGATGCGCGATTTCGAGCGGCGCTCGTTCATCACCCGAATGGGCACATTAGCGGCGGCATTACCGATTGCACTCGCCTCGGTTACGGCCCGCGCCCGCACCACCAAGAAGCCCGCAGTGAAGCTCAGTGCGGACGAGCGGTTGCAGGCCATGGAGAAGCAGATGGAGCAGATGGCGGCACGGCTCGGGATGCTCGAGGACGTGCAGGCGATCAGGCATCTGCAGCACGCCTACGGCTATTACCTCGACAAGTCTCTGTACGAGGAAGTGATTGGCCTGTTCGCGGAGGACGGCGCGGTGTGTCTCGGCCGCGCGCTGTATCAGGGGAGGGCGGGACAGCGGCGCTTTTATACCGGATTCGTCGCGCAGGGCAGCGGAGGCGGCGCCAGCGGCCCCGTCTATGGGGTGCTGCGCGAGCACCTGCAGCTGCAGGACATCATCGACGTGGCGCCGGACCGACGCTCGGCGCAGGCGCGCCTACGCTGCTTCGTGCAGGCGGGCACCCACGACACCAAGAAGGACGTGAGTCCAGATCTGCCGCACCAATGGTGGGAGGGCGGAATCTGCGAGAACACCTACGCCAAGGGCGAGGACGGCCTGTGGCGCATCAAGCTGCTGAACTACCGCCAGGTCTACCGTGCGACCTACGAGGAGGGCTGGGCGCACTCGAAGTCGCTCGTGCGCGAGGGCGCCGCGCGGACTTACCCGGACGATCCCCTCGGACCCGATCAGCTGCTGCCGGGCCCCGCGGCGTCATGGCCGGAGACGCCCGTCGTGCCCTTTCACTACCCGCATCCCGTGACCGGCAAGCCCTGGGTCTGAGGGCGGGGAGCGGCGGCAAACTTCAGGCAAGCCAGGCCTCGAGATCCCTGCGCTGCGGACCGTTGGTGAATGCGATCTGCTCGGAACCGAACAGATGATTGATGACGAGTGCCGCCTCTTCCTCGTTCTCCGTGAGCCCGCTCACGGCGGCGACCACATCGAGCAGCGTCACTTTTCTCTCGCGTAGACTGGTCAGCATCATCCCCGTACTCCCACTCTTGAAGCGGCTCCCCCACGTGGCAACACGAGCTGCCGCCACGGTCCACCCCAAGACCGTGCAACTCGCGTGCCACCTCACGGACCGGCACCGTCGGCGGATTGCGTGGTGAGAAGCTGTAAAGTTCGCATTCGGGCGATGCGTTTTTTCACTGCAGCTCGGCGGAGCCCCACACGCGGCGTGCGACCTCCACGACCAGCTCGAGCTTGCGCCACTGCGCTTCCTCGGAGAGCTTGTTGCCGGTCTCGTTGCTCGAGAAGCCGCACTGGGGGGAGAGGCACAGGTTTTCGAGCGGGACGAACTTGGCCGCCTCATCGATGCGGCGTACGAGCGCGTCGCTGCTCTCGAGGTCGCCCACTTTCGTGGTCACGAGGCCGAGCACCACCTTCTTGTTGCGCGGCAGATAGCGCAGCGGCTCGAAGCCGCCGGAGCGAGCGGAATCGAACTCCATGAAGAATCCGTCGATCTCGCTCTGGAACATCGACTCCGCGACGAGCTCGTAGCCACCCTCGGTGGCCCACGTGCTGCGGAAGTTTCCGTGGCAGGTGTGCAGCGTCACGGTGAGGCCCGTCGGGCGCTGTTTGAGGGCCTCGTTGATGGTTCCCACGTAGCGCGCGGGGAGCTCCCGAGGGTCATCGCCGTTGCGGCGACAACTGTCGCGAAACTTCTCGTCCGCCAGGTAGGCAAAGCCCACGTCGTCGAGCTGCAGATAGGAGCAGCCGGCGGCGGCAAAAGCCGCGATCGCCGCGCGGTAGGCCGCCGCGACGTCGTGCCAGAACTCGTCGAGCTCCGGGTAGGCCGCGCGCGCGATGGCATTGCGCCCGCCGCGCAGATGGAGCATCGAAGGCGACGGAATCGTCAGTTTCGCCGTGTGGCGCGTCGTAGCGCGGAGGAATTTGAAGTCCTCGATCATGATGGGCCTCTTGTAGGCCACCTTGTGCGTCACAGTCGCGATCGGCGGCTGCTCCTCCGTGCCGCCGAACTTCGGTCCCGGATTCTCGCGAATGGTGACGCCCTCGAGCTGGCGCAGAAAATCGAGGTGCCACCATTCGCGGCGAAATTCGCCGTCGGTCACGGCCTGCAGCCCGATCGCTTCCTGCCGCGCGACCGCCTCTCTTATGGCCTCATCTTCCAGGCGGCGCAGCTCCGCAGGCGGCAGGCGACCACGCTTCGCCTCGCTCCGCGCTGCCATCAGCGCTGCCGGTCGCAGCAGGCTTCCGACCTGGTCGGCGCGAAACGGTCCGGGCATGGTGGCTCTCCTGACGATAACAGCTGAGACGATTATGCCAGTGGCGCCTGCGGCCTGAGGCGCGTGCTTGCTGCGGGTGGGCGGCGCGACTACAGTCGTGCTCGGCAGCGCTCGAGCATCACCATGCCCATCATGGATTTTTCGGGGAAAACCGCCCTCGTCATCGGCGCGACGAGCGGTATCGGGCGCGCGACCGCGCTGGCATTCTCGGCGTGCGGCGCGCGCGTGCTCGCCGCCGGGCTCGGCGCGGCGGAGGGTCGCAGCCTCGAAGCCGAGCTGCGCCGGCGCGGCGAGCGCGAGGGCAGTTTCATCGAAGCCGACGTGACCCGCGAAGCCGAGGTGCGCGCGCTGGTGAGTCAGGCGAGCGAGCGCTTCGGACGTATTCATGTGGCGGTCAATAACGCAGGCGTCGAGGGCCGTTTCGCGGCCGTGCAGAACACGACCGATGCGGATTTCGACCACATCATCGGTGTCAATCTCAAAGGCATATGGCACGGCCTCAAGCATGAGATCACGCACATGCTCGAGCACGGTGGCGGCGCGATCGTGAACACCTCCTCGAGCGCAGGCGTCACCGGCATTGCCAACATCGCCTTGTACACCGCGAGCAAGCACGGGGTCGTGGGCCTGACCAAGGCGGTTGCGCTCGAGCTCGCCCGCTCGAACATTCGAGTAAACGCCGTGGCCCCCGGGCCCGTCGACACCGGGTTGCTTCACCGCATGGTCGCCGGGCACGTCGACGTGCGCGAGATTGCCGCGAGCGTGCCGATGGGACGCATCGCGCGGCCCGAGGAGATCGCAGGCGCGATCCTCTGGCTCTGCTCTGATGCGGCGTCCTATGTGACGGGTCACACACTGGTAGTTGATGGAGGCCTCACAGTCGGCTGACGCCTTGGCGCACGTCAACGCGGCCCGCCGGCTCGAAGGGGGAATACACATGGCTGACTTCGACGAGAAAAGCATCACGCGTGCCGTGATCGAGCGCATGTCCGAGGCTCGTGATCCGCGCTTCAAGCAACTCATGACCTCGCTGGTGACTCATCTGCACGACTTCATACGCGAGGTGCGGCTGACCGAAGAGGAGTGGATCACCGCGATCCAGTTCCTGACCGAGGTGGGCAAGAAGTGCACCGACAAGCGCCAGGAATTCATCCTGCTCTCGGACACGCTCGGCGCCTCGATCCTGGTCATCTCCTTGAATCATCCACCGCAGAACGGGTCGGTGGAGTCCACCGTGCTGGGTCCCTACTACTGGGAGGGAGCCCCCGAGCGGCCGCTCGGCAGCAACCTTGCGGAGGGTGTCAAGGGAGAGCCGACGTTCTATTCGGGGCGCGTGCTCGATGCGAACGGACGGGCGATCCCCGGCGCTACGCTCGATATTTGGTCGGGCGATGGCGAAGGCAACTACGACATGCAGCTGCCGGATGAGACCGAGATGCGCGCCCGCGGCAAGATACGCACCGATTCCCAAGGCCGCTACTGGTTCCGCTCGATTCGACCGAGCTTCTATCCCGTGCCGATCGATGGGCCGGTGGGACGGATGCTGGGTGCGATGGGGCGCCATCCCTATCGTCCGGGCCACATTCATATGATCGTCTCCGCTCCCGGTTACGAAGCGGTCACCACTCATCTCTTCGTGGCCAACAGTCCCTATCTGCAGTCCGATGCGGTGTTCGGCATGAAGGAGTCGCTCGTGGTCGATTTCAAACGGCACGAGCCGGGGCCTGCTCCCGACGGGGAGCGCATGAGCATTCCGTACTTCACGGCCGAGTACGACTTCCGCCTGCGCAGGGCCGCTGGCTGATCAGCCCACGAAAGACGGGAATCGCGCCGTGAGACCGGCGGATCGCGTCGCGGGCGGCGGGCTCTCACCGGCGGAGGTGCTCGCCCGCTTTCGCCCGCACGACGGCACGATAGCCTCATTCCTGGCGGCACGCTGCGAGGTGCTCGCGTCCAGGCCGGCGGTGCAGTTCGAGCACCGAACCTGGAGCTACGCGGAGCTTGCCGAAGCGAGTGTGCTGTTGTCTCACACGCTGGCGGCACGTGGCATCGGGCGCGGCTCGCGCCTGGTGCTCATCAGCCTGAACAGCGATCTGAGCGTCCTCGTCTTCCTGGCCGCGGCGCGGCTCGGAGCGCTCTTCATTCCCTTGAATCCCGCCGCGACGGCGGATGAGCTCGCCTATCTGCTCGGCCATGCCCGCGCGGCGCTCATCGTCTGTCAGCCCGAGGACTTCGCCCGGGTCAACGCAGTCGCGTGCACCCTGGCGCACGCCGCACCGCTGCTGTCGCTGGTCGAGCTGGGTGTGACAGCGCCAGATGCGCGCGCCGTGATGGCGCAGCTGCGCTCCCTGGGTGGAACGCCGAGTGTCAACCTCCCGGTGTCCACCGATGACGCGGCGGTGGTGATCTACACCTCGGGCACGACGGGATTCCCGAAGGGTGTCGTGCACACGCAGCGCAGCTACATTCTCGCGGCCGAGGGATTCGTGGCGCGCATGCACCTGCAGCCGACCGAGCGGCTGCTCACGGTCATGCCGTTCTTTCACATCAACGCGCTCTTCTACTCACTCGGCGGTGCCCTCGCCTGCGGCGGTACCCTCATCACCTCGGCGCGTTTCAGCGCCTCGCAGTTCTGGGATCTCGCGGCACGCAGCGGCGCGACCCAGTTCAATTTCCTCGCCGCGATCGGCAATATCCTCATGAATCGGCCGCGCTCGGAATTCAATGCTGCGCACCGCATCCGCAAGCTCTACGGCGGCCCGATCAGCGAGCGCATGTACGAGGTGTTCCCGCGCGAGTTCAACGTCCCGTTGCTGATCGAGGGCTACGGCATGTCCGAGATCCCGGGCGCCTGCTGCAATCCCTTTCTCGGACCGCACAAGCCCGGCAGCATCGGCCTACCGGCGGTGCATCCGAACTTCCCCGGCAGCTTCGCCCAGCTGCGCGTCGTTGATGACGAGGATCGCGAGCTGCCTGCGGGCGCCGTCGGCGAGCTCGTGGTGCGCACGCCGATGATGTTCAAGGAGTATCTGGATGACCCTGCGCAGACGGCCGCGGCGTTCCGCAACGGCTGGTTTCTCACCGGCGATCTCGCGCGCCGCGATGCGGACGGCTACTTCTACTTCGTGGCTCGCAGGAAGGACATCATTCGCAGGCGGGGCGAGAACGTCTCCGGGGCCGAGCTCGATCGCGTCATCTCCGATCATCCGGAGGTGCACGAGGCGGCCGCGGTGGGTGTACCAGCGCCGCTCGGCGAGGAGGACATCCTGGTCGCGATCGTGCGCAAGCCGCAATCGCAGGTACAAGCCGAGGAAATTCTGCAGTGGTGCCGCGGCAGGCTCGCGGCCCTGAAAGTGCCCCGCTATATCAGCTTCGTGGAGTCGCTGCCCCATACGCCGTCGCATCGCGTGGCGAAGCACCGTCTGAAGGGCGATGCCGAGCTGCTGGCGCGCGCCTACGATGCCGAAAGGTTAACCTAGCTCCGTGCCCGCGAAATCGATGGACAAGATCATGGCGCTCGCCAAGCGCCGCGGCTTCATCTACCAGGCCTCCGAGATCTATGGGGGTCTCAATGGCTTCTGGGATTACGGCCCGCTCGGCGCGCAGCTCAAGAAGAATCTGCGCGATGCGTGGTGGGAAGACGTGGTCCTCAATCCGCACGGCGGGCGCCGCGGTCCCAACGGCGAGCCGGTGCGCATCGTGCCTCTCGACACGAGCATCATCCAGCATCCCAAGGTCTGGCAAGCGAGCGGGCACATCGCCGGCTTCAGTGATCCGATGGTCGACTGTCGCGAGACCAAGCAGCGCTATCGCTTCGATCATCTGCTCGTGTACGTGCCGGCAAGCGGCGATCCGCAGGGCAAGCCGCTGTTCGCTTTCATGCCGGACACCGCGAGCGAGCAGAAGCAGAGGAAACGCGCCGAGAAGGCCTTCGGGGAGCTGCGCACGGTCGCGCTCGCGCAGCTGCCACACGCCGAGTGGACGCGGGTCATCGGACCGGACGCGGAAAAGCCGGGCAGCCTGACGGAGCCGCGCGCGTTCAATCTGATGTTCCGGACCTATGTGGGCGCAACCGCCACCGAGGACGATGTCGCGTACCTGCGGCCGGAGACTGCCCAGGGTATTTTCGTGCAGTTCAAGAATGTGGTCGACACCACGCGGGTGAAGGTGCCCTTCGGCATCGCTCAGGTCGGCAAGGCCTTCCGCAACGAGGTGACGCCACGCAATTTCACCTTTCGCAGCCGCGAGTTCGAGCAGATGGAGATCGAGTTCTTCTGCCATCCGAGCGAGGCTCGCGAGTGGTACGCGTTCTGGCGCGCGGAGCGCATGCAATGGTGGCGCGATCTGGGACTCGCAGGCGACAACCTGGTGCTGCGCGAGCACGACGCGCAGGAGCTCGCCCACTATGCACGCGAGGGCGCGGGCACGAGCGATGTCGAGTATCGCTTCCCGTTCACGGCTCCCGGTTTCGGCGAGCTCGAGGGCGTCGCCCATCGCTCGAGTTTCGATCTTGCGCAGCACCAGAAGTACGCACGCACCTCGCTCGAGTACTTCGATGCGGAGCGCGGCGAGCTGCTGCCGAACGGCGCCAGACGCGGGGAGCGATATCTACCGCACGTGATCGAGCCCTCCGCAGGTCTCGATCGCGGGGTGCTAGCCGTGCTCTGCGAGGCCTACACCGAGGATCCGGCGCGCGCGAGCCCGGAGCTGCTGCTGCTGGCGCCGCGTCTTGCGCCCATCAAGGCGGCCATCTTTCCCCTGGTCAACAAGGATGGCATGCCCGAAATAAGTGAGCGGCTCTATCAGGACGTGCGTCGCCGCTTCTGGCGGCGCGGTGCCATCGAGCACGACGTGAAGCAGGCGATCGGCAAGCGCTACGCGCGCATGGACGAAGCCGGCTGTCCCTTCTGCTTCACGATCGATGGGCAGAGCGCGGTGGATCAGACCGTCACGGTACGTGACCGCGACACCGCACGCCAGGAGCGTATCGCGCTCGCTCAGGTCGTACCCTATCTGCAGGAGCGGCTCGGAGCGGACTGACTCAGCCTGCCATCGACAGGGGATCCCGGCCGATGAGCCTGAAGACCGACAGCAGAGCTTCGCGCGCGAGCGCCGGGTCGGCACCAAGGCGGCGCAGGCGCTCGATGTCCGCCCGCCGCCGCTCGGGGTCGCGCTCGCTCACGCGGCGGCGGTTCTCGCGTGCCGTGGGAGCCGTCACCTCCTGGAAGATGCGCCGGCGCTCGCTCGCGTAAGCATCTAATACGCTCTCGCGCCGGCGTCCGCCTATCACCTCGATCAGCGCCTCGGCCAGCGGCACCGCATCGAGCAAGCCACCCGTCAGTCCGAGGCCGCCGATCGGATTGACGACGTGGGCCGCATCGCCGGCGAGCAGCACCCGGCCGACGCGAAAGCTCGCGACACAGCGCTCATGCACGCGATACGGGGAGAGCGCCTCGGGCTTGAGTGCCCCGAGACCGGGGGCGAACAGCGCGTAGCGCTCGGGAAGCCGACGGCGGATCTCCGCTTCGGAGAACTCCGGCTCCTCGCGATAGGTGCAGCGCCAGAGCCCGCTTTGATCGATCTTGGGGATGATCGCCCAGTGCTCCGGGTCGAGAACGACGTTCGAGTGACCGAAGCCATGCGACTCGAAGTCGAAGCGCACGTTGGTTGCGACGAACCACTCCGGCCACGTGAGGCCCTCGAGACTCTGGCCCAGCGCGCGGCGCACGCCGCTGTGCGTGCCATCCGCGCCCACGACCCAAGGTGCGGCGAGCTCGCGCTCGCCCGCGGGCGTCTCGAGTGTCACTCTGACGGCAGAGTCCGACTGTCCGATGCGCGTCACTCGCTGCCGCCAGCGCACCTCGACACCGGGCACGCGCAGCAGATGCCGCAGAATGATCGCGGCCAGCATCGGCTGCCCGAGGTGCAGATTGTAGGGATAGGCGGTGTCGGGACGAATCACCGTCATGTCGAGCCGCGCGAGCAGCACATGATCGATCGTCCAGTAGTGATAGGTCTGTTTGAGAACGCCGACCGCCTTGAGATCATCCAGCAACCCGAGCGCATCCAAACGCTCGACGATCGGTGAGTGATAGACGACGGCGCGCGGCTCGTCGCTGATCGTCTGCGCCGCATCGACCACCAGCACGCGAATGCCGGCGCGCGCAAGCTTCAGCGCCGTGACGAGCCCCACCGGGCCTGCGCCGCAGACGATGACGCCGTCGATGCGCTCGGCCATGACGCCGCGCGGGGCGCGCTAGCGCCCGTTGCGCCCCTTGCGGCCGCGGCGGAACAAGAAGGTGAGCAGGAACAGCACGAGCTTGGCATCGAGCAGTTTGAGCGCGCTTCGGGCCTCATCGGGGCGCAGCTTGGCCGTCATCGGCATCGCACCGAAGACCTTGCCCTTGATGAGTAGCTCGTCGCCCTCGCGCTGGATGGACTCGATGCGCATGAGCTCGCTGTTGTCCGGCGAATAGAGCCTCATGCCAGAAATCTGCACACGCACTCGCGCGCCTCCGGCAGCTCATCGAGAACCAGGTGCCCAGCCTTCTCGAACAGCTCGAGCCGGGCGTTGGGCAGCAGCTCCATCCAGCGCGCCGTCCGGCCGACCGGTGCGATCCGATCGGCCTTCGACCAGACGAGCAGGGTCGGCATCGTCAGGCGGTGCAGCCATCTCTCGAGCTTTGGATTGAAGGCTCCGTGCGGGGCGAGCCTGCGCGTCGATTGCATCTCGCGCGCCACGGCCGCAGCGTGCGCCGGCGCATCTTCCGGGCGCTGCGGCAGATGCGGCTTCAAGATCTGCACATCGCTCACCAGATGGGCATACATCTCCTCGAGCGACCACGCTCCCATCGCCGGCCCGGGATGCTGCGGATCCGGAAGGCCGGCGGGTGCGACCAGCACCAGCCTGCGTATTCGCTGGGGATGCGCCACCGCGAACTCGGTGGCCATCCAGCCGCCGAGCGAGAAGCCCACGAGGTCGAAGTGCGGGAGATTGAGCTGATCGAACAGATCGAGATAGTGCAGCAAATATTCCTGCATTGAGTCGAGCTGCGGGTCGTCGCCGGACTCACCCCAGCCGGGATGCAGCGGCGCGATCACCTTGAAGCGCTCGGCCCAGTGCCGCGCGAACTCGATGCCGTGCCAGGACCCGGCGCCATGCCAGTACACGACGGGGCGACCCTGCCCCGCGCTATAGACGACGGTCTTTACGCCGTTGACCGAATACTCGTGACGTCTGAAGGCGCTGGCCGGCTGGCCTGCGGCGACCGCCGCTTTTGCTTTCTCCTCCCGCTTCTCCGTCATTTCCGATCCCCTCTCTAAGCGCGTGGCTCTGCGTCCAGCCTGACCGCGATGCCCTCGAGCGCCGCACTCGGCGCGCCGTAGCGTTGCATGACGAGTGGATCATGTCCCGGCACGATGTAGCGCGGATCGCTTGCGAGCTCGCGCAGCCTGCCCCAGCCATCGAACATCTGCGTTACGTCAGCGACGACGGGGAAGGGCCGCTCTGCGAGCATGTTGGCGGCATAGTGGCTCGCATCCGAGGCGAGCACGAGCCAGCCGACGCGAGTCCACAGCCGCACCACCTGCAGTCCCTTCGTGTGGCCGCCCACGTGGTGCACGGAGAGCCCCGGGGTGAGCTCCGCGTCGCCGCGGTGGAACTGCACGCGCCCGGCATAGACGTTGCGCACCATCGCGATGATTTCCTCGACCTCGTAAGCATAGGAGAAGAACTCGCTTGCCATGTACCGGCCGGTCGCGTACGCCATCTCGCGATCCTGCAGGTGAAAGCGCGCGCCCGGGAACAGGTCGAAGTTGCCGATGTGATCGTAGTGCAGGTGCGTGATGATCACGTCCTGCACGCGCGCCGCATCGATCCCGAGCAGCTGCAGACCCTCGACGGGCGAGCGCAGGAACTCGCGCTGGCGGCGCCGTGCGGCGGCTTGATTGAATCCGGTGTCGATCACGAAGGATTGCGCGCCGCGGCGCGCGAGCCACACGAAGTAGTCCATGCGTGCCGCGCTCTCGTGCGGATCGCCGCCGATGAAGTTCTCGGCGGCCCGCCGGGCAACGGTCGCATAGCGGATCGCGTAGACCTCGAAGGGTGCGGGGTCGCTCATCGTCGCGTGCCGTGCACGGCCGGCAGCTGTTCGAGGTACCTGACGATCTCGGTGTTATCCGAGCGTGCTCCGAGCCGCTCGCTCGCCTGGGACCACAGCTCGGAGCAAAGCTCGAGCAGCCGTGCCGGCGCCTGCGTGGAGTGTGCGAGCTCCACGGCGAGCTTGAGATCCTTGGCCATGAGGCCGAGCGTGAAGCCGGAGGCGAAATTTCTGGGCAGCACATAGGCCGGATATTTCTGCTCGGTGGCGCTGTTGCGGCCCGTGGAGGCATTCAGGATCGAGATCATGACCTGCGGCGCCAGACCGAAGCGCTCACCCGCGATCATGGCCTCGGCGGCAGCGGCCAGATTGATCGCCGATAGAAAGTTGTTGAGCGACTTCATCGCATGGCCACAGCCGGTAGGTCCGGCGAGAAATACCTTACCGAGGGCATCGAGGATCGCACGACAACGCTCCACGACCTCGGCAGCTCCGCCGGCCATGATGGCGAGCGTGCCGTCGATTGCCTTGCGCACGCCCCCGGAGACCGGTGCATCGACCATCTCGATACCGCGCTCTTTGAGTGCAGCTGCGGTGGCGCGCGTGTCGATGGGCGATGAGGAGCTCATGTCGATGACGACCGAGTCCGCGCGCAGCTGCGCCGCGATACCCTGCGCGCCGAGCAGCACTTCTCGCACGATGCGCCCGTCGGGAAGCATCGTCACGATCGCGCGGCACGTGCCGAGCTCCGCGAGCCTCGTCGGCGTCTCGCACGAGGCCTGCGCCGCGAAGCGCGTCACTGCGGCCGGCGCGGCATCGGCAACCGCCAGTGTGAATCCCGCGCGCGCCAGTCGCGAGGCCATCGGCGCCCCCATATTGCCGAGGCCGACGAAGCCGATGCGCTCCGGGGGAGCAAAGCCGTGCACGCTCACGATGCGTCCGAGTATGGGTTGGGCACCACACCCGAGTCAAAGTGCGACGCCCTAGGCGGGCAGCGCCAATACAAATGGCCGGTCGGGCCGCGCTTGAGGTCGCGTGGTGCGCAAGGCTTATACTCACACTGAGACATCGAGCGGCAAGCGGGGTGCGGCCTGGAAACACCCGAGATCCGTAACCCGCACGCGCGGCACGCGGGCGGACTTCCACGTTGCCTGGATTTGGTGATCGCCATCAGCGCTTGGCTCACCTCGGTCAGCTCCAGCGCCATTGCCTTGCACCACGGTCAGATCATGGCGATGCCGGTCCAGCGCACGAGGAAAGCGAGCAGGCGCTCAAGGCGCGCGAGGTCCTGCACCCCATTTGGAAGCGGATGCGCACCCGATTCATCCCGGGCGGGTTGTCACAGAGGGCTTTCGCCTGCGCAAGACGCCGGACAACGCCCCACTCCGGAGTCTGCTCGAGAAGGATCGCGCGCGTTGCGACGCGGAGTTCTGCTGCTCGGTATTCAAGGAGTGCTGGAATGTTCCGAGCAAATGGCAGGAGCCGGAGCCGGTCAAGCAATGCCATCGGGACGAGTCGTGCGAGTTCGTTCCCCAAAGGGCGGAGGGCGCGGGTATGCCAGGGCTCAAGTTCTACTCGGGCACTAAGAACGCGTCGAGCTGGGCCATGCGTGCCTGGCTTGCGCTGCGGGCGGCGGGACTCCAATTCGAGGAGGAGATCGTCGACATCCGACGGCCGCAGCGCTTCCGGAACCTGGCCCGTGTAGCGCAGTTTTCGCCGCCGGCGATGGTGCCGGTCCTGTGCGTCGACGGCGTCGTGATCAGCGATTCACTGGCCATCATGGAGTATGCCAACGACATGTGCGAAGGGCGCCTGCTGCCCGCGGACTCCCTGCTGCGCGGACAAGCGCGCTCGCTCGTCGCGTGGCAACACTCCGGCCTTTCGGGGATCTGTGGACGCATCTCCTTCGAAAGTGCCTTCTATCCGCTGAAGCGCAAACTGGCCACCGCGGAGTTGGCGGAGTGCCGTCGCCTGTTCGATTGGCTCGAACGGCTGCTTCGGGCGAGCCCGGGTCCGTTCCTGTTCGGCGCAGTCTCGCTCGCCGATTTTGCGCTCACACCTGCCGTCATCCGCCTAACCCGTCATGATGTCGATCTCGAGGCGTGGCACGCCGTGGGCGAATGGGCCTCGGCCATCCTGGACCACCCGCTCGTGGCCGAATGGATGCGCGAGGCGGATGCTCAGCCGCCGGTTTGGCTAGAGGATTATCTGATTCCCGGCGCCTCGCTCCAGGAGCTCGCCGATCCGACTGTAGGTTAGATGCCCCTGCTCACAGAGTTGCGGTTTCAGTGAGTGCGGTCACAGAAAACGGGAGGAATGCCGTAATGATCGGTGTATTTGTGACGTTTCGCTACGGAGCTGATTTCGATGAGCAAACCGTGCGGAAGATCGCCGAGGCAGCACGCCCGAGCTTTCAGGGGATGCCTGGATTACGTTCCAAGGCCTTCACCGTAAACTCCGCCAAGCGTGAAGCCACAAACTTTTACGTTTGGGACTCAGAGGACGCGGCCAGAGCCTTTTTCACTGATGCGCTCTTGGAGCGCGTAACCGCTCTGTACGGGGTGCGCCCCAGCATCGAGTTCGTGCGGATTGCCACGCTGGTCGAGAACGCGCGCGCGTGACGGCCCACGGGTGGATTGTGCTGTCAGGGCCGGTGCCGTTCTCGATGTTCGCGTCGTGATTGGCATTGCGATCAGCCACCCGGTGATTCCGAAGCCGTTGAGGTAGCGAACCGCGGCCTGGCCGGCTCTGAGCATAGCTTGGGTGTAAGCACCAACCATCACGGGGGCTGGAAAGCAACTCGCGTTTGCAACCGCTTCCTGCGGTGGCATGGAGCGGCTGATCACTGAGGCTATGGCAGACGGCTCGCACGACTGGAGGAGGAAACCGCTGCAGCTGCCCCGCTGCCCTTTAGTCGCGCGAAGTAAGCTTTGCGAAATCGTAGCGTCGGAGCATCGGTTCGGACCGACTTTTCTGCGCGCGCCGGAGGAACCTCGGCGGGAAAGGAAGACTCGGTGATCGCCCGATCCTCGTTTGCGATACGCCGGTTGGTGCGATTGAAGAAATAGTCGAGCGGCGGCCAACGCGCAAAATCTCGTGCCGCAATCAGCAGAAGGCGCGTCCGGTGACTATCTACCGGGACGCAGGTGACCGCGAGAGTGAGGCTGCGCTTTTTCAGCGGAATGTGTAGATTCATCTGATTGGGCCAGCGAAAGTCCAGCATACCGGGGCGGTTCAGGCCGTGCAGTACGTTGCGCACGCGCCATCCCCAGGGATGATCCTCGATCACTGTGTCCATTGCCTCGTCGACGAGGTCCACCAGTCCCTTACCGATTGTTGCGCGGTGTACGAACGGGAGGTGGGGCCAATCAAGCATATTTTCCATCACGCGCGTCCAGTGCGTGTTCCAGATCATTTCGATGCCGGTCAGCCGGATATCGCGGGCGGTAAGTGACGCATGCAGCGTCGGCTCGTCGGGGGGTTGCACGCCCACAGAGGTGTGCACCCAGACATGTCCCCCGAGCTCGCGCGCCGGCACAGGTGTAGCGCCCAAGCCTGTGCGCTTGGCATCGGGATTCCACGGCACCCGTACACAGTCACCGTCGCGGTTGAAGGTCCACCCGTGGAAGGGGCATTGCAGGCAGCCGCGCTGAATCCTACCGAGTGACAGTGCAACCCCGCGGTGAGGACACCTGTCGATGAGCGCGGCGGGGGCGCCGCGCTCATCGCGGAACAGCACGAGAGCCGTTCCCGCGACGGTGACCTTCATTGGACGCTCAGCGCGTAGCTGACCGCTATAGGTGACCGGAGTCCACACGTCGGCGAAGTCGAGGAACAGAAGTTCCTCTCCTGAACCAGAGGAATGGAGCGCTCTCTCGCTCATGCGATCCGTGCGCGGTACTTCAGGCGTAAAGGGTAAATCTCGAGCAGTCTGTTTCGCGCATTGTCGTTCGCGAAGCGAGACCAGGCTTCACTAGCCAATATGATTGTCCCTTCTGAATTGACCACGGGACTTTACCGCAGTTGCACAGACAGTTACTAAGTACCATAAGCGGTGAGCAGTGCCAGGCCTATAAGTGTTTGCCGTGGCATCAACTACTTGGCGATACGTTCAGTCAGACGCACGGTCACCCGTTTACCGGCTTGTTTTCCGATCGCATCCCTGACAGCTGCCTTGATGGGCAGCATGTGTCTTCCGTCACCCATGGCCATGAAGGAACCTTCAAACGGGTGACCATCGATCGTCGCCCGAACCTTTACCAAACCGCGAGTACCAAAAAACCTAACCGACCCTGGCCAGACCACGTAGGTCCAACCACCCTTGCTCGGGCTCTTTTGCATGAGGGCACTGAAGCGCTTGCTTAGCTTCACACCTTGATCCTCCGGGTTGAGTCTGGAGCATGAGAAGACAAGTTACCCTACGGTGGCCGCTCACGAAATGCGCTTCTGGGTCGACGTGCGACCCACGCCAGACGCTCTAGGTCGCGGATGTTGGGGCTGATAGATGGCCGCCAACCGTTGCGTCGCAAAAGGCTCGAAACCGGTCCTCTAGAGAGTTCGTCAGGACCTAGCAGAACGTGGCCCGCAACACAGATGTGTCGCCGCGCGCACACGACGATCATGTTAAGCCGCCTGGCGCCGGCGCTATGATGATGCACCTCGACACGTCCCGGGAGATCCTGCAATGCGACTCCGTGTCACTGCACTCGCGCTCGCCCTGACAGCTCCTCTGGTGCTTGCGGAACAGCCGCCAACCACGCTGACGACCCTTCTCGACAGAGCGCAAATCGAGGACATGCTCGTCGAGTACTACGAGGTGCTGAGCAGCGGCGGTACCGACTTCGGGTCGTACTACACCGACGATGCGGTCTTGGATGTGAACGGCATCGTCGCGCGTGGTAAGGGGCCCATCCAGGACCTATACAAGACCATTCCGCAGTCCAAAGGCAAGGTTCACGTGCTGCTCACAAATCCGCGAGTCGTTGTCCACGGCAGCTCCGCGACGGCGGACTTGATATGGACCGAGGTCTATTCAGAAACGCATGCGGCCCCGCCTCAAATCCTTGAACAAGGTCGCGAGCACGACGAGCTGGTCAAGCGGCAGGGTCGTTGGTACCTCATCAAGCGCATGGTGACGAACGATGGTGGACTCCCAGCGACGCTTGAGAAGTACTATAAGGTCCGCTAGACGGAAAGGCGCGCCGAGCGGCGAAGTTCACCCCGTTGCCTTAACGATTTCCTTGCCGCCGTGCCCGAGACTAATCGACCGATGAATCCAGGCGGGGCCCGACTCAGTATGCCGATTCAGCTGCCGGTCTAACTAGAACCTATCTCAAAACCATTTAATCAGGCAGATTCATAGGTAGAATCGATGCGTGCTACGCATAACGGACGCGCAGTGGGAGCTGATCCGGAAGCATTTTCCGGAGGAGCACTACCCCGACGA
>Ga0335085_10006204_pt1 | contig 18946 bp, 16 predicted proteins | sample Lox_Sample_45_FD_206712 | JGI IMG/M metagenome (GOLD analysis project Ga0335085, IMG submission 206712) | Soil microbial communities from Loxahatchee National Wildlife Refuge, Florida, United States - Lox_Sample_4.5 | ecosystem: Environmental > Terrestrial > Soil > Wetlands | place: USA...
CCTGGGTCGTGGCAGTGATCTCCGCGGGCGAGCGCCAGCGTCCGAGCAAGAGCACCCCGCCCATCTCTCCGTGACGCACCCGGGCGAGAAACGCGTCGCTCGGAGGTGCAGAGAGGGTGCCCATCACCACCTCTCCGGCAGGGGGGATGCCCGCCGCGGCCGGACGCCGTGCGGGCGCGGCCGCCGCCGTCACGAGCAGCGCCGCGCAGAGCGCCACCCCTGCGGCTGCCGAACGCGGCAGCGGCCAGTCGCGGATGCCGCCCTCAGGCAGGGGACGCGGCCGTGCTCGCGACTGCACCGGGCTCGATTCGGGTGCCCGTCTCCGGCCGGAAGTAGTGGAAGCGGGACGGGTCGAGCGCCAGCCGGAGCCGCGCTCCCGGCCGGGCGGAGGTGCCGGGATCGACCCGGGCCGTGAAGAGCGCGCCCTCGACCGGGATCATCGCCTCGTCGTCCCCCGTGGCCTCGCGCACCTCGGTCACGTCGACGCGCGGCGCGTCGACGGCGAAGATCACGTGAGTGTCCGCTCCGAGCTCTTCGACGACCTCCACACGGACGTCGATCTCCGGCAGTTCGGGACCGGCCAGGATCGCGTCCTCGAACGCCTCCGGGCGCAGGCCCGCGATCAGGCGTCCCGGCGGCAGTGCGGTCGCCGGGGGGAGCGGGATCCGGAAACCGCCGAACTCGAGCAGCCCGTCGTGGACGTCGGCCTCGACGAGGTTCATCGCCGGCGAGCCGATGAACGCGGCGACGAAGAGGTTCGCGGGGCGCGCGTAGAGAGCTTGCGGCGTGTCGACCTGCTGGATCCGTCCATCGCGCATGACGGCGACGCGGTGGCCCAGCGTCATCGCCTCGATCTGGTCGTGCGTGACGTAGATCGTCGTCGTCGCGAGCCTGCCGTGCAGGGCCGAGAGGTGGGCGCGCATGCTGACGCGGAGCTTCGCGTCGAGGTTCGAGAGCGGCTCGTCCATCAGGAACGCCTTCGGCTCGCGCACGATCGCGCGGCCCATCGCGACGCGCTGCCGCTGCCCGCCCGAGAGCGCGGCCGGCTTCCGGTCGAGCAGCTGCTCGAGCCCCAGCAGCTGCGCCACCTGCTCGACGCGCTCGGCGACCTGGCGCTTCGGCGTCTTTCGCACCTTCAGCCCGTAGCCGAGGTTCTCGCGCACGGTCATGTGAGGGTAGAGCGCGTAGGTCTGGAAGACCATCGCCACGTCGCGTGCCCGCGGCGGCAGCTCGGTGACGTCGCGCTCGTCGATCGCGATCGTCCCCTCGGTGACCTCCTCGAGGCCGGCGATCATCCGCAGCAGGGTCGACTTGCCGCACCCGGACGGACCGACGAGGACGAGGAACTCGCCGCCCGCGATCTCGAGCGAGACGTGGTCGACTGCGACGACGCCGCCCGAGAAGACCTTGCTCACGTTGTCCAGGAGGATCTCTGCCACGCCGCTCCCGCCCGATCTATACCTGTTCACGATTAGAAAAGCAATGGCATTGACCACTTGTGAGGCGGTCTCTATAGTCGGGAGCGGACGGAGAGCGATGAGCATCCCGCAGAAGGTCACCAAGCAGAGCCACACGAGAGCCCAGGTCCTGGAGCTGATCGAGCGGCTCGGCGTCGGGGCGGCGATCCCGTCCGAGCGTCAGCTGAGCGTCGACCTCGGCGTCTCGCGGTTGACGCTGCGGGCCGCGCTCGACGACCTCGCGCGGGAGGGCTACCTCGTGCGCAAGCGCGGGAGCGGCACGTACGTGCAGCAGCCGAAGATCTCGCAGCAGCTGACGATGACGTCGTTCAGCGAGGACATGCGGCACCGCGGCATGGTGCCGGGAAGCCGCACGCTCTCGCTCACCCGGGAACTCGCCGGGGCGCGCCTCGGGCGCTTTCTCAACGTCTCTCCCGGCGACGAGATCGTCGTCGTCAAGCGCCTTCGCCTCGCAGACGGCGTCTCGATGGCGATCGAGACGCTCCACATTCCGGCCGTGATCGTGCCGGAGGTGAAGCCCCGCGACCTCGAGGGCTCGTTCTACGAGCTCTTGCGCTCGAGGTACGGGGTGGAGATCGCGAGCGCGTCGCAGACGATCGAGCCCACGGTGACGAACGAGGAGGAATCCGATGCGCTCGGCGTCCCGCTCCACTCGCCGGCCTTCCTCTTCGAGCGCACGAGCAGAGACGCACGCGGACGCACGCTCGAATTCGTCCACTCGATCTACCGCGGCGATCGCTACCGGATCGTCACCGAGCTGACCGCGTCCTGACCGGATCGGAACGGGTCCGTCACCACCTCTTGACACAGGTGGTCTGGTGTGGAACAGTCTCGCCGTGGCCAACTGGTACAGACCATTCGGCGCATCGACGAGCGCTTCGCCGCCCGTCGGCCACACGGGCGGGTCCGCGTCTGCGTCGCGCGTCGACGACTCGAGGAGATTCGGATGAGACCAAAGGTTGTCGCGGCGGCGCTCGCAGCCGCCGTGCTCGGGGTCGTCGCCGCGACGGCCAGTGCGGGCGTGCAGAAGGCCCAGGCCACCACGTTGACGGTCTGGCTCCAGGTGGACGCGCAGAACGGCTGGCCGGACGTCGTGGCTGCAGCGAACAAGCAGTTCGAGGCCGATCACCCCGGCTGGAGCGTCAACGTCCAGTACCAGCAGTGGACCGACCACCTGCAGAAGTTCGACGCGACGATCGCCGGCAACGACACGCCCGACGTGATCGAGATGGGCAACACGGAGATGACGAAGTACATGGCCGCGGGAGCGTTCGCCGACCTCACCGCGAGCAAGTCCCAGTTCAACAACTCCGGAGACTGGCTCGCCGGGCTCGCCAAGTCCGGCATGTACAGGGGGAAGGTCTACGGCGTCCCGTACTACGCCGGCTCGCGCGTCATCACGTACCGGACGGACCTCCTCAAGAAGGCCGGCATGAAGAAGGCGCCGACGAGCCTCGCCCAGTTCGTGGCCGACCTGGTGAAGGTCGGGCGAATGCAGGCGAAGGTCAAGGGCTTCTCGCCCCTCTACGTCGGCGGTGAGGACTGGTACACGGCGCTGAGCTTCGTCTACGACGACGGCGGCTCGATCGCCCGGACGCACGCCGGCAAGTGGATCGGCAACCTCGACTCGAAGCGCTCGATCGCGGGCCTGACGGCGTTCAAGGCCTTCTTCGCCGCCACGCAGTCGAAGTCGACGGCGACGCTCGACGGCAGCAACCCCTATCCGTACACCGTCTTCTCGCAGGGCCTGACCGCAGCGAACTACGGCCCCGCCTGGTACAGCTGCTGCACCGGCGCGAAGTACAAGAGCGTCACGGCGCAGTTCGTCATGCCGAGCCACACGCCGGGCAAGCCGATGCCGGGCTTCCTCGGCGGCTCCGACCTGGCGGTGCCGGTGCAGAGCAACGCCAAGACGCAGGCCACCGCCTGGATCGCGGACTTCACGAGCACGGCGAACGAACGGTCGCTCGAGGCGAAGGGCAACATCCCGAACGCGACGAACCTGCTCGGGTCGAGCGTCAACGAGCGGGCCGCCGCTCGCAGCTGGTTCGTCCCGCAGGCGAAGCACTGGGTCGACGTCGAGAACGGCAACGTCCTCAAGACGATGCTGGCCCAGATCCTCACCGGGCGGCTGAGCGTCAAGCAGGCCGCCACCCTGGCCAGCCAGAACATCACGCAAACCCTCAACGAGTCGTAGCCTCCTGAGCGGGAAGGCGCCCACCGCACTACGCGCCGCCGCCGCGACCGCCCCCGGGTGGCCGCGGCGGCGGCGCCTCACGGGGCGTCGTCTTGCGGCGGGGTCGGTGCCGTACCTCCTGCTCGCCCCCGTCGTCGTCGTGATGGGGGCGATCCTCGGCTATCCGATCTACAACCTCGTCACGCTGTCTCTGCAGCGCTACGGGCTCTTCGAGCTGATCCAGCACCACGGGGTCTACATCGGCCTGCACAACTTCGCCAGCGTCCTCCACGACCCGGTCTTCTGGCACACGCTGCTGCGAACGGTCGTCTTCACGGTCGTGAACGTCGGGCTGACGATGGGGATCGGGACGCTGATCGCCCTGCTGGTCGTCCGCGTCAGCACCTGGGTGCGGCTCCTGGTCACGGCCGGGCTCGTGCTCGTCTGGTCGATGCCCCCGGTCGTCGCCGTCCAGGTCTGGCAGTGGATGACGAACTCCCAGAACGGCGTCGTCAACTACCTCCTCACCGAGCTGCACGTCGGCGACTACTTCCAGCACAACTGGTACGAGACGCCGTTCTCGCAGCTCGCGATGACGACCACGCTCATCGTCTGGGGCGCGCTCCCGTTCGTCGTGATCACCGTGTACGCCGCGCTCTCGCAGGTGCCGCACGAGCTGATCGAGGCGGCGGAGATCGACGGCGCCCGCTCGTGGCGGATCTTCAGGGACGTGACCATGCCGGTGATCACACCGGTCCTCCTGATCCTCGCGAGCCTCTCGATCCTCTGGGACTTCGGGGTCTTCACGCAGCCGTACCTGCTGATCGGCCAGGGGCACATCGTCCCCGCCAACTACCTGATGGGCATCTACCTCTTCGAGGAGGGGTACGTGAAGACGGACTTCGGCCGCGGAGCCGCCATCTCGATCCTGATGCTCGCGATCGTGGCAGCAATGAGCGTCGTCTACGTCCGCCGCATGCTCCGGGTCGGCGAGACCGAATGAGCAGCAGGTCGTCTCACCGCGTCGTCTGGAACGTTCTCGGCGTCGTCGTCTTCGCGGTGATGGTGTTCCCGGTCTTCTGGATGATCTCGACGGCGTTCAAGCCCGACGACGAGATCTCGAGCGTCACGCCCACCTGGTTCTCCGGCAGTCCGACGCTCCAGCACTTTCGAGACGCGCTCGCCCGGCCCTACTTCTGGGCCGACGTGCGGAACAGCTTGATCGTCGTGCTCGTGACCGTCGCGATCGCGGTGGCGTTCGCCTTCCTCTCCGCCGTGGCGCTCGCGAAGTACCGCTTCAACGGACGCCAGCTCTTCATCGTGCTCGTGATCGGAATCCAGATGCTGCCCGCGGCCGGGCTGATCATCCCGCTCTACGTCGTGCTCGCCCGCTACCACCAGGTCAACGCGCTCTCCGGGGTGATCCTGGTCTACCTGTCCACCGCTTTGCCGTTCTGCGTCTGGACGCTGCGTGGCTTCATTCTCGGCATCCCCAAGGATCTCGAGGAGGCGGCGATGGTGGACGGGAGCACCCGGCTGGGCGCCTTCGTCAAGATCTTGCTCCCGCTGGTCGCGCCGGGCCTCGTCGCGACCTCGGTGTTCACCTTCATCACGAGCTGGAACGAGTACATCTTCGCCCGGGTGCTGCTCAGCGACAGCTCGAAGCAGACGATCACGGTCTGGCTCTCGTACTTCCTGGGCACGAGCCGCAACATCGACTGGGGCGCCGTGATGGCCGCCTCGACGCTGATTGCGATCCCGGTCGTGATCTTCTTCCTGCTCGTGCAGCGCAGGATCAGCTTCGGCCTCACTGCCGGCGCGGTACGTGGGTAGAACCGGCAAGAGGTTCACGGGGAAGAATTGGTATTGATCACCTTGGGCGAGTGTGCTTGGATCGGCGTCGGGCGATGAGAGCGGGCTGCTCCTACTTCGGCGTTCGGATCCCGCGTCATGTGCGGCGCGACATGGCGGATCTGGCGGCGCGCGGCTACACCGGCGTGCTGCACGCGTTCTCGGAGAACGACTTCGCCTACTACCGGGGCACGATGGCCGAGCTCGTCGCCCTCTCGCACGCCGAGGGTCTCGCCGTGCAGGCGAGCCCCTGGGGTCTCGGCCGCACGTTCGGCGGCGAGGCCGAGAGCCGCTGGGTCACCTTCCACCCGGAGGAGTGCCAGGTGCTCGACGACGGCCGCCGTGTGGCCGGGGCCTGCCTCAACAGCCCGGCCTACCGCGGCTTCTGCAAGGAGTGGGCAGACTGGGTGCTCGAGTGTGGCGTCGACTCCGTCTTCTGGGACGAGCCGGCGTGGATGGTGCCGCAGCACGTGGGCATCGACGACGCCGCCCGCTGGACGTGTCGCTGCGAACGCTGCGCCGAGCGCTTCGGAGCGCCGATTCCGGCCGAGCTGACCCCGGAGGTGCAGGCGTTCCGCGAGGCGTCGGTGGTCGACTTCCTGCGCGAGCTGCTGGCTCACGTCGCGGCGCGCGACGGCAGCAGCGCGGTCTGTCTGCTGCCGGCGACGGAGGGCGCCCACGGGATCTCGGACTGGGATGCGGTCGCCGCGCTGCCCGGGCTGACCACCTTCGCCACCGATCCGTACTGGAAGCACTGGAATGCGGAGGCGGGGCCGTTCGTGCGCCGTTTCGCGCGCCTGCTCCGTGAGACGGCGGAGCGCCACGGCGTCGCCGCGCAGCTCTGGGTGCCGAGCTTCGGCCTCGCCGCGGCCGAGATCCCGGACCTCGAGGCGGCCGTCGCCGCCGCGCGCGAAGAGGGAGTGGACGACGTCTGGACGTGGGGCTACGAGGCCTGCGGTGCCATGACGAGCCTGGCCACCTCCGATGCCCCGCTCGTCTGGGAGGCGGTGAGCGCAGCCCTGACCGGCCGGCCCCAGCTGCCGACCGAGGCGGCGCCGGCCCGATTCGCGGATCTCGACCTCCGGCCGACACGCGAGCTCGTCCGGCTGTTCAACGACGAGGATGCGAAGGTCGCAGCCGCCGTCGCGGACACGGGCGACGAGCTCGCTGCCGCCGTCGACGCGATCGCCGAGCGGCTGGTCCGCGGCGGGCGGCTCGTCTACGTGGGCGCCGGCACCTCCGGAGCGCTCGCCGCCCTCGATGCCGCGGAGTGCGGCCCGACGTTCGGCTCGCCGCCGGGCGAGGTCGTCGCGATCGTCGCCGAGGGCGAGACGGGCGAGGACGACCGCGACGCGGGAAGCGAGCGAGTTACGCACCTGGGTCTCCGCGCCGAGGACGCCGTCGTCGCCGTCAGCGCGAGCGGATCGACCCCATTCGCGCTCGGCGCGCTCGAGGCGGCAGGGGCGGCACGGGCGCTCGGGGTCGCCGTGACCTGCGTCCGCAGCAGCGAGCTCGGCGGCCTGGCCGAGCACGAGGTGGCGGCGGTCGTCGGCCCCGAGGTGCTCGCCGGCTCGACCCGGCTGAAGGCCGGCACCGCACAGAAGCTCGTGCTGAACACGATCTCGACGCTGGTCATGATCCGGCTCGGCCGGACCTACGGCGGTCTGATGATCGGCGTCGTGCCGGGAAACGAGAAGCTCCGCGCCCGCGCGCGGCGAAACGTCGCGCTCGCCAGCGGCGTGCCCGAGGAGGATGTCGACGCCGCGCTCGCCGCTGCCGACGGAGACGCGCGCGTCGCACTCGTCTCGCTCCTCGCCGGGGTCGATCCGGCTGCGGCCCGCGCACGGCTCGAGGCGGCCGGTGGCTCGGTGCGAGGGGCCGTGGGATCGCGATGAGGCTCGGTGTCGAGGCGGCGCTCGTGCGCGGAGAGCTCGTGCCCGGCGACGTCGAGGTCGAGGACGGCCGCGTCGCAGCGGTCGGGCTGCGGCCCGCCGTGCGCGGGCGGGTCGCCGTGGCGGGATTCGTCGACCTGCAGGTGAACGGCTACGGAGGCGTGGACTTCCTGGGCGCCGCGAGCAGCGACTACGCGCGTGCCGGGGAGGCGCTGCTGCTCGCGGGCGTCACCGCCTACCAGCCGACCTTCATCACCTCGACGGAGGCCGCGATCGTCGAGGCGCTGCACGCAGTACCGTCCGGCCTGCCCGGCCCGCGCGTCCTCGGGGCGCACCTCGAGGGACCGTTCCTCTCGCCCGAGCGGCCCGGCACGCATCCGCTCGAGCACCTCCGCGAGCCGGATGTCGCCCTGCTGGACCGGCTCCTCGACGCCGGCGGGGTGACCGAGATGACGCTCGCGCCCGAGCTCCCCGGTGCCGACGCGCTGATCGGGCGCCTGCGCGAGCGCGGCGTCGTCGTCTCGGCGGGGCACACCAATGCGACCGCGGCCGAGGCGCACCGGGCCTTCGACCTCGGCGTCGGCGGGCTCACGCACGTCTTCAACGCGATGCGGCCGTTCCGCTCGCGCGACCCGGGGATCGCAGGCGCGGCGTTGACCCGTCCGGATGTGGTCGTGAAGGTGATCGTCGACGGCCATCACCTCGCCGACGAGACGGTTCGGCTCGTCTGGGCCTGCGCGGCGGGACGGATGGCGCTGATCACGGACGCGATCGCGGCAGCCGGAGCCGGACGCGGCACGTTCCAGCTGGGCGAGGTCGAGGTCGAGGTCGGCGACGGCGCCGCCCCGATGCGAGAGGACGGGACGCTCGCCGGCACGGTGCTGACGATGATCGACGCGGTACGGAACCTGCACTCACTCGGCGTCTCGTTCGAGGCGGCCGTCGGGGCCGCGACCGAGGTGCCCGCCCGGTTCCTCGGCCGCACGGATGCGGGCGTGCTCGAGCCCGGAGGCCCCGCCGACGTCGTCGTGCTCGACGACCGGCTCGAGATCGTCAGCGTGCTCTGCGCGGGTGAGACGGGTGTCGCGGCTCGAGGCTGAGCTGCGCGAGCAGCCCGAGGCGCTCGCCCGCCTGCTCGACCGGCGCCGCGAGACCGCGCGGCGGGCGGCCGAGGCGTTCCGAGGGCCCGACGTCCGCTTCGTCCTGATCGCATCCCGGGGCAGCTCGTCGAATGTCGCGCGGTACGCGCAGTACGTCCTGGGGCGCGCCCACCGGGTGCCGGTGATGTTCGCGACGCCGTCGCTGTACACCATCTACGGGCAACCGCCGCGGCTCGACGGCGCCGTCGTGGTCGGGATCTCGCAGTCTGGCGCCTCACCCGACGTCGTCGCGGTGCTCGCCGAAGCCCGGGAGCAGGGACGGCCGACGCTCGCGGTGACGAACGACCCGGGCTCCCCGCTCGCCGGCACCGCCGACCTCGTCCTCCCGCTCGAGGCGGGCCGGGAGCAGGCCGTCGCGGCCACGAAGACCTACCTCAACTCGCTCGCCGCCGTCGCTCTGCTCTTCACCGAGATCGGCGACGACGACACCGCGCGCGAGGAGCTGGAGCGAATGCCGGAGACGCTGGCCGCGCAGATCGCGCTCTCCCTGGACGACCCCCCGCCCCTGGACGAGTACGGCGACGCGGTCGGAGCGACCGTCGTTGCCCGCGGCGTCAACTACGGCACGGCCTTCGAGGTCGCGCTCAAGATCCGCGAGCTTTCCGGGCTGATGACCGAGGCCTACTCGCCGGCCGATCTCATGCACGGCCCGATCGCGGCGATCCGGACGGGCTGGCCGGTCGTCGTGATCGCCCCGACGGGGCCGGCCCGCCCGAGCGTGGAAGAGGTCGTCACCCCGCTGCGGGAGCGGGAGGCGCGGCTGGTCGCGATCTCGGACGTGCACGCCGTGCTCCGGCGGGCGCGCACGCGGCTGCCGCTCGTGCCAAGGGTCCCCGAATGGCTCAGCCCGCTGACGGCGGTCGTGCCCGGCCAGGTGACGGCGCTTCGGTTGGCGCGGCTCCGCGGGCTCGACCTCGACGCTCCGGCGGGGCTGCACAAGGTCACCCTCACCCGCTGACATCTCCGTACCCGCCGGCCCCGTCCCGCCCGGTCACGTCCGGTAACAGTTACCGGACGTGACCGGAAAAAGCACCTATGCGCTGCCGCGTCCGCAGCAGCCGCTCAGCCTCTGCGCAGCAGGACGAGGTCCTGCGTCGGGTTTCCTCGTGCCCCTTCCGACTCGAGCTCGAGAGAGGCGAAGCCTGCCGCGAACGTCTCGAGCAGATACCGCTCGGGGTGATAGGCGGAGCAGAGGTTCGTCCCCGGCAGGTCGCCCCAGCGGATCACGAGCTCGCCTCGCTCGAAGCGCGCCCGCTCACCGCCTGCGAGGCGCGGCAGGTACGAGCGGCCGTGCGTCGTCATGAGCAGCACGCCTGTCGGGCGAAGCACCCGCCGCAGCTCGTCGCGCCAGGCGAGCTGGAGGTCTGCGGTCAGATGCGTGAAGACGGAGAGTGCGTACACGAGGTCGAAGCTCCCGTCCTCGAAGACGAGCGGCGGCTCGAGGCCGTTCACCTCGAAGCGGGCGAACGGGAGGTTCCGGCGGCACCAGACGACGGCCTGCGGGTCGAGGTCGCTGCCGGCGAGCGAGCCCGGGAAGTCGCGCCACCAGCGGGTGACCCTGCCGCAGCCGCAGCCGAAGTCGAGCACCGACTCGATCTCCTCGAGCCGGACGTGGGCTGCGATCGCCTCGTAACCGGCCCGTCCGCTGCGCAAGAACCAGTCGGCGTCCGCGGTGCCCGCGACACGCACCATCAGTCGCCGCGGGGGCAACGGTGGCCCTTCGACCGCCACGGCGCGGCGCGGGCGCAGAGCCTGCCAGCCTTCCCAGGCCCGGAACGTCGGCGCGAGCAGGTGGGCCCGCTCGAGCAGACGGAGGAGGCGGCGCTTCACGGGAGGCAGACGGCGGACATTGCCCGACGGTATAGCGTCGGCGCCGTGGACGAGCAGGGGAGCCAGGCGCTCGCGGCCGCGAAGGCACGGCTCGACCGGCTCGACCTCTATCCACGCCCGGTCTCCGTGCGCGCCGTCAGGATCGTCGTCGCGCCGTGGCTCTTCCGGCTGCCGTGGTTCCGCCGCTTCGACGGGTACGCGAGCCACTGGGTGATCCTCGTCCGTTCGCGAGAGCTGCTCGCGGACGGCGACCTGGTCGCGCACGAGCTCTGCCACGTCTGGCAGATGCAGCACCATCCTGTGCGGATGCCGCTCTCGTACCTCATCGCCGGCTACGCCGACAACCCGTACGAGCTGGAGGCGCGGCGGGCGGCGGCCGAGACGCGCAGCCCGGGCTGACTAGACTCAGCTCGATGGTGCAGGCGCCCGCACTTCCCGGCGGCTTCGAGCTGCCGTTCGAGCCGAGGCTGCCTCGGATCGGCTCGGTCGACGCTGTCGCACTCGAGGAACGGGCCGCCTCGCTCGCGAAACGATCGATCAAGAAGGACGCGAAGGTGTTCGCGCTCCGGCTGGCGATCCGCACGACGGACCTGACGACGCTCGAGGGGGCAGATACTCCGGGCAAGGTCGCGGCGCTCGCATCGAAGGCCCTCCGTCCCGACCCCGGCGATCCGTCGGTGCCTCCGGTCGCCGCCGTGTGTGTCTATCCGAACCTGATCCCGGTTGCCAGGGAGCGGCTGGCCGGGAGCAGCGTGAAGGTGGCGGCGGTTGCGACCGGCTTCCCCTCCGGCCAGTATCCGATCTCGGTCAAGCTCGCGGACGTGCGCAGCGCCCTCGAGCTCGGCGCCGAGGAGATCGACATGGTGATCGACCGGGGCGCCTTTCTTTCCGGACGCTACGCGAAGGTCTACGACGAGATCGCCCAGGTCAAGGATGCATGCGGCGAGATGCGCCTGAAGGTGATCCTCGAGACCGGAGAGCTGGGGACGTACGACAACGTCCGCCGGGCGACGCTGCTTGCGGTCGCGGCCGGCGCCGACTTCGTGAAGACCTCGACGGGGAAGATCAGCCCCGCCGCGACGCTGCCGGTCGCGCTGTGCATGCTCGAGGCGCTGCGCGATGTGTACGAGAAGACCGGCCGCGGCGTTGGCTTCAAGGCGGCGGGCGGCATCCGGGAGGCGAAGCAGGCCGTCCAGCACCTCGTGCTCGTCCACGAGACGCTCGGCCCCGACTGGCTGACGCCCGACCTCTACCGGATCGGTGCGTCCTCGCCGGTCAACGACGTCCTGATGCAGCTGCGCAAGGAACGCACCGGCGCCTACCAGGGGCCCGACTACTTCACGGTGGACTGATTTCCCGCCTTCGATGACCCAGTCGGCACACCCGCGTCACGTTTCCGGGCCCATCGTTTACCCCACCCAAGAGGGTGGGGGGAGGGTGGTGGGACGGAGTGCCAGGCCGCCGTGGAGCAGCCGTGTCTGAGCTCGACCGGCCCGGCGACGGGCTGGCCGTGCCCGCAGACTGGACGTACGCGCCCGCGCCGGAGTCGCGCGACGTCGTGCGTCTGCGAGAGCACTACGGGCATTTCGTCGGCGGCGAGTGGCTCGAGCCGACCGAGACGTACGAGACGATCGCGCCGCGCGACGAGGAGCCTCTCGCGGTGGTCGGACAGGGCACCGAGGGCGACGTCGACCGCGCCGTGGGGGCCGCCCGGAAGGCATACGAGGACGGCTGGTCGAAGCTTGCCGGCTCGGGGCGTGCCAAGTACCTGTTCCGCATCGCGCGCCTGCTCCAGGAGCGCTCCCGTGAGTTCGCCGTGCTCGAATCGCTCAACGGCGGCAAGCCGATCAAGGAGTCGCGCGACGTCGACCTGCCGCTCGCGGCCGCGCACTTCTTCTACTACGCCGGCTGGGCCGACAAGCTCGAGTACGCTTTCCCGAACCGTCGCCCGCGGCCGCTCGGCGTCGCCGGTCAGATCATCCCCTGGAACTTCCCGCTGCTGATGCTCGCGTGGAAGGTCGCTCCAGCGCTCGCCTGCGGGAACACCGTCGTGCTGAAGCCGGCCGAGACGACGCCGCTGACCGCACTCCTCTTCTGCGACGTGCTCCGCCAGGCCGAGCTGCCTGCGGGGGTCGTCAACATCGTCACCGGCGACGGCCGCACCGGGGCTGCGCTCGTCGAGAACGGCGGCGTGGACAAGATCGCGTTCACAGGCTCGACCGAGGTCGGCAAGGGGATCCAGCGCCGGCTCGCCGGCAGCGGCAAGAAGCTGACGCTCGAGCTGGGGGGCAAGGCTGCGAACGTCGTCTTCGACGACTGCGCCCTCGACCAGGCGGTCGAGGGCATCGTGAACGGCATCTACTTCAACCAGGGGCACGTGTGCTGCGCCGGCTCGCGCCTCTTCGCGCAGGAGTCGATCTACGAGCCGCTCGTCGAGAAGCTCGAGCGCCGCCTCCAGACGCTGCGTGTCGGCGACCCGCTCGACAAGAACACCGACGTGGGCGCGATCAACTCGCGCGCGCAGCTGGAGAAGATCGAAGAGCTCGTCGCCTCCGGCCGCGCGGAGGGGGCGCAGGTCTATCAGCCGCCCTGCCGGCTCCCGGAGCGAGGCTACTGGTTCCCGCCGACCGTGTTCACGAACGTCGCGCAGAGCTACCGGATCGCGCAGGAGGAGATCTTCGGCCCGGTTCTCTCGGTTCTCACCTTCCGCACGCCCGCCGAAGCGGTGGAGAAGGCGAACAACACCCCCTACGGCCTCAGCGCCGGCGTGTGGACCGAGAAGGGCTCACGCATCCTGTGGATGGCTCAGCGTCTCCGCGCCGGCGTCGTCTGGGCAAACACCTTCAACCGGTTCGACCCGAGCTCGCCCTTCGGCGGCTACAAGGAGTCCGGCTTCGGCCGCGAGGGCGGGCGGCACGGGCTCGAGCCGTACCTGGAGTTCGAGTGAGCGAGCGCCTCCCCGTCAGGAAGACCTACAAGCTCTTCGTGGGCGGCGCCTTCCCGCGCAGCGAGTCCGGGCGCACCTACGAGGCGGAGGGACAGAACGTCGCGCGAGCCTCGCGCAAGGACGTTCGCGACGCGGTCCGCGCCGCGCGCGCGGCACAGCCGGGCTGGGCGCAGGCGACCGCGTACAACCGCGGTCAGGTGCTCTACCGCCTGGCCGAGATGGTCGAGGCCCGCGTGCACGAGTTCGCAGAGCTCTGCTCCGGACGCGACGAGGCGGGGCAAGCGGTCGACCGGATCGTCTGGTACGCGGGCTGGGCCGACAAGCTGCCTCAGGTGCTCGGAGCGACGAACCCCGTCGCCGGTCCCTACTTCAACTTCACGATCCCCGAGCCGACCGGGGTCGTCGCGGTGCTCGCACCGGAGGAGCCGCCGCTCCTCGGCCTGGTCACGCGGCTGCTGCCGCCGCTCGTCGGGGGGAATGCCGTCGTGGCTGTCGCTTCCGAGACGCACCCGCTGGCCGCCGTCGAGCTGGCGGAGGCGATCGCCACGAGCGACGTCCCCAGCGGCGTCGTCAACCTGCTCACGGGCTTCGCCGCCGAGCTCGGACCGGTCCTCGCGGCGCACATGGACGTGAACGCGCTCGACCTCTGCGGCGCCGACGGCTTCGGGTCCGAGCTCGAGGCCCTCGCCGCCGACAACGTCAAGCGGGTCGTCTGCGGGGGCGCCGACGTCCAGAGCCCGTGGGAGATTGCGAGCTTCCTCGAGCTGAAGACGGTGTGGCATCCGATCGGGACATGACGGCGGACGTCCCGGCGCCGCGTTACGCTAAGCCTCGGAGCATGGCGACTCGCCGCTTCAGCCACGCAATCGCCGAGGGGGACGGGATCTCCGTCATCGCGGCGGTCGAGGACGCCGACGCCGCGCGAGCCGCCGAGGAGCAGCGGGCGGAGGCGCTCGTCGTGCGGGGCGATCCGGCCGCGGTGCGCGAGGCGACGACGCTGCCGATCCTCTGGCGCGCGTCCGTGTCCCCCGAGCGTGCGGTCGAGAGCGCCGATGCGGTGATGCTCGTCTTCGACACGCTCGAGGAAGAGGACGGACGGCTGGAGGAGCTGCACGCACGTGCGCTCGACCTCGGCCTCGACTGCGCGGTCGAGGTGCGGAACGAGGAGGAGCTCGAGCGCGCTCTCGACCGGGTCGACCCGGAGATCTTCCTGCTCTCACCGGTCGAGGCGGGAGACCGGTCGCCGCTCGAGCACGTGCTCGACCTGCTGGCCGCCGTCCCCGCGGGCAAGCTCGCGATCGCCGACCTGCAGGTGACGACGGAGGACGAGGTGCACGAGCTGGAGCGAGCGGGCGTTGACGGGGTCATCGTCGCCGCGAGGGACGTCTCGCCGCTCGCCGGTGACGCGCCGCCCGAGGTCTGACCCGCGAGACGAGCGTGACGGCGGGCGGCACCTCGGTCCCGGAGGTGCAGGCGCTGCTCCGGGTGCTCGCCGTCGGGCGGAGACCGCGCGTTCGGTCGTGATCGTCAAGGACGATCTGATCCCGGGCCGGCCGCTCACCACGACCCGGTGCGAGGGTTCTTGCTCGGCGACCCGCGCCTCGCCGCCGCCGAGATCCTACCCAGCCGTTCGTGCCGATCGGGCCGAGCGTGTTCAGCTTCTGCGCCGCACCGCCCGGAATCGTTCGATGCAGGTCGTAGCCGGCAAGGTCGGCGGTGCGGCCCGTCCACGTCCACGTCAGCGTCACCCGCTTCCCCGTCCGGGCCGCGACCGCCGCGGTGGGCGCCGCGGGTGCCTGCGTGTCCTGGAACAGGAACGGCAGATACGACGCCAGCTGCGCGGTGCCCACGTCGAGCGTGTTGCCCACCGAGAGCGGCTGCGGGGTCCCCGTCATTCTCTGCAGCCGTTCGACTGCTGCCGTCCCGACGCGGGCGCCCGGCAGGTTGCAGGACGAGCCCTCCGGGACGATGGTCGACGCCTCGGTGCGTGAGGCCTGGAAGCCCGGGCCGGCCATGGCCGGCGCGTCGCAGAGAGCCGGGTTGCGGGCAGAGCCACGTGCACGCAGCGAGGGCCTTGTCGGTGTCGACGCTCTCGGGGCCGAACGTCCCCCAGTCCCACGACCAGATCGTCGCGATCGCCTCTTGCCGTGCGACCTGCGCTGCCGCGAATGCCTCCCATTTCACGACGCGAAGCCATGCCTCGGTCGGCTCGAGCCCCTGGCGTCCGCCGGTGCCCGGCGAGATCGCCGAGTGGAAGCCGAGCATGAGCCGAGCAGCTCGTTGAGGGCGATCCACGCGTGGGGCAGCCGGCGCTCGCGACGGCTCACTCGTCGAGTGCGTCGGCCGTGGCCTTGATCGTTGCCGGATCGTCGGGATTCGCCGGCGTTCCCAGTCGTGACAAGCACGCCGCGGTCCGGCGGCTACCCGAAGAACGCCTTCGCGACGTCGTACCACTCGGGCGGCACGAGCTTCAGCTCGGCGGTCGCCTCGGCAAGCGGCACGGCGACGATGTCGTCCCCGCGGAGCGCGGCCATCTGCCCGAACTCGCCGGCGAGCGCGAGATCGGCCGCCTTGAGGCCGAAGCGCGTCGCCAGCACGCGGTCGCGGGGCGTGGGGCTGCCGCCGCGCTGGACGTGGCCGAGCACCGTGACGCGGGTCTCGAAGCCCGTCCGCTGCTCGATCTCGCGTCCGAGCGCCTCGCCGACGCCGCCCAGCGTGACATGGCCGAACTGATCGATCGCGCGCGCCTCGGCCCCGGTCGGCCGGCTCTCGCCGCTCTCGTACGTCAGCTCGTAGCCCTCGCTGACGACGACGATCGAGAAGCTCTTGCCGCGGGCGTGGCGCCTGCGCAGCTCCTCGCAGGCCTGCTCGATCGTCACCTTCTGCTCCGGAATCAGGATCACGTCGGCGCCGCCGGCGATGCCGCTCATCACCGCGATCCAGCCGGCATGGCGCCCCATCACCTCGACCACCATCACGCGGTTGTGCGACTCGGCCGTCGTGTGCAGCCGGTCGATCGCCTCGGTCGCGATCGTCACAGCGGTGTCGAAGCCGAACGTGTAGTCGGTGCCCGAGAGGTCGTTGTCGATCGTCTTCGGCACGCCCACGACGGGCAGCTCGCGCTCGGCGTGGAGCCTGCTCGCGACACCGAGCGTGTCCTCGCCTCCGATCGCCACGAGCACGTCGAGCTCCCGGTCGCGGAAGTTGCCGAGCACCCGCTCGACGCCTCCGTCGAGCTTGAACGGATTCGTGCGGCTCGTCCCGATGATCGTCCCGCCGCGCGGCAGGATCCCGGAGACCGCCTTCGGGCCGAGATCCTCGAACAGGCCGTCGACGAGCCCGCGCCAACCCTCGCGGACCGCGACCGTCTGCCAGCCGGCCGCGTCGGTCCGGCGCACCACGGCCCGGATCACCGCGTTCAGCCCGGGGCAGTCGCCGCCGCCCGTGAGGATGCCGACCGTCTTCGCCATCGCCCGTAGTCCTACCGCTTCGGGCACCCCGATGCCTCAGTGGGAGGGCGAAGCGCCGCCGCGATGTCCGCTTTCCCGGCCGCCCGCGCGCAGACATCTCCTGGATGGTGCGGTGGCGCGATCCGACCGTCGCGTCCTACCCCCCAGATGCGTCGCGCGATCTCGCCGACCAGCCGCGGGCTATACCGCCCGCCGCCTCGGGACTACGGCGATCAGACCCGCTCCATGCGGGCCGCGTACGACCGCCGTTCGTGTCAGGCGCCGTCTCGGCCGCGTGAGAGCTGTAGCTGGATGTTCCCGGTTCGCCTGCAGTAGGGGCAGAGTCTGTCGGCGTTGCCGGTTGCGAGGTAGAGCGCGGTCGTGTCGAGTCGAGCCGCGAGCTGCTCGAGGACAGCCGCCGAGGGGGTCCGCGTCCCCGCCTCGATCCGGGAGAGGTAGGCGTAGCTGCAGCGCCGCAGGCCCATGCTCAGCTCCCGCTGGGAGAGGCCCGTCTCATGCCGTAGTCGTCGTACTCGCTCCCCAACCGTGGCGTCATGCCCGTCCGACGCTCCGCCCACCTGGTCGAGGTAGCGGTGCGCCCGGGCGGCTTGCTTGCGAGCCTGCGCTCGCTGCGACCGTGTCTCCTCCACCCGAGCACGGGCCTGGCTGCGTGTCCTCTGAGCGCTGACCCCGTGCCCTGCTGCCAGCACCGGCTGCCCTGCATCTCTCAGCGCGACGTACTCGGGCAGCGAGAACCGGGCCGCCTCCGAGCACCCCGCTTCGCTGCACTCGCACAGGAACTCCCAGCTACCCCCGCTCGGCTCCTCGGCCGAGGCGAGCTCGTGGATCCGCTCGTTGACCGCGACGCGGGGATCTCCAACCACAAACCGGCGATCGCGCACATGCCCTCCCAGCCGACACCGACCCTACTCCGATCCTCCCCAGAAAGCCTCTGTACCTTCTACGCACAGGAGCCCGCTCTGGCCTGCAGGTTCTCAGCCCCGCCCGCCGGTCTCCCCGGATGCGCCGCAGGCCCAAATAGCGGACGGTGTCGCACCAAGAACGGCGCCGCGGTCGGCGTTCGACGATCGACGGCTGCAGACGCGGACCGCGAGACCCTTCCCTGCTCCATCCTCGCGTGCATCCCGCAATCCCTGTATCGAGTGCCGAAGGTGGGAATCGAACCCACACGCCCTTTCGGGCACCGGATTTTGAGTCCGGCGCGTCTGCCAGTTCCGCCACTTCGGCGCGGCGCCTCGCATGGTACGCCTGCCGGTTGCGCGAGCCTCTCCAGCGACGCGTCCTAGCCGCCGACGCGGAGCGGGAAGTAGGGTGGCGCGAGCAGGAAGCCGATCCGCGGGCTGCCGCCCGTCTGGCCGCGAACGAGGTCGAGTGCTGCGGCGACCGTGTGGACGGGCACGAAGCCGAGCTGGCGCACGGCTGCCGCGTCCCGGGCCTCGGCGACGTAGACGGAGCCGAGCCGCTCGAGCGCCGGCTGGCAGGCGTTCCAGTCGCGGAAGGGGAGGAGAGGGTGGACGGTGCGGCCGGCGCGATACTCATCGACCGCGCGCCGGTCGGCGGCCACGGCATCCTCGGCGTTGGCCAGCGCCTGCAGCTCCCGTCCGAAGCGGGTCGCGTGGAAGAAGGTGCGGTAGGGCTGCTGCGTCGGATGCGCGAAGTGGCGGGCGAAGCGGTTCACGAGGATCGCGACGCCGCCCTCGGCGATCGGGAACGCGTCGCGCCAGAGGCGCAGCGCGAGCCCGAGCCCGAGGTAGGCGACGAGCAGGGGATTGGGGCGCTCCCGCGGCAGGAACGGCGTCGTCCCCGGGACACCGATCACGAGCGCGTCGAGTGGTCGGTCGAGCGTCGCCCGGCGCAGCTCGACGGCCCGCAGGAGCGCCTCGGCATGGGCGACCGAGGGCGGTCCGGCGAAGGCGGCCGCGGCCGACAGCTCGGTCGGGAGGGAACGGAGCACGCGCCTGCGGACAATGGCCGGCGCCGCCGAGAAGCCGATGCGCAGCGGCGAGCGGACGACCCGTTCGAGCGCGGCCGGGTCGTAGGGGTACCCGCGGAGGAGGCCGCTGACGATCGGGTGGTTGAGGACGAGCGAGACGCCGAGGAGGGGCGTTCGCCGGGCCAGGGCGCGCTCGAGCCGCGCCGCCA
>Ga0335085_10006205_pt1 | contig 18945 bp, 17 predicted proteins | sample Lox_Sample_45_FD_206712 | JGI IMG/M metagenome (GOLD analysis project Ga0335085, IMG submission 206712) | Soil microbial communities from Loxahatchee National Wildlife Refuge, Florida, United States - Lox_Sample_4.5 | ecosystem: Environmental > Terrestrial > Soil > Wetlands | place: USA...
AAGCTGATGAGCGAACTTCGCTCAACGGGTACGACGCACTGAAACCGGTCAGGCAGCACGAATAAGCTGACTTCCGCCCTGTCCAAGTCATCCAAGTTCCAGTGCAGTTCTTTGTCGGCGTTTGATTCCTGCACCAAGTAAATTCTTCGATGCTTGGCCAGCGAGTGATACGAACCCAGAGTGCGCGCATCCGACGGAAACGTCCCATGATTGCGCTTGTATGCAACTAATTCGTCGAGCAACGGTTGACATTCACGGCAAGTACGCCGTGTGAGCAGAGTTCGTAATCCGTCGCCGGCGAGACGACCGGCGACAACGCTCGCGACCAGCAACAGCAGTGCATAGAAAACGGCTTGGCCAAGTGGAAGTTGCAACGAGGGGTCTGAACTGGGGTACAGCTTCCGCCACAGGAACCATTGAATTCGCGTGGAGAGGATAATGGACGTGGCAAGAAGCGAACCGATGAGTATTAGCAGGACATCAGTTGGCCACGCGGCGCCAAATCCGAAAGCGCAAACTGAGGAGGTGATGGCCAATGAGAATGCCGCGAGAACACACACGCCCGTCAGATACGGATTTAGAAGGTTGCTACCAACGTTTCTCATCCATTGGCGCATGATCCTTCATCCCATTCTGGCCGTCACATCCCGGCCCATGCGACCATCGTGGCGTCGTTGATTTTGGCAAGCTCGGGAAAACGCGCGCGGAGTTCAGTAGCGGTGACCCGTTCGGCGAGCAGTCTGCCGTCTTTGGTGCGGATGGTATAACGTGCTTGAGCCCCAGCCCAGAACGTCACGATTCGACTTTTCGTTTCGAGGCGGCCGAGAATTGCCGGCGGACGCTCCTTGTCAACGGCGAATGCTGTTGCTGCTAGCGCTACGAACAGACTCACGAGGATTGCTTTTATCGTGTCGTCCTCCGTTGCCGGTAACTTAGTTCTGCCACTAACCGCGTGTCAACAACACCGGCACGGTGGCTTTGCGCAGGACGTGTGAGGTGGTTGAGCCGAGAATGAGTTCGCGAATCCGCGTGTGACCGTATGCGCCCATCACGATGAGGTCGGCGTTAATCCTGTCGCAGAAGCGAAGAATCTCGGTCTCGGCGTGGCCGTGAAGCAGTTGCGCTTCGGCAGCGAGTTTTTGTTGGCGCGCCTGTTCTTGGGCCTGTTGAAGGAACCTCGAAGCTGCTGCCTCATCCTCGGGTTGGCAGACGGTGGCGACTGTCAGTTGAACACGGAGATTGGCGGCGAGTTCCAAACTCGCACGCAAGGCCTTGTTGGATTCGGCGCTGCCGTCGTAGGCGAGGAGGATGTGACTGGTTTCGCGAAACTTCTCCGGCGTGACGAGACACGGCTTGATTGACGCTCTAATCATGTGCTCGACGCTGGAACCGAGCATATTGCCAAGCCAGCGTGCGTGTTCGCCACGTTGACCGAGGACGACGAGGTCGGCATCTCGCTCGTGGTCGAGAACGGCTGGAACCAGCGTGCCGGTTACATACGAGGTGTCGCAGTCAACGCCGGCTTTGCGGCCACGGCTCGCGGCGTCGGCAAAAATGGTTTCGGCCTTCTCGCGCTGGAGTTGTTTTAGCTGCGGCAAAAGCGCGCCGTAAGGCTGCGCCCCGAGCGCGCCTGAGATGTCGGCGAGCAGTGGTCCTTCGAGGACGCGGATGTCGGTGACGTAAAGGATACGCATCCGCGCGCGGAGTTTGCGAGCGAACCAAATGGCGTAATCGGTGGCGACGTTTGCCGTGGGTGAGCCGTCTGAGCATAGCAGGATGCGTTGATACATGCTGGCTTCCGTTGCGGGCTTGAACTGAACATTCGCCAATGCCCGCCCGCGTGAAACAAGATGGCGAATCGTGTCGCGTTGGTCAAGCTTTTGGAGACTCGTGGATCTTCTTGGCTGGTTTGCGCTCAGTGCACTGCCACGCACCGGATGGTTCGCGCCGCCAGTTGTCGAGCCGATAAGTGACGCTCCGGACACCACGCAGCCCGCGCAATTCGTCATCAAGTTTCCGAAGACTCGAAGGATCGCCATCGCGATCATCCCGTTGATCGGTGAGCTTGCGGATGCGTCCCTGGATGGAAATCGTGCCGCGCGTGACCCGAATGCGGAGATGTGAGATGTCAAACCAGTTGGCCGTGATGATCCTGCGGGTGCGGGAATTGAGTTGAACATCGTCGGTCACATCAGCAGGATAAGTGGGGTGAAGCTCGTTGACAAGGGGCTGGTTTGCCTGTATTGCTTGCAGACGCGGGCGCTTAGCTCAGTTGGCCAGAGCACCTCGTTTACACCGAGGGGGTCAAAGGTTCGAGTCCTTTAGCGCCCACCACGTGCCGTTTTCGGTGGGGGTGTAGCTCAACTGGTTCAGAGCGCTGCCCTGTCACGGCAGAGGTTGCGGGTTCGAGCCCCGTCACTCCCGCCACTTGTGTCTCAGGGTCTGTTTTGGCAGTGACATCTCGAACACGGAACAAGTTACAGCGATTCAAACTTCTCCGTTCAGAAAGCTCCATGAAACTCATGACACCAACTCTGGTTGCTTCTCGCACAGGATTGCGAGATTTGTTCCTCACCGTAACCTCCTTGCTTTTCTTTGCTTCTGCCTTCGCAGCGGAACGTGAGTACCGTGAGGCGCGCGTTTACGTGACAGCACCGCCGGCGTCGGTTCTTCCCTCCGTCGCGCCCCCTGCCTCTGCCGTCACTCCTCCCACCACGCTTGCGCCCACTCCTCCGCCAGCACAGTTACTCAATGACCGCGGCTTTGTCGCCTTCGCTCCGCTCGATGAGCCCGACGAGGATATCCCCACGATAATGATCGATGATCGAAAGACCTTCCAGACCATCATCGGTTTCGGCGGCGCGTTTACCGACGCCGCTTCGGACACTTTTGCCAAACTGCCGAAGGAATCTCAGGAGCAATTCCTCAAGGACTGCTTCGACCCCGTCCAAGGCAACGGGTACACTCTTTGCCGCACCACTATCCATAGCTGCGACTACGCCGAAGAGATGTACACCTATGACGACACCCCCGGCGACAAGGAACTCAAGAACTTCTCAATCGACCACGACAAAAGGAACCGCATCCCGTTCATCAAACGCGCCCAAGCCACAGCTCGGGGTAAGCTTTTACTTTACGCCTCGCCGTGGAGCCCGCCTGGTTGGATGAAAACCAACGGCGAAATGGAGCACGGCGGCAAGCTGAAGCCCGAGTATTACCAGACATGGGCTGACTACTACGTGAGGTACGTTAAGGCCTACGCCGCCGAGGGCATTCCCATCTGGGGTCTCACCGTCCAGAATGAGGCCCTTGCTGACCAAGTCTGGGAATCACTCATCTACACGGCCGAAGAAGAGCGTGATTTCGTGAAAAGCTTCCTCGGGCCCACTCTCCGCAAAGCCGGCCTTGGCGACGTGAAAGTGATGATCTGGGACCACAATCGCGGCGTCATTTACCAGCGCGTCGCGCCGTCGTTTGAGGACACCGACGTTTCCAAATTCATCTGGGGAACTGCTTTCCACTGGTACACTGGCGACCACTTTGACAACGTCCGCATCGTGCATGATGCCTTCCCTGACAAGCATCTTCTTTACACCGAGGGCGGCATCGGCGGCACGTGGCAAGCTGCCTTGCGCCTTTCGAAGAACATCATCACCGACCTTCAAAACTGGACCGAAGGCTGGGATGTCTGGAATCTCCTGCTCGATCAGGACAACGGCCCGCGTCACGCTGGCGGCGTTCCCGGTGTGCATGGCAGCACCATCGTCAACGCCAACACCACCACCGGCGAAATCACCTACAACCCGCCGCACTACGTCCTGGGCCAGTTCTCGCGTTTCATCCGTCCCGGCGCCAAGCGCATTCCCTGCACCTCTAACAGCGACGACTTGATTGCCACCGCTGCTCTCAACCCCGATGGCAAAATTGCAGTCGTTGTGCTCAACCTCAAGGACAATGAGACGTTCATGCGGGTGTGGCTGCGCGGGAGATATGCAAAGTATCGGTGCCCGGCTCACGCGACGCTCACCTTCGTCCTAGAGCCTGTATAACACGTCTTACCGAGTCAGCTTCCGCTTGGAATCGACAGTTCGTCCCTCAGCTCTATTCATCGAGAATTGATGGCGGGCTCTTTACCAGCGGATCAAATCTATCCTCTTGCTGCTCCACCCAAGTCAACCATTCCGCTAATTTGCTGCCCGCTTCAATTTCTTCCCCGCCCGGGCGAAATTGTGTTTGATCGCTTCCACGAAGGATCGAATGTCCCTGCTCTTAAGCCACGATGAAACCTGTTGCTCCAAACTCTTTAGCTTCCTTTCCTCTTCGTATTTCAGCATGGCTCTCTCTCGACGTCTTTGCTCCGCCTCCAGCAAACCTTTCGAAGACCTGTGTCGGACAGATCGTACTTCTTAGGCAAATTGACCATTGGCTCAGCCCAAACTTGTCGGTACAATTCAGATCTCTTGACGGCTATCGGGGATTCTGTCATTCCGGATGCACGCCTCCTATCTCTAGAGACTTTACTGGAAACGGAAGCGCACGTCGCGATCAAGATGAACTACCGAGAGCGTGGCAAATTGAGGTTCGACTTTACTCGCGCTAGGGGTTGGTTAACTGTAAGAACGTAATTCGCTTGAGAAGCTGGACGATTTGGTTCCAATTAAAGATCAGGACATCAGCCATTTCTTCAGCGTCGGGCAGCTATGACCGCGAATAGCCAACGGCACTTCAGGTTGGGAATTCACCCCGAGAAATGAATACCCGCCACCGAAGGTCGTGTCAAAATCAGGACGGGAAATATTGATTCCTTGCGCGCTGGCACAAACTGCCAACGGGGAGGCGCACAAGTTGCCCGAGCATTATTGATGAATGATGAGATCGCTCCGCCACTTGTTCGAAGGGATGCGGATATTGGCGACGCCGTTGGACGACACAGCTATCACAACACGAAGCGATCGGGTGGCTGTGCGGCTGCGCTTGATTCCTTCAGACCATCTGCCCAAGCGATCATTGTCTGAGGGCGGCCGAGTACGATTCCGTGTTCCGAAGTGGTGTGCCAAACAATTCGCGATGACCGCCTAAGTGCAATGGACAGCTACGCCCTGAGGATGTGTTCCTCGATGCAGTGCACCAGTTCTGAGACGTCAACCGGCTTGGCGAGGTATACCCGGGAGCCCGTTGTGATGGCGTGGCCACCCGTGTCTTCGTTATGGGCGAGAGCCGTAATGAACACTATCGGTGTGTTCATTAGCTCAGGGTCGGAATGGATCCGGTAGGAGATGCGGCACCCATCGGGATCGGGCATCAGCACGTCCAGCAAGATCAAGTCCGGCTTGAAGGCGCGCGCCGTTGCGATGACACGTGAAGATTCGTTCTCCGTGCACACCTCATAGCGCTGGGTTGCCTCTAGGTTCAGCTTGAGACTCCGTGTGACGCTCGGCTCGTCATCCACGATCAGGATGCGCTTCTTGTTCACAACTCACCTCCGGATATGTTCCTCGATAGACTTCTTCAGTTCCTCCAAGTCCACAGGCTTGGCCAGAAATGGATACCCACCTTTCATCAACTCGTGTCCAGCTGTCTCTGCCGTGGTGAGAATCGCCGTTAGAAAGACGACGGGCGTGTCCCGAAGAAGCGAATCAGCTTGCAGGCGCGCCGCGACATCACCGCCATCCAGACCGGGCATCATCACGTCCAACAGAATCAGATCGGGACGGAAGTGGCGCGCCACAACCAGTGCGTTCCCGCTGCAGTTTTCAACCTGCACGTCGTACCCGCCGCCGTATTCGAGAGCGAGCTTCAGGTTTCGGGTGACCCCGGGTTCGTCATCCACCACCAGAATCCGCTTCGCTCTCATGCTTCCGTTTCCGGTCCGACGTTGAACCCCAACGTTGCCTTCACTCCGCCTTCGGCTCGGTTGGCAAGATTGATGGTGCCCCCGTGGATTTCAATGATCGTGCGAGCAATCGCTAATCCCAAGCCGGTTCCCCGACCAATCGGTTTGGTGGTGAAGAACGGATCGAAAATCCTGTTCAAATTCTCCCGGGCGATGCCATCGCCCGTGTCCTCGATCTCGACGTCCACGCGGGCGGCATCGCTGCCATTTGTGGACAGCGCTGTCGCCGAACTTCTCACCGTGAGCGTCCCGCCCTCCGGCATCGCTTGAATCGCGTTGAGAAACAGATTGACGAGAACCTGTTCGATTCGGGCACGATCCAACATCACTGTCGGCAACCCGTCCTGCAATTCCCGCACCACCGTTACGTCCTGCGTCTTGAGTTGGGGTCGGACTAAATTCAACGCTGTTTCAATGACCTGGTTGATGTCCTCGCGTGTGGACTGCAGCGGGCGTGGACGCGAATAGTCCAAGAGTTGGTTGACGATATTACTGGCGCGTCGGACGGCTTCCTTCATGTCTTGTGCGAGCACCGATTCGTCTGCGTTCTCGGTTTGGCGGCTCAGGAAATAATCCGCACCCAAACTCAGCGTCATCAGCGGGTTTTTGACCTCATGCGCTATCCCGGCGGCTAGCCGTCCCACCGACTCCAGTTTCGCCGCCTCAATGAGCTGTTGCTGCGTCTGCTGCAACTCGACAAGTGACCTCCGCAATTCTTCGGTGCGCAATGCCACTGTTTGCTCCAGATGCTGGTTCCTGTCCTTAAGCGCACCCAGCAAATACGCCACGGCCACAAATTCCAACCCAAGCATCGCGGCGTTCCAGATCGAGACGAACGGATGCCCAAGGCTTGCGCGGCCCAAAACATCGGCGCCGAGCCAAACCACCGCGCTGGCGCACGCCATGAACATCCCGGCTTGCCGTCCGCCGAACCATGTCGACAACGAAACCGGCACGAGATAGAACGCCGTCACCGACACTTCGATTCCCGTCAAGTAATCGAGGAGTCCAACAACAAGAAGTGACCCGAGACTGCCGGTCATGATGCCGAATCTGGGCCAGCGCTTGAGCCATTCGAGATGCTTTGTCATCGGGTCTGCCCCGTTCCGTCTTCCCAACCGCCCCCAAGCGCCTTGTACAAGGCGATTAGGTCCTGACCGGCGCTGCTGTTGCTTTGCACGAAGGCGTTCTCCGAAGCGTACAACGTGCCCTGCGCTTGCAAGACGTTGAGGAAATCAGTCTGGCCGGCGCTATAGAGTTGCATCGACACCTCCACGGCCTTGCGGCTGGCGACAACGGCATCGTTCAACGCGCTGCGGTGCGCCCATTCCTTGTTGTAGGCAATGAGCGCGTTCTCCACATCCTGCAACGCGGCAAGCACCGTCTTCTGGTACGTGATGAATGCCTCGTCGCGTCGAGCTTGCTGCTCGCGAATGTTGGAGACGATGCTACCGCCTTGGAAAAGCGCCCAATCCATTGACGGCCCGAACGAGGAGGCGCGGCTAGGGCTAGAGAACCAGTTGTGCAGCAAATCGCTCTGCCAGCTCACGTTGCCCGTCAGCGAAAACTTTGGAAACAGGTCGGCTTCCGCCACACCGATTTGCGCGGTGGCCGCGTGCAGTTGTGCTTCGGCTTGCCGGATGTCGGGCCGCCGGCGCGCCAAATCGGATGGCAAACCGACCGGCACTTGCGGCGGCGTGACCGGCAACGGTCGCATCTCCGACAATTCTTTTAGTAAATACGCCGGCGGGCGCGCCAGCAGCACGCTCAGCGCGTAGATGGCTTGTTGTGCCGAGACTTCGAGCACGGGAATTTGAGATTGAGTTGTCGCCACCTGCGCATTGGCGTTGTCCACGTCCAGTGTGCTGACGAAACCGGCTTTCTGTTTTTGCCGCGTGATGTCGGCGGTGTGCTGCTGTGCTTTGAGGTTTTCTTGCGCGACCGCGATTTGCTGTTGGAATCCGCGAAGCTGAATGTAATCCAGCGCAACTTCGGCGGCGAAGCTGACCTGGGCATCGCGCAAACCTTCCTGCGCCGCTTGGACTGTGGCATTCGCGGACTCGACGTTGCGACGGATGCCGCCGAAAATGTCGACTTCCCAGACCGCGTCGAAGCCCGCTAGATACAGATTCTGGTCTCCGCTCTTCGTGCCAACGCTGGAGGAATCGTTGGCTGACTCATGGTTACGCGAGTACAATGCAATTCCATTGATCGACGGCCACAGTCCGCCGGCGACAACGCCGCGAGCGGCTCGTGATTCGCGCAGACGCGCTTCCGCGAGTTGCACATCGAGATTTATCGCGAGCGCCTCCACGATCAATGCGGTCAGCTGCGGATCGTTGAAGGTCTGCCACCAGGTGCTCAGTCCGACGGGCGCGTTGGTTTCCGTACTGCCGGCCCAGCCGTCCGGCACCGGCATTTGCGGTGGCCTGAAATCTGGCCCGACCGCGCATCCGGCCAGCAGTAAGAGCAGAAGAATAGCTCTATTCATAACGCAGCGCGTCGATCGGATCTAGCCGCGACGCTTTCCAGGCCGGGTAATAGCCGAAGACGATGCCGACGCTCGCGGAGACGAGCACCGACGCAATGATTGCTCCGAGCGACGACGCCGTCGGCCATCGCAACATCAGCGTCACCAAGTACGAACAAGCGCGCCCGGCCAGAATGCCCACTGCGCCGCCGGTCAAACACAGCACAACCGCTTCCACCAAGAACTGCTGCAAGATGTCGCCCGGCTCCGCGCCGACCGCCATGCGCAAACCAATCTCGCGTGTCCGCTCCGTGACCGACACGAGCATGATGTTCATAATGCCGACGCCGCCGACGACCAACGAGATCATCGCGACCACCAGCAGCAGTTTGGTCATCAACTCGGTGGTCGAACTCATGGCCCTGGTCATTTCGGTCATGTCGCGGATGTTGAAGTCATCCGAATCGCCAGGCCGGAGGTGATGCCGCTCGCGAAGCAAGCCTCTGATCTGCTGAATCGCTGTCGGAATTTGTTTTGACGACCGCGCGGCGGCGATGATCTGGTCCACGTTCGTGAACCGCACCGGCTGCGGCGTGTCGGCTTGTTCGGTGTCGGACGGAACAGGATAGAGATTCGGAGCGGTGTTCGGATAAATCTGGCTGAGCGTGTTGACAGATGTGCTCGCCGCGGCAGTGCTCTGATTCACGGTGGTCGCCGATGAGCCGACCACGCGGTATTTGATCGTCGTCCACGGCGCGAGCACCACGTCGTCCTGGTCCATGCCCATCATGTTGGCGCCTTTGCGTTGAAGCACGCCGACAACCTTGAACGAGACGTTTTGAAGACGAATCTCCTTGCCGAGCGGCGACTCGCCCCCGAAGAGTTCACGCACCAATGTTTGGCCGATCAGGCAAACCTTGCTGGAGTTGCGGACGTCGCGGTCGGTGAACGCTTCACCCTCCGCCATGTCCGCCCAGTCGCGCACGTCCAAGTAGGCGGGCGTTGTACCGTAAATGAACATCGGCACCCAGTTGCGATTGCCGTAAACGACTTGCGTGCGCGCACGAACCGCCGGTGCGACGCTGCCGACCGCCGGACATTCGCGTGCAATGGCCTCAGCGTCTTCCGGCGTCAACGTCATCACGCTGCCGGCGCCAAAACTCACGCCTCCGCTGGCCGCGGTGCCGGGCTGGATCAGCAGATTGTTCGCGCCCATGCTGGCGATCGTACGCTGAATGGCGATGGACGAGCCGTTGCCGATTTCCATCATCGCAATCACCGCCGCTACGCCGATGACGATGCCGAGCGTGGTCAACGCGGCGCGCATCACGTTGCGCCGGAGCGCACGCATGGCCGTTTTGAGTGTCTGGTAGGACTTCATCCGACGCCTCCCGCCGCGACCGGCTCGCGAGCCGCTGTTTCCCCGTCCACAATCAGACCATCGTGGATACGGATGACGCGTTGGGCGTGTTGCGCCACGCCGGGATCGTGCGTCACGAGGATGATCGTGAGGCCGTCTGCGCAGTTCAGGTCTTGGAACATCCGCAGAATCTCCTCGCTGGTGCGCGAGTCGAGGTTGCCGGTCGGTTCATCGGCGAGCAGCACGCGCGGGCGGTTGACCAACGAGCGGGCGATTGCCACGCGTTGCTGCTGGCCGCCGGACAGTTGCGACGGTTGATGATCGAGCCGTTCGGCGAGGCCCACTTTTTCGAGCAACGTAGCCGCACGCTCGCGCATCGTGCGTTCGGAAAGATGCTCGCCGCCGTAGGTCAGCGGCATGATGACGTTTTCCAGCGCCGACGTGCGCGCCAGCAGATTGAAACTTTGGAACACGAACCCGATGGTCGCCTTGCGAACGCGCGCCCTCTCCGCGGTGGTGAGCTGCGAAATCTCCCGGCCTTCCAGCCAGTATTCGCCGGTGGTCGGATGATCGAGACAACCGAGCAGATTCATCAAGGTGGTCTTGCCGGAGCCACTCGCGCCCATCAAAGCGACCAATTCACCGCGGGCGATGGTCAGTGAGACTCCCTTCAACACCGGCACATCCACCTCGCCGAGGTGGTAGGTCTTGTGAATGTCTTTCAGCTCGATCAGTTCCACGCGCGTGCCCTCCGTAACTCAGCGGCCGACGGCGCTACTGTTGGAACGCGCTCGGCCGAATTGAGGAGTGAACGGACTCGCGGCTCCGCCCGCGGCGTTGGCGCTGGCCGGTGTCGTCTCACCGACGACCACCGGCATGCCTTCGGTCAAATTCTCGCCCGTTACTTCAGTCGTCGTGCCGTCGGTCAGACCGATCCCCACCCTGATCGGCCTGACGTATTTTCCGTCCAAAACCCAGAGCTTGCCTATTGCTGAGCCGATCGCATCGTCACGCTTTCCCGATTGATTGCCGGTCGGACGTTTGGCTCGGAACTCCGGGGCGATTTGCTGGGGGCCCGGACCCCAACGCAGCGCGGCGTTGGGGATGATGAGGACGTTGTCCCGCCGGGCCGTTAGGAACTGTGCGTTGGCCGTCAGGTACGGCAGCAGCCGGCCGTCGGAATTGTCCGTGTTGACCTCGACGGTGTAGGTCACGACGTTTTGCGTCATCGTGGCGTTAAGGCGGATCTTGCCGACTGTGCCGCGAAACGTCTGACCGGGAAATGCGTCCACGGTGAACGTCACCGGCTCACCGGTGTGGATGTGGCCGATGTCAGCCTCGTTGACCGAGACCCAAACCTGAATGCGGCGCAGGTCTTTCGCGATCAAGAACAAGCTCGGCGCGCTCAGGCTCGACACGACGGTCTGGCCGATGTTCACGCGTCGGTCAACAACCACGCCGTTGACCGGCGATTTGATCGTGCAATAATCGAGGTTGCGCTGCGCGCTCTGCAGCGCGGCCTTGGCCTGCGCCACTCCAGCTTGAGCGGAGGCGAGATTTGCTTTGCCGGTCTCGTAGGCGGCTTTGTACTGATCATACGCCGTTGGTGCGAGTGCCTCGGAAGGTCCGAGCTTTTGGGCTCGATCCCAATCTTGTTGGGCTTCATCCAACTTGGCTTTCATCTGCAACACGTTGGCCTCAGCGCTGGCGAGGTTCGCCTGCGCTTGTCCGACCGCCGCGACGTAGAGCGAATCATCGATGTGCGCCAGCACCGTGCCTTCCTCGACGGACGATCCGTAATCGACCGGATTGCCGTTCGCGTCCTTGCCGAAGGAGTCAATCACGCCGGCGACTTGCGCGCCGATGTCCACGACTTCCTCCGGCTCCACCGTGCCTGTTGCACCGATGACGGCCACCACATCGCCTCGCTTCAGTAGGACGGTTGCCAAGCCATCGCCCGCTGTCGGCCTGGCGTGCAACCGCCAAACGGTTGCTCCGCCGACAACCATCACCGCGACTGCGCCAATGATGAATTGCGTCGTTCGATTCGATTTAGCGTTTCGGAAGAGTGCCATTGTGGGGTGGACTGTCGCTGTGGCCACTGGAGCGTGAATTTTCGAAGCGTTGCTGGCCAATGCTGCGGCCCTGCGCCTCACGGTTGAATTCGGCCGCGTGACTCGCGGGAACGCTCTGCCACTGGCTGCCGACGTTGCGCTCCCAACCGCCCGACGGAGCGGAGCGATATACCGCGCCGTCACGGCTACCGTACACATTGTTTCGCCCGACGACCGACAGCGCGGTGTGCGAAGTTCCCCGGACGATCGGCAGGCTTGCGTGGACGACAGGTGCCGGTTGCAGCCGCGGCTGAGCGACAACGGTGCTGGCCGAGTACGGCGCAAAGCGTCGCGTCGGATAAATCTGACGATAAGTATTCACGCGGTTGAGGCTGACCTGCGTGAACCGAAAATCGCGATGGGGATGCCATCGGTACGCGCCCCACCAGGGGTTACACCATGTGTTGCCGAATCCGAAGTCGAATGACGTGTCGTATCCGCAGGCGAACCCAGCGCCGAACCCATACGTGCACGGCTCGCCGATCCAATACGTTCCGCAGTACGGCGGGTAATACCAGCCCGTGCCGTAGACGACCACGTTGTCCGGACCCACTACCGTGCCGAAGTAACCGGGAGTGTAGCCGACGTTCACGTCGTCGGCCGTCGAACCGTATACACGCACGAAGGTGACGTAGTACAGCGGAGAATTTGGCGGAATGCTGTAGATCACCGCCGGCACGTTCGTCGCCACGACCCACGGACCGTTCGGCGAAGTGGCCACAAACCACACGCCGTTCTGCACGCTGTAGAACGTGTCGGCGTCCACGCGGATGACCGGGATCGGTGTGTTCACCGCGTAGTACAACGGTGTGCCGCCAATTGGTTGAAATTTCGGTGAGCCGTCGTACGCGATATGGAGCGTCGCTTCGCTGCGGCTGATTGTCGCGGTTTGCGGAATGGAATTCGCAATGACCGCTTCTCTCGCTTCCGGGGTGCCCAGCACGGAAACGAGCACATTGGCCTTTGGGTGATCCTCGGGAATCTTCGCAAAGTCTGATGGCAAACTCTTGTAAGGCACGAACGCCCACGGGCCGCTCAGTGATTTCGCCTTGAACCAGCGGCCGGAGATCAAGACATAGTAGGCGTTCGTCTGCACATCCATGAAGATGGCGTTGTCGCTGTTTTGAACCTGCAGCAGTTGCGTGCCTTCGATAGGCAGGAATTGTGGTTGACCGTCGGTCTGAATCAATTCCGCCGGCACGGTGCTGACGTAAATTGCCGGCGGTTCGTTCGCGTCGCCCGCGGCGCGCATAAGGTCGACCTGGCCACCCTGCACGGCCGCCTGCTCGATCGCGGTCAGGTCTGAGCCAACGACCGACACCGGTTTCCACGGGCCATCCAGCGTCGGCGCCTCGTACCAATTGTCCGCCACCGTCAGATAAAACGTGTTGTTCATCTTCACGATCAACGCGCGGGTGTTGATGACTTGTTCGACGCCCGGCGCGAACGAGGACCGCAGCACCGGCACCCCATCCACCAACACAAGCGCGGCCGGCGTGCTTGAGAAGATGATGTGCGGTGGATCGTTCTTCACGGTCACGGCGCGCGCCTTTTTCACGGCTTGAGAGATCGCGAAGCTCGCTTCAAGGTGGTCAAGGGCGATGGTGCGCGTCTTCGCCGGGCATTGCTGGCGGATAAGCGCAAGATACCCCGCTTCATGGTCTGAGGCAGTGGGAAACCTTGCCTTGGTGATCTGGATGTCGTTGAGCGTGACGATGCCGGCAGCCTTGTCCACGTCGGCGCGCGCCTTGATCCAGATGACTCCGTACACCGGATTGGTTGCGCCGGCCGTTGTGATCGCGACCGCCGCTCGCGATGCGAAGTCTGTGCCGTCCCACTTTTCAATCTGCGGCTGGTAAATGGCAAGCTTTGTGCCGTTGTCTTCAAACTCGCGCGGCCATCCCAATTCCTGTTCCGCCGCATTAAGCGCGCGGGCGACCACGATCAGGAAAAGCGAAGTGGTGATGAACGCTTTCATTCGATGTCCTCCTGCCCGTGATTCGCGTGATGGCCCGGCCAGGCGTGCGCCGGCACCTCGCGGGGACCGGGATAGGCTGTGAACCGCTCCATGTTGGCGAGGTTGAGCGCCGCAATGCCCCGGTCGCGCAGCGGGAATGTCAGCGGCGGCGCAACCAGAAACGCGTGCAACCTCAGCAAGCGATCCACAGCCGGCGGCGTGACGGACTCGACCCACAAATACGCGTGCCGGCCGTTCACCATTTCGATGTCTAGAAATCCCAGCACATGTTCGCCGGGCGCGCGCGGCAGTTCTCGTCGCCGCCGGAATTTCGGATCGTGGATGAGTGTCTGAAACTCTGACTCGGTCAGCTCCACGATGTCTTTGACGCCCGGCGGAAATTCCGAAGTGCAGATCCGTTCGTGGATCAGATCGACCCGTGTGATTCGGGATGTCACGAATGCCGTGATCGAGTATTCGCCGGCAATCGTGATGCTTTCCTCCGTAAAGATGCGCGCGGGCTCAATCGCCCGCAGCATCCGGTCCACCAGCGCCGGCTCGTCCACGCTGAATGTCTCCACCGAGCCATCGACTCCGTGGATGCGGATTTCCAGCATCGGGTTGACGGCAAGTTTCATTTCGGCAGTTCCCTTCGTCGCGAGGGTAGATAGCGGAAATTCGCCCGCTTGCCCGCCAACCGCGCGAGCCGCGTCTCGGGCGGTTCTGCCAGCAACTCTCGCATCGTCTTGAGCAACTTGGGAAAGTTGAGCGGCTTCTCCAGCAGCGCTCCCGCGCCTGCGTTGACCGCGGTGAACAGTTGTTGCGGACGGGCGGTGATGATGACGATCGCGAGCAGCGGATTTCCCGACGTCAGCCGTTCGAAAGTGTCCCAGCCGCTTTGACCGGGCATATTTAGGTCGAGCAACACGAGATCGATGTCGGTGCTCGCCTCAATGTTTATCGCCTCCGGGCCGTTGGCTGCGCACAGGACAGAATACCCTTCGCCCAGCAACACGCGACCGACCATCTCACGAACCGATGGGTCGTCATCCACGAGCAGAATCGTTTTCCGCCCGGCGCTGACTGCTGCGGGGGCTTTGTTCCGGGGACTCATACGCCAACTCTGTTGCCGGGTGCAAACGGTGCGCGATTCAGAAAGACGGTTTTGTAATTGGGATCAGTCAGCCGTCGGGTGCGATCCGCTTCGGACTCCGCGAGCAATGTGCGGATTGCCTCCAGAAGTACCGGCAGGTTCAGTGGCTTTTCCATGAACGCATCCACGCCAAGGTCCACAGCCTGCGGATGTTGATTGGGCCGAGCGGTGATCACGATGACGGGGAGCAACGGATGCGCCGAGTTCATCACGCGGAACGCCGCCCAGCCATCGTAGTCCGGCATGTTGAGGTCGAGCAAAACAAGGTCGGGTGGACTGGACACGAATTTCGAGGCGGCTTCTCGCCCCGTGCTCGCAAACGTCACGCCGTAATGCTCGGACTCTAGCACGCGACCTAAAAGCTCACGCACGCTCGGATCGTCATCTGCCAGAAGAATTCGTTTTGTCATGGTTGTAATCTCCTCGTTTTCGTTTAGCGTCAGTCGTGCCACGCTTCGCACGATTCGTGCATGTGGCTGTTTTGTGATGAAATTCACGCGACAACAAATTGAGCAATCGCCCGGTGTGGCTAGTCAGTATCCTTCAAGGGTCAACTGCTGACCACGCGACTATGAATCTTCGGATCACATTTCGTTTGATCGCCTTCGCCGTGGGCATCGGATTGATGGGGCTGGTGATTTTGTTCGAGACGATGCGATCGCAGCGGCAAGCGCAGGAATTGCGCGAGCGGTTGAACCAGGTGGACTCGGAAAGCTTCCGCATTGCGGATCAGTTCCGGGAATATCTGCGGCAGCTGAACAGTTCGATGTATCGCTATGGCAACGGCCACGATCCGGCGGAACGAGACGCATTCCTCAAGGCCAGCCACGAACTGGATGTCTGGATCGACGAACAGAAACCAAAACTCAGGACCGATCAGGAACGAGCGCTGATGCAGCAGATTGACGCGGCCTACGACGACTACCTGCGGGCGGCCACCGAGGTCCAAACCAAACTGCAGGCGCTCGGTCAACAGCCGGCTACGATGTCGGACTACGCTGGTCTCAGAAGGGAGTCAGAACACTTGTTTGACCTCGGACAAGCGTTGGTGAAGGCGCATTACCGGTCCAGAGCGGACGTTATCTCCCACGCCGGCGAAACCATTACCGAATTGCGCATCCTAGTGCTGGGCTCGCTTGGTTGCTTGTTTGTATTTGGCGTCGCGCTGGCATTCGTCGTGTACCGTGACATGATTGCGCCGTTGCGGCTGAAGCTTGTCGAAAGCCAGGCGCTGGTCGAACGTCAAGAAAAGCTGGCGTCGCTCGGCCTGCTGGCGGCTGCTGTGGCTCACGAAATTCGCAATCCGCTGACGGCGATTAAAGCCGCACTATTCATCCAGCAAAAGTGCTTCACCCCGGGCTCTCGAGAACTTGCTGACGTGAAAATCGTCGAACGCGAAATCCTCCGACTCGAAAACGTCGTGAATGAATTCCTGCAGTTTGCGCGACCGGTCGAGCCACAGCTCGCGACCATTAACGTGGACACATCATTGCGGGAGGTTCGGGATCTCCTGACTCACCAATTGGCCGAGAGCAACATCGAGCTCGTTTGTGAGCCGTCACCACAGCTGCGCGTCAAGGCCGACGCTGCGCAGCTCAAACAAGTGCTGATCAACCTCGTCCAAAATGCCGCCGACGCTATCGGTCGGGATGGCGTCGTGAAGCTGCGGGCCCGTCGGGATCGAAGACGCCTAGCCAACGCCGAAATGGACGTTGTCATTCTCGAAGTTGCCGACAACGGCAAAGGCATTCCGCCCGAAGTCCAAGCCCGACTCTTCGACCCGTTCTTCACGACCAAGGAGACGGGCACGGGGCTCGGCTTGTCCATCGCCGCTGGCATCATCCAGCGGCATGGCGGCGCACTGCAATATCAAACCCAGGTGAACCGCGGGACGACCTTTGGTATCATTCTGCCGCAAGAAATCGAATGAGCAGCCCGGCGAAAATACTCCTGATCGAAGACGATCCCGGCATCACCGACAACCTCCGACGAGTGCTGGCCGAGGAAGGTCATCAGGTCGCCGTCGAAAAGCGCGGCGACGCCGGTCTGGTTCGTGCGGGAAGGGAAACATTTCACGTCGTCATCAGCGACCTGAAAGTGCCGGGCGTCAACGGCTTGGAAATCGTGCGCCAACTGCATACACTTCAGCCGCGCCTCCCCATCATCCTTGTCACCGCCTTCGGCACGACCGAGACCGCCATCGAGGCGATGCAGTTTGGTGCGTACGACTATTTGCTGAAGCCGTTCGACATCGCGCAGTTGATGGATCTTGTCAACAAAGCCGTGGACAGCAACCGCCGCATGTCCGAGCCGGTCGCTCTGGGCGAAGCCAGCCAGAGCCGCGACGCGCTCGTCGGCCGCAGCGCCGTAATGCACGCCATCTACAAGGAAATCGGCCGCGTGGCCGCCAAGCCGGTTACTGTTCTCATTCGTGGCGAAACCGGCACCGGCAAGGAACTCATCGCCCGCGCCCTTTATCAGCACAGCGACCGCGCCAGCACGCCTTTCATCACCATCAACTGCGCAGCCATTCCCGAGACGCTGCTCGAAAGCGAACTGTTTGGCCACGAGCGCGGCGCGTTCACCGGCGCTGATGCGCGACGCATCGGGCGTTTCGAACAAGCTGATCGCGGCACAATCTTCCTCGACGAAATTGGCGACATGACGGCCGGCACCCAAGTGAAACTGTTGCGCGTGTTGCAGGACAAGATCATCCAACGCCTCGGCGGCAAGGAGAGCATCCCGATCGATGTACGCGTCATCGCCGCCACGCACCGCAACCTGGAAGCCGCCATCGCCGAGAAACATTTTCGGGAGGACCTGTACTACCGGCTCAACGTCGCCGTGATTACCGTGCCGCCGTTGCGTGATCGGCGCGAGGACATCCAGGATCTCGTCCACTATTTCCTGGTAAAACTGGGCCCAGAACTTGGCAATACCGGCGCCTCCATCCATCCCGAGGCAGTGGACTTTCTCCGGGCCCAGCCCTGGCCTGGCAACGTTCGTGAACTGGAAAACGTAATGCGCAAGGCTCTGCTCGCCGCGCAGGGCTTCACCATCACTCTGGACCACGTCCGCATCGCGCTCAGCAGAACAACTAGCTCCGGGTATTCCGCCCAGCGTCCCTTCGGTGAATACGTGGACGAAATCCTTTCCGCTGCTCGCCGTGACGAGCTCACCGACGCGCATGCCCGCGTCCTCGAAACCGCCGAACGCGAACTCTTCGCGCGCGCCATCGAACAGGCCCATGGCAACCAGGCCAAAGCTGCGCGCTGGCTTGGGATCACCCGAGTGACCATGCGCGCCAAACTCATTCAATTCGGCCTGCATCCGAATCAAGAATCCGACCCGAAGGAGTGAGGCTTGACGGTGCGCAGCGGCTTCCCTACGATGGCGCCCGTTGGAACGGTAACCGATGTCCAGTCAGGCCGGGAGGCCAATGATGAGATTCCGTACCCCACTCTTCGCGACAGCAATTATCATGGGATTGGCCGTCGGCTGCGGCCAGAAACAGGAACTGCCGGCGGGCCCCGGCGCCGCCAAGCCCAAGAGCAAACTTCGGCTCGCGTTCGTCACCAACAACGCGTCGGACTTCTGGACCATTGCCCGCGCCGGCTGCGACAGGGCCGCCGGGGAACTTCCCAACGTTGAGGTGGAATTCAAGATCCCGTCCGATGGTTCCGCCGCCACGCAGAAGCGCATCGTCGATGATCTACTGGCCAAAGGATCGATGGGATTGCGATCAGCCCGGTCGATCCCGCAAACCAAACCACGTTGCTGAACGACGCGGCCAAACAGGCGTTGCTGGTCACTCAGGACAGCGACGCTCCCAACAGCGACCGCGCTTGCTATGTGGGCACCGACAACGTTGCTGCCGGTCGCCAAGCCGGTGAATTGATCAAGAAGGCTCTGCCCGACGGCGGCAAGATCATGATCTTCGTCGGGACACTGGACGCGCAAAACGCTCGCGAACGTTATAGCGGGATCAAGGAGGTTCT
>Ga0335085_10006208_pt1 | contig 18942 bp, 17 predicted proteins | sample Lox_Sample_45_FD_206712 | JGI IMG/M metagenome (GOLD analysis project Ga0335085, IMG submission 206712) | Soil microbial communities from Loxahatchee National Wildlife Refuge, Florida, United States - Lox_Sample_4.5 | ecosystem: Environmental > Terrestrial > Soil > Wetlands | place: USA...
CTTCGAGGTCCTCTCCGTGTGGGATCGTGCGGTGAGCGTCGGACACGACAGCATCGAGCTCGCGGTCAACGGCTGAGCGCCGGGTTTCGCTGACCGAAGCGACGGCGACCGCTCCCAGCAGCCGCAGCAGCTCCAGTGTCACCCGCGGATGCCGCTCGGAGCCCCCCCTGCGGACATGGCTGCATACGACCCTCAGATGGGTGGGGAAGTCCATGATCGGAATCGAAACGCGCACCTGACCGCCGTCGTCCCGGAACTGGCGCGTCATGAATGATCGCCTCGCCGCGTCGCTGAGCACGGCGGTGAGATGGTGGACCGCCTGCACCGCCGTGTACGGATCGTTCTGGGTCGTTCCCATCGCACGGTTCGCCATGTCGATCAGCTGGCGGATATCAAAGCCGAGGTCGAGTTCTGAAACGCGCTCCGGGAGCAGCACGATCGCGTCGGCGACCGCTTTGAGAGTGGCGTCGGATGGCGCTCCTCCATCCTCGGACCACACCGCTGCGAGCGGCTCCCCCTCGACCACGTGGTAACCGACGAGCGGCAGCAGGCGCACACGCGAACCGCCTCGCGCGAGCAGTGGCGCCAATCTGCCGGCGTCGACGTCCTGGAAGTAGCCGTCGTCCGGTGCAGCGAGCGTCATCGCGTGCTCCGGGATCGGTGTCGCGTCAAAGGCGTCCGGATCCGAGCCGTCTTCGACGACCAGTGGATGGTCGCGCGCGAGTACCGCGCGGCATCTGGATGACACCGTCCGCATGATCGTGTCGAACCGGATCGCGTTGGTCATGTGGCCGACGTAGAACACGAGCATCGCGACCGACAGGAGCGCAAGCCCGAGTGCGCCGCTGACCGCCAGCCGCGGGACGCTCCCCGGGCCCGAGCTCCCCACGCCCTGGAGCCCGGCGAGGCTGTATGCGTCGGTGCCAACCAGCACGCTCATCACGAGCTGAGTGCCCGGGTCCCGCAGAAACGAACGCAACAGACGCGGGGAGTACTGGGTCGATGCGATTTGCAGCGTGGCGACTGTCAGCGCGAACACGAGACTGGTAACCGTGATCATCGTCCCGGTCACCACCGCAAGAAGCTGGCGGGCGTCCGCCTCGCTCCCCTTGAACGCCACCTGATCGAGCAGCGATCCTGGTGCGACATGGACGCGTGACAGGCTCGCGCCGAGCGCCAGCGCGAGCACGATCGCTGACGCCGGCATCATCCACAGCGCTGGGCTCACCCCGCCACGCCCCCGGCCGGTCGCAGTCAGCATCGCCCCCGGCCTAGACACACGGTCGACTCTCTTCGTGGGCTTCCGGTGCGCGGCGGACGAACAGCGGGCACCGCTCGGCCTCAGCGAGGCGGAGCTCCCGTGGTCGGAACAGCTCCATTGCGATTCGCGGGTGAAGGCAGAACCCGAGGATCTCGTAGCCAGAGTCGTCGATGAAGGCCGGTGAGGCCGGTTCGAGGTAGCGGCAGTGAGGGCACTGCTCGGGGAAGTACGGCCAGCTGCCTGTGGTCACTGCGCAGCTTCCCCGTCTCGCTCGGTGTGATCGGCCTGAGCCGCGATCGTGGTTCCCCGGCGAACGCGCAGGATCAGTGGGATCGCAGCGAGCTGGGTCACCAGCGCGAACGCGACGACCACGCCCAGCGAAACGCTGAACAGGGGCGCCGATTGCGGCGCTTCCCACGAACCAGGCGATCCCGTAGGCGCCGGTGAACACCCCGTACGCGGACGCCCGTCGGTCAGGCGCGACCATCGGCGCAACCGCGGCCGGAGTGATCGAGTCGTGCACGCCGATCCCGAGCCCCCACAGACACACTCCGACCAGACTCGACCAGAGAAACCGCCCAGGAAGGCCAGCGGCGCATACAGCGCCGCGACCATCGTCAGCGGGACGAGCATCCCGATCCCGTGACGGTCGAACAGCCGTCCGAACACCAGCGACCCGGTGCCACTAATCGCCATCGCCGTCGCGTAGAAGACCGGAATCAGATCGGCGTGCACGGTCCCCGACCCCTGGAAGTGGTAGGCCATGATTGGAAAGTCGGCGAAGCCGGCGGCCACCAGTGCCGCTCCCGCGAGGTAGATCCAGAACACCCGTGGCAGGCCCGCGGTCCTCACGTTCGGCGGGCCGGCCTCTAGGTCCTGGGGCCGCGGGTAGAAGTATCGGCGACCGCCAGCAGCGAGAGCGTGATCGCCGCGGGCACGGCCAGCGCCGCGAACGCAGCCTTGTAGTCGTGATGGCTGGTCGCGATGATCAGCGCCACGAGCAGCGGCCCGAACAGAGCCCCGAACTGGTCGAGCGCCTCGTGCACGCCGAAGCCCCAGCCGTAGCCCATCTCCTTGGTCGCGTGGGAGAGCATCGCGTCCCGCGGCGGGTTGCGGGTCGCCTTGCCCACTCGCTCGAGGATGATCAGCAGCGCCGCCACCTGCCAGCTCCCGGCGAGTGCGAGCGGCGGCACGACCGACATCTGAAGGATGTAGCCGCCGATCGTGATCGGCCAGTATCGGCCGGTGCGATCCGCGCCGCGGCCGGAGAACAGGCGCAGGGCATAGCCCAACAACTCGCCGAAGCCGGTGACCCCGCTGATCGCCGGCGCCCCTGCGCCCGGCAGCCCGAGATACTGGCCGATGAGACTCCGCGAGCCCTCGTAGGTGAAGTCGGCGAAGAAACTCATCACGCCGACCATCAGCACGAACTTGACCGCTCGCGAGAACCCCGTCTGTCCACGACGGGGGGCGATCAGCGGTCAGATCGTCGGCAGCGCGGCCGTCAGTGGGCTCCATCGCACTCCTGGATTGACGTGATCAACCAGACCAGAGGCCATCAGCCCGAAGGCGGTTACGCGCGGAGCCTCATCGCACCGTGCCGCACCATACCGGCTAGGTCGGATTCCATGACCTCCGGCTTCGCGTCGGTGTGCCGCTGTCCGCCGCTGCCAGCGCGCGCCGTGAATCGGCGCTGGATCCAGGGGCCAATGAGCGCTGAACCGGCTCTACGCCGCCTGTTGCGCGGTTGGGACCGGCTCGAGCGTAGGTGGATGGCCTTGCTCGATGGTCTCGCGGCTGACCAGACAACGCCGCACGTCGCGGCGCGACGGGAGCTCGAACTGGGCGTCGAGCAGCGTCTCCTCCAGGATCGAGCGCAGTCCGCGCGCGCCGGTCGCTCGCTCGAGCGCTTTGTCGGCGATCGAGGCCAGCGCGTCGTCGGCGAACGCCAACTCGATCCCGTCGACTAGGAAGTACTGCTGGAACTGCCTGATGAGAGCGTTGCGCGGCTCCGTGAGGACGCTGATCAGCTCCTCGCGAGAGAGTTGGTGGATCGCGCAGATCACAGGCAGGCGGCTGATGAACTCCGGGATGAAGCCGTACTGGATCAGGTCCTCGGGGAGACAGCACTCGAAGATCTCGCCGGTGTCGCGCTGGTCCTGGGACTGGATCGCGGCGGCGAAGCCGACTCCCTGGCGGCCGATCCGCCGCCGGACGAGCCTGTCAAGGCCTTCGAACGCGCCACCGCAGATGAACAGCACGTTGGTGGTGTCAATCGATTGAGATCTCTGCGGCGGCTTGGGTGTTCCCTGCGGGGGCAGTGACGCGATCGTGCCTTCGAGCATTTTGAGCAGGGCCTGCTGGACGCCCTCTCCGGAAATGTCGCGGACGTTGGCGGCGTTGTCGTCCCGGCGTGCGATCTTGTCGATCTCGTCGATGTAGATGATCCCGGTCTGTGCGCGCTTGATGTCGCCGTCTGCCGCCTTGATCAGTGCGCGCAGCATGCTCTCGACGTCCTCGCCCACATAACCGGCCTCGGTCAGTGCCGTGGCGTCGGCGATCGCGAACGGGACGTCGAGGATCTTTGAGAGCGTCTGGGCCAGCAGCGTCTTGCCGCAGCCGGTGGGTCCCAGCAGCAGGATGTTCGACTTCTGCAGCTCGACGTCGTTCTCATCGGCCATCATCATCTGGACGCGCTTGTAGTGGTTGTAGACCGCCACGGCCAGATTCCGCTTCGCCTGCTCCTGGCCCACCACGTACTCGTTCAGGATGTCGTAGAGCTCGCGCGGCTTGGGCAGGTCCTCGATGTCGAAGCTCGGCGGGGGACCGGGCTCCTCGTCGAGGATCTCGTTGCAGAGATCGATGCACTCGTCGCAGATGTAGACGCCGGCTGGTCCGGCGATCAGCTTCTTGACCTGCCGCTGCGACTTGCCACAAAAGCTGCAGATGAGTTCGTCGTCGGTGCTGGTTTGACGCGTCACTTGATCTCAGCCGATCTCGTCTGTCAGTCGCCACGGGCGTACGAGCTCTCGGCGGCCGGCCAGGCGCGCGATCGCCTGGATAGCCGCAGCGCGCTCTTCCTCGCTTTGCAGGTAGCTGCGAAGTGAGTCGCGCTTGAGCGCGTAGGTCCGCATGTCCTCGGACGCTCGCTTGAGGGTCTCAGCCAGCCTCCGCGCCAGCCACAGCGCCCGCTCGCTTCCCGGCCCCGCGGCGAGCACGGCGCCGAGGTGGCGGAGGCACAGCAGAGGCGCCTGGCCAGCGGACGTCTCCGGCAAGCTTGCGATGAAATCGCCGACGGCGTCGTGCTCGGCGTCAGCGAGCGCAACGCACGCCGGACAGCGCTCCGGGCCCAGCATAAAGCGCGCGATCGCAGCCGCGAGAGCATCTTCAGCCGAGCCGGCGCCGTCGACCGACTCGATCGACTCAGCCGCCGCCTCGGCCAGCGGCGCATAGCCGAGCGCGATCCCAGCCTCGGAGGCGATCTCTGCGTACTGCCAGGTGTGCAGCGGACAGAAACCACCCGTCCGCACGTGTTCGCTACGGCCTTCTTGACGTCGTGCGAGCTCCCATTGTGCATGCGCCATGTAGTCGAAGGGAACCAGCGCGACGCGCTCGCAAATCGCGCACGGCGCCGCGCGGCCCGGCGACGCAGCCGGGCTTATCGGTGCCGATTCTTCGGCCGCGGTGACTGTGGGGGTCTCCCAGTGCGCGATCTCGCCGCGGAAGCCCGCCAACTCTTTCTCGAGGCGCCCGAGCAACGCTAGGTGCTCGTCGCTGCCCGGGTGGCGAGCATTCTCGAGGACGCGCTCGGCCGCGCCCTGCGTGTCCCTCTGTACGGCGGCGGCGATCTCCTCGACCCATCGTCCGGCGCCTCGGATGAGCGCCGATCGCACGTGATCAACGTACGCCGCCACCGCCGCGTCGACCGCTTCCAGCAGCCGATGTCGGGTGTCCTCCGCGAGCTTTTCGCCGCGCGGCGGCCGCAGCCTGCGTGGCGGCTCGATGCCGAAGCTGAGAGCGATGCGCTCCGCTGCCAGGTCCGGGAGGTCCCCGGGTGACCAGGTCGCTCCGTCGGCGCCGAGCTGCACCGGGACGCCGAACGTCTCAGCGGCCAGGCGCTCGACAGACTCGCTCGCGGCCGTCAGTGCACCGAGGTCGTTCGCAGCGAGTTCCACCACCACCGCTTGTGTCTCACCCACGCGGCGCTCGACCCACCGTCCCAGGCGCACTGACACCGCCTGCTCGAGTCGCGAGACCGTCTGGCGGATCCAGTCGCGCGGGTCGGTCTCGGGGGCGGGCGGCCGCCAGTGCGCGTCGAGCTCGGACACGACGAGCGGCCGCAGTTCCTTCTCCCACTCATCGCACCGCTCAGACAGCACCCCAGGAAGCTCGCTCGCCACTCGCTTACCGACACGGTTGGCCAGCTGCTGCTCCTCGCCCAGCAGGCGCTGCACCTGCTGCTCGAAGTTGGCGCTCGCATCCTGCTCTGCGCCGGGGGAGTGTCCCAGCTCGAGGTCCAAGCGCAGCCGGGGCAGCAGCCGCTCCGCGCGCGCGCAAACCCCGAGGAGAAACGTCCTCGCCTTCTCGGCGGTGAGGAACGCGACCAGCGCTTGCTCGAGCTGCGGCAGCCGGCTCTCCGCCAGGCCGTCCGCGTCCCCGCAGAGCTTAGCCTCCAGCGCGCCGCGCGCCGAGGTCGCAAACACGCGCGGCCCCGGCTCGCCAGGCCGGCCGGCGAGCCGCGCGCGGACGAACCGCTCGATCGCATCGGCCTCCCTCGGATCCACCAGGTCAAGCTTGTTCAAGACGAAGAACAGCTTCCCAACCTGCCGCCGCACCTCGGACAGGAACTCGAGCTCGGCTTCGCTCAGCGGTGCATCGAAGCTCGTGACGAAGATCACCGCATCCGCCTCGGGCAGGAAGCGCTTGGTAGTGGCGGTGTTCGCGGCGATCGCCGATCCGATGCCCGGCGTGTCGACAAACGAGAACCCCAAGCGGAGGATCTCGGCGGGAACCTCCACTTCCGCCGAAGACACACGCATCTCCTCCCGCTCCGCGCTCGACTGAGCTACGAACCGGACCAGGTCCTCGAGCGAGGTCTCAATCGGCACACGCTCGTCTCGGCGGCGACGCACGGCCACCCGCGGCCGGCTGCCGTAGCGGACGGTCGTGACGACCGAAGTCATCGGAAGCGCCCCGGTCGGCAGATACGCGCGGCCCAGGATCGCGTTCATCAACGTGCTCTTGCCACGGCTGAACTGCCCCACCACCGCCAGCTCAAAGCGATCCTCGGCCAGGCGCGCCAGCAGCTCGCGGGCGCTGGCCGCTCGCCGCTGGTCATCGCGCTCGGAAGCCAGGTTCATCATGCCGCGGATGAGCTCGCCCAGCTCAAGCTTTCGCCGCCGGTACTCGCCCAGTACCTCCGCGGAGGGTGCACGGTGCGTGTCGCGTTGTGCGCTATCGAGGCTCTGCTGGCTGACGCTCATACCGATGATCCGTTCGCCGCCGGATTGCCATCCGGCCCGTAGAAGCCATCAGCGCCAGGGCGCGATCAACGAGCGAGCTTCATCGCCTGACCAGACCATAGCGCGATCGCGAGGCCGGCTACGACGGGTTGTGGTGGCGGGTGCTGCGGAGAGCCGCGACCCCTGTGCAAGTGGCCGAAGCGCACCCCGCCAGCGGCGAACTCGCCCCGCTGGGCCGACCCACGCGGCATCTTCCCTCATCCCCGAGCGAGCCGGGACACGAGGCTCCGGGCGACTTGCCGCGGGGTCTCTGGGGAGCGGTGGTTCTTGCTGATCGACATTGACTCGGCTGCCCGCTACGTGTTAGGTCGCCGTACAGGTGAGGGCGGGATTGCTTCTATCGCACGCCGCAGTGGGCGGTGGAGGAGCCGAACGCGCCTGACACCCTCGCTGCGCTCGAGTCGTTGCCATCGTTGGATATCGCTGGGCCGGCGCCGGAGCTGACCGGGCGCCGGTTGCGGGGTTTGCAGTCGGTTGACGGTCGCTATCAGACGTTGACCATCGGGTGGGCCGCGTTGCGCGCGCTCGATCTGCTCGGGCTCGTTGGAGACTTCTCCCCACGCGACTGGCTGACGGGTTGGGTGCCCGTCCTCCTCGACGGGGAGCGGACCGGTGGCTGGCATGGCGCATTGGTCAGCGCGCTGCGACTGCTGGAGCTCCGACGACCACCAGGGGGTTTGGAACTCAACGAGCAGGAGCGAACGGCGCTCACGCGCCCGCTTGCCGTTGCTGCGGACAGAGGCGGCGGACGCCGGGCGCGGCCGGGCCCGGATCTCATGACCCCGGGCGTGGCCGCGCGCTCGATCGCGCTGGGCGGGCTCCCTCAGGGAGGCGAGATTGCGACCGTCGAGTTTTGCACAGCTGCGAGGACCCCAGGCTCGGGCTGCGGCTTGCGCCCACCACGGCCATGACCTCGGTCAGTGCGCTCCGGGGCGGCCTCTCGATTGCACTTGCGTTGAACGCGCCGCTCCGGTATCCGCAGGCGGTCGGCCGCAGCGTCGCTCGGCTGCAGCATCCGAACGGAGGGCTCAGCGCACGCGACCGGGCTATCCCAACGCTGCACGACACGTGGCTTGCGCTCGAGGCTGCGTGGCTGCTGAAACGACTTCAGAACGAGCCGCGATGAGCCAGGCCGACGCTTTGAGGCGCCCGCGTGCGAGGCTGGAGTGGCGTCCCGGGAAGCGACTGTTCCCCATGGATGGCCGGTTAATGTCAAACCGGCCATCCACCTGAGAATCAGCTCAGGCGAGGTCGAAGCGATCAAGGCTCATGACCTTGTCCCACGCGGCCACGAAGTCTTGGACGAACGTTTCCTCTGCGTCGTCGCACGCGTAGACCTCGGCGATCGCCCGGAGCTGGTCGTTTGCCCCGAAGATGAGGTCGACCGCGGTGGCCGTCCACTTGACCTCGCCGCTCGCGCGGTCGCGACCCTCGTACACCTGCATGGACGAACCGTTGCGAGACGAACTCGCCTGCCACTCCGTGTCCATGTCGAGCAGGTTGACGAAGAAGTCGTTGCTCAGCGTCCCCGGCCGATCGGTGAACACGCCGTGCTGTGACTGCTTGTGGTTCGCGTTCAGCGCGCGCATGCCGCCGACCAGGACGGTCATCTCGGGGGCGGTGAGCGCAAGCAGGTTGGCCCGCTCGACCAGCAGGCTCTCGGGCGACAGCGGCGCGCCCGGTTTGATGAAGTTACGGAACCCGTCGAAGGCCGGCTCGAGCACCGCGAACGACTCCACGTCGGTCTGTTCCTCCAAGGCGTCGGCCCGGCCCGGCGTGAACGGGACCGACACGTCGTGGCCGGCATCCCGCGCCGCCTGCTCGACGGCTGCGCATCCACCCAGGACGATCAGGTCGGCGAGGGAGACCTTCCTGGCGCCCGAGTGTGAGCTGTTGAAGGACTGCCGTATCTCCTCCAAGGCATCCAGCACCTCGACCAGCTCGGCGGGGTCGTTGACCTCCCAATCCTTCTGGGGAGCCAGGCGAAGGCGCGCTCCGTTGGCCCCACCGCGCTTGTCGGTGCCGCGGAAGCTCGCCGCCGCCGCCCACGCGGTGCGAACCAACTGTGACACCGACAGGCCGGACGCGAGGATCTGAGCCTTGAGCGCAGCGACGTCCTGCGCGTCGATCAGGGGATGATCGACCTCCGGGACCGGGTCCTGGAAGAGCTGCGGCTCGGGAACCCGCGGGCCTAGCAATCGGGACACGGGACCCATGTCGCGATGGATGAGCTTGTACCAGGCCCTCGCGAACGCGTCCGCCAGCTCGTCGGGGTTCTCATAGAAGCGCTTACAGATCGGTCCGTAGATCGGATCGAGCTTCAGCGCGAGATCCGTCGTGAGCATCATCGGGGCGTGCCGCTTGGACGCGTCATGCGCGTCGGGCACCGTGCCGTTCGCCTCGGGATTCTTCGGAGTCCACTGGTGTGCTCCAGCCGGGCTCTTGGTCAGCTCCCAGTCGTACTTGAACAGGTTCTCCAGGAACCCGTTGTCCCAGTGCGTCGGCTCGTTCGTCCAGGCGCCCTCGAGGCCGCTGGTCATCGCGTATGGGCCGCTGCCGGTCCCCTGGCTGTTCTTCCAGCCGATCAGTTGCTGCTCGAGCGGCGCCGCCTCGGGTTCCGGGCCGATGTATTTGGGATCGACCGCGCCGTGAGTCTTGCCGAACGTGTGACCGCCGATGATCAGCGCCGCGGTCTCCTCGTCGTTCATCGCCATGCGGCTGAAGGTGTCGCGGATGTCCTTCGCCGCCGCCAGCGGATCCGGCGTGCCGTTAGGGCCCTCCGGGTTGACGTAGATGAGGCCCATCTGCACGGCGGCGAATGGGTTCGCGAGGTCCCGGTCGCCGCTGTAGCGCTCATCGCCCAGCCAGGTGTCCTCGGGACCCCAGAAGATCTCCTCGGGCTCGAAGACGTCCTCGCGGCCGAAACCGAAACCGAACGTCCTGAACCCCATCGACTCCATCGCGCAGTTGCCGGCGAAGATGATCAGGTCGGCCCACGAGATCTTGCGGCCGTACTTCTGCTTGAGCGGCCACAGGAGCCGCCGCGCCTTGTCGAGGCTCGCGTTGTCCGGCCAGCTGTTGAGGGGCGCGAAGCGCTGGGCGCCCGTGCCGCCACCGCCTCGGCCGTCGGCGATGCGGTAGGTGCCCGCGGCGTGCCATGACATCCGGATGAACAGCGGCCCGTAATGCCCGTAGTCGGCCGGCCACCACTCCTGCGAGCTCGTCATCAGCTCGAACATGTCCCGCTTCAGAGCCTCGACGTCGAGCTTCGCGAACTCTTCCTTGTAGTTGAAGCCCTCGCCCAGAGGGGTCGGCTGGGGTGAGTTGTGGTGGAGAACCTGGAGGTTCGGCTGGTTCGGCCACCAATCCCGGTTCGTCCTGGGACGGGTCTGCTCGGGGGTCGGGGAGGGGATGGCTGGGTTCTCGGTCTCGCTCACGGTGTCCGCCACTTCGTTCCTCCTACTCGCTCACTGTTCGTTCTGATGCCTGTCGGTTCTTGCCTCGCCCGCCGGTCGACCCAGTCGCCGCCGCGACGCAGTCCGGGCACCGGCCCCAATAGATCACCTCGGCCTCGTCGATCTCGTAGCCCGCGTTGTCCGCCGCTGTCAGGCACGGCGTCGTCCCGACGGCACAGTCGACATCGACCATCCGGCCGCAGGTCCGGCAGATGAGATGGTGATGGTTGTCGGCGACCCGGGCCTCGTGGCGCGCCGGCGAGCCGGCCGGCTGGATGCGCCGGATGAGGCCCACGTCGGTGACGATCGAGAGCGCGTCGTACACGCCCTGAAGCGAGATCGCGCCGATCTCGGAGCGCACGACCGCGGCGATCTCGGCAGCAGTGCTGTGCGGTCGCTCGGCCACCGCCCGCAGGACAGCCAGCCGCTGCGCCGTCACTTGCACGCCATGTCGACGGAGCACGGCCGCCTGGTCACCCGATCCCACCACCGATATGCCGGCACTCTAGCGGTCGACACTGGAAAGATTCCGGTATCAGATTCAGGCAGTTCCTGGATTTGATCGCTATTGCGCTGATTGGCGCATGTGCCGCGTGCTTTGGTCCTCGCCGTCCTCGCCTCCCCCGCGACAGGCTGCGCCGCGTGGAATCCCGCCTCGATGTGATCGCCCTCGCCGGCTGCGTGCGCCGGCGCGCATGGGACCTCCGAATCGCCGGTCAGGAGAGCCCCGCGATCACCGCCGCCGATTGGCTGGTCGCCCGTCGCGCTGGTCGAACGGCTGACCGGGCGGAGACTGTGACCGGTGACGCCGGACGAGCGTCACCTGCCGTGACGGTGTCGGTCCGCTCCGAAGGAGAGGGCCGTTCGCGGGGCGGCTCGAGCCCACCCAGAATCACAAGGGAGAAAAAATGAGGCACGACTTCTCGTCCCGGTATTGCTCCACCTGCGGTGGTACTCATCGAATGATGGATGTCTACCCGGAGAAGCCCGGGTTCTTCGAGCTCTTATGCGCTTGGGCGCGCGGAGAGCGGAGTGCGATGGCGTGGCTTCCCTTCGGCGGACTATGCCTGTTCATCTTCCTCAGCATGGTCGCGATCCAGGCCGCGAGCACATAGTCCGTCCCGTGCGCGGCGATGCCGTCCGCCGAATCAGCGTCCGCCCGGATCGCGGGAGAACACCCCTCGGGCGATTCGTAATCCGCTAAGATACGAACCTGTACTAGGCGATGGGGCCCGCGTAATTCCTGCCCCCACGACACACCGGGGTGCGGATGATGGCTTCTAACTCGAAGTCGAGATAGGAGTCCGTTGGTTAGCGATGGGTGACGTCGCCGACGCCGCATCGTTCTGTCCGCAGTACGGGTTGTGCGGCACCAGAGCATGTTCGCCTGGTCCTCTCTTCAAGAGGTCGTGGCTAGTCGCGTGCGCGTCGTGTCCTCGTTTGCCAGTCGCTCCTCGACGTTTCGCCGATCTCTCCCGATCGAGCGCGTAACCGTCAGCCTGAAGGAGGACACATCATCATGAACTGCTACGTGTGTGACAGCGCCGGGCGAGTAACTCCAGCGGTCGCGACCTGCCATCACTGCAGCGCGGCGCTGTGCCGAGAGCACTTGGACGAAGACCTGCTCAGCCCCAAGGGCTACGGCCACTGGAAGCATACCTGCACCCATAACCTCGTCCACTCCGCGCAAGCCCGGCGCCGGTCGCGCGCATCGGAAGCCACTCCCGCGTGAGTGTCACGCAGGGAGCGCGCCGGGAGGGCGCGCGACCTGCCTCAGGCATGATCGCTTTGATCGTCCGCCCCCGCGGTTGCGAGCTGAGGGCGCCGGCGCAATACCCCGGGCAGGTTTCCAACTTACCACGCGGTGTGGCAGGCGAACCCGCCGGACATGCCTGCCGCGCTTGAGGCTCCTCGCGGCTTGCGCCGTCGCTGCCGTACTACCGACGGCGGCTCGGCGCGGCTGGGCGCCACCGTTCGGGTGGGGTGCGAGCCGCTCGCGCGCGAGCGTGCGACGCCAAATGTGGGCCTCCGCGCCCGTCGAGCGCTAGAATTCGTCGCGAGCGATGAGGCTCGTTCTCGCCGCGGCTTGAAGCTGCTAATGGCCTCTACCACAGTGGTTCGTCAACCCGTGGAGGTCAGCAATGAACGTGACGTCTGAGCCGGTTGCTCTGCAGTTGGAGGCAGGCGAATTTGGTGAGTCCGGGCTGCCGGACGCGCTTGAGGCGTTCCTGGCCAAGCTCGGTCGCCGGCGACTGCTGCGACCAGCCGAGGAGAAGGCCCTCGCGCGCAGGATCGAGCGCGGTGATCTCGACGCCAAGGAGCTGCTGATCGAGTCCAACCTGCGGCTGGTCGTGTCGATCGCCAAGCAATACCGCGGACAGGGGCTGCCGCTCCTGGACCTGATTCAGGAGGGCACTATCGGGCTGGTGCGCGCCGTCGAGAAGTTCGACCACCGCCGAGACCTGAAGTTCTCGACCTACGCAAGCTGGTGGATCCGCCAGGCGGTGGCGCGCGCCCTAGCGGACAAGAGCCGAACCGTGCGACTGCCCGTGCACATTGCCGAAACGCTGCGGCGGATCAAGCGCGCCGAGTCCTACTTGAGTGGGGAACTCGGTAGATCGCCAACTACCGAGGAGATCGCCAACCAGATGGGAATAGTTCCCTCCGAGGTCGTCCGGATCCGGCGCGCTGCGGTGGAACCGCTGTCGCTCGACCAGCCCGTATCGGAGGGCGAGGCCACGACGCTGGGTCAGCTGGTCGCCGACCGCCACACCGGAACAAATCAGTTCGACGCCCCGGAGGAGATCGCGCTTCTGTTGCCGTTGCTTCAGCGGCTCGATCACCGCGAGCTCAGCGTCGTGATCCTGCGATTCGGTGTCCTCGGCGAGCGCCCGCACACACTGGAGGAGGCCGCCCGCAGGCTCGGGATCAGCCGTCAGCGCGTCAAGCAAGTTGAGTCAGCCGCTCTTCAGCGACTCCAGGACACCGCAACCGAGACGCATCTTCGCGCCGCCTGACGATCGCATCGAGAAGCTTCTGGTGCGAGTGCCAACCTGGTGATCACCGACCCGCCGAAAGCCCGGGTGACAAACTCCGCACAGGAAGTCACGAGGCGGATGGTCGAGCGCGTCGTCCCTCACCTCCGGGTGAGCGCTGCCAAGCGTCTCGAGGGCATCGTCAGCCTTGGCGTCGAATGGGTGGACCCGGACGACGACCTGCTGCAGGCGCCGCGGGCGGCGGCCGGCGGAGCGCCGTGAGCGCCATGTCCACCATGAGCGGCAGGAAACCAGGAGCGGATTCCGCGATTGCGGACGTTCTCGCCCGCCAGGTGCTCGACAGTCGAGGATCGCCCACGTTGGAGGTAGAGATTCGTCTGCGCTCCGGTGCTCGCGGACGCGCCGCGGTTCCTGCGGGCGGATCGATCGGCAGTTGGGAGCCGCTGGAATCCCGCGACCACGACCGGCGCTACCGCGGCCGCGGAGTGCGGCATGCCGTACACGTGGTCCGGGAGGAGGTTGCCGGCGCGATGCGGGGATCCGACGCGATCGACCAAGAGGCGATCGACGGCCTTCTGATCGGTCTCGATGGGACGCTCGACCGGCATCGACTCGGCGGAAACACGCTGCTCGGCGTGTCCCTGGCGTGCGCGCATGCGGCCGCTGCCCACACGGGCGTTGAGCTGTGGCGGTACCTCGCTCGGGATCGCGCTCACGTGCTGCCCGTGCCGATGCTTACCGTCCTCGAGGGTGGCGCGCACACGCGGAGCGGACTTGACATTCAAGAGCTGATGCTCATCCCGTGGAAGGCGGAGACCGTCGCCGGCGCGCTCGACATCGCAGTGCGGGTGTACTGGTCGCTCGGAGATCTGCTCGCCAGCAAGGGCGAGGCGACGGCGGTCGGCGATACGGGCGGCCTGGCGCCGCAGATGACATCCCTCGACTCCGCGCTTGAGCTCACCGAGGCGGCGATCGAGGATGCCGGGTACCACCCAGGGGATCAGGTGGTGCTCGCGATCGATGCAGCGGCCACCCAATGGCGGGCGGATGGGGGGTACACCCTCAAACGCGAAGGCGCACGGTTCTCGCGGGAGGAGCTGGTGGACCGATGGATCACGCTGCTCCGATGCCACCCGATCGTGGCGCTCGAGGATCCGTTCGCCGAGGACGACCACGAAGGGTGGTCGATGCTGCACGCGCGGGTCGGTGATCGTGTACAGCTGGTCGGCGACGACCTGTTCGTCACCAACCCCGCGCTCATACGCAGGGGCATCGACCAACAAGTCGCGAACGCAGTCTTGATCAAGCCAAATCAGGTCGGGACGCTCAGCGAGACACTACGCGCGATCAAGATCGCCCAAGAAGCCGGATGGGGAACGATCATCTCCCATCGCTCGGGTGAGACCGAGGACACCACGATCGCGGATCTCGCAGTCGCTGCGCACGTAGGCCAGATCAAGGCCGGCGGACCGTGTCGTGGCGAGCGGATTGCCAAGTACAACCGGCTGCTGCGCATCGAGGAGGAACTCGGCGACGAGGCGCTGTACGCCGGCCGCGAGCCGTTCGCGAAGTACACGTCGGTTCCGGTCAGGTTGTGAGTTGTGCCGCGTCGTGTCGCTCACCATCGGAGTCGCCGAATAGATGCCCGGAGTTGACCAGCAGCTTTTGCGCGCGGCGGCCGACGCGTATGCCGCGGCACGTGCGGATTATGAGGCCGTAAAGGCCGGCGCCGATGCCGCATACGAGCGTCTAGAGCGGAGCCCAGAGATCATCGAGTACCAGATCGACTGGAACGTTGCCCGCCGCGAAGAGGCGGCGGCTGCCTGGAGGTTCAAGCAAGCGGAGGAGAGTTACCTCAGAGCGGGCGGCTACGTCGCGGGCGACGAGCGGTAGCGGCCGTCGGGCTCGCACCGCACAGGCTACCTCCCACCCCGCCGTACTGAAGCCGATCCGCTGCTTGCCTCGTGGACGGACGGGAAGTCAGTTGCCGGGGTGGCGCCGATTCTCCATGTCGGGCGCCACCGGATCCGGTCCCGGGGTGCACTGGGGGCGAGCGGCTACTCCGAAGACTGGCCGAAGGTCGCGATCTCCTCCTTTTCCTTTTGAGAGAGGTCCTTGGGGCTCTCGCCCCGGGCCTGTTTCTCTGCCTGCACCTGCTCGCGAATCGCATCGACGATCTCTGGGTTGGCGAGCGTCGAGGTGTCCCCGACATCGGCGAAGTTGGAGATGCCGGCGATCACCCGACGCATGATCTTTCCCGAACGGGTCTTGGGCATGTCAGGGACGATCCACACGTTCTTCGGACGGGCGATCTTGCCGATCTCCCTGTCGATCGTGTCTGAGACCTTCTGCCGGATCTCATCGCTTGGCTCAAACCCGGGCTTGAGCGCGACGTACATCTCGACGATCTTGCCGCGCAGCTCGTCGACCACGGGAACCGCCGCCGCCTCGGCCACCTCGTCGACCATGATCGCCGCGGACTCGAGCTCCTTGGTTCCGAGCCGGTGCCCGGCGACGTTGATCACGTCGTCGATCCGCCCGAGGATCCGGAAGTAGCCGTCGGCGGCCTCGACGCCGCCGTCGCCACACAGGAACGGCCAGTCGCGCCAGTCCTTGCTGTTGTGGTCGCAGTACTTTGTGTAGTAGGTGTCGATGAACCGCTGGTCCTGGCGCCAGACCGTGAGCATCCGTCCGGGCCACGGGTTGCGGATGCAGATGTTCCCGGCCTTCCCGGAGCCCTTCGGGACCTCCTGTCCGTTCTCGTCAAAGATCACCGGGTAGACGCCGAGCACACCCGGTCCACAGCTGCCCGGCTTCATCGGCTGCAGCGCAGGCAACGTCGAGCCGAGAAACCCTCCGGTCTCGGTCAGCCACCACGTGTCGGTGATCGCAGCCTGGCCCTTGCCGACCACCTGCCAGTACCAGCGCCACACGTCGGGCTCGATCGGCTCCCCGACGGTGGTCATGGTCTTGAAGTGGTAGCCGTGCTTGGGCGGCTCGTCTGGGCCGAGCTTGCGCAGCATCCGGATCGTCGTGGGCGCGGTGTGGAAGATCTTCACCCCGAGCTTCTCGGCGATCCGCCACGGCCGACCCGGATCCGGATAGGTTGGCACGCCCTCGTACATCACGCTCGCGGTCCCGAGCGCCAGCGGGCCGTAGACGATGTATGAATGGCCGGTGATCCAGCCGATGTCGGCGAAGCACCAGTAGACATCGTCGGGGTGGATGTCCTGGTAGTACTTCGAGGTGCCGGTCACGTATGACAGGTAACCGCCGGTCGAGTGCTGTGCGCCCTTCGGCCGGCCGGTCGTGCCGCTCGTGTACATGATGAACAGCGTGTCGTTCGCCTCGAGCGAGACCGGCTCGACCTGCTGGCCGCTGTAGTTCTTCAGCAGGTCGTCGATGAAGAAGTCCCGTCCCTCGACCATCTCGCTCTGGGAGTGGTACTCGTCGCGAATCCGGCGCCAGACCAGCACCTTCTCGACTTCGATCCCGTCCTTGCGGGCCTCCTCGATCGCGTCGTCGGCCTTGGTCTTGTGGTCGATGAGCTCGCCGTTGCGGTAGTACGCGTCCATCGTCACCAGCACCGCGCTTTCCGCGTCTGCCATGCGCTGTCCGCATGCGTGCCCGCTGAAGCCGCCGAATACCTCGGAGTGGATCACCCCGAGTCGAGCGCAGGCCAGCATCGAGACCGGCAGCTCGGGCACCATCGGCAGGTGGAAGGTGATCCGGTCGCCCGTATTGGCCCCGACGAAATGCTTCAGCAGCGCCGCGAACTCGTTCACTCGCCGGTAAAGGTCGCGGTAAGTGATCTCCTGGATGTCGGCGTCCTCTGGCTCGGGGACCCACACCAGAGCGTTCTTCTCGCCGCGGGCGTCCAGGTGCCGGTCGACGCAGTTCACGCACGCGTTCAGGCGCCCGCCGACCCACCACTTGAAGAACGGCGGCTTGCTGGCGTCAAGCACCGTGTCCCACCTGCGATCCCAGGTCAGCATCTCCGCATACTCGACGAAGCACTCGGGAAAATGCTCCGCGCTGAACCGCTCGAGGATCGCTTCGTCGTTGGCGTTGGCTTGACCGCGGAAACCTGCAGGGGGTGGGACGTACTCCTCCTCACGCCAGTGGACGGCGATTTCGGTCTCCGAGTACTCGCGCTCCTCAGCGGCGCTCTTGCCTGCCACGTCTGCCATCGAACCCTCCTTACCTCTGGGCAGCCCAACACACCGGGGTGACCGCGGCGCACGCGAGAATATCGGGCGCCGCGATCTCCCTCTGGCCTGTGCTATCTCACTCTTGCGTCGTTCTCTGATTCCAGTACTTGGTCTGGCTGCACTCCTTTACGGTCGCGTAAGCGGATGGAGGGGCAGAACGGTCCGCCCAAGGTAGTGGTTGATCACGTGTGCCGCCGAGACGTACCAGGCGAGAATCGCGCAGAGCGTGGTCACGTAACCGCCCCAGTGGGTGATAGTCGTGTGCCCGCTGCCCAGCTTCCCGATGCCCAGCAGCAGGAACGCAATCCACAGGGTCAGGAACACCAGGTTCAGGGCGACGTTAAGCCGGAACGTCGCGATCCACATGTAGAACGTGAACCAGCCCCAGCACAGCAGGTAGACCGCCACGGCGTGGTTGGCCGCCAACGGTCCCCCGGCCTTCGCCGTCTCCGGAGCGAAGAACTGGATCAGCAGCACGAACGAGATCCAGAACGCGCCATACGAACTGAACGCCACCGCGGCGAACGTGTTCCGCTCCGCGAACGACCACATCCCGGCGAGCAGCTGCGCCAGTCCCCCGTACGCACCGGCCACGCTGAGGACGACGAACGCATCGCTGCCGCTGAGCGCGTTCGCGTTGACCAACCCGAGGATGAACGTCGTGAGCGCAAATCCGGCGAGCCCGAGCGGTGCCGGGTCGGCCGGGCCCCACCACACTCGCTCGGCCGCGGGCGGCGCCGGTGCGACATCGGCTTCCCGCGAGCCACGGGCAAGGTCAGCAGCTTCCATCTGTCCCTCCTAACAATTGGGTACCTTGAATCGCGCCGTGACCCCGGCTCCGCGCGAGTCCATTTGATTCGAGCCGTGCAAGATGGCGAGCGCGCCTGCTGGCTGCTCGCGGGCTCACCCGAGGCCGTCCGACCTTCACCGGGAGCGTCCCCACAAGAGGACGGATACGCGACGGTGCGCAGCGCGCATGGCCTTCTTCAACTCGTTCCGACTGGGCTGATAGAGGCCGTCAGCGAACTCGCGCGGTTTGAAGAGCCTTACGCTCCTCCAGCGAGCCTCATCGCTCGCGGTCAAATATACCTGACCCACCCAGCTGATCCCGCAATCAATCGTCGGGGTCCCGAAGAGACTCACGAGTAGCGCGCGTCGGGCGATCTCATACAGAAACGGATCGCCCGCCGCCATCGCGCTCCACAGCGTGTTCAGCTCGAGATTCTGTGAGCGTCTGCGCGTTCGCGGGAAGCTCCCGCTCGAGATCGAAATCCGACCCTCGCTGCATCAGGAAGGCCTTCACTCAGCGCCTCCTCAGCTGGCCGGTTCGTGAGAACCGGCCTGGCAGCCAGGCAGGCCTCGCATTCGTCGACGCGAGCGCTCGCCGACGTAGAGGACGGATGCTGAGCGACCGGTGGTTCGCGTCAGGACTCAGTGGGGCGATCCCGCCCAGTCGCGGACCATCATCAACTTCCATCGATTCTCCATTCGATAGAA
>Ga0335085_10006209_pt1 | contig 18935 bp, 20 predicted proteins | sample Lox_Sample_45_FD_206712 | JGI IMG/M metagenome (GOLD analysis project Ga0335085, IMG submission 206712) | Soil microbial communities from Loxahatchee National Wildlife Refuge, Florida, United States - Lox_Sample_4.5 | ecosystem: Environmental > Terrestrial > Soil > Wetlands | place: USA...
CATGTGCGCGATGCGGCACATGCATGAATACGGCACCACCAGCGAGCAGCTCGCCTGGATCAAGGTCGCCGCGTCGCACCACGCGCAGCACAACCCGCACGCCATGCTGCAGAACGTGGTGACGGTGGAAGATGTGGTGAACTCGCCGATGGTCGCGTCGCCGCTTCACCGCCTGGATTGCTGCGTCATCAGCGATGGCGGCGGCGCGCTGATCGTCACCGGCCCGGAGATCGCCAAGCGCCTCAAGCATCCGCCGGTCAAGGTGATCGGCTCGGGCTACGCGCCGAAGCATCAGATGGGCGGCAAGATCGATCTCACCTATTCGGGCGCGCGCTGGTCGGGGCCGCAAGCCTTTGCCGAAGCGGGCGTGACGCCGGCCGATATCCAATACGCGTCGATCTACGACAGCTTCACCATCACGGTGCTGATCACGCTCGAGGATCTCGGCTTTTGCGAAAAGGGCAAAGGCGGCGCCTTCGTCGCGGACGGCAATCTGATCTCGGGCGTCGGCAAGCTGCCCTTCAACACCGATGGCGGCGGGCTCTGCAACAACCATCCCTCCAACCGCGGCGGCATGACCAAGATCATCGAGGCGGTGCGGCAGTTGCGCGGCGCCGCGCATCCCAAGGTCCAGGTGCCGAATTGCGGCCTCGCGCTGGTGCATGGCACCGGCGGCGCGCTCGGCACGCGGCACGGCAGCGCGACGCTGATCCTGGAGCGGGAGTAGGATATGGCGCGGGACCGGACGATCGTCGCGCCGCTGCCGTTTCCGGAAACCACGCCCTACTGGGAAGCGGCGGCGCGGGGCAAGCTGCTCTTGAAGCACTGCGCTTCCTGCGGCGCCGATCATTTCTATCCGCGTGCGTTCTGTCCCTTCTGCTTCAGCGACAACACGGAATGGCGCGAGGCCGCGGGGACCGGGATCATTTATTCCTTCAGCGTCATGCGCCGCGCCGAAACGCCTTACGCGATTGCGTACGTGACACTTGCCGAAGGGCCGACGATGATGACCAACATCGTCGATTGCGATCTCGATGCGATCCGCATCGGACAGGGCGTCAAGCTGGTGTTCAAGCCGGCGGAGAACGGCCAGCTGGTGCCGATGTTCACCTTGGCTTAGCGCGTTGCGCCGTCGCGCTGCCATTGGTGCGCGGCGCGGCGCGCACTTCCCGGACGGTTTTGGCGAGCAGCGTGGCAAGCTGTTCGCGCTCGGCCTTGGTGAGGGCGGCGGTCAGGCCCCGCTCATGCGCGGCCAGCTTCGCGGCAAAATCGCTGAGCGCGCGCTCGCCTTCGGCCCGGAGAAACAACTCGACGCCGCGATTGTCGCCGCGCGCCGCGCGGCGGCGCACGTAGCCCTCGCGGATCAGGCGATTGACGAGCAGCGTCATGTTCGGCCGCTGAATGAGCAGCGCATCGGCCAGCGCGCCCTGGCGCACGCCGGGATTGGCTTTGATGGTGGAGAGGGTCGAGAACATGCCGAGCGTCATCGCGGCCCTGCCGAAACGCTCGTAGTACATCTGGTACATCAGCAGATCGAGCAGGTGGATGTGAAAGCCGATCAGCATCTCGAGCGGCCCGAGATCGAGCGTATCCCCGCTCGTCTGCGGGCCTCGCGCGGCGCGTGCCGCGGAGCGGTTGTCGGAAGGCGTAGTCGTTTGATCGAGGGTCATCGGCCGGTAGAACGTGTTGCCGTCCGAATTTCGTGATAATATGTAACGAAGGCAAGCGCGATCTTTACGGGTCGCGCATCGCCCGGAGGAGGCCCGCTCGCATGGACGCATCCGCTCGGGACAGCGCTGAAATGACATTGCGCCTGCGCGATGTGCGGCTGGGCTCGCTCGACGTGGCCATCGAGCGGCGTTCCGACGGCACCGTCTATCTCAAGAACAAGCACCCGCTCGGCGACTACGCGATGCGGATCACCGACCGGCTGATCCATTGGGCGCGCATCGCGCCGCAGCGCGTGTTCATGGCCGAGCGCGGCGCCGATGGCGCTTGGCGCAAGCTCAGCTATGGCGACGCGTTGGCGCAGGCGCGGAGCGTCGCGACGGCGCTGCGGGCGCGCGGCCTTTCCGCCGAGCGGCCGCTGATGATCCTCTCCGGCAACGATCTCGACCACGCGGTGCTCGGTCTCGGGGCGCTCTATGCCGGCGTTCCCTATGTGCCGCTGTCGCCGGCCTATTCGCTGATCTCGCGCGATTTCGGCAAGCTGCGCCACATCGTCGGGCTGACCACACCCGGGCTCGTCTTCGCCAGCGACGGCGATCTCTTCGGCCGCGCGATCGAGGCGACGATCGCCGCCGATGTGGAGATCGTCGTGCGGCGCAACCCGCTCAAAACCCGTCCGACGACGCTGCTCGCCGATCTGCTCGCGACACCGGCCGATCCGGCGATCGATGCCGTGCATGACGCGATCGGGCCCGACACGGTGGCGAAGATCCTTTTCACCTCGGGCTCGACCGGCATGCCGAAGGGCGTGATCAACACCCAGCGTATGCTCTGCGCCAATCAGGAGCAGCTCCGGACGCATTTCGCCTTTTTCCGCGACGAGCCGCCGATCATCCTCGACTGGTCGCCGTGGAACCACACCGCCGGCGGCAATCACAATTTCAACATGGTGCTCTACAACGGTGGCACCTTTTATATCGATGACGGCCGGCCCGTGCCGGGCGCGATCGAGGCGACGGTGCGCAATCTGCGCGAGGTCTCGCCGACCTGGTATTTCAACGTCCCGCGCGGCTACGACGCGCTCATCCCGTTCCTGCGCCAGGACGAAATCCTGCGCCGCAGTTTCTTCAAGGATCTGCGCGTCCTCTATTACGCCGCGGCGAGCATGGCGCAGCACGTCTGGGACGCGCTCGACGAGATCGCGAGCGCCACCTATGGCGAGCGCATCCTGATGCTGACCGGGCTCGGCTCCACCGAGACCGCGCCTTTCGCGCTCTCGGCCGGGAAGGGGATGAGCGCGGCCGGTCTCGTCGGCCTGCCCACTTCCGGCATCGAGCTGAAGCTGGTGCCGCGCGAGGGCAAGCTCGAGGCGCGCATTCGTGGGCCCAACGTCACGCCCGGCTATTGGCGCCAGCCGGAGCTGACCGCCGCGGCGTTCGACGAGGAAGGCTACTACAAATTCGGCGACGCGCTGCGCTTTGCCGATGCCGAGGATGTAACCAAAGGCCTGATCTTCGATGGCCGGGTGGCCGAGGATTTCAAGCTGGCGAGCGGCACCTGGGTCAATGTCGGCCCGCTGCGCGCCGCGTTCATCGATCATTTCGCGCCGCTGGTCCAGGACGTGGTGATCGCCGGGCTTGGCCGCAACGAGATCGCCGCGCTGGTCTTTCCCGATATCGAGGCGTGTCGGCGCCTTTGCCCGGAACTGGCCGCCGATGCGCCCCGCCGTGCCGTCTTCGCGGCCGAGGCGGTCCGCGCGGCCTTTGCCGCGCGGCTGGAAAGCCTCGCTGCGCGCAGCACCGGAAGCTCGAACCGGATTACCGCGCTACTGCTGCTCGACGAGCCGCCGTCACTCGATCGCGGCGAGATGACGGATAAGGGATCGATCAATCAGCGGGCAGTGCTGAGCCATCGCGCCGACCTGGTCGAAGAACTGTATGCGGTGCCGCCATCTTCGCGGGTCATCCGCCTCGTTTGAGCGGTGGGATGGACCGGACGAGGATGGGCGGAGCTTTCCTTGACGGCCGGGTGGCGGAAGGTTCAGTATCGTTATAAAGCATATCGATCGCATTCGATGCGGGGTCCTGATAACCGCACGGTAAGAACGAAGAGATCGCGCGTGATGGAGCGCGCAAAAAGGGAGGAAGCATGAAAACGCTGCGTATCGTTGCGTTGTGCGTGGTGGGGCTCGTTCTGGCGCTGCAGACGGGTGCCGTATCCGCTGCCGAGCTCGTCTACGGCTCCTGGCCGCCCGCGGGCGAATACCTCAATCGCGTCGCCCTGCCCAAAGCCTTTGCCGGGATCGCCAAGGACACCAACGGCGCGATCACCTGGAAGCTCGTTCCGGGCGGCCAGCTTGCCGATCCGAAGGCGACTTATCAGGCGGCTTCCGACGGGTTGATCCAGGCCGGGCTCGGCATCTCGACCTATGTGCCGAGCCTCACGCCGTCGATGACCACGATCTATTCCTATGTGGTCTTCGGCAACGACGTCGTTGCGGCGACGGGCGCGGCGCTGGAGACCATGACGCTGCATTGCCCTTCCTGCCTCGCCGAATTCAAGAAGGCCAATCTTGTCCCACTCGCCGGCTGGACGACCTCTGCCTATATGCTCGCCTGCCGCGAGCCGGTGAAATCGCTCGCCGATCTCAAGGGCAAGCGTGTCCGCGGTACCGGCGGCTCGGCCGACCTGTTGAGCATGGCGGGTGCGGTCCCCATCGCCGCGACCCTGCCTGAGGCGGTGAACCTCTTGCAGCGCGGCGGCATGGATTGCCAATTCGGCGTCAACACCTGGCTCAAAGTGTTCGGCTATGCCGATTTTGCCAAATATCTGACCGATTATCCGCTCGGCATCACCGGTCCGGCGGTCGGCCTCATGATGAATCGTGATGCGTGGAAAAAATTCACGCCCGAACAGAAGAAAATTCACATGAAATATGCCGCGCAGATCAGCGCGAGCCTCGCCATCGGCCAGTTCATCGACGAGAACGAGGACATCCTCAAAGATCTCATCAAGGAAAAAGGCGTTCAGGTCATCCAGGCCAGCGATCCAAAGGATTTCGAGGCTCTGACCGAGAAATTCGACAAGGCGCAACGCGAGAAGCTGATCGCCGACGCGAAGAAATTCGGTGTCGCCGATCCGGGTGCGATCCTCGACGCCTATGCCGCCGGCGTGAAGAAGTGGAGCGGGCTCTCCAAGGGGATCGGTCGCGACATCGACAAATTCACCGATGCCATCTGGACCGAGATTTATTCCAAAGTCGATCCCGAAAAGCTGTGAGTGGCGCCGCCGATTGAGGTGCGAGCCTAGTTGAGGCGGGGGATATGAGCATCTTGGATCGATGGCTCAAGTGGCTGGAGTTTCCGATCCACGCGCTTTTGTGGATCGCCCTCGCTGCCGGCCTCTTGATGATGCTGCATATCAGCGCCGACGTAACCGGCCGCACGGTGTTCAACCATCCGCTCGCCGGGACGACCGAGATCGTCTCGGCCTATTACATGGTTGCTGCCGCCTATCTCCCCTGGGCGTGGATTGCGCGCAACAACAACCACATCCACGTCGATCTCTTCGCGCGGCTGTTGCCGGCGAAGGTGAATGCCGTCCTCGAGCCGCTGGTCGAGTTGCTGACCATTATCTATGTCGCGATCTTCACCTGGGAGACATTCCTGCGCGCCAAGCAACAGACCGAGCTGGGCGAGATGTGGCAGGCGGGAACGAGTTTCATTCCGGTCTGGCCGAGCCGCTGGCTTCTGCCGATCGCCGGCGGACTCATGGTGCTCTACATCGCTTTGCGGCTCGCGCGCGATCTTGCGCGGCGGCAATCGGCGTGATCGAGGCCGTGTGATGGATGCGTTTGCGATCTCCGTCATCAGCCTCGGCGCGATCCTTTTCCTGATCGCGCTCAGGGTCCCGATCGGCGTTGCTCTCGGCGGCGTGTCGCTGATCGGCTTTACGCTCCTGCGCAACTTCGACGTGGCGATGAGCGTCCTGCGCGAGACGCCTTTCGTCTTTTCCGCCAATTGGGATTTGACGGCGATCCCAATGTTTCTGCTGATGGGCTCGCTGGCGAACAATTCGGGCATCAGCGCATCGTTGTTTCGCGCAGCCCGCCTCTGGTTCGGCGGCATGCATGGCGGGCTCGCGGTCGCGACCAATTTCGCCTGCGCCGGCTTTGCCGCGGCGTGCGGCTCGAGCGTCGCGGCGGCCGCCGCCATGGCACGGATCGCGATCCCCGAGATGCTGCGCCACGGCTATGACCGCGGCCTCGCGGCGGGGGTCGTTGCCAGCGCGGGGACGCTCGCAGCGCTCATTCCGCCGAGCATCCTCTTTGTTCTCTACGGCATCTTCGCCCAAGTCTCGATCGTACAGCTGCTGATCGCCGGCATTCTCCCGGGTCTGCTGACCGCGGCGATCTATTCGGCGATGCTGGTCATCCGCTGCCGGCTCAATCCGAGGCTCGCGCCGCTTATCGTTGTCGAAGACCGCGCGGCGCTGCGCCGCGAGCGTCTCGAATCCCTCCGGGAGATTTGGCCGCTCGTCGTCCTCATCCTCGGCATTATCGGCGGCATGTATGCGGGCGTCGTCACGCCGACCGAGGCGGGAGCGGCCGGCGCGCTCCTTGCGGCCGCGATCGGCATCTTCCAGCGCACGCTCAGCCTGCGCAAATTCCTCGACAGCCTTCAGGACGCGATGACGACGACGGCGCAGCTGTTTTTCGTCGGCATGGGCGCGGTCATGTATACGAAGCTTCTCGCGCTCGCCGGGATCGGGCCGATGTTCGCGGGCATGATCGGCAGCTGGGCGCTCAATCCGACGCTGCTCGTTATTGCGACATCGCTCATCTATCTGGTCCTCGGCATGTTCCTTGATCCGCTCGGGATCATCCTCATCACCATCCCCGTGCTCGTGCCGATGTTCGCAGCGCTGAAGCTCGACCTCGTCTGGCTCGGCGTGTTGGTGGTCAAATATGTTGAGATCGGCATGCTCACGCCGCCGGTCGGTTTCAACGTCTATGTCGTCAAGAACGTCGTCGGCGATGAGATTTCGCTCGATACGATTTTCCGCGGCTGCTTCTGGTTCCTCGGCTGCGAGGTCATCATCATGACCTTGCTAATCGCTTTTCCGCAGATATCGCTCTGGCTGCCTTATTCGATGAACTAGTTCGCCGCCAGGGACTTTATTTCGCGATGATCACCCTGGCGCTGGCGCGAGGCGTCTATTTCGTCGCGCTGCGCCTGCCGTTCACGCATAGCGAGGACGCCATCCAGGCGATCCCACGCGGCTGGCTGCTCGGCAGCATCGATCTGCGCGACAATCTCGGTCGCCGGCATTTTTCCGGTCGGCTATCTCTTGGTCTGGCGCGTCTCGCGCTCGCCTTGCGACCAGGTGGCGGCGCTAGCCCAAGGGGCGGTTGATCTGGATCAATGCCGGTGCCGGTGCGCGGACCGAAGCTGACGGTTCCGTTTCAACAGGCCGAGAGTCGACGATGCCCGCAAAACAGGTTCTTTTTCGCTCCGCCGCGCGAGACAAGGTGCTGCGCGGTACGACTCAGCTGGCGGAAGCCGTGCGGGTGACGCTGGGGCCGCGTTCCAAGTCGGTGCTCATCCAGAAAAGCTGGGGTGCGCCGATCGTTTGTAACGACGGGGTTACGATCGCGAAGGAATTCGAGCTCAAGGATGCGGAGGAGAATCTCGGCGCTCAGATGCTCCGGCAAGCCGCCGAGAAAACCGGGGATGTCGTCGGCGACGGTACCAGCACCGCGACCGTTCTCGCCCAGGCGATTTTCGCAGACGGCGTGCGCAACGTAGTCGCGGGCGCCAGCGCCATCGATCTGAAGCGCGGGCTCGAGCGCGGGACCAAGGTTGCCGTCGACAGTCTGCGCCGTATGTCGCGGCCGGTCGGCACGCGCAAGGAAAAGGCGCAAGTCGCGACGATTTCCGCGCATAACGATCCGACCATCGGCGAGTTCGTCGCCGACGCCATGGAAAAGGTCGGGAATGACGGCGTCATCACGGTCGAGGAATCGAAAACCACCGAGACGGTGCTCGACGTGGTCGAAGGCATGCAGTTCGACCGCGGTTTCCTCTCGCCCTACTTCATCACCAACCCCGACAAGATGGAAGCGGTGCTCGATGAGCCTTACGTGCTGCTGTCGAACCGCAAGATCGGCATCCTCAAGGATCTCCTGCCCTTGCTCGATCAGGTCGCCAAATCGGGCCGCCCGCTGCTCGTGGTCGCCGAAGACGTGGAGGGTGAGGCGCTCGCCACGCTGATCGTCAATCAGCTGCGCGGCACGCTGCGGAGTTGCGCGGTCAAGGCGCCGGGCTTCGGCGATCGCCGCAACGCCATGCTGCAGGATATGGCCGTGTTGACGGGCGGCACGGTGATTTCCGAGGAGCTCGGCCTCAAGCTCGAGGCCGTCGGGCTCGGCGATCTTGGTCAGGCGAAGCGCGTCGTGTCCGATAAGGATAACACGACGGTCATCGGCGGGCAGGGGACACGCGCCGATATCGATGGGCGGATCAAGCAAATCCGTACCGAGATCGAGAAAACGACGAGCGACTACGATCGCGACAAGCTCAAGGAGCGCCTCGCGAAGCTCGCCGGCGGCGTCGCAGTCATCCGCGTCGGCGCGCCTGCCGAAGCGGAGATGAAGGCGAAGAAGGAAGCGCTCGACGACGCCATCAGCGCGACCAAGGCCGCGGTCGCGGAAGGCATTGTCCCGGGAGGGGGGCTCGCGCTTTTGCGCTGCGTCGCTGCGGTGACGGCGGAAGAGGCTGCGGCCGAAGGCGACGAGAAGACCGGGATTCAGATACTGAAACGCGCGCTCGAAGCGCCGACGCGCCAGATCGCGGAGAACTCGGCGGTCGACGGCGGCGTGGTCGTGGCGCGCATGCTCGGCAGCGAGGGCAATATCGGCTTCGATGCGGCGCGCAAGGAGTATGTCGATCTGGTCGAGGCCGGCATCGTCGATCCGACGAAGGTCGTCCGCATCGCGCTGGAAAACGCCGTGTCGGTCGCGAGCGTGTTGCTCTTGAGCGAAGCCACGATGACGGAAATCCCGGAGCCCAAGAAAGAGCGTGTCGCCGAGCCTGAGATGGGTCTCTGAGAAAAAGCCGGGCGAAGAACGCCTTGCCGGCCGATCCTGGCCAAATCCAGGGAAGCAACGTCCCTAATCCGTAATATTACCGATACACCAATGTGCCGGAAAGCCGACACAATGGGGCGTTACGGAGGGGAGGCCCACATGACCGAGTGGGTTACGCTGAAGAATATCCAGGATTTCAAGCGGAAGATCGCCGAAGAAAAAGACCCCGAAAAACGACGCATCCTCGAAGAACTTTTGGCCAAGGAACAAGCGAAGCGCGACGAGGTTCGATAACGCGCGTCGTCGCGATGGATGTGTTGCTCTCTTGTGATGCTGTCGCAACGAAGGCGGCGTCGCTGCCCTGTTTTCTTGCCCTGATATTTCCCAAGCCCTCGGGTTTCGAAACGAAGGCGGATTGACCTAGGTCAATCGCCAAGCACCGCCGAGCTTTTAGCGTAGGGCTCGTTCGTCCCTTACCCGAGGAGCTTCCCATGGCGACAACGACCCCAGTCGAAGTGAAGAAGGCGGCGCCGGCGCGCACGAGCTCGATCGAGCCGTGGCGCTCGTTCCGCGACGAGATGGATCGGCTTTTCGATCGCTTCTCGAAAGGTTTCGGCCTGCCGGCTTTCGAGCCGCTCTTTGGCCGCGATACCGAATTCGCGGCCCCGGCGGTTGATGTCGCCGAAGATGACAAAGCTTATACGGTCACCGCCGAATTGCCCGGCATCGAAGAAAAGGACATCGATGTGACGGTGAGCGGCGGCATGCTCACCATCAAGGGCGAAAAGAAGAAAGAGCGCGAAGAGAAAGACAAGAACTATTACCTCTCGGAGCGCTCCTATGGCTCGTTCCAGCGCGCCTTCGCGTTGCCGGACGGCGTCGATCAGAACAAGATTGCGGCCAATTTCGCCAAGGGCGTCTTGACCGTGACGCTGCCGAAGAACGCCGAAGCGCAGAAGTCGCAGAAGATCGAAGTCAAAGCCGCTTAACCTCGGGGCGCGGGGCGGAGCCGATCTCCGTCTCGCGCCCTTCGCCTTCTTTTCTGGCTAAGGAGCAGCGTCATGGTTCGGCGCGCGATCGTGTGGCTATGTCTTGCCGATGGCGAGCATGCGAAAATCCTGACGCCGACCGAAGACGGTCGCGGCTATTCGGTCGTCACCCAATTCGATTCGGCCGACGCGCACCGGCCGACCCGCGCGCTCGGCACCGAGCGCCCGCCGCGCACGCAGGAAAGCGCCTATAGCGGGCGGCACGCTATCGAGCCGCGGCGCGATTTACACGCGGCAAGCAAAGCGGCGTTCATGCGTTTCCTCGCCGAGCAGCTTGATCGCGCCGGCGCGCGCGGCGAATGCGACGCGATGGTGCTGGTCGCACCGAGCTATTGCCTGCGCCTGCTGCGCGGCGGGCTGAGCCCCGCGACGCTTCGCAAGCTGCGCGCCACCAAGGCGAAGGATCTGATCAAGATACCGGTGGCGAAGCTGCCCACAAACCTTTGCGTAGATGTACGCTGAGCGCATCTCAGCTTAGGAGGAGCAAACCCATGGCAAACAAAATGCTGAGCCTTCTCGTGATGGGCTCGCTTTCGCTCATCCTCTTCACGATGTTGTCCTTCGCGACGATCGGCAGGACCTATCCCGGACCGGTTTGGCTGTGGACGGGCTGGGTCGCGAGCCTGGCGTTGACGGCATTCGTGCTGTGGCAGGCGGAAACCCCGCGCCGCGTCTGGGGCTATCAGTCGTTGATCGCGGGCGTCGTCAGCTTCGCGCTTGTGCTGGTCATTCTTTTTATTCCCGTCTCGGCATCGGCACCCTACGAGCGGGGCGCGGATTGGCTGCAGACGGTCGATCTCACGCCGCCGATCGTTTCCCGGCTTCGCGAAGCTCTCGCCTCCGCTTATTTCGCTCTCGCGGTCATCGTCCTCGGCGCGATCCTGCTGTCGGCGTCCTACCTCCTGCTGCATTTCCGCCAGCCACCGCGGCGCCACGCGCATTGATGGAGCGGTACCATGGATGTTCTCGAGGCGATCTATCATCGGCGCGCCGTCCGCGCGTTCACGAGCGAAGCGGTCGATAAGGAATTGATCGAAACGCTGATCGATGCGGCGGTCCACGCCCCCAATGCGATGGACAAGCAGCGCTGGGCGTTCGTGATCGTCCGCGATCGAGCGCTGATGCGACGGATTTCCGCCGAGGCGAAGGCGCTGACCTTGGGCACGATCGGATCGAATCCCGATCTCAAGCCCTTTGCCGAAATGCTATCGTCGCCCGATCTCAACATATTTTACGATGCGCCCGTCCTCATCATCATTTGCGGAACCCAGAACGATCGGTTTGTCGAGCAGGATTGCTGCCTGGCGGCGGAGAATCTGATGCTCGCGGCTCACGCGAAGGGGCTCGGCACGTGCTGGATCGGCTTCGCCGAGGCCTGGCTGAATCGTCCCGAGGCGAAAAAAGAGCTTGGCATCCCCGCGACGTTCCGGCCGATCGCACCCGTGATCCTTGGCTACCCGCAAGCGCAGCCGAAAGCGCCCGAGCGGCACCGTCCCGACACGATCTGGATCGAAGCCTAGGATCCGTCGCGGAGGGCTCGACAAAAAAGCCCCCGGTGATCCGAGGATCGCCGGGGGCTGATGTCGCGGCCGTTATCCGGCCGAAATCACATCACACGCTGTAATACATCTCGAATTCGATCGGATGCGGCGTGTGCTCGAACTTGTAGATCTCTTCCCATTTGAGCTCGATGTAGGCGTCGAGGAAGTCCTTCGAGAAGACGTCGCCCTTGGTGAGGAAGGCGCTGTCTGCCTTGAGGTTCTCGACGGCTTCGCGCAGCGAGCCGCACACCGTCGGCACGTCCTTGAGCTCTTCCGGCGGCAGGTCGTAGAGGTTCTTGTCCATCGCGTTGCCGGGATGGATGCGGTTCTGCACGCCGTCGAGGCCGGCCATCAGCATCGCGGCGAATGCGAGATAGGGATTGGCCGCCGGATCAGGGAAGCGAACCTCGACGCGCTTGGCCTTGGGGCTCGACGCAATCGGGATACGGCACGATGCCGAGCGGTTGCGCGCCGAGTAGGCGAGGAGCACCGGCGCCTCGAAGCCCGGGATCAACCGCTTGTAGCTGTTGGTCGTCGGGTTGGTGAGGGCATTGATCGCTTTGGCATGCTTGATGATGCCGCCAATGTAGTAGAGCGCGAACTCGCTGAGATCGGCATAGCCGTTCCCGGCGAAGAGCGGTTTGTCGGCTTTCCACACCGACTGGTGCACATGCATGCCCGAGCCGTTGTCGCCCTTGATCGGCTTCGGCATGAAGGTCGCCGTCTTGCCGTACTGATGCGCGACGTTGTGCACGCAATACTTATAGATCTGCATGCCGTCGGCGCCCTTGGTCAGCGTCGAGAACTCGGCGCCGAGCTCGTGCTGCGAGGGGGCGACCTCGTGGTGATGCTTTTCGACCGCGAGTCCCATCTCGAACATGGTCGAGAGCATCTCGGCGCGGAGATCCGAAGCGCCGTCCACCGGCGGCACCGGGAAATAGCCGCCCTTGATCGGCGGGCGATGGCCGGTGTTGCCGTCGGGATATTTCTTGTCGGAAACGTAGGGGCCTTCCTCGCTGTCGATCTCGTACATCGAGGTGTTCATGCCGTTCTTGAAGCGAACGTCATCGAACACGAAGAACTCGGCCTCGGGACCGAAATAGGCGACGTCGCCGATGCCCGACGACTTCAGATATTGCTCGGCCTTCTTGGCGATCGAGCGCGGGTCGCGGCCATAGGGCTGGCCGGTGCCGGGCTCATGCACGTCGCAGACGATGATCAGCGAGGTCTGGGCCGCGAACGGATCGAGCACCGCCGTCGAGCAATCGGGCTTCAGCAGCATGTCGCTCTCGTTGATCGCTTTCCAGCCGGCGATCGAGGAGCCGTCGAACATCAAGCCTTCCTCGAGGAAGTTGGCGTTGACGGTGCGAATATGGTGCGCGAGATGCTGCCACTTGCCGCGCGGGTCGGTGAATCGGAAATCGACGTATTTGACGTCGTGTTCCTTGATCATATCGAGTGCTTTTTGGATCGCCGCATCGGCCATCGTCTCTAATCCTTCTTTCCTGGACCTTCGTCGCTTCTCACTGCCCCCCACTCACGCCCATCAGACGGCGTCAGCGCCTTTCTCGCCGGTGCGAATGCGGATGGCTTCGTCGACGGTCGTGACGAAGATCTTACCGTCGCCGATGCGGCCGGTGCGTGCCGCGTGCTGAATTGCCTCGATGGCGCGTTCGAGGAGCGCGTCATCCATCACCACTTCGATCTTCACTTTCGGCAGGAAGTCTACGACATATTCCGCGCCTCGATAGAGCTCGGTATGTCCCTTCTGGCGGCCGAAGCCCTTGGCCTCGGTGACCGTGATCCCTTGAATCCCCACCTCGTGAAGCGCTTCTTTCACTTCGTCGAGCTTGAACGGCTTGATGATCGCTTCGACTTTCTTCATCGGTTTTTCCGCCTGTATGCGATTGCGTTGCCTCCGGCTAAAGCGCCGGTCGCCTCACCCGGTTAAGCACGAGGCATGCCAACGCTGTTAAAGCCCCCGCGTTAGAGCAATTGCCATGGCGATCAATAGCGAAAGCCCTCGCTGCCGTCCAGAAAATAGGCAATTGCCCGGAAATCAGGCAGGAAAAGCGGCGGCGCTGTTGACCTCGCTTGCTCCGAGCCTGGCGCCGGTGCCACGATGATCGCGGCGTGTGCAGCCCGAGGCGGTTCATGTTCCTGCGCAATTCCTGGTACGTCGCGGCATGGGACCGCGAGATCGCCAACGGCCCTGGGCGCCGGCCATTGGCGCGGATGATCCTCGGCGAGCCGATCGTCCTCTACCGCCAGGAAGACGGGAAACCGGTCGCGCTCGAGGACCGCTGCTGCCATCGCCACCTGCCGCTCTCGCTCGGCCGGCTCGAAGGCGACACGCTGCGCTGCGGCTATCACGGGCTGCGCTTCGATGCCGGCGGCCGCTGCGTCGAGATCCCGGGCCAGCCGCAAATCCCGCCCGATGCGGCGATCCGCTCTTATCCGCTGGTCGAGCGCTTCCATTGGGTCTGGATCTGGATGGGCGATCCGAAACGCGCCGATCCGGCGCTGATTCCGAATTGGTGGTGGGCCGATCACCCGGACTGGGCCTGCGCCCGGCCCGACATGCTGCCCGTCGCCTGCAATTACCAGCTCATCAACGACAACGTCCTCGACGTCACGCATCTCGTCTATGTGCATGCGTCGTCGATCGGCAATCCGTCGATCAACGATTTCCCGGCGACGACCGAGCGCGAGGGCAATCTCGTCCGGCTGACGCGCTGGATCATCGATCGCCCGGCACCGCCGATGTATCAGGCGGCCGGGAAATTCGCCGGTAATGTCGATCGCTGGCAGATCGTCGAGCACGTGCCGCCGTGCTTCAGCGTCAATTTCGCCGGCTGCGCCGCGACCGGCACCGGCGCGCCGCAAGGCGATCGCAGCCACGGCATCGAGCTGATGGCGCTGAGCGCGCCGACGCCCGAGACCGACCGCACGACGCATTATTTTTTCCAATTCCCGCGCAAATTCGGCCTCGGCGACGCGGCGCTCGACAAGGTCTTCAATACCGATTTCGTTGCCGTCTTCCGCGAAGACGTCGCCGTGCTCGAGGCACAACAGCGGATGATGGAGCTGAAGCCGTTCGCGCCCTCGGTCGCGATCAAGGTCGATGCCGCGCCGCTGGCGGCGCGCCGGCTGCTTGAGCGCATGATCGCGGAAGAAGAGCCGCCGCGCGATTCTGCCTGGCCCAGCGGTTAGGTTGGGCGGCGGCTAAAAATCAGATCTCGGTCGCGCGCACGAAGCACATGATGCCGAGCGCCGGCGTCCAGCAAACGACCGCCCGCCCGACGGGATTGTCGATCCGCTGCAGGACCTTGTCCTGCGGGACGATGGTCCATTTGTTGTTGATGAAGACCTCGTAATGGTCGCCGCTTGTGCGGTAATCCGCGGCGCGGCAATCGGCGATCGAGCAGCAGGAAACGCCGGTGTCCGGTTGCTTGAGGCTCTGATACCAGGGGGCGAGGGCGGGATCGGCGTTCGGCGGCGGCTCCGCTTTCGCGAAACTCGCGCAGGCAAGACCAGCCGCGGCGAAAGCCGCCGGCCAGAGCCGCGCATTCGCCGGAATACGCAGGCGCATGTGCATCTCCCGTGAGAAGGTTCTCTTCTGGAGATGCAACCCACCGAGAGAACGGCAGGTTCCCGCCTTGGTTGATTTTCCTGTCGCGAAATCTAAGCGGGCGGCGCTGCAGTCGGCGGCGGATAGCCGTAGATCGGCTGTGCTGCCGCCGCTTCCTGCATGAATTGGATGCCGGCAGCGGCGAGCTGCTGGCGGATCGCGAGGTTGATCGCGAGCTTGGCCGTGTCGGCGTCAGCCGCGGGGACGCTTGCCTGGAAGCGCAGCTTGATTGCGTTATCGCCGAGCTCCTCGACGCCGATCAGCGCGTCTTCTTTGCGATGCTCGGCCGCGATCCGGCGCAGCACCTCGAGCGCGCGGCCGAGATCGGCGGTGTAAGGCAACAGAAACGTGATGTTCACCGCCGCCTGCACCGGCAGCCGCGAGAAATTGATGATCGGCGCATCCGAGAGGAGCTTGTTCGGCACCGTGATCATCTTGTTCTCATCGCTGCGGATCACGGTGGCGAAGAGCCCGACCTCCTGAACCGTGCCGGTGAAGCTGGCGGCCTGAATCGAATCGCCGACATGGAAGGGCCGCAGCACAACGAGCATGACACCGGCGGCGACATTCGACAGCGTGCCCTGGAGGGCCAGCCCGATGGCGAGGCCGGCGGCGCCGAGCACGGCGACGAGGCTAGTCATCTGGATGCCGAACTGACCGAGCACGGCGAGCAGCGCGATGATTAGGATGGTGTAGCGCACGATGCTGACGACGAGCGGCAGCAGCGTCGCATCCATCCATTGGCGCTTGCCGAGACTCTTGTGCAGCGAGCGGCTGGCCCAGCCGGCGAGCCACCAGCCGAGAAGCAGGATGACGACCGCGCCGAGCAGCGCGACGCCGTAATGCGTCAGATTGGCCCAGAAGACGGCGGCCGTCGTTGTATCGAGAAAATCCATGCCGCCCCCCTGGCGATTGCGCGCCCGCGCCGAGTTTAGCGGCTAGGCCCCGTGGATAAAGAAGTAGAGCGTGAGCCCGGCGCCGAGCAAAGCGATGAAGACCTTGATGAGCTCGGGCCTGACCTGCTTGGCGCCGAGCGCGCCGGCATAGCCGCCGATCAAGGTCGCGACGCACATGACCAGCGCTTCGGTCCAATAGACCTTGCCGGCATAGACGAACGCCGCCGAGGACACGACGGTCATGCAGAGCGCGAGCGCGAGCTTCAGCCCGTTCATCGCATGAATGTCGCGCATGCCGTAAAGCGTCAGCGCCGCGAGCATCATGAAGCCGATACCGGCCCCGAAATACCCGCCGTAGACCGCGATCGCGAATTGCGCTGCGAGCACGCCGCGCGTGCCGATGGTGAAGCGCAGCAGGAACCTTTTCGGGGCGAAGCTGCCGAAGATGAAGATCGCGGTCGCCAGCAGCATCAGCCAGGGCAGTATGCCAGAGAAGACCCCGTTCGGTGTCGCGAGGAGGATCGCCGCGCCGACGAGCCCGCCGACGACGCTGATCGCGAGCAGCGCCTTGATGTCGAAATGCGTCGCGGTGCGGATATCGTCGCGATAGGCCCAGACGCTGGCAAATTGCCCGGGCACGGTGGCGACCGTCGTCGTCACATTGGCTGAGATCGCGGGGATGCCGACCAGCAGCAGCGCCGGAAAGGCGACGAAGCTGCCGCCGCCGGCGACGGCATTCATGACGCCCGTGATCAGACCGGCGACAAACAGCAACAGCAGATCGGAACCGGCCGGCATCGGGGGCTATCGGGGGATCGCGGAAGGACTAGGAAAATTGGGGCGAGTGACCGGGTTCGAACCGGCGACATCCAGATCCACAATCTGGCGCTCTAACCAGCTGAGCTACACCCGCCGCCGCAGTGCTGCTCCTAATCCTTGGGCTCGCCAGCGTCAAGCCGAGTCGCGCCAGCGCTGTGCCTTTCGCCGGTCACGGATGCGGGTATAGACTCATATAAGCGACGAGAATGTGCTGCGATGGATGCTTGCGATAACGCGCTATTGACGCCGGACGAGATGGCGCTTGCCGACAAGGCGGCGGTTGCCGCCGGCGTCAGCGAGATCGCGCTGATGGAAGCCGCCGGCCGCGCCGTGGCCGACGTGGTGGCGGCGCGCTGGTCGCCGCGGCCGGTCACCGTGCTGTGCGGCCCGGGCAACAATGGCGGCGACGGTTTCGTTGCCGCGCGCCACCTCGCCATGGAAGGCTGGCCGGTGCGGCTGGCGCTGCTCGGCGAGCGTGCGGGGCTCACCGGCTCGGCCGCGCATAATGCCGCGCGCTACCGCGGCGCGATCGAGCCGTTGTCGCCGGCGTGCCTCGACGGCGCCGGTCTCGTCATCGACGCGATCTTCGGCGCCGGCCTGTCGCGACCCGTCGATGGGGTCGCGCGCGCGGTGATCGAGGCGTTGACCGCGGCGCAGCTTCCGGTGGCAGCGGTCGATGTACCGAGCGGCCTCGACGGCGCGACCGGCGCGGTCCGCGGCGTCGCGCCGAAGGCCGACATCACGGTCACGTTCTTTCGCAAGAAGCCGGGGCATCTGCTCTATCCCGGACGCTCGCTGTGCGGCGCGACGCGGCTCGCGTCGATCGGTATTCCCGACAGTGTGCTCGGCGATATCGCGCCCAGCAGCTTCGAGAACGGGCCGGCGCTCTGGCTCGGGCTTTATCCCTGGCCGCGACCCGAAGACCATAAATATCGCCGCGGCCATGTCGTCGTCGCCGGCGGCGCCGAGCTGACCGGCGCGGCGCGGCTCGCGGCCAAGGCCGCGGCGCGGGCAGGGGCGGGGCTGGTGACGCTGGCCGCGCCCGAATCGGCCTGGCCGGTCTATGCCAGCGCGCTGATGAACATCATCGTGCGGGCGATGCGCGCGCCCGAGGATTTCGCCGCGCTCATTCATGACGAGCGGGTGCGCGCCATGGTGGTCGGGCCTGGCGCCGGCGTGACGTCCGAGACGCGCGCCGCAGTGCTCGCGGCGCTCGGCACGCGCCGTGCCGTCGTGCTCGATGCCGACGCGCTGACCGCCTTCGCCCAATCGACCGAGACGCTGATCGCCGCGATCAAGGGGCCGGCCGTGCTGACGCCGCATGAGGGCGAGTTCGCCCGCCTCTTCAGCGGCGAGGGCGACCGGCTGAGCCGCGCGCGCAAGGCGGCGAAGCTCGCTGGCGCCGTGCTCGTGCTCAAAGGCCCCGATACGGTGATCGCGGCGCCCGACGGCCGCGCCGCCATCAACAGCAATGCGCCGCCCGATCTTGCGACCGGTGGAACCGGCGATGTGCTCTCGGGATTGATTGCCGGCTTGCTGGCGCAAGGCCTGGCGCCGTTCGACGCCGCCTGCGCCGGTTGCTGGCTGCATGGCGAAGCGGCGCGCGAATTCGGCCCGGGACTTGTCGCCGATGACTTGATCGATACCCTACCTCCGGTGCTGCGCCGCTTGAAGGCGTTCGCCTCGACCTGTGGGATGCTGAAGGACCAATGACCGACCGCAGCAGCTTCTTGGACGGCGTCTATGATTTCACGCTCCACAACCTCCGCACGCTGAAAGCCCGCTGGCGCGACTTCGCCGGCGAGCGCATGGCGGTATCGAGCCTGCTTAGCGACAGCGACGCCGACCGGCTGCGCCGCCAGATGCAGGACTGCCTCGAAGCGCGCGGCGGCGAGGTCTCGGCGCGCGCGCGTGCGGCGGCACTCGGCCAGACCTATCTGGCGCTGCCGCCGGAAGGCCGCGCGCGGTTCCTGCGCCTGCTCGCGGACGAATTCGATATCGACCGCGTCGCCGTGGCGTCGGCCTGCCAGCGCATCGTCCACGCGCGCACCGACGACGAGAAGCGCCGCATCGAGCGCGCGCTGCGGCAATCGCTCGAAGCGCCGCGCGTCAAATTGCTGACCCAGTTCAACGCGCTGCCGAACGGCGTCAAATTCCTCGTCGATATGCGCGCCGAGCTGATGGATCTCGCGCGCCATGACGAGAGCCTCGCCGGGCTCGATCAGGATTTGCGCGCGCTGCTCG
>Ga0335085_10006210_pt1 | contig 18933 bp, 17 predicted proteins | sample Lox_Sample_45_FD_206712 | JGI IMG/M metagenome (GOLD analysis project Ga0335085, IMG submission 206712) | Soil microbial communities from Loxahatchee National Wildlife Refuge, Florida, United States - Lox_Sample_4.5 | ecosystem: Environmental > Terrestrial > Soil > Wetlands | place: USA...
AGATTTTGGTCGATTTTCAGTTCACCTAGTGCCGAATACGCTGCATCTCGCAAACGGCGAGAAGCCCCGCATAAACTCAAGGCTAGAGCCGCCCTAGCCCTTAGTGAAAAACCGCGAAAATAATGGCGTGCTGAAGCAAGATTTCCAAGGTGCTGCATTTGGCCACTTTTAGGGCAAAGCTGTTAGTCTGAACTTCAGAGGGCGACCCGTTTTGCGTCTGAAAATCGTGCAAGTCGGTGATCCAGTCTTACGAGAAGTTGCTCGGACCCTGACCAAGGCAGAGATCCAGGCCGACAGGATTCAAAGACTGATTTTCGACATGCGGGAAACGATGCACGAAGCTCCAGGCGTAGGGCTTGCCGCTCCGCAAATCGGCCTCCCGTTGCAACTCGCAGTGATTGAAGACAAGGAAGAGTATTTCAAAGACATCGCCGCGGAGGACTTACGAGAACGAGAGCGGCATTCGATTGCGTTCCAAGTCATCATCAACCCCAGAATCATCTTCACCTCTGACTCGGTCGTCCAATTCTTCGAAGGGTGCCTGAGCCTTGCGGGATTCTCAGCCGTCGTTCCTCGAGCCAGAAGCGTCCGGGTTGAATGCTTAGATGAAAATGGAAGCCCAAAAGTGATTGAAGCGGTGGGGTGGCATGCCCGCATCCTTCAGCATGAAATTGATCACCTCGACGGGCATCTTTACATCGATCGAATGCGCACCCGCACGTTCACATCCCTAGAGAACTTCAATCAATTCTGGAAGGGAAAGGCGAATTAGATTGCAAACTCTGAGTAAATAGGTCTAGGGAAAAACCCCAAAAAGACACCGCTTTTGCACTCTCCTGCATATTCCGCCGTTTCCACCACGAAAACACCGCAGACTGCTCGGAAATACCGGGAACAGGCGGCGTACGAGGAAGTCTTGATTGAGGATTCTAGGCTCTGACACTGGATTTGAAATCAGCTATCTCTTCCAGAGAAGCGATAGGCCGGAAATGAATATTGGGAACACGCAGCTGTACGCCGCAACGATTATTGCCACGGTTGAAGTAGCGATATACTTTTGGGGATATTTGAACCCGACAAAGGCGGACAAGAGCGTTGCCAGTGCTAGCAGCCAAAACATTACGACGTTCGGTCGGAAAATCATTATCGATTCCCAGCGAATGAACAACACGGCGTAAAAAGCCATTGGTTCGAGGCGCTGGGGCGTTCCGGCAGTGACGCCCTGATGCAACGAGCGATTGACCGGAATGCTGAGCGCGCTACCTAATTGTGGTGTATCGATAGTGGGAGGTGCCAGTGATATGAAACCTGCGCAAACGAGCTTAGTCGTCTGGATGTGCCTTATCGGTGTTGGGGTGTCGATGCACATCGCGGTCGCGATGCCGAGGGCTACCCTGGTGTCAGCGAATGACCATTTTGTTGATGCGACCGTTTGCGACCTATTTTCGAAGGCCAAGGAGTTCAATGGCAAGAGTGTCAGAGTCCGTGCCACCGTCGACAGTGATGGTATAGAGAACACACTCTTACGGGACGAGACTTGTCCACAAGGAGGCATCGGCCTGTGGACCCCAGAGGATGTCGAGCATAGGAAGTGGACGGCACGCGCCCTCAAAGACGCAATCTTCCGAATGGGACTGCGAGGTACTGATAAGAACAAAACAATTAACGGCACATTCTTGGGAACCTTCTCATTGAAAGACGGGCCAGAATTCCCAGAACGAGTATTGCGTCTTGACGACGTTCCTGACCTAACGATTCATATCAGTTCCGCAGAACCGGCCACCAGGTAGGAGACTGCAGCTCCTGCACGGCCGCCCCATCCACATTTGTCGAAATAACGGTCAAATCCGATTAACGGCGTAACCGGACAAGTTGTTTCCAGGTGTTTCCCCAGATTCCTGCATTCCTAGCCGTTTTCTGTCAGAAAACACCGCAGACCGCTCGGAAATACCGAGAACAGGCGGTGTACGAGGTGGTTCCGAAAGTAAGAAGTGCAGCAGTTGGCTTGGCGACAACCGTCTTGCATCACTTGCTTACTTCAGCGAGAGTTACAGGGCACTTAGACACACTCCAGGAGAAAACGTGGACTTCGTAACCAAATTTGAAAAGGCACTTCGCAAGAGATATCAGCATCTCAAGACGGAGATAGCGAAAATTGAACATCTGATTGACGCTTTTGAAAAGGGTGCGAAGCGCGGTGCCAAACCAACCGGTCGCGGCAAGATATCGGCAGCAGGCCGCAAAAGAATCTCGATGGCGCAGAAAGCTCGTTGGGCAAAGACAAAGAAGGGATAGCTCATGCTTTCCCAGCGCTGGGTAGCAGGCCATCGAGCAAGGCTTCCCGCTCGGCTTCGAGCGTAGGCCGGTGATAGGTCCGCCCGGCGCGTTGATACCAGTAATCGGCGTTGGAGGCATTACCTTCTTTGCGATGAAGATAGGCATGGACGGCCATGCCGTCTGAGGATTCCAGTTCATCTACCAGTGCGTGGGCGCGGGTCCAATCCCCTTTCGCATCCCACCACAAAGCCGCGAGCGCGTCTGATAACTCCATAGGCGGCTCCTCTTCTGCAACCGATGCCCTGAATTGTTGGGGAGTCATTTTCGCCTCCGCTTCCTTCGTTTCTTGAGAGGATAGCCGCTATATAATGCCGCCAATATGAACCGAGGAATCCGAATCACGGCAGCGAGTCTTTTGATTGTGCCCCTCTTTGCCCTTGCACCTGTTGCGCCGGGGCAAAGTGCGAAGCAGAAACGTGAAGCCGCTTACCAGGACGCTCTTAAGTCGTACTCAGACGCCCTGAAACCGGGAGTGACTCGTAAGGATGTTGAGGACTACCTTCATTCGAAGGGCACCCCGTACGTCACAACGTGTTGCGCTCTTGAGCGCAGTGCATCCTCGGTGTTGGTGAAAATCGGTACCGAGAAGCATCCATGGTATTGCAGCGAACGCGTCGTGTACATTGCGTTTGTGTTCGTGGATGAACCGCACGAAGGCGTCGTGAGTTCCCACCGGGATTCAGACAAGCTCAGGAGCATAACTGTTTATCACCAGTTGGAGGGCTGCCTCTAACTGGCTGATTCAGGGCATAGAATCGTCAAGCTGAATCATCGATTTACGGTGTTTTCACGATTTCCCGCATATTCCGCCGGTTTCAGTGTCAAAATACCGCAGACTGCTCGAAAATACCGAGAACAGGCGGCGTACGAGGTGGTCTGGGCGAGTGTGTTATCCTCAACCCCTTGCCTGGGAAATGCTGCAGGGGATTTGGTCACACAGTTTCAGCGAGGAGGCGTTATGCAACCAAGTACGGTATCAATCACCACCGTGGCGGAAGCGTTCTTCGACGCATGCGAGAGGGGCAAGGGATGGGAGGTTTGCAGTTCGTTTTGCACCCCCGATGCGACATTTTCCGCCCAAGCCGAACCGTTATTGAAGATAAGAACCCTTGCGCAGTATACGGACTGGATGAAGGGCATCCTAACCGCGCTGCCCGATGCCCATTATGAAGTGAAATCGTTCGCAACGGATAGTCCTCGGAACAATGTGGCAGCCTATGGCGTGTTTCATGGGACGCATACGGGCGAGGGCGGCCCAGTTCCACCGACGGGCCGGCGAGTGAGCACGGATTACGTTTATGTAATGCAATTCGAAGGCAGCAAAATCGTCCACATGACCAAGATATGGAACGCAGGTCTGGCCCTGAAGGACCTCGGCTGGGCATAGTTGTTTTCTTAAGCCTGTTACCGACAAACCGTTCCCTGTTTTCCTGCATTCCTAGCCGTTTTTCAGTCGAAGACACCGCAGACTGCTCGGCAATAACGAGAATAGGCGGTGTACGAGGCGGTCATGCGAATTGGGGATACTGAGATAGGTGGTATTTAGAAGAAGGCTTTGAAGAAGATATGCTAGCTTACATTCCACGAATCCAATGTTACGGTTCAAGCCTTCGCTGTAGACTGACGCGGATACAAAGGCTCGGCCCGCTCAGACTTCGTCCAGCCAGGAGCATCTATGAAAGCAAAGAAAGCCCTCAAGAGGTTAAGAAATGTTGAGGCGTTACTATCCATTGTCATCGACCAGTGTGCTGCGAACGAGCGCAGCGTGCGAGCATTGCTCGACTCTGCAAACTTTCTGTCATTCGCGCAAAGGCAAGAATAAATTCTCTGTCAGCCGCCCGAACTGAGCAAAAACCGCAGATGATGGTCAGACAGGCTAAACGGCGACATTTCATGTCGGAAGGCAAGAAGAGAATTTCTCTTGCTGCGAAGAAACGAAAGGCCGCAGCCAAACGCACCTCGGCACGGACGGCATCGGTTAAATCACCGGGGAAAAGCGTCACCCGGACTGGTTCTTCCACCTTGCCGAGGACGACATCGCCAGAGCCTATTCAAGACCGACACGAAACCGTAGCCAATTGACTCAACCATATTTGAGGCGAATAAGCTCCCAGGACGCCGGGACATCCGCCCCGTGTTGAACGAATGCACAGGGCCGCGTTGCGGTCTCGCAGCCTGGCGGAGGGAGATACTATCTATAGGTACACACAGTAGTAGAGGGGGTAGGTAGAAGATAGGAGTAGAAGGGAGATAGAGGGTAGTAGGGTCCAGCAATCGGAAGCGAGTGATTGGGACTAGACCGGACGAGTCATTCTGCGGAACGGTTACGAATCGCCGTTTAATCCTCAGCGAATACCCTCCCGTAGAATCAATTGCACCCTTCCCCCGCATCTGGCCAAAAGCGTCGGCCCTAGCGGCTGCTATTAGCTCCCAGAGGCAATAGGCTGAGCTGCAGAACGCCTCGGGCACCAAGATTTTGTGCCTCCATCAAGCGGAGGCGGGTCTTAGGCGCTAGAGTAGTTGAACGATTGCACAGTTTTTGGGGGTTTCGGCTCAATCTCCACATCGAACGAATACACAGTTGCTGTGCCCCAAGTCGGGGATTCTCTAAGAACGAATACACAGCGGGACGCTATCCGGCTGACCTCCTCACTCAAGTTCCCAATCATCCTAGGTAGCGCTAAAGCAACCTCCGGAGGTGCCTTCGCAACTAAGTAGCCAATGTTGGTATAGGATGCATCCGGGGGTGGGGATGCTGACGCGCCGCTATCTTTATCTAAGCCTCGGAGGACTCGCTCTCTCGCTGTTCATCCTGCCTTTTTGCTTTGGTGAGAGCGCGCCCCGAGTAAACGAATCAAAAACGACGGCGAGACTAGTCGAGCAGTCGATGCTCGTTTCGCTCGCTATTGAGAATGCGGACGAAAATGATTTTCGGGCTCATATCTCTGTTCAGCTTGTCGACCCCGATGGCGTCGTTCAGTCAACTGCGGAGCAAGATGAGGACTTGCGAAGCGGCTCAAATAAGGTGCACCTGACGCTCCCGCTTGCAAAGAAAAAACCTAGCGATGTCGCCGGTGTTTTTTGGCATCGCCTTCGGTATCAGATTTATCCGTCCGGCAGTCAGCCCACCGACGGACTCAGACACCCGGTGACCGAAGGAATCATTTCTGTATCCCAAGTTGCCCCAGACATTTTTGAACTCCATCTTGCCACACCGATGCTTGTCAACCCCGGAGCGCATTTTCGCGCCACGGTTCGGGCGGTGCAGCCCGTTACGCTACGACCGGTTCAAGGCGTTAGTCTCGAGGCAAAACTAGACGTTGGCGATATCTCGCCCGTGGCGTCGAAGGCTAAAACAGATTCCCAAGGTTACGCTACGATAGACTTCTTGCTCCCGCGTAAAATTGACGAGGATGAACTCGACCTCACAGTTAGTGGCACTCTCGAAGGATTTACGACGACCGTCGAAGGCGACAATACTCGAGTCAACCACTTCTCTTCATTTTTAGTTAACACTGACAAACCGCTCTACCAGCCAGGGCAAACCTTGCACGCTCGCATCCTTGCCTTTGACACATCACGCCATGCAGTCGCCGAGGAGGCCGTCGAGTTACGCATTCTTGACCCGGACAACACTCTTGTATTTCGTTCGAACCTACGCACGTCGAAGTTTGGCATCGCGAGCGCAGACTGGCCCATCCCCGGAAATCTGCGCTTGGGCGACTACCGCCTACAGGCAGATTTTGGCGAAGACCGAAGCGAGGAGGGCGGCGCGTCCACAACCGTTAAGATTAGCCGTTATGAGCTACCCACTTTCACAGTTTCGAGCAAACCGGACCGAGCCTATTACCTGCCGGGACAGAACGCCAGAGTTGAAGTTCATGCTGATTATTTGTTCGGTCAGCCCGTGACGCGTGGTCACGTTCGCGTTGTTCGTGAAACGGAGAGGAGCTGGAATTTCCGAGAGCAAAAATGGGAAACCGAAGATTCAGACAAGTACGAAGGCGACACGGATTCCTCCGGTCTTTTCGTTGCGAACATTGACCTCTCAAGGGAACAGAAAGGGTTCGCGGGAAACGATTACGAGCGGTTTCGAGACCTGCGGTATGCCGCCTATTTTGAGGATGCGAGTTCAGGTCGCACCGAAGAGCGCAGGTTCGACATACGCGTCACGAAAGCCCCCATTCATATTTACGTCATCCAGGCAGACAGGGGGACGCCCAGTGCTCCCCTCGATTTCTACGTGTCGACGTTCTATGCCGATGGGACTGCCGCGAGCTGTGAAGTGAAGATTCGTAGCGTAGGTCGTGGTCCATCGGGCGAACCAGGTTCGCCAGGCGCGCTCCTTCGAACAATTCACACCAATAAATACGGTGTGGCAAAGGTGACCGACCTTCTAATCCCCCAGACAGGAGAGCAGGACGAGTCCAGCTTGGTGTTCCAAGCTCAAGACTCCAAGGGTCGCTCGGGGTTCCACTCGGAAAGCTTTTGGCGTTGGAGTTCCTTTCAATTGAAAGTCGACACGAACAAGACACTATATCGCCCTGGCGAACCACTGGAAGTAAAGGTCACATCCGACCAATCGGGGCTTCGAGTCGAGGTGCAGGCGTTCTACGACTGGCGGATTCTTTCGTCGCAGGTCGTTAGCCTTCGACATGGTCATGGCACTGCCATCATTGCGACGGATGCCAAGTTTCGCGGTGAAATTACGATAGTCGCATACGCTCTTGGCCTTCGCCGGTCTGACGCAGACGGCGCCACTGACGTCAGTGGTTCGCACACGGTCTTTTTTCCCCATGACAATGAGTTACGCCTTAACGCACATGTTTCGAAGACGACTTTCCGCCCCGGTGAGGATGCCGAGGCCGACTTCCGCGTCACCTCACCTGACCAATCCACAACAAAGAGTGCTCTCGGGCTGGTGGTTGTGGATAAAGCGGTTTCCGAACGGGAAAGAACTGACCATGATTTCGGAGCGAATTCTGGATTCTATTCATTCCGAAACTACCTAGGCGGGGACGATGAATTCGCCGGACTGCGTCGCGCTGACCTCAACAAGATTGATATGTCAAAACCATTGCCCGATGGCTTTGAACTTGCCGCAGAGATTCTGCTTCAGACTAACAGCTACAACCTTCGCTTTGCCAACAGCGACGATTTGGAGACAAATTTACGCAAAATCTTCGAAAAGGAAATTGACCCAGTACTGCGGCCGACCATCGAAGCGTTGAAAACTAGCAATTATCCAGATGATTTCCCGAGCAGCGATGCAGGCTTGAGCCGTTTTCTCGAAGAAGCGAACACCGGGTTCGACAAGTCCCTCGACCCATGGGGCACTCCGTACAAAGCAACCGTCGCGCCGCAGGGTACGAAGTATATCGTCACGATTTCAAGCGCTGGGCCGGACAAGAGATTCGGAACTGCAGATGATTTTGTCGTTGCAACCGAGGGTCGAGCTTATTTCACAAAGCCCGCTGTCGCGATTCAACAAGCCTTGGACAACTACCACGTACGAACTGGAGCGTATATCCGCGACGAGGTCACGCTTGCCTCCGAACTGGACAAGAGTGGTATCGCGTTAGGCTCGTTGCGCGACCCTTGGGGACATGCGTATCGAGTTCGCTTTGGTATTTCACGAGTCTCTTACACCGTCACAGTTACGAGTGCCGGACCGGACGGCATCTTTGATTCCGACTCAGAACCATCGTCTGACGACGTGACGGTATCGCTGGCCGGGATTAATTATTTTGCTGACTTGCACCGGAGAATAGACACAGCCCTTGAACGCTACTATCACGACAGCGGGCTCTTTCCGCAGAACCTTGACGAATTGCGAAAGGCTTTGGGCACCTCAGGAATTGAGTTACAGTCTCTCCTCGACCCGTGGGGACATCCTTACTACCCCGTGTTTCGCAAAGAGTCGCGCTACTCAGATTCGATTACGGTTCAGAGCTATCCCGACTATCAAGCCGGACAGCATAGGACCTCTCATCCAGTTACAAGTGAAGTCAGCTTCGTTGACATCCGAAGTGCGGGGCCGGACGGAAAAGAGGGCACGGCGGATGACTTCGATGCCGGAGTGTTTTCGCGGACCATTTTTGAGCAATCAGCTCAGGATGCAATGCCTCGCAACCTCACATCCCCGCTTCTCTCGGGTGAGACCGGTGCGATTTCGGGTACCGTCCTAGACCCAACCGGCGGGGTCATCCCGAACGCGAGGGTGCTTGCGCGGAGACACGCAGGCGAAGCCAATGTCGAGGCAACGACGGACAACCAGGGGAGGTTCACTCTCAGGAATTTGCTCCCCGGCTATTACGACGTACAATTCATCGCGGCCGGGTTCAAAACACACGCCCTCACCGACGTTCCCGTAAACTCCTCCGCTGTTACGCAAGTCAATGTCTATTTGACTGTCGGCTCTGTTTCTCAGGTGGTTGAAGTCGCAGCATCTCCTGTGCTTGTGCAGACCCAGGCGAGCTCAGTCATGTCTTTACCGGTGCATGCCGGCACAAAACTGAGTACAGGACAGCACCAATCAGGGGTTTTGCCTGCAAATCAACCACTAGCTACACCCCGCTTGCGTGAATATTTTCCGGAAACGTTGTTATGGAACCCTGAGTTGGTGACGGATTCGCAAGGAAGAGCCCGCTTAAAGTTTCGGCTTGCTGACAGCATAACTACATGGAAGCTATCAGCTATCGCTTCCACCGTTGACGGAGAGATTGGTACCGCAGATACAGAAATTCGTGCATTCCAACCCTTCTTCGTCGACCAAGACTTGCCGCCTTTTCTGACAGTTGGTGACGCAATCGAACTTCCTATTACGGTTCGCAATTACTTAGACCGGGCTGAATCAGTCGAGGTAAAGCTAGAACCGTCAAGTTGGTCTGATGTGACCAGCATCGTTACAAAACACAGCGAGATTCCTCCGAATGACTTCAGTCGTATGACGTTTCCGATTCGTGCGATTTCGGCAGTAGACGCCGGGCAACAGCGCGTCACTGCAAGCGGGTCGAGAGCAAATGACGCCATCGAGAAAAAGGTCACTGTGAGGCCATTCGGAGAGCAGAAAACAGAAACATCCAGTCGCGTTTTTCGAGATTCGACATTCTTTGAAGTTAATGTGCCTGAAACCACCTTGAAGGGCTCGGTACACACCGAACTGAAAATCTACCCGAACCTAATGGCTCATGTTCTGGAGAGCATCGAAGCAATTCTCGAGCGTCCCTACGGGTGTGCCGAACAAACCATCTCCTCGACCTATCCAAGCATTCTCCTGCTCAAATATGGAAAACAGACCGACCAGGTGTCCTCAGTCCCGTTGGCGCGTGCCACGCGATACGCCCAACTGGGTTACCAACGGCTACTTTCCTACCGCGCATCGACCGGAGGCTTCTCGTATTGGGGGCGGGGAGATGCGGACGTTGCAATCACTGCGTACGCCCTAATGTTCCTTCACGACGCCAGGGATTTTGTATCGGTCGATGAATCCGTTGTTGAAGGTGCTAGGGCATGGCTACTGAATCAAGCCAAGGCAGATGGTCATTGGGCGGAGAGCTCATATTGGATTAAGGATGAGAACCAAGTGCGAAGTGCCCTTCTAACGGCGTATATCGCTCGAGTCTTGGCGATGACGCGCCTAAACACGCCAGAAACTACGAAAATCCAACTCGAATCCATGTCCAACCGGGCCCTGGACCGAGCTTTGGCGTGGTTGAAACCACGTGTTGAACAATACGATGAACCGTACCTGATGGCGTCATATGCGCTCGCTCTCGCCAATGTGGGAGGCGATGCCGAGAGCATGAATCTCGCTCACGTCCTGGACCGGCTGCGGACGTTGGCACATGCTGAGGGTGACGCGGCCTACTGGTCGCTGGAAACGAATACTCCGTTCTATGGTTGGGGCAGAGCCGGACGACTTGAAACAACCGCGTTGGTCATTGAAGCGCTGCGACGTGGACCTAATCAGAAAGCGGACGATAAGCTCATTTCGCTTGGTCTCCTATTTCTCCTCAGCAATCAAGACCGGTACGGCATCTGGTATTCGACTCAAGCGACGGTAAATGTTCTTCAGGCTCTAGGTTCCTTCGTCTCTGAAAATGACGGGCCACAACACTCACGAGCCGAACCAGGGAAAAATGAAGATGCTTCAATCCTGGTGGACGGGAAGGTCACAACACACGTAACACTTCCTGCGACGGGCGAATTGAGCCCACCGATTACCACCGACCTATCAGGATTCGTATCGGCTGGCGTGCACCGCATCGAAATTCAGCGCTCAGGCCCTTCTTCGCAGGCGTCCGGGCAACTAGTTGCGACTTACTATGTTCCTTGGGGCAGCGCAACTGAGAAGGACCGTCGCTCTAGCTCCGAATCATCCGACTCCCTGGAGTTGCGAGTTCACTATGACAAGACGACCGTTGGGGTCGGCGATGTCGTGAGTTGCGAGGTTACCGCGAGGCGAATCGGATTCAGTGGTTACGGAATGATGCTCGCGGAGGTCGGATTGCCGCCGGGCGCCGAGGTGGACCGCTCCTCCCTCGAACGGACAATGAAAGAGTCAGGATGGGGCATAAATCAATATGACGTCCTCCCTGACCGGTTAATCCTTTACCTTTGGCCGCACGCTGGAGGCACGACATTCTCATTTGGTTTCCGGCCTCGCTTCGGGCTTTCGGCTGAGACAACTCCATCAGTTTTGTACGACTACTACAATCCTGACGCAACGTCGACGGTAACGCCGACGAAGTTCGTTGTTCAATAGTGGTCTCGGATACATGGAACAAATGCACAGCGGCATTGCACGAGTCATCGCTCCTACCCGGAGGGAAATACTATCCATAGGTATAAACAGTAGGTTGCAGAGAATGTGGTAAAGAAAATAAGGAAAGATAGTCTAGGGAGCTTGGGAAGATAAGTACGACGGATGCTGACCGGTTCGACGCAAACGAGTTCACGAATCGCACCGTTACGTAGCCCAGATTGGCCTCGTCCAAAACGAATCCAGCACAATCCTCGCATCTCGCCAAAAGCGTCGGCGCTAGCGGCTGCTATTAGCTCCTAGCGGCATTCCTTTGAGCCGCGAACCGGTCTGGAACCCAGTTTTAGGACTGTCTCGTATCACGACTGAAATTTGAGCGTGGATGATGCAGCTCCAGAGCGATTACACAGGGATTCCATTTCTAGGCGAGCTCGATGTGTGGAACGAATACACAGGTCAGCGGACGTGGTCATGCCATTCGCCACGTAGAACGAATACACAGTCAACGATGGCTGTGGTCAGGTCCGGCAGGAGTGGCTCCCTAGAACGAATAAACAGTCCTCAGGGTCTAGGTGAAGACGGCCAGAGAGCAACTAGGGAACATCCGACGATGAGGCAAGCCGGGAAAGATAGCAAAAGCCATAAGGGGAATCCGACATTGTGGGACAGAGTGACAAGGTCGATGCCGACTTCTCCCTGTCCGGCGGGAGACATTGATTTGGCCATCGAGACGAACTGCCATACAGACACAGTTAGATAGAATGCAAGAATAACAGCGAACATCACGGTACCGACTAGAATGCCCTTCTTCCGTATCCACATAGCGGCCCCCAGTCAACGGTTGGGTCAGAACCTTATCACTTCGGCGCGAGTGTACGCCTCTCACAGTTCATTCGGCAACATTGTGAAGACCGATAGAGCTACATGGGATGTATCCGCGAATCCGCGTGGGGAGAAGAGGAGTCGATGTCTGATTATTCGTTAACAAACAAATATGCTAGATTCCGCTGCGAGAGGATTCGTCATGGCGGCGGTGCGCCTCGGAGAGTTGGAACGATTTGTTTCGGAGGCATTGGAGTTAGAGACCAAAGAGCGCCTGAAACATCAGCATCCAGCGGACCCCGTCCGAGTTGCAATTCCCTTTCCGGAGATAAGCGAAGACAAAATCGCCGCTGCAGTCTCACGAGAGCTATCCACACCGAAGCATACCCAGGAGCAGCTGCTCGCTCGATTGCATGGCCTCCAATATCCGTACGCTCCACCAAACCAGCAAAGGCAAAAGGCAGGGACCTTCTATCAGCACGTTCAAAAAAAGAACTTACTTACATTTCTCTTAGGACCTCCCTTCTTGGGAGAAGTCCGAAGCGTATGGTTCTTACGTCTACACCATCAGCTTCTAGCGGAGCATCGACACGACAAGAAATCGCAACATGGGTATCAAGTAGCTTTCCATCAGGAGATGCTATCGACGTTGACCAACCAGCTACGCAAGGTATGCACAATCGCCGCTAAGTACAAAGTCCCGCGAGATTGGTTCGTCGCCTACTATCGAGAATCCCTTAAGCTTCTGCTCCGCGAAACTTCGGTGATTTACCCAGAATGGCGCATGTGGCAAGTCCCGGTCAGCCGCCTGCGACCCCGCTCCCTTGGAGTCGAGTCGCAGCTTCGTATCTTTGATGCAATTACGCGGGAGCTTACAGAGAGGAAGACCAAGAACCACCAATTAACCCGTGAACTGACCGCGCTCATATGTTCACCGCAAAGCTGTGTCAGAACCAAGATTCTTGAACCGAATCCTGAAGCAGTTCGTATGAGCGTGAGGGACAGGAGGAGGACTAAGCGTAGCCAGTAGGATGGAGAAAAGTTGAATCAAACCCACCAGTAAATCCGCATTTCACCAATCCCGCGATTAGTGAGTTTCTCCGATAATCCCCGAGTTGAAATCAATTCGTATCGAGGAGCTCACATGGCACCGAAAGACAAAAGGAACCTGGGCGGCAAAGAACCGGCCTTCCAGGACCACGAAGAATCACCGAAGATGCGTGCGGTTCGGGAGGCCCTGACACGCCTGCAGCGTTGTGCTGTCCCGCTTGGTCCCACTGGAATCACGATTGCCGATGAGAAACCACCCCAGTGCAAAGTCCAACTGGACCGAGTGGATGTCGGATGTCGTGGAATTCATATGGACGGTCTCCTGGAAATTCCAGGATTTAAGCGGACGAAGCGCCGCTGGATTAAGAAAAAGAGGCCGGACGAGTTCAAGCCCTACGGGTGCGTAACCATTTTTGAGAGCACAACTAGCCGAGCTCAGTTTTGGGTTTATTCAGAGCCCAAATCGCAGCGCCTCCCGCGCTTCAAGGTGAGATTCTTACCGGACGACAAGATGGGGCTGGAAATCGCAACGCTTCGACCCGTTCTCGACCGTATGGATGGCCCGGCCATTTCGCTAGTGGAGGTTTCCTTCGATTTCCCCGATGGCTCGGGTGTGCATTCCCGGTACGTGAGGAGTCGCGGCCTTTTCGGGAAATGCAAGCCGTATTCAGTAGGAATTACCCCTGGCTATGACGCGTGGGGAACACGCGAGAGCGCCAAGTTCGTGCGTTCTTACCACAAGAAAGAGGTCAGCGCACACCGCGTTGAACTCCAACTTCAGGGCGCGTTTCTTCGGCTGAATCGCATCAGAACGGAAACAGATTTACTACGACTGGTCGACCTCCTTCCGCAACATCACATTTGGTTTGTGCGGTTGAGCGAACAGAAATTGAATCAAGCAATGCATAAGCGTGGCTTCAGCAAGAATCGGATGAAAGAGATTATCGCCGAGGTGAGGGCAAACTCCGGACACTTGTGCGGACTTCTGGCGCTGCTCAGGCGCCGAGGACTCAAGAATGTCCAGCGGCTCGTCGTTCCCGTTCCCGCGACTGGCTCGGCGCGTCGGGCCCTTAAGACGTGGACCGCGCTTTGGCGAATTTCTCTGGTGGTGCACGAGGAAAAACCATGAGCGACGAGAAGATTCTCTTGACCGCAGCGGAAGTGGCCAATCTGACGGGCTTCGCCGAGGGCACGATTCGGCACTTTGTCTCCCAACGCCGGATTCCCTTCATCCGTATTTCGCCGCGGTGCGTCCGCTTTCGGCGGTCAGATATTGAGGCGTGGCTCGAAAAGCTAATGGTGCCGACGATTCCGGCGCCGACGCCAATCAACTTGGCAACCAAGAACTACAGTAAGCGAGCTGCGTGACCTCGAGTGAACAGAGGAGGAGAGCTTCGGCCGCGAAGTTGAATTCGAGCACGGACGCACCCAAACTCCCCCTTCTCGGAATCCGATTCCGAGCAGGAGGTAGTGATGAACAAATCCAAGAAGGTCGCAATATACGCTCGAGTCAGCACGGTGGGTGCTGGTCAGGACCCAGAAATGCAGACGCGAGAACTTAAGGAATACTGCGAACGAAGAGGTTGGACGGTCGTAGGTGAGTACGTCGACCGGGGTGTATCGGGGGCCAAAGATTCACGTCCGCAGTTAGACCGTTTAATGGAGGAAGCGCACAAACGACGTTTCTCGCTTCTTGTTGTTTGGAAATTTGACCGATTCGCTCGGAGTGTTTCGCACCTACTGAGGGCACTGGAAACGTTTCGAGCGCTCGGAATCGAGTTCGTATCGCTCACAGAGCAAGTCGATACAACGACGCCGATGGGAAAAATGATTTTCACAATTCTCGGTTCAGTTGCGGAGCTCGAGCGAAGTCTGGTCATTGAGAGAGTCCGCGCTGGTATGCGGAATGCGAGAGCAAAGGGGAAACGAATCGGTAGACCACCGTTGCGGCAGTTTTCTCCGGCGGATGTTGAAAAGATTCGAACGGTTCAGGCGAAAGAAAAAGCGAGCATTCGGAGATTAGCACTTCGCAACAACACGACAGAGTGGACGATTAACAGGATTCTGGCAGGGCAGTATGCGACCACTTAAAACCAAATCCTTTTTTGTGGGCGAAAAGAGCATGGACGTCGACGTGGCCTGTCAACGAGTTACGGGAAGCGGCTTGGATACCCTTTTTCGCACCGGATGGCGGACTCCAACCGGGGTCCGACAAATCCGGTCACGTTGGGTCAAAAGTCCGCCAAGGTCAGCCAAAGTCAGTCATTTGGCGAGGTATAGCGGGTCAGAAGAGCGAGTAAAAATCTTCAAATGCGGGTCAATGAGTCAGCACCGCAGCGGCAGGGCGTCGTTGGCCGTGGCCCGCGCAAGTGGCTAGGACAGTGGATTAAAAGCGTAAGGAGCATCAGGTGGCACTCTACAAGAAGGGGAAAAACTGGTACGCGGCGTTCTCGGCCGACGGGCGTCATTTCAATCGCTCGACGAGAACGACGAATAAGCGGCGGGCCCAAAAAATACTCAACGTCTGGCTCGCCGAAATTATCGAGGGCCGTTTCAACCTGCTGAAGTCCCATGCTCCGACGCTGAAGGATTGGTCCAACCAATTCGTAGACTCCATTCAGCATGCGAATACGCGGCGGCGGTACGCTTGCTCGAAGGTCGCCCTCGACGACTTTTTCAAGGAAGCTCGATTGCCCCATGTGACGGTTTCTCGGATTGAGGAGTACAAGCGCGTGCGCCTTGCGGCGAAAGTGAAGTCCGCAACAATCAATCGTGACCTGGCATTGCTTCGGCAACTCATGAAGCGGGCGGAACGAGAACGATACATTGCGCGGAATCCGTTCGAGCTGGGCAACCTGTTTCTGGAGGAGCGGAAAGGTCGGCGGCAACCGCACATCCTGACGTACGAGGAGGAAACGAAATTGTTGGCGGTTTCAGGCCCCTTGCTCAGAGCGCTGGTAGTCTTGCTCGTCGAAACCGGTCTGCGTGTCGGAAAGGAAGCGATGCCGCTGAAGTGGACGGATTTCGATTTCAGAAACGATTCATTTCTCGTGCGAGACTCCAAGTCGCCCGCCGGGCGTCGCGTAGTTCCACTTTCGAGCTATTGCAAAGCCGAGCTACTCAGGTGGCGGGAACTGACCGGACCCGCGTTTTCGGAATACCTCTTCTTCAACGAGCGAAATCCTGCGGCGCATCTTCTGAAGCTGCCAAAAACGTGGAAACGAGCGGTCCAGAATGCAACGATTGCGTACTTCCCTATCGGCGATTTGCGCCACACCTTTGCGACTCGTATGCACGAAGCTGGAACCTCGCTCGTGACTCTGTCCAAAATGATGGGTCACGCCTCGACCGGAATCATTCAAACCTACGCAAAGGTCCTTGATGAATATCGGCGGGATGCGGTGAAGAAGCTGGAAGAATACCGCCAGTCGCAAGTTGTGACAGAAACCGTTACAGCACCATCGGACGCGCCGGTCAATTAAACCCGCGTCGCCCGTTTCAAATGCCCTTCGGCATTAGCTCACTGCAGGGGCCAATTTCGGTCTCATTTCCGGTGGTCGCCCTTCCGTCCTCCACGAACCGAATGCTGATGCGCAGAGTTCCCCATGAGCAACTCCAGATAATTCGGCCAGTCGGAATCAATGCCATAGAAACGCTGGATTGAACGTTGTCCCGTTAGGGGACTTCATCATTTGGCTGCAACTGGAGCAAATTCACCCCAATCCAGGTTTAACACAATAAGATATGAACCTTGTGGTGGTGGCGGAAAAGGCGTCGCATTTTCTTGCTCGAAAGAATGCATCTCTTTCGCTAAACACGTGACAACCGGCCCCATCGATTGAATTCCGAACTTCTCAACCCTACCGTTTGCCGCCAAAACCGTTAATGTCTTAAACTTGCCTTCCCACTCGGTCACGCCGCCACCGTCAGTCATGACACATTTCTGCAGCAATTCTCGATATGTCTTCTCGAAAGCCGCCTTGTAACGAGCCCCTTCGGGAGTTCGTGCATTAGCTTCTGCCCCCTCCTCCATGGCGCGCTCTTGGGCTGCGGCTGGAGCGACAGCAGAGACCCATTTCTTAATGTTCTCAAAGCTTTCCTTTTTCCCCCAAGTTTCCTCATCCCATTGCTCGCCAATACGAGAGAAAATCTTGTCCGCGTAAACTGGGTCACGCTCGCCAAAATACGATGCAAGGTAAGCTATGCGATTCAGGTTCAGCATCGACACCCCATACTGCTTCTCTGATGCTTCGAAACCGCGCTTAATCCTGTCCCATGACAGATGCGGGTTGTTATTACAGCCGCAAATCACGTAGTTAGCGGCTGCAACTTGAAAATACAGGATGTCTCCTTTATCTCCACCAATACGGTCGGCTACTTCTTGGACAAAGTTTTCAGTATCCCCTGGCTCTCCGCTCCATTTGGGCAACAAATAAAATGCAAGGTCACGCGCATAGATGTAGTAATCCGGCTCGAATTTGTTTGCTTCTTCGAACAGAGCGCGTGCTTCCGTTACGGACCAGCCCTGATGTATCGATACCAGTTGCATAGCGACGTACCACTCAGGGCATTTGGTGGCGAGCTTCGAAGCTTCGTCGAGAACTCGCTTGGCTTCCGCTGTGCGCTCTCCAAATAACTTCCACCCACTCTCGGTAACTGTATTGGCGTAACCACTGCCTCGTGCATCATTGGCATACTCCAGGTAAGCTAATGCCAAGGCGACACGCGCGGTGATGGATTCTGGACGCGCCTTTACCCATTCCTGGAGCCGCTGGAGAAGATAGGTCCAGTCCTCTTGTGTGGCATGCATTGGATAGGAAACTGGGTTGCGCAATCCTTGATATAGCAGGTGAATTTTCCATAGTCCGCCAGGAAGCCGCTCTTTCTCATATCGTGCGTGGTCAGCAAGACAGTCGAGTTCTGCAAATTTCCCTTCCTTCAGAATGCGTGCGGCTGTGTCCTCGAAGTTGTACAGAGCATGAATATCAACACGTAGGTCACCGTTCAGCCCAGCGGCATCCAATTCACTGGTATTGCAGGGATTGGAGTCCACATTCTTTTCAGCGGGGCTAGCAGGCTGAGTCCACGCAACTACCAACAACATGAGAATGCCTATCTTAGCTACAGTGCGAACCATGGCTCACCTCCGTCATCGAAAGAATCCCGACAGCCGCGCGCAGCCTGAGGGCTTTAGCAAGATTGATTCTCATTCTCCTTCGATATTAACTTTTGCTACGAAACTCCGAACAAGTCCGGGCGAGTTACGACACGAAGCAATTACCTGTTCGTAAGGACAGGAGGAGAAGGAAATTATCACTGCAAGGATATTCGTAAGCGCCTGATTAAGGGGTCACCGGACAAGTTCGATTGTGCAAAGGGTGCGCAGGACTACTGCAATTTTACTGCAGGGCCATTTCGACCAGCGGTATCAAGAATCAGCGCGGGACCTAACCCTTTGCGTGTCTTGAGGAAAGGTGGTGGGCCTGGGGAGAGTCGAACTCCCGACCAACGGTTTAGGAAACCGCTGCTCTATCCATCTGAGCTACAGGCCCACTAAAATCAATATTGAGCGACTTCTTCGCTCTTTTTGAAGTCGAAATGATGACGCGCCTGACCAAATTGTGCAAGTTCATCGGTGGTGCGCTGATCTGGCAATATTTTAGCAATGAACCAATCGATAGCTGAGATGGCGCCGATCGTGGCAATCTGCGCAAAGAGTGATCAGATTTTCGGGAGTATCATCGCCAAGAGCACTGCGCGAGCGAATATGGTGTACCTGAAGCCATTCCGAAGTTCCGCAATTTTGACATCGCCAGCCGTCTCGCTCCAGTATATCGGTACGAAGTTTGCGATAGGCATCCGGGTTGAGTCGTAGCCTTGGTTTTCGCTGCCGAATCGAGTTCATGCTGTCTTATCTACCTGTCGCAAGAATTCCATTTTCTGTGGACCGGGAAGTAAGG
>Ga0335085_10006211_pt1 | contig 18929 bp, 18 predicted proteins | sample Lox_Sample_45_FD_206712 | JGI IMG/M metagenome (GOLD analysis project Ga0335085, IMG submission 206712) | Soil microbial communities from Loxahatchee National Wildlife Refuge, Florida, United States - Lox_Sample_4.5 | ecosystem: Environmental > Terrestrial > Soil > Wetlands | place: USA...
TCGAGACTCATACGATTCAACTCGCGAATCGATGATCGTCTGACAAAGGAGCGAGTCATGACGATGTCCGTGCACCACTTTGGTATGACAGTCGAGAGCATCGAGACGACGCAGGCGTTCTATGCCAGGCACTTCGGTTTCGCACCTTCGGACGAGCCAATCGTGATCACCGACAGCTGGTTCGCAACGGGTGTCGACCACGAGGGGGCTCAGGTCAAGATTGGATGGCTTCGGCGAGACGACGCGGTTCTTGAACTGCACGAATACATCGAGCCGAGCGTGAGCGAGAGCAAGAGGCTAAAGCCCGACATCACGGACATTGCGGCTCCTCACATTGCTTTCAAGGTCGATGACATCGACGAGCTTCGCGACCGCCTGCTTGCGGAAGGCGTGAGGTTCTACTCGGCGCCCGTGGAGGTCACGAGCGACGGGAGTGCATCGCAGCTGGGAGGCATCAGGTGGTGTTACTGCGAAGACCCGAACGGCTACATCGTCGAGCTCTTCTGGGAGCCTGACAACAGCGGAATCGACTGGAACCGAGACGTGTACTAGCGGCGTGGCGGCGGGCGGCGTTTGAGGTCAGCTCCAACTCTGGGAACGCAGGTCGCGCGCATCAGGCCGCCCAATGACCTGCTCGGGTTCTCGGCCGGGCCGAGCCTACGTCCAGTCCGCATGTGAAACCTTGGATAGGGCTTAAGCAAGCGCTTGACTAGGCGGACCGAGCTGGTATATACGTCCGTCCAGCTAGATGGTAGAGCGCAACACTGAGTCGTCGGACCCGCGATGAGTAGCGGCTGCGCGTGGTTGCGCGCGGTCGGATCACGCCAGCGCTGTGAACGCCATCCGGACGCGGTAGGGTCGGACGACAAGGGTCGAGTGAAGCGGCGTACGGTCGGCGCTGGACAAGGCCTTAGCCTGGCCCAACCGCTCACTATGCGAGCGTCGGGGTGTCTCGACTTATCAACTTGTCGCAGCCGATGACCGACCCCGTGTCCACCGCAGATCAGCAACAGCCCGCCTCGGTGACCGAGCCTGAAGCTTCACGCCGCCTTCTGGCAGCTGCAATCGAGGCGTTCGGAGAGCGGGGCTACCACGCGACAACGACGCGAGAGATTGCCGAGCGAGCCGGAATGAGTCCGGCAGGCGTGTACGTCCATTTCCAGTCGAAGGAAGATGTTCTCTTCAGGGTCATGCAGCTTGGTCACGCCTCGGCGTTCGCTGCTGTCGAAGAGGCTCTAGCAGGCGACGCCCTTCCCGAAATCAAAGTCCGGCGTTTCGTCGAAGCGTTCACGAGTTGGCACGCTCGGAACCACAGAGCGGCGCGAGTTCAGCAGTACGAGCTTCGCGCGCTCAGTCGAGAGCGCTACGACGAGATTCGACACGTGCGCGGCCGCTTTGAACGGCTATTGCGGGAACAACTGCGAGACGGGATCGCGAGCGGCGCATTCACGATCACCACCGTCGACCCAGCTGCACTCGCGATCCTCTCGCTTGGCATCGACGTGGCTCGCTGGTATCGCCCCGGCGTCGATCCCGCGCCCGACGAGCTCGGCCGTGGCTATGCGGACCTCGTGCTACGAATGCTCGGCAACCTAGAAGGAGCCACTTCGCTCGCTTAGGCTCGCTTCAACGTACGACTAGATGAAAGACGAATGGGTCGGGTGGCTGCGCTCCACCCGCCGGCCCTTAGCGTATGCCGCTCGAGCACAAGCGGCGCACACCGGAATCCAGCGCGCGTGAAGATCAGCCCGAACGTCGGCTTCGACGCGCCACCCGCTCGAAGTCTCGCCGCACACATCGCAAGGAACTGTGAACAGCGCTCGAAATCGGTCGAGCGCGCGCATCAAACAATGTTCTTCGAGATCGAGTCCGCGATGGGCGCTCGCAGATCAGGCAGGATCGGCACTCTCGGCCACCGGCTCCGCTGATGCCTCGGCCAGGTAATCCTTGACTACGGTTCCGAGCGGAAGCGAGAAGTCCATCGTCGAGAAAAACCCGCCGGACACTCGGCCCTGCGGCGCCAACAGATACCAAGGGTCAACTTCGCTCGGCGAGTCCATCGTCACCGAGGCGCGGCCGGCCCAAAGATCGGGGCCGAGGCCGGCAGTCTGGTGAAGTGCACGCGTGACGTCGATTCGCACAAGCTCCGCTGCTGCCGGCGGCCTCGTCGGATCACTCGCCGGTATGTACCGAAGCGAAAGGACCGGCAGCGGCTCAAGTTCCGATGGATCCGCGAGCCGATCGAGCGAGATCGTGAACGTCATGATGCGTTTCCCGGCGGGACGCTCGACGGTGAAGAGGAGCTGCTCGCCGTCGAAGCGGCGTTCCATGTGGGCGAGCTTCTTTGCGTAGCCCCAGATCTCGCGTCCGGCGGCCAGCGGTGGCTCCGAGTTCGTGAAGATCAGCGGCTGGTACCAGAATCGCACTCCGTCAACGGAAACGCGGACGAAGATGTACGCCTCGAGGAACGGGCCGAACGTCGACCACGGATACCAGCACACCCACGCCTGACAGATGGGCGGGTCGCTGTCGGCCACGACGCCAGGAGGAAGGAGACCGGCGACGGCGTCTGGATCGGCTTCGTAAGCCGCAAACGCACGCTGCGCACCGCGAAAGTGATGCGGAGGCGGAGGATACAGAGATGCACCGAGCGGCATGCTGAATCCGGATGCTCCGTGGAGATCGAGGGGCATTTAGAGCCTTTCGATGAGAGTTGCCGTTCCGAGGCCCCCGCCGCAGCACATAGTCACGAGGCCGAGGGTCTTGTCCGCCCGTTCGAGTTCGTGCAACAGGGTCGTGATCAGTCGGGCGCCCGACGACCCGAGAGGGTGGCCGAGTGCGATTGCGCCGCCGTTTACGTTCACGCGGTCCATGTCAGGCTGGAGCTCGTGTTCCCACGCGAGCACGACGGACGCGAACGCCTCGTTGATCTCAATCAGATCGATGTCGTCGAGGGTCATCTTGTTGCGCTCGAGGATCTTGCGCGTTGCGGGAATCGGGCCGGTCAGCATGATTATCGGGTCGACGCCGACAGTCGTGTGGTCGACGATCCTCGCACGCGGCTTCACTCCGAGTTCGGTCGCCTTCTCGCGGGAGGCGAGCAGCACGGCCGCTGCCCCGTCCGAAATCTGCGACGAGTTCCCAGCGGTGATCTTCCCGCTCTCCTTGAAGGCGGGCTTGAGGCCTGCAAGCGCGTTGAGGCTGGTATCGGAACGGATTCCCTGGTCGTCGACGTGGACGCTCCCGTTGACCCGGAACGGGAGGATCTCGCGTTCGAAGCGGCCCTCGTCTCTGGCTGCAGCCGCGCGCCGGTGCGAACGGAGCGCAAGCTCGTCCAGCGCGGTCCGCGAGATGTCCCAGCGCTCCGCGATCAATTCGGCCGAGAACCCCTGGTCGACGAGCGCGTGTCGCTCGAGCAGTTCGGGCGGGTACGGGGTGCCGATCTCGTCGATCCACTTGCGGCCGACGAACATCGGGATTCGGCCCATGTGCTCGACGCCGGCGCCGATGGCGACGTCGTGGATGCCGCAGGCGATCAACGCCGCGGCAAAGTTCACAGCCTGCTGCGCCGAGCCGCACTGCCGGTCCACTGTCGTTGCCGGTGTCTCGACCGAGAGACCGGCTTGCAGCCACGCGTTCCGGCCGACGTTGAGTGACTGCTCGCCCATCTGCTGGACGCAGCCGACGATGACGTCGTCGACGATCTCGGAGTCAATCCCGGCACGATCGAGCACGGCGGTGTAGCAGTGCGCCAGGAGCGCGTTGGGGTGGACGTCGGCGTAGTAGCCCTTCTCGGGGTGACCCCGGCCGATCGGTGTCCTCACCGCCTCGAGGATCACAGCGTCACGCATTGGCGTCGGCTTTCAGCGCGTTCGAGACGACGGCCGAGTCGAGTAAGCACGCGCTCATCCCGGCCGATGTTAGTCACTTTCGCGCCGACTAAGCAAGCGCTTGACTGGCGCCAACTGAGGTTGTATAAATCCCCCTCGCCAAGCGGCTTTTGAACGAGTCCGCGCGGCGGGCGCGCCAGCCGAAGCCGTTGTGTATCGAGCGATTCCGAGAACCGCAGGAGGACCGACGTGCCCTATCAGCCTTACACGGATAACAGCTTCTTCCCAGGCCTGATCGACGAGGCGCGCCAGGAGAAGCTCCTCACGTACGACTTCGAGGTCACCGAGATCACCGCGGACGACGTCGTCTGGCTGTTGAGCAAAGCTGTTCCGGGTACCGCGTACACCGCGCTGCGCTGGGTGAAGGACAAGTTCGGCGAGGAAGCTGCACAGGAGATGGCGCGTGAGTTCGGCTACCAGACCGGGGCCGCGATCTTCGATCGCTATCGCCGCAAGGTCGGTGTCGCTCCGGGCGAGCCGCTGACGACCGAGCAGTTCGTCGAGTTCCAGGACCTTGCGCACGCGACGATGGGTGTCGATGCGGTGCACGCGTACTCGGGCTACGACGACGAGAAGGCATGGGTCAGTCGGCAGCGCTGCACTTTCGGCGGCTTCGGGCCGTTCACCAACGCACCTCCCGGCCTCAGGGGCATCTGCACGTACGCGGAGCTCGGGTTCATCTCGGCGTACAAGGAGCTCCAGCCGACGATGATCTGGGACAACACGCACAACATGGGCGACCCCACGGTTGTCGGAGCTCGGGGTCGCGCGATCTGCGGCTTCATGATGTGGATGACGATCCCCAAGGAGGCTCGCGAGCGCGCGGCCGCTCCGGTCTCGGCGTAGCCTCCCTGATGCGAGCGCTCGTCACCGGCGGGACAAAGGGAATCGGGAGGGCGGTCGCGCTTCGGCTCGCCGAGCTTCCGGACGCCCGGCTGGCTCTGAACTACCTGAGCGACCAGGATGCCGCCAAGGAGACGGCGGGCGACGTCGTGTCTCGGGGTGGCGAGCCACTGCTCATCCAGGAGGACGCCTGCAGCCAGGATGGAGCCGGAACCATCGCCGAGCGCGTCTCGAGCGAGTTTGGCGGTCTCGACGTCCTCGTTCACTGCGCTGTCAAGCCGATCGCCGGCAGCGCGCTCTTCACGGACGAGGACGAGTTTCGCCGAGGGATCGACGCCAACGGTCTCTCGTTCCTCTGGCTCGTGCGCGCGTGCCTTGACCTCCTCGGCCCTGGGGCGAGCGCCGTCTTCCTCACCAGTGGGGGATCGACGCGGGCCGTGCCCAACTACGCGCCTCTCGGCGGGGCGAAGGCGCTGGGCGAAGCACTTGTTCGTTATCTCGCGGCCGAGCTCGCGCCTCGAGGCGTCCGCGTCAACGCGGTCTCTTCGGGGGCAGTCGACACCGAGGCGCTGCGGGCAGTGATGCCGAACGAGGTCGCAGAACAACTTCTGCGAACGTCGGCACAGCGAAATCCGAGCGGACGTGCTCTCGAGCCGGCCGACGTAGCGGGCGTCGTTGCGATGCTTGCGTCGCCTGATTCAGCGATGGTGCAAGGTCAAGTCATCCGAGTCGACGGAGGGTTGGGACTACTCTGATGAGTGCATCTGAGAACAACGGCAAGGTTGCAGTCGTAACGGGCGCAGCTCAGGGAATCGGACGGGCCACCGCGCAACGTCTCGGTTCCGACGGGTACCGAGTTGCGGTGGTCGACTTTCGCCCCGAACCCGCGGAGAAGGTCGCGGCCGAGTTTCAAGAGCTTGGCATGGATGCCGCCGCCTTCACGGCCGATGTCGGCGACTCTGCGGCGGTCGACGACGCAACGAAGCAGATCCTTGAGCGCTTCGGGGGTCTTGACGTGCTCGTCAACAACGCCGGAACGCACGTTCCCGGCGAGGTCGTCGACCTGTCAAACGAGGACTTCGACCGCGTTCTCGACACCATCGTCAAGGGCACGTTCTACTTCTCACGCGCCGTCCTGCCGACGATGATCGCCCAGCGCGGAGGCTCCATCGTCAATGTTTCGTCGGTCTGGGCGTGGGCCTGCGCTCCCGGCGCCGCTCCGTATTGTCTCGCCAAGGCGGGCGTGACCGCGTTCACGAAGAGTCTCGCCCAGGAGGTCGCCAAGTACGGGATCCGCGTCAACGCTGTTGCCCCATACCTCGTCAATACGGAGCTTCATCGGGCTTCGCACTCGGACGAGGCTCGCAAGGAGATGGCGGCGGCGCATCCCATGGGACGCGAGTGCGAGCCCGAGGAGATTGCCGCATCGATCTCGTTCCTGGTGTCCAACGAGGCGAGCTGGGTCTCCGGCGAGTCTTTGACGCTTAGCGGAGGATCGCTATTGCGCTAGCGCCCGCCCAAGGCGCGGCAGAAGCACGCGAGAACGGAAAGGATTAGTCCATGTCCAAGAACACCCTTCGCATGACCGTTCGCAACGACAGCACGGACCCCGTCCCGGTGACGCTCGGGTTTGCGAGCGCGGTGAACGCACAGCGGTACGAGCGGCCGAGCCAGCTTGCCTTCGTGGAAGATGGCGTGCGGATCGCGGTGGGAGACGGAATCGGCGACGTCGACGTCGACGGGTGGCCCCCGCTGAGCGAACTCGTCGATGACACGAACGCGCTCGGGATGGTGGCGTTCGCCTGCTCGGACTGCGCCGGCCAGCGCGGCGTGAGCACGTCGGAGTCGGTGATCGAGAAGCTGCAGTGGGTCGCCTCGCAGGACATCCACCTGCCTCTTCACGAGTGTCAGGAGCCGACTGAGGCGCCGACGCTGATCACGATCAAAGCGCAGCAGCAGGAGCAGAAGGAGTTTGACGAGCAGGTCGGCCAGGTGACGATCGGTGCCCGGCCTGACGAGGGCTAGATGAGCGTGGACATGGGAGCCTCTTCGGGAAGTCGACTCGAGGGTAAGCGGGTGTTTGTCTCCGGCGGCACGCGCGGTCTCGGTAAGGCGGCCGTTTCCGCGATGGTCGCGGAGGGAGCCGCCGTCGCAGTCTGTGCGCGATCCGCCGGGCGGCTTGAGTCGTTTGTACGTGAGCTCGTCGACGCCGGAGGTCGAGCGGTCGCCGTTCCGGCTGATTGTGGTCTGCCGGACGAGGCGCAGCGGGCGGTGGAGCAGGCGCACGCCGATTTGGGCGGGCTCGACATCGTCGTGAACGCCGCCGGCGTCCATCCTGCCTGGGAGCGAGTGGGAAACCACCCGACTGAAAGCTGGGACTCCACGATCCGAACGAATCTCTCCGGGTTCTTCTTCGTCTGCCGTGCGGCTCTGCCGTTCCTCGTCGCGGGCGGAGGCGGCGCGATCGTGAACATTTCGTCCGTATCGGCAGGTCGCGGCTGGGAGCTCTACAGCCCGTACAACGTCTCGAAGGCGGGGATCGAATCCCTGACCAGAACGATCGCGGTCGAGTATGCCAAGGACGGCGTCCGCGCAAACTGCGTCGTCCCCGGTGTCATCGACACCGGCATTACTAGTGACATCCTCGAAAAGGATCCGTCGGTGCGCGACGTCCTGATCGCGATGCACCCGATGGGTCGGATGGGAACAGCCGAAGAGGTCGCCGAAGCGATCGTCTGGCTCGCCTCCGACGCGTCATCGTTCACGACGGGTATCTCGCTGCCTGTCGATGGAGGCTTCCTCGCCTAGTCGGACCGGACGCCGTGACGGATCGTGAGCGATGAAGCGAGTTCAGCTTTTCGCGACCTGTCTGGGCGATCTTGCGTTTCCCGACGCGGTTTCTGACGCGGCGATGCTGTTGCGGAGCGCTGGGTTTGAGGTCGACTTCCCGGAACGCCAGATTTGCTGCGGCCAGCCCGCGTTCAACGCGGGCCATCGTGCCGCGGCGCGACGCGTGGCGCGTACGTTCGTGAAGGCTTTCTCGCGAGAAGCTCCGATTGTGACCCCATCGGGATCCTGCGCGACGATGGTCACGCACTATCTGCCGGAGCTGGTCGGCGTCGAGCCGTTCGAGATCTGGGAGTTGTCCGCGTTTCTGGAACACGAGGGGGCGAGGATGGCGCTCGTCAACGACGGTATCGAGGTCAGCTACCACGACTCGTGCCACATGCTGCGAGAGCTCGACATCCATGATGCGCCGAGGCGCTTGCTCGAGGCGTCGGGCGCGACGGTCCGCGAGTTACCGCGTCCTGATCTCTGCTGCGGGTTCGGCGGAACGTTCTCGGTGCGTCAGCCTGAGATCTCGCTCGCGATGGCCGACGATAAGCTAACGGGGACAGCGCCCGTTCTCGTCACATCCGACCCTGGATGTCTCATGCATCTGCGAGGCCGCTCTGAGGCTTTGGGGGGATCGCGCCGCGACATGCCGGCGGTCGTTCATCTTGCGACCGCGCTTGCGCGCGGCGTGCGCGCGTGACCAAGCTTTCGCGTCCACCTGGAAGCTTCCGCGAGGTCGCCCGCGGTGCGCTCGCCAACGAACGTATGCAGGACGTCCTCGACGTCGCGACGGCGAATCTCCGCGATCTCCGTCTCGGGGCATGGGCGCAGCTCGACGACGCGGAGGCGCTCCGTGAGCAGGGTCGCGAGGCGCGCACGCGCGCGATCAAGAACCTCTCTCGATACCTGGACGAGTTCCAGGGCAACGTCGAGGCGCGTGGAGGACACGTGCACCGATGCTCGACGGACGCCGAGGCAGCCGAGACGATCGCCGACATCTGCCGCTCGGTAGGCGCGAGCCTCGTCGCGAAATCGAAGTCGATGGCGAGCGAAGAGATCGGGCTGAACGACGCGCTCGAGGCTGAGGGCGTGAGGGTCGTTGAGACCGACCTCGGCGAGTACATCCTTCAGCTGGCGGGAGAGCACCCAGTCCACATCGTTGCGCCTGCGATCGAGAAGACGAGAGAGGATGTCGCGAAGCTGCTCGAGTCGGTGGACGGCGAGCCGGTCGACCGGGAACTCAGTGCCATGACCGCGAAGGCACGCCGCCAGCTCCGCGAGGTATTCCTCACCGCCGACGTGGGTGTCACGGGCGCGAACTTCGCCGTCGCCGAGACGGGATCGATCTGCCTCGTCACCAACGAAGGCAACGGCCGCCTTGTCTCGACTCTCCCGCGCGTCCACGTGGCGATACTGGGACTCGAGCGCATAGTCGCGAACACACACGATCTCGCCACCTGCTTGAAACTCCTCGCGCGGAGCGCGACCGCCCAGCGCCTCACGACCTACACGACGCTGATCACAGGTCCGCGTCGAGACGGCGAGGAGGACGGCCCCGAGGAGTTGCACGTAATCGTGCTGGACAACGGCCGCTCCTCGCTGCTTGGTACACGTTACGAGGAGATGCTCAACTGCATCCGGTGCGGAGCGTGCCTGAACGTCTGCCCGATCTATCGAAAGTCAGGCGGCGCTGCATATGGACCCGTGTACTCCGGCCCGATGGGAGCGGTGCTGGTCCCCTTGCTGGCCAAGGCGCCCGACCTGCCTCACGCCTCGTCGCTGTGCGGTGCCTGCACGCAGGCATGCCCGGTCAAGATTCCGCTGCACGAACTGCTGCTCGAGCTGCGGCGCGACCTCGTCGACGATCGTGTCGCGTCGTGGTGGGAACGGGCAGCGTTCACGCTCTGGTCCCTGGCCTGGTCGAGCCGGCTCGGCTACAGAGCGACAACGAGGCTCGCGCGTCTGGGGCAGCCGCTGGCGCCGTCTCTTTCGCAACCGTGGTCGCGCGGACGCGCGCTGCCGCGCCTGCAGCGACGGTATCGAGACCGATGAGCCTCGTCGAGCGCTTCGTCGAGAACGCCGAGAAGGTCGGTTTCGTCGTCCATCGCGGGAGTGGCGAGAGAGTCGCGTCCGACGGGGAGCCATCTCGCGCAGCTTATGGACTCGCAGACACCGGCTCAGTCGTGGTGCTCGCCTCGGACGAGCCGCGCGGCCGCTCGCTGCTCCCATTCGTGCACGTGACCTATCTCGTCGAGAGCCTCATCCTGCCGGGCTTGGACGAGTTGTTCGCCGAGCTTGGCAACGACCTGCCTAGCTCCGTTGCGATCATCACCGGGCCGAGCCGCAGTGGCGACATCGATATGACGCTCACCGTGGGGGTCCACGGTCCCGGCGAGGTGCACATCGTGCTCGTCCCGTAGCGAGCGCGCGCGATCGGCCGGTCTCAGGCTTCGGCGCCGGCGTGCTCGGGGAGGAGTCGCTCCTCGCGCTCAACCGCCGTGTACTCGGCAAGCCGCTTCTCGGTCGTCTGCTTCACCCTCGATGCCGACCGCAGCTTGATCTCCTCGTAGCCGCGGATCCGGTCCGGTGCCGAGGCCAGCTGGACGGCAAGTCGGAGCCGTCCGGGCGTGAGCCCGGAGAGCACGGTCTCGAGCAGCGAGAGGTACCAGACCACCAGCTCTCGCTCCGTCTTGCGCACCTCGGCCCGCCCGAACGGATCAAGCCATGTTCCGCGGAGGCGGCGCAGCGGGATGAGCCCGGCGAGGAAGGGGCGAAACCAGGCTCCGAGCTCGAGCTTCTTCTTCAGGCCCCGTGCTCTCAGCATCGGCGGGTGGAGGTTGAACGAGCGCTTCGCGTCGTCGTGGAACATCTCGCCGATCTCGGCAGCGGCACGAGACTTCAACAGGAGGCGGGCGACCTCGTACTCGTCCTTGTACGCCATCAGCTTGAAGAGGTAGCGAATGACCGCTCGTGTCAGCTCCACGCTCTTCGGGACGACCTGCAACTCGCGCGCACGCACTTCGAGCACCCGTTCCACATAGCTCGACGCGTACCGAATGTCCTGATACTCGATCAGCTCGCCAACTCGGAGCGCGAGCATCCGGAGAGACTCCTCGTCGAGGTCGCCACAGCGGTCGAGTAGCGCTTCGTATGCCTCTGCTTTCCGGCCGAGCCGTTCGATGTACCGGGCTCGCATCGCCTCGTAGTCCATGGCCTCGCCCTTCAGTGCACGTGCCACCCGCTCGGGATCGTGATGCTGAAGCCGACCGTATCGGAAAGCCTGGAGATTGCGTGTGACGGCCGCTCCGTTGAGCGTGAACGCCTGCTCGATCGCCCCTGCGGAGATCGGTATGAGCCCGGCCTGGTACGCGAATCCGAGCACGAACACGTTGGTCAGCGCCGGATCGGTGAAGAGCTGTTCGGCGATCCTGCCGGCATCGATCCACCGGTTGGCGTCTCGACGGCTGAAGCGATCGATCTCGGCTTGAAGAACGTCATTGCTCGGCATCGCGAACTCAACGTGCTGAACCGCCTCTGCGGTCGGCTGTACCGTCCTGTCACCGATCACGACGGTGCGCTGGGGAGACATTCGATCCGCGTTGTTCGGCGCGACCAGGCCGATCGGATCGAAGGCGAGAACGAGGTCTGCCTGCCCTGCCCCGATCCGGTTCGACGCGAAGGCGGCTTCGTCTCCGGAGAAGAGGGTCAGTGAGGAGATGACCGAGCCGCCCTTCTGCGCCAGTCCGGTCTGGCCGAGGAGGTGTGCATGCACTCCCTCGAGGAGCGCTGCGTACGCCAAAACGTGGCTCACCGTGATGACGCCGGTCCCGCCGACCCCCGGCATGAATACACGGTAACCGTGCTCGGCGCTCACTTCGACGATCGGTTCCGGTACGGCATCCGCGTCGAGTTCCGGGACGACGGGCCGTTTCAGACCCTTCTTGCTGTAGACGGTCACGAACGACGGGCAATCGCCACGCACGCACGAGTAATCCTTGTTGCACGAGGCCTGATGGATCTGCGTCTTGCGGCCGAGCTCCGTCTCTACGGGGGTGAGGGACATGCAGTTGGAGACGTCGCCACAGTCTCCGCACTTCTCCGGCTCGGGAAGCCTGCCGCGCTTCCGCGCCCGCCGCTTCTCGGCTGCACACTCCTGGTCGAAGACCAGAACCGTCGTGCCGGGAGTGGCGCCGAGCTCACGGACCGCCTGCTCGTACTGGTCACGCTCGTAGATCTGCGTGTTCGTGGGAAGTCCGGCTTTTCGCAGCAACTCGGGCTGCTCTGAGACGATGATCGTTCGCGTCACGTCTTCCGCCGCCAGATAGTCGGCCAGCTTGATCAGATCGTGGGCACCCTCGGGATGCTGCCCACCCGTCATTGCGACGTGCCGGTTGTAGAGAAGCTTGAACGTTATGTTGACGCCTGCTGCGACTGTCGCGCGCAGTGCCTGCGAGCCGGAATGGAAGAACGTCCCGTCGCCTACGTTTTGGAAGATGTGATCTGTGTCGACGAATGGAGCGCCTCCGATCCACGGTGCACCCTCGGCACCCATCGGCGCGAGATAGACGACCTGCCGGTCCGGCTGCGTGGTCAACGCAGCGATCGAATGGCAGCCGATACCGCCACCGATGACCTCTCCCTCGACCGACACGGTCGAGCGGCTGTGCGGACAACCGGAGCAGTAGTTCGGAACACGCCGCGCGAACTCGATCGACTCACGTGTCCGGATCTCGGCGAGCTCGGCAATCCGATCCGCGAACTCGCGGGGAGGTCGGCCCAGCGCGGCGAGCCGCGGTGCGATGCGCTCGGCGACAAGATCGGCGTTGAGCTCGCCATGGTGCGGGAACAGTGGCTCACCATGCTCGCCTTGCTTCCCGAGCACGAGCGGCCGGTCGTTCGTGCGGGCGAGAGCGGCTAGCAGTTCGCGCTCGATCAGATCGCGTTTCTCCTCGACGACGACGATCTCGTCGAGCCCGTGAGCGAACTCGACCAACGTCGCCCGATCGAGCGGGTAGACCATTCCGATCTTGAGTAGGCGGATACCGGCTTCCTCGAGCTCTCGGGGTCCAAACCCCAGATCGATGAGCGCTTGCGCCAGGTCTCGGTAGGTCTTGCCGGCCGCCACGATTCCGAGACGGTCGCGCGCTCCCGACTGCGTCACGACATTTAGTCGGTTGGCGCGTCCGTATTCGATCGCGGCCGGAAGGCGCTCCTCGAAGATGTGCCGTTCGAGTTCGAGCGACCGCACGAATCCCCACTGGAACACGGCCGGCTTGACGAAACCATTGAGTTCCGGAACGACGATCTGCGGCTCATCCGGCGCCACGCTGACGATCGCCCCACCGTCGCAGATGTCGGTCGGACACTTCATCGCCGGCCAGAGGCCGGTAATGCGCGACAGCGCAATCCCGTGGATCCCGAACGTCAGAAATTCGGCGACCGTCGCGGGTGTAAGGACAGGCATGGCGCACGCGATGAAATCGAGCTCGCTCTGATTCGGAATCGTGGAGCTCTTGGCGCCGGGATCGTCACCGGCGAGTGCGAGCAGCCCGCTGTTCGCGGCGCCTCCGCCGAAGTTGCCGTGACGGAATACGTCGAGCGATCTGTCGACGCCGGGTGATTTGCCGTACCAGATGCCCGTTGCGCCGTCGAACTCGGAGCTGCCGAAGAGGGACATCATCTGCGTACCCCAGACCGCCGCGGCTGCGAGCTCCTCGTTGACGCCGGGTACCAGATGAATGTCGAGCGGCTCGAGTTCGGAAGAGGCGCGCTTCAACTCCGTGTCATACCCACCGAGCGGCGATCCTGGGTAGCCGCTGATCAACGTGCCTATCCGGAGCCCCGCTTCCAGGTCGCGTTGAGCTTGCTCGATCGGGAGGCGGACCAGGGCCTGAAGCCCGGTCATGAAAATCGGCCCGTCCCGCACCGTGTACTTATCGTTGACCGTGACAGATTCCGCTGTCCGAGCCATCCGAGGTGATTCTAAGCGATTTCTCGAACTCGGTGAGCGGGCGCTCGCTTAGTGGTAATCTCGGTGTCGCGACATGACCGGAGAAGGCTCCGAGGTCGACCACGAGCGGCGCGTCGGCCGAGCCGTGTTCCTCAGCACGGTCGCGGCGGGTATCTCCAGTCTCTGGTGGGGAAAGGCCGCCTGGAGCCTCGTCTCGGGTGTCGTCTCGCCGGTGGCCGGGAGGCTCGTTCCCGTTTTGCCGACGAGTGGCTGGAGGATCTATTTCGTCGCCGACCATATGCCCGACCTCGATCGAGCGACGTGGAGGCTTTCCGTTCAGGGTCTCGTCTCACGGCGAGTCGAGCTCTCGTTCGAGGAGCTCAGCGCTCTCCCAAAGGCGGAGCAGATCTCCACGTTCCATTGCGTCACGGGGTGGACCGTCGAGAACGTGCACTGGGGCGGCGTGCGGATAGCTGACGTGCTCGCTCTCGTGAAACCGATGCCCCAGGCACACGCTTTGCGATTTGTCTCAGCCGAATACCCCTACGTCGACTACTTGACGATGGAGCAGGCGTTGCTCCACGACGTGATGCTCGCCTACGAGATGGACGGCCAGCCACTGAAGCGCGAGCACGGTGCACCGCTACGGCTCGTCATCCCCGACATGTACGGCTACAAGAACGTCAAGTGGCTCAAGGAGATCGAGCTGGTCTCGCGGACGAACTGGGGCTACTGGGAATACCTGGGATACGACAGTGACGCGTGGGTCAGCAGGTCGAACGGCCGCCATGCGTGATCAATCGTTCGAACCATCTATCGCGAGATCACGCGATCGACTGGCCGCCGTCGACCACAAGTGTCTGACCCGTGACGTAGTCGGAGGCTCGGGACGCAAGAAAGACAAGCGCGCCTTTCAGGTCGTCGGTGCCGCCGAATCGACCAAGGGGGATGTCGTCGAGAAGCGCCCGACCGGATTGTTCGAGGACGTACTCGCTCAACTCCGTTGGAAACCAGCCGGGTGCGATCGCGTTGACGTTGATGCCGTGGCGAGCCCACTTGACCGCGAGGTCGCGCGTGAACGAACCGACGCCGCCCTTCGACGTCGTATAGGCGATTGCGTCCATCGTTTCCGGCCGCGAGCCGACGAACGCCGCGACCGAGGACACGTTCACGATCTTCCCGCCACCCTGGGCGATCATCTCGCGCCCTGCGGCTTGGCTGAACAGGAAGGTCCCGGTCAAATTCACATCGATCACCTTCGTCCACCCGGCGAGCGGATAATCGACGACCGGCGCGCCCCACGACGTGCCGGCGTTGTTCACGAGGATGTCGATCGTTCCAAAGCGCTGCTTTCCGGAATCAACGGTTCTCTGAACCTGGGCTGGGTCGCGCACGTCGCAGGCCATGCCGATTGCCTCGATGCCGTAGGTCTGAGCGAGGCCCGCAGCCGCTTTCTCGCATCGTTCGGCGATGCGAGCCGCCAGGACCAAGTTTGCACCGGCGGCTGCCAAGCCCTCAGCGAATTGAAGGCCGAGGCCAGAGCCTCCGCCGGTGACAATTGCCGTTCTGGCGCTTAGGTCGAACAAGCTGTTGACTGCCACTCCGAGACGATATCGAGGTCAGCCGAAGTGGCTCGCAATCATCGAGTCAGCGAATACCGGCGCGGATGGCGGAGTTCGCGCCTCTGACGAACTCGCGGTCTCCGTGATGCTCATCGAGCTGCTGTACCTGAACCGAGGCTCACGTCGGCTGGGATCACCCCAACAGTTCGCCCGCCAGAACTAGTCGCAGACATGTCGCCGTTGCCCCCTTGGCGCTACTTCCCGAGCTATGCGGTTCCGCCGAGCTGGGTCGACCCCGTAATACACGTCTTCGCCGATAGCTGGCATGAGATCGACTCAACGACCAGGCATGACCGCGACTTCAAGCCAGGTTGCGTCCGCCGTGTGATTGCCCCAGGGCTGGCTGCGCTGGGCTTCGCAGTCGAGGAGAGCAAAAAGCAGGCAGGGGTACTCCCGTGCCCCGTCCTCATCGGCGACCAAGGCGAGTCCCTGATTACCTACGAGCTCGATGCGTTGGACGCAGTGCGCGGGATCGCCGTCGAAGTTGAGGTCAGCCACGCGACGGTGGGTAGCGTGATTCACCGCGACCTGATTCAAGCGTCGCTCATACCCGACGTTCGGTTCCTAGCCGTGGCCGCTCCGATCGAGTGCCGCTGCGGGACGAGCGCGACCACCGAGCCGACCTACGAAAAGGGGTGCGCACTACTCGAGACAATCTACGGCAGCCCGCCCTTGATCTTGCCCTTCGAGGGTGTGTTGCTCATCGGATACTAGGAACCCAAATCACGAAGCGTGACCAGTCCCCGAAGCGGACGAGGCAGCAGCTGGTTCCGAGACAAGCGCCGTGAGGACGCCGAATCGGGGAGACTAAGCGAGCGCCCGCTCACCAGCCTCGGGAAAATGCCTAAGATCAACCCTGGAATAGCTCCAGCAGCGCCACCTGACGCGCTTGACCTGAGCGCTGCGTCAGGTGCCACGGTCGGGCCGATATGAGCAGCAGGTGGCCGAAATAGACAAAGACAGAGCTCCGGTAGCATCCGCGACTGGTCGCGTGGAAGCGGTCGCGCCCGATGCCTCCCGGAGACTGCCCGTTGCTGCAGTCCAAGCTTTCGGCCGGCGCGGGTACCACGCGACCACGACGCGAGAGATTGCGGAACGAGCCGGGATGAGCCCGGCAGGAATGTACGTTCGGTTCCGATCGAAGCAAGACGTCCTTTATCAGGTCATGCGCATCGGTCAGGCGTCGGCGCTCGAAGCCGTCGAAGAGGCGCTGACCGGTGATGCCCCGCCCGACGCCAAAGTGCGCTGGTTTGTCGAGGCGTTCACGAGTTGGCATGCACAAAACCACAGCGCGGCGCGCGTTCGGCAGTATGACCTCCGCGCCCTGAAACCCGAGCGCTTTGACGAGATCCGAGAGGTTCGCGGCCGCTTCGATCTGTTGTTGAAGGAAGAGTTGCGGCGAGGGGTGGATAGCGGTTTGTTCGCGATCCCGAAAGTCGATTACGCGGCACTTGCGATCCTCTCCCTCGGCATCGACGTCGCCCGCTGGTACCACCCGAGTGTCGGTGTCACCCCCGAGGAGCTAGGGAAGCAATACGCCGAGCTAGTACTCCGCATGCTTGGCAGCGAAGAGAATTCTGCGCGCGACGCAGCTGATCCAAGAGCCGGGTAGCGGACCCCCAGCGATGCACCCGATTGTGAACAAGGACATTGTCTCGGATCCGCGGCGCGCGCCGGCCAGAGCCCATCTGCGCGCAATGGGACTCGATGAGCGAGATTGGAGTCGGCCGCTCATAGGCATTGCGACGACGTGGACGGGGACGATGCCATGCAATCTGGGCCAGCGAGAGCTAGCCCGGCACGTCGCGGTCGGAGTCCGCGCCGCGGGCGGGACGCCGCTCGAGTTCAACACCATCGCCGTCTCGGACAACCTCACCCAAGGCACCCCTGGGATGCGCGCGTCGCTCGTAAGCCGCGAGGTGATCGCGGACTCGATCGAACTCGTCGGGCTGAGCCAGCCGTTCGACGGCATCGTTTGCATCGTCGGCTGCGACAAGACGGTTCCTGCTGCCGTGATGGCGATGGTTCGGCTCGACGTCCCTGGGCTCGTCCTCTATTCAGGTGCGATGGACGTGGGCTTTCATCGAGGCGAGCCGGCGACGATCCTGGATGTCTGGGAAGGGGTCGGCGCCTACGAGGCTGGCCGCATTACTGATGACGAACTCGCCGCACTCGAGCGCAATGCCTGTCCCAGTTTGGGGGCATGCGCTGGTCAATTCACCGCGAACACGATGGCCGTGGCGGTCGACTTTCTAGGGCTGGGTCCGATCGGTCTCGGTGAGATACCGGCGGCCGACCCGGCGAAGTCGTCGGCGGCCGAAGCGGCCGGCCGCCTCGTGCTCGATGTCGTTGGAGGTGGACTGCGTCCGTCTGCGTTCGTGACGCGTGAAGGGCTCGAGAACGCGATCGTCGGGGTCGTCGGTACGGGCGGGTCTACCAACGCCGTCCTGCACTTGCTCGCGATCGCCGGCGAGGCGGGGGTCGAGCTCGAACTCGAGGACTTCGACCGGCTCTCGGCGTCGACGCCTGTCGTCACCAACTTGACGCCGGGCGGACGCTTCGTTGCGGGCGACCTCCATCGAGTAGGAGGGACAGCAACCGTGATGAGGCAGCTACTCACACATCTACACGGGAGTGCCCCGACGGTCGACGGACGGACGGTCGGCTCGCATGCTGCGTCGGCGGGCGACCCCGACGGCGATGTTGTCTCAGATGCGTCGCTGCCGTTCAAGCCGGGCGGCGCGCTCCGCGTCCTCCGCGGCAATCTCGCGCCGGATGGCGCCGTGGTGAAGCTCGCCGGCCACGAACGGCGCGTGCACAGTGGGCCGGCACGTGTCTTCCAGTCAGAGGCGGCCGGTAACGCCGCTGTTCACGACGGCGTCGTGCAGCCGGGCGAAGTGGTTGTGATCCAGGGCGAAGGCCCAGCAGGCGCGCCTGGCATGCCCGAGATGGCATCCATAACCTCAGCGATCGTCGGGCGGGGTCTGGGCGACTCGGTCGCACTCGTTACCGACGGACGATTCAGCGGAGCAACGCGGGGGTTGATGGTTGGACACGTTGCGCCGGAGGCAGCGCGTGGCGGGCCGATCGCGCTGGTGCGTGACGGCGATCTCATCACCATCGATGTCGACGGACGCCGCCTCGACATCGATCTCACTGCGCGCGAACTGGAGAGGCGCCTTACCGAGCAACGCGTCTTCGAGCCTCGCGTCGCCACCGGGGTACTCGCGAAGTACGCCCGAAGCGTCTCGTCTGCGTCCCGCGGCGCCGTGACTCGATAAGAGCGCTCGGCGAGGCGAGGTCGGCGGCTTGACCGCCATCCACGTGTCTCGCTATCGGTGCGGGTTAATCCAGCCGACCGCAGGAGACATCACTCTCCTTGAGGAACGGATCGCCCGGAAACGGTTGCACGCCGCAGATCCCTGACCTCCTCGAGGCGGAAGGCGGTTGCAGGAAATCGTCCTCGCCCGGCCCGAAGGTCACCGAACTTTGTCCTAATTTTGTACCAACCTGAGCTGATCCAACATGACCCGGCACGCCCTCAAACCGCTTGGTTGAGCCAATCACACCCCCGATCACTTGGCCGGACACAACTCATAACCCGGAGGTCGCGGGTTCAAATCCCGCCCCCGCTACTCGAAAGGCCCCGGTAACGGGGCCTTTTGGAGGTGGCCCTCCGGCTCAGAAGATGAATGGCAGGAGCATCTTGGTCGACTTCCTGTACGCCGGGTACTGGTCTGGAAACTTCTCGGTCATGTATCGCTCCTCGACGGTGGCACTGTAGAGGAA
>Ga0335085_10006212_pt1 | contig 18924 bp, 17 predicted proteins | sample Lox_Sample_45_FD_206712 | JGI IMG/M metagenome (GOLD analysis project Ga0335085, IMG submission 206712) | Soil microbial communities from Loxahatchee National Wildlife Refuge, Florida, United States - Lox_Sample_4.5 | ecosystem: Environmental > Terrestrial > Soil > Wetlands | place: USA...
GTGTTCAGCGCCGCGATGAAGGCCGGCTATAGCGGCCTCGCGATCATCGGCGTGCTGACGAGCGTCGTCTCCGTCTTCTTCTACCTGCGCATCGTTGTCATGATGTACATGACCCCGGCGGACGGTCACGTCCGCTTTCCCGACGTGCCGGCGAGCGCACGGCTCGCGCTGGCCGCGTCGGCGCTTCTCATCTTCTACCTGGGTATCCTGCCGGCGCGCGTGATCGACTGGGCGGCGGCGTCGATTTCGACTATCTTCTAACCCATCGTGTCAGGCCTGCTCGCCGCGACGCTCGTCGTGTCGCTCGCCGGCCAGCCATCGGAGCCTCCGGACCGCATCGCGCGTGTCCAGCGGTGGCTTTCGGCCGTCGTGCACCACCGCGTCGGTGTGCTCGACGAAGCCGCGCTGGAAGTCAGTTCGTGGTCGGTTCCTCAGCTCAGCGTCCTGTTCACCGATTTGCGTGCGTTGACGTTTCTGATGCGGAAGCCCTCGCAGACGTTCGCCTCGCCGTACAGGTCTGTTCCGCTGTTCGGCAAGGCAGAGCTGCAGCGCATGAAGGTGCTCGCGTGCGCCGCCGCCGGCATCGCGCTGACCGATCCGGCGTGTACGAAGGACAAGGTCTCGGATCGATTCGACGCCGATTTGCAGGAGCTGCATCGACTCGCCGTCGACGGTGCCGGCGCCGGTGCCGATAATTACGTTCTGAAATACGGCGCGCTGTTCCAGACCGATATCGCGATGCTGGCACCGGAATCGGCATCACCGATCGCCCTCCGGCGCGGCGGCGCGCAGCGTTTTCGCGTGGAGATGACCGACGGCCAGTCGACGAACATTCATCAAACCGCGGTCCACTGGGAGATCGCGCGCATGCTGCTCGATGCGGTTCGTGCGTCGCGTACGGCCCAGCCGGCGCCGGGGCGCGACACGATGGTGCGCGACTGGTATGTGGCGACCGCCCAGTGGATGCAGTTCAATGTCCACTACGATTCAAACCACCTTAGTCATGCGCGTCAGCTGTTTCCGGACGATCGCGACCTCCTCTTTTTGTCGGGGACGCTGCACGCGATCTACGCGACTCCGCGGATGCAGGCCGCGGTCAAGAGCGTTGCCCTGCCGCCGGGCTATACGATGGACGCGAAGTCGGACGGCGAGGAACTCCGACAGGCGCGGACGCTGCTTCGGCGCGCGGTCGAGATCGATCCCTCGTTTGTCGAAGGGCACCTGCGGCTTGGACGGGTCCTCGCGCTGAGTGGGAGCGTTGCCGAAGCCATCCCCGAGCTGTTGATTGCGGAACGCGATGCCGCCGACGACCCAGATCGGTACTACGCGGCGCTCTTTCTCGGCGGGGCAGAGCAGGCGACCGGACGCCTCGACGATGCGCAGGCCGCGTACGGGCGGGCGGCGGAATTGTTTCCGCTGGCGCAGTCGCCGCTCGTGGCGTTGGCCGAGCTGGCGCGTCAGCGTGGCGATCGGACCGGCGCGCTGCGCGCCATGCAGGAAGTGTTCGCGCTGCCGCCAGAAGCCGACGAACGCAAGGATCCGTGGTGGGTGTACGACATCTGGCACGCCCGCGACGCCGACGACCTGTTGGCCGCGGTGCGGCGGCCGTTCGGCGGTGACGACACGCCATGATCCGTCTCGCACTTGCCGTGATGATGACGCTGCAGGCTCCTGGCGCGAAGTTCAGTGCGCCGCCGTTGACGATGTCGGCGGGCGACATCGAGCGCGTGAAGCTGTGGATCGAAGCGATGGTCGATCATAGACCGGGCGAGACGGATGCTTCACTCGAGACGGTGCGATTGTGGTCGAACGACGACTTGCGTACGTTGTGGATCAACGCCTCGGTGCTGCTGGCGCGAATGCACGAGGAACAAGGCAAGTCGTTCAGTTTCTCGATCGCCGGCGTGCACATCGGCAACTCGAAGACCAACGTATACACCGTCGAGTCCGACGGGAAGACGCGCGAAATCCACTACACGGCGGATCAATCGAGACAGATGCGCTCGCTTGCGTGCGCGATCGCCGGCAACGTGCATTGCGTCGGCGTGCCGACGCCGGGCCCGCGCGCAGCGGAATTGCAAGAGCTGCTGCGCATCGCCGATCGCGTCCACGAGAGCGGCGATCAGAACTTCGTACTGCGGCGCGGCGCGATGCTGCACGCCGACATCGCCACTGGCGCGCTGATGCCTGCCCCAGCCACTGCGTCCGCGGCGTTCCCGGCGCCGCGGCAGATGCGGCTGCAGATGTTCGACGGCCTGGAAACGGATCGGCACGAGGTGGCGATCCATTGGATTCTCGGCCGACTGCTGCTCGACGCGGTGACGCCGGCCGGCAAGAAGAGTCCTGCGGCGGGCGCAGACGGTTTCGTGCGTGCATGGTATCGCGCCACCGCCGCGTGGATGCAGAAGGGTGAGGACTTCGACACCGTTCACGTCGCCCGTGCGGTGACTCTGTTCCCCAACGATCCCGATCTGCTGTTCCTCGCCGGGTGCGAGCACGAGGCGTTTGCGTCTCCTGCAATCGCGGCTGCCGTGGCCGTTGCCGTTCCCCCGAAGGATTTCGGCTTCGACATTGGTTCGCCTCGCGCGGAGCTCGACTTCGCGGAGGCGTACTTCCGGCGCGCGTTGAAGTCGCAGCCCTCGATGATGGAAGCGCGCCTGCACCTCGGTCACGTGCTGCTCGAGCAGCGCCGGTTCAACGACGCGGCGCTGATGCTGCGCGACGCGGCACAGGACGATGGCGCGCGCCAGTACTATCGGTGGTTGTTCCTGGGCACGGCCGAAGAGGGCATCGCTCGGTACGATGCGGCGGCGCAGGCGTACCGCCGCGCGTCGGCGCTGCAGCCTGGCACCCAGGCGCCCCTGATGGCATTGAGCGAGCTGGCGTGGCGGCGTCACGACATTGCCGCCGTGTCCCGCGAGCTGCAGCGCCTCGCCGCGCTTTCTCCAGATCCGTTGACCAGAAGCGACCCGTGGTGGACGTATCACACGTCAGCCGGTCACGACGCCGACCAACTGCTCGACGCCGTTCGGGATCGCCTGCGCGAGCCGGAGGCAGCCAGATGATCGGCCGCACGGCGCTCGTCGGCATCCTCGGCGCGGCGCTCGCGGCCGCGCCTCAAACCACGTTCAAGAGCCGCGTCGAGGCTGTGCGCGTCGACGCGCTCGTCACCGACCACGGTCAACCCATCCGCGGCCTCACGGCGGCGGACTTCGAGGTCCTGGACAACGGCGTGGCGCAGACCGTCGAGCTCGTCAGCTTCGAGCAGATACCGCTGAACGTCATTCTGACGCTCGACATGAGCGACAGCGTCGCGGGCGATCGGCTCGATCATTTGCGCGACGCGGGACGATCTGCGCTCGCGACGCTCGAGAAGGGCGATCAGTCGGCGCTCGTCACGTTCAGCCATGCTGTTACGCTGGCCGCGCCGCTCTCCGGCGACGCCTCGGCGGTGCGCGACGCGCTCGCACGCGCCGAAGGCGCCGGTGAAACCGCGCTCGTCGATGGCGTGTTCGCCGGAATGATGATTGGCGAATCGGACGCCGGTCGCGCCTTGCAGATCGTGTTCAGCGACGGGCTCGACACCGTCAGCTGGCTCACACCGCCCGCCGTCCTCGACGCCGCGAAGCGCTCAGACGTCGTCGTGTACGCCGTGTCGGTGAAGACGAGCGTCAAGCCGGAGTTCCTGCGCGACCTGACGCAGTTCAGCGGCGGTCGGCTGTACGAGCTCGAGAAGACCGCGGATCTTGCGTCGACGTTCAAGGCGATCGTCGACGAATTCCGACACCGATACCTGGTCAGTTACACCCCGCGCGGAGTCGCGAAGGACGGATGGCATCGCCTCGACGTCCGCGTCAAGCGCAGCGGCGCGACGGTGAAAGCGCGACCCGGCTATCTGGCCGGCAGCTAGAGCCTACGACTCCAGCGCGAACACGAAGATCGCGTGCCCGCCGGCCACGGCCACGTACTGTTTTCCCTCGAAGAGAAACGACATCGGCCCCGACCGAATCGCGCCTCCGGTCTGAAACTGCCAGAGCGGCTTGCCGCTCTTCGCGTCGAGCGCGTAGAAGTTGCCCTCGTTCGATCCGCTGAAGACGAGGCCGCCGGCGGTCGAGAGGACGCCGGCCCACGACGGCGACGGCAGCTCGAAATCCCACGCCTTCTTGCCCGTCTTCACGTCGATCGCGCGCACGGCGCCCCACGATTCTTCGTCGAGCCGCTTCTCGCTGCCGCCGGTGTAGTACGTGCCGGCGCGGTATTCGGCCGGCGTCTTGAAGTAGATCGAGCCCATCTCGCGGACCGGCACGTAGAGAAATCCGGTCTGCGGACTGTAAGAAGGGCTCGCCCAGTTCGTGGAGCCCTGCAGACTCGGGTAGACGAGCGTTCCCTTCTCCGACGGCGCCATGCCGGGGATCAGGATCGGTCGGCCTTTTTCGTCGAGACCTTTCGCCCACGTTTGCTTCGCGTACGGCGCCCCTAGGAGGTACTCGCCGGTCTGTCGATCGAGCACGTAGAAGAACGCGTTCCGATTCGCCTGCACGACGAGCTTGCGCAGACGGCCGTTGATCTCGGCGTCGACGAGCACCGGAATCTGATTCGAATCCCAGTCGTGCACGTCGTGCGGCGTATGCTGGAAGTGCCACTTCGCCTTGCCGGTTTCGATGTCGATGGCGACGATCGACGAGGTGTAGAGGTTGTCGCCGACGCGCGAGTCGCCGTTCCAATCGGGTCCCGGATTGCCCGTGCCCCAGTAGAGCAGCTTCAGATCCGGATCGTACGAGCCGGTCAGCCACGTCGCGCCGCCGCCGTGCACCCAGCTGTCGCCGGGCCACGAGTCGCTGCCCGGTTCGCCGGGAGAGGGAATCGTCCAGAAACGCCAGATCTGTTTTCCCGTCCGGGTGTCGTACGCATCGAGGAAGCCGCGGATGCCGGCCTCGCCGCCGCTGACGCCGACGATCACCTTGTTGTCGACGACCAGTGGCGCGGCGGTGACCGAGTGCCCGAGCGGATTCTCGCCGACGTGGACCATCCATCGCTCGATCCCTCCGCGCGCGTCGAGCGCGACGAGGTAGCCGTCGAGCGTTCCGACGTACACGAGGCCGTCGGCGTACGCGACGCCGCGGTTGACGCGCGGGAAGCCGAGGTTCAGTACGCTGGCCGCGATCGGCCGCGTCCACTCCCACAGCGTACGTCCGCTCTTGATGTCGATTGCCTGCACCGACGTCGGTCCCGCGGTCGCATACATGACGCCATTGACGACGAGCGGCGTCGTCTCGAGCGAGCCGGCGCCGGGCGGCTGGTACACCCACACGGGACGCAGCCTGGCGACGTTCGCCGAGGTGACCTGCGTCAGCGGCGAAAAGCGCTCCGACTGGTAGTTGCCCGAGTACATCGGCCAGTCGCCGTTCTGCTGCGCGGCGAGTGCGATCGAACCGGCGAAGAGAGCAGCTGCGCACGCGAAGCGAATGCCGATTCGGTTGTGGCTCATTGCGCACCTCGCAGTGACGTCAGATAAGCGACGAGATCGTCGAGATCGGTGCCGCTGATTCGGGTGGCGTACGACGGCATCAATGAGGCGTCGAGCTGTCGCTCGATCGTCGACTGTTCGGACTTCTGCAGCACATGGACGTTGCCGCGTGCGTCGCGCAGTTGAATCCAGAAGACGTCTTCGTTGATGCGGATGCCGCGGATGTCGGTGCCGTCCTTCGAGACCGCGTGTACGACCAGGTAGCCGGGCGGATGCGCCGCCGCCGGTTTGACGATCGCATCACGCAGATACGGCGCGCCGCGCGTCGCGCCGATACCCGACAACTCGGGACCGACGATGCCGCCGGCGCCGGCGACGGTGTGACAGCCGGCGCAGCCGCTCGCGCGGTAGATGTCAGCGCCGTGCTGCGCGTTGCCCGTCGCGGCCGTCGCTCTTGCGCGACCCAGCGATTGCACGTAGCTGGCAATCTGTCCGATGTTCATGGCCGTCAGCGGCGATCGAAACGACGGCATCTCGGTCCCGGGGATGCCGCTCGTGATGATGTCGACGATCGATTTGTAGTCGGTCGCGTGGCGGAGGCGACCGTGGAGATTCGGTCCGGTGCCGCCGTCACCCCCCGAGCCGTGACACCACGCGCACTGCGAATCGAAGAGCGTCTTGCCGGCAGCAATCGTCTGCGTCGCGGGCATGGCGCGCCGGGCGGGCGGCGTCTGCGCGAGCGCGGAACCCGTTGAACTCAGGACAACGAAGGCGATCAACGCACATCGCACGACGCACCTCGCACTGATAGACGTCGCGAATTATAGGCTTACTGGTTGACGATCGCGCGCGCGAGACCGTCCTCGTCTTCCGACAGGACGGTGCGGAGATCGAGGAGCACCTGGTCGGCTTCTATCCGTCCAATGACCGGTGGATCCGCGGCTCGTAAGCGTTGCTCGATGGCATCGGCGGAGTGCACGTCGTGTGTCAGCGCGATGACGGTCGTCGGCAGCGCCACGCCCGGCGCGCTCCCGCCGCCGACGGCGGACGCACTGTCCGCGAGCGTGGCGTGCCACGCCCCGGTGGCGTTGATCTGGGCGGCGACGCGCTCCGCGCGTGCGCGGACATCGTCGGCGGTCATCGCGAGCATGCGACGGACGGGGACGGTCTGGTCGGCGCGGCCGGCGGCGTATTCGACGAGCGTCGCTTCGAGCGCGGCGTAGGTCAGCTTGTCGACGCGCAGCGCCCGCATCAACGGGTGGGTGCGGATGCGATCGATCATCGCGCGGCGGCCGACGATGATCCCCGCCTGCGGTCCGCCGAGGAGTTTGTCGCCGCTGAAGCAACAGACGCCGACGCCATCCGCCAACGATCCGACGACCGTCGGCTCTCCTTCCGACGCACTTCGCGAAGACATCGCATGCACTTCGGAAGCACTTCGTAGCTCGCCGCTGCCCAGGTCTTCGGCGACGGGGATGGAAAACTTTTTCCCGACGCTGACGAGTTGTGGCAGTGACGGACGCTCAGTGAATCCGTCGATGCGGAAATTGGACGGGTGGACGCGGAGGATGAGGGCCGTTTTTTCGCTGATTGCCGCCGCGTAATCCGCCGCGCGCGTTTTGTTTGTCGTCCCCACCTCGCGCAGGATGGCGCCCGACTGTGCCATCACGTCCGGGACCCGAAAGCCGCCGCCGATCTCCACCAGTTCGCCCCGCGACACGATGACCTCGCGTCCGCTGGCCAGCGCCGCGAGCGCGATCATCGTCGCCGCAGCGTTGTTGTTGACGACGACGGCCGCCTCCGCGCCCGTCAGCCGACAGAGCAGCGCGTCTGCGTGGACGTCCCGGCGCCCGCGCGCCCCACGGTCGAGATCGTATTCGAGCGATGAATAGCCGCGCGCGATCTCCGCCACGCGCGCGACGGCCGATGCGGCGAGCGGCGCCCGCCCGAGGTTCGTGTGAATGATGACGCCGGTCGCGTTGATCACCCGGCGCAGCGACGGTTGAAACAGCCCGTTGAGCCGCTCGCGCGCGCGCGTCTCGATGGCGTCGGCGACGGCCGTGTGCGTTCCCGCATCAAGACCTGATGCGATGGCCTGCCGCATCGCATCAGCCGCGACGCGCAACGCGTCGAGCGTCGCCTCGCCGCCAAAATGGGCCTCGAGCGCGCGAACCGCCGGCCGCTGCCGCAGCTGTTCGATCGACGGGATCGCCCGGAAATCCGGCACCGCTGAATGGTATGCTATCGGCTCTCCAACGATAAACCGATGGTGCCGGAACCGCCCAAGTACCGCCCGCTCGAACGCTTCTGGCCGTACGCCGATCTGCCGGAGCAGCCGACCGAAGCCGAGCTCGCGGCGCTCGATCCCGATCTGCACGAAGCGCTCTTCGGAGCGGAGCGGCGGCCGTTTTCGATCACGCTCGTCTTCCCCGACCTCGCCGTTGCCGAGTTCCCGCACGCGCTCGATCTGGCGCGCGCGTCAGCGGAGTTCCGCGAGACCGGCAGCGGTCCGGCCCGCCGCTATCGCGCACGGTTCTGGTCGAGCGACGCCTCGAAACTGCGCGACCTCTTCGAAATCGTCGGCGCGTCGGACGCGACCGACGTCCTCATCGACGACCGGCCGGTGCCATTCGCGCGCGAGCTGTGGCTGCCGCTGGTCTGGTTTCTGATTCCGAGGTAACGGACGTGGCCCCTACCGTCGAACAGGAACTGCAGAAGCTCGAAGCCGACCTCAGGCAGCTCGAGGCCGAGTACAACATGTACTTTTCCGGTCGGCTGCCAAAACCGCCGTGGGAGACTCGTGCGCGCGTCGAGAAGGTCGTCAAGATGATGGACCGCGCGTACATCCAGAACACGGGCGACCGCTTCCGATTCCAGACCCTGCAGTCGCGGTTCCAGACGTTCCTCGATCTCTGGGACAAGGGGCTGCGCGCCCGCGAGGAAGGGCGCCCCGGTCCGTTCGGACAGCCGCCCCCGAAGAAGGCGCCCGAGAAGAGAGCGCCGGACGACGGCATCGTCCATGTGGCGGCATTCCGCGATCCGGTGCGCGAAGCGGAGAAGCTCGAACAGCTGTACGACTCGCTCAGCCAGGCGCGGCAGCAGTCAGGCGAGCAGCAGATCCCGTTTCACAAGTTCGCGGAACTGGTGAAGTCGCAGGTGAAGAAGCTGCGCGACAGCGGAAGCTCCGAAGTGGCGTTCCGCGTCGCCGTTAAAGATGGAAAAGTGAACCTGACGGCGCGTGCGCTGAAGGGCTCGAAAGACTAGAACGAAAGTGCGGAATGCCAAGGGCTGAAGGTTAAAGGTAATTTTGCAATTAGCCTTTAGCCCTCAGCCTCTCAAGGGTCTACCTAGATCTTGGTAACGTTGCCGGCCTGCGGGCCCTTGGGGCCGTCAACGATTTCGAACTCCACTGCCTGGCCTTCCTCGAGCGAGCGGAAGCCGTCGCCCTGGATCGCCGAGTAGTGCACGAAGACGTCACTGCCTCCGTCGCGCTCGATGAATCCGTACCCCTTGGCGTTGTTGAACCACTTGACCTTACCTGTGATGCGCATCGTTCTTTCCTACGTGCTGTGACGCGAGATCGCGTCGTTGACAATGTAAGGGACCAAAAAAAAGGGCCGCAATGTCTGCGGCCCTTTCCCTTACGGCGCCAGGCCCGCCCGGCGTCGGAACAGATAATACTGAAGTTGTATCCGTATGTCTAGAGCACTCATTAGCGTCTCCGACAAAACTGGAATCGTCGAGCTCGCTCGCGGGCTGACCGCCCGGGGCTATGAAATTGTGTCTACCGGCGGCACCGCGCGGAGCCTGATTGATGCTGGCATCCGCGTCACCAATGTTTCGGACGTCACCGGCTTTCCCGAGATGATGGACGGCCGCGTCAAGACGCTGCACCCCAACGTCCACGGGGGCATTCTCGCGCGGCGCGACCATCCCGACGACCTGCGGGCAATCGCCGCTCATGGCATTCAGCCGATCGACATCGTTGTCGTCAATCTGTATCCGTTTGCAGAGACGGCGAGGAAGCCTGGCGTGACATTCGACGATCTGATCGAGCAGATCGATATCGGCGGTCCGAGCATGGTGCGCGCCGCCGCGAAGAACTTCAGGGATGTCCTCGTCGTCGTCCATCCCGCCGACTATGTGGCCGTCCTTGGCGAGATCGACCGCGGCATCAGCGCGGAGTTCCGCCTCGAGCTGATGAAGAAAGCGTTCGCGCACACGGCCGAGTACGACTCGACGATTTCCACCACGCTGGCGCATGCCGATCGGGTGACGCTCTCGCTCGAGAAGATTCGCGATCTGCGCTACGGCGAGAACCCGCATCAGAAAGCGACGTGGTTCGCGCTCGACTCCGATGGAGCGCTCGGCGCCAATGGAGCGCGAGGCTTCAGCCGAGCGCAGATTCTGCAAGGCAAGGAACTCTCCTACACCAATCTGCTGGACCTCGACGCCGCCGCACGCATCGTCCTCGAGTTTTCCGAGCCTGCCGCCGCGGTAATCAAGCACACGAACCCGTGCGGCGCCGCGATTGGATCGTCGGCGGCCGACGCGTACGTGCGCGCCCGTGACGCCGATGCGCTGTCGGCGTTCGGCGGGATCGTCGGACTGAACAGGCCGATCGACGCGGCCACGGCCGAGGCGATCGCGACCACGTTCATCGAGGCGGTCGTCGCGCCGGCCGTTGAGGAAGGAGCCAGACCAATCCTGGCGCGCAAGGCCAACATGCGCGTCGTGACGGCCGGTTTCGACGGGTTTCGGAACGCGACCGTCGAATACCGTTCGATCCTCGGTGCGATGCTGATGCAGGAGCGCGATCGCGTGACCGAGGCCGACGAAGACTGGAAGGTCGTCACCAAACGGGCGCCGACCGCGGACGAGTGGCGGGCGCTGCGTTTTTCGTGGCGCATCTGTGCGCACGTGAAATCGAATACGGTGATCTTCACTACCGATTCGAGGACGCTTGCGATCGGCGCAGGGCAGATGAGCCGCGTCGACGCGGTGAACGTCGCGGTGGCCAAAGCGGGTGCGGCACACGTGTCGCTGGCCGGTTCTGCCGCGGCGTCCGACGCGTATTTCCCGTTTCGCGACGGCGTCGATGCGGTCGCCGCCGCGGGTGCTCGGGCGATCGTCCAGCCGGGCGGGTCGGTCCGCGACGCGGAGGCGATTGCCGCCGCTGACGAGCATGGCATCGCGATGGTCTTCACTGGACGCCGCCATTTCCGGCACTAGGGAGAAACAGGATGGCCGACCGACCGACGTTTGATCGCTTCATCATCGGCGCGGCGATTGCGGCGCTCGCGGTGCTTGCGTTGTTTGCGCACACGTTCTTTCCGCGATACGAGTTCCGGTCCGTCAACCCGGGCGGCACGGCGATCGTCGTGTACGACCGGTGGAGCGGGCGCTTTCAGCGCGCCGTCTACGACGAGTCTGGACGCGTGAAGCCGATGGACGTGTACACGCCGTTTTAGATCGTTTCGCATCGCCTCGCGTGGGGGCAGGGCTGCCCGCGCGAGGTTTCAGCCGAGCGCGTCGTGCAGTTCGTCAGGCGCGACGGTTGCGGGGCCGAACTTGCCGACGACGATGCCGGCGGCGTGGTTGGCGAGGATCGCGGCTTCGGCCGGCGACGCCCCTGCCGCGAGTCCGAGCGCGAGCGCGGCCACGACGGTGTCGCCAGCGCCGGTCACATCCGATACCTCGCGCGCCGCGGTGGGGATGGCGCCTTCCGCTTCCGCGCTCGAGAGCCACATCCCGTGCTCGCCTCGCGTGATCAGGGCCGCCTCGCAGCGCGCGGTCGTGCGCATTGCCGCCGCCGCCGCGCGCGCCTCTTCGTCGCTGCGGACCCGCATGTTCGTCGCGGCTTCCGCCTCGAGATGATTCGGCGTGATGATGGTGGCGCCCGCGTAGCACGCGAGATGCGGAATCTTTGGATCGACGATGAGCGGCGAGCGCCCGGCGGAAGCGTTGCGCTCCAGCAGCGTCTCGATCAGCGGCCGCGTGATCACGCCTTTCAGGTAATCCGAGACGAGGACTGCATCCGCCCGGGCGCGGGCGACGCGCTCGCGGAGCGCGCGTTCGACAGGGCCGTCGCAATCGACGTCGTGCTCGTAGTCGATGCGCGCCACCTGCTGATTGCGTTCCGTCACCACTCGCACCTTCTCCGTCGTCAGGCGCGCCGGATCGGCGACGAGATCGTCGATGCGGATGCCGGCCGCCGCCAGCTGCTCGCGCAGGCGATCGGCCGCGGCGTCGGCGCCAACCAGACCCACGAGCGCGGGCTGTCCGCCGAGTGCGGCGACGTTGTGCGCGACGTTCGCGGCGCCGCCGAGCCGCACGTACTCGGAGCGAAAGCGGACGATCGGGACAGGGGCTTCGGGCGATATGCGCGTGACGGCGCCGACGATGAATCGATCCAGCATCACGTCGCCGACGACGAGGACGGTGAGGCCGCGGAAGCGATCGACGAGCTCGTGCGCGCGGGCGGCGGCGAGCGGCGGCAGCATCAAGCCGCGACGCGCTGCGCTGCAGCCGGAACCGTGATCAGAATCAGGAAGAGCATCAGCACTTCGGAGTCGCCGAAGTTGTACTCGAAGAGCCCGGCCGTCAGGAGTGCTGCGACCGTGGCGAGGCCCCCCGCCGCCAGATACCGCTCGAACTGCGGCGCGGAGCGGAATCGCAGCCAGAGGTCGCGGATGACGGCGCCGATGAACCAGAGCCAGATCGCGAGCGCCGGCAACCCGCGCTCGGCGGCGATCTGAAGAAAGTCGTTGTGCAGATGCGGGTTGATCTTGTTGATCGCGTCCGGGCCGCGGTACTGGGTGTACAGCGGCTGCACCATGTTCGGGCCGACGCCGGTCAGCGGGTGCGCCTCGATCATGCGCTCGCCGATGTGCAGCATCGCCACCCGATCGAGCCGGGTGGCGTTGTTCGGATCGAACATCGACGCGAAGCGCTGTGTGATGGACGCCGGTGCGAGCGCGAAGAAGATCGCCGCGACGATCGGCAGCACGGCAAACAGCCGGAAGTCCTTCAGCGAGAAGAGCACCGCTGCGCCGGCGCATACGCCGACCCACGCGCTGCGCGTCGAGGTGAGCGCCACGGCGACCGCGAGCGCCGGCATCACGAGCGCCGGCCACGTGCGGCCGTAGTTCGAGAACAGAATGCGCGCGAGCGCCACCGTGATGACGATCATCAGCAGCCCGGAGTACGTCATGTAGTGCCCGAGCGTTCCCTGCGGCCGTTGACTCAGCTGATCGTAATGAAGGATGCCGTACTGAAAGATGCCGAACGCCGCGCTCGCGGCCGCGCACGACACGACGACTGTCATCAGAGTGCCGCTCTGGTTTCCGCTGACGAACCGGTACGTGATCGGGACGAGCAGGAACAGCACGAGCTGTTTCGAGTCGATGAGGCTCGTACGCGGGTCGTGCGAGAACGCGGCTGAGACGATCGTGGCGCCGGCGTACACGAGGAGCGGCCAGAAGAACGACGGCGCCTCGAAGTGTTCGCGCCGGACGACGATGACCGCGATCCAGCAGACGAGTGCAACGGCGAGCAGAATCTGCGCGATGGCGATCGAAAACTGCACCGCGCCGGCGACTCCGAGGAGCGCGAGCGCGCCGACGTGCTCGAGGTCTTCGCCGGGCATGTGCAACGCTGTGATCGCTTGATCCATTGCTGTCACCATCTTATCCTTAAAGTCACACATGAAAGGCCTGCGGGCCGGCGTCGTCACCCTTGTCGTCTTGCTCGGAGTGTGGGCGAGCGCGCCCGCGGCGCGCACCGCGGGTTCGATCGATCAGGTTCCGTTCGCCACCGGCCTGACGACTCCCGACGCGCTGACCAGATCGCTCGAGGCGCATCTCGGCACCGCGCAGCAGATGCTCGACCGGCTCGCCGCGATGAAGGGGCCGCACACCGTCGAGAACACGCTGCGCCTCTACGACGACATTACGCTCGAGATCTCGCGCGCGCGGAATCCGGCGCTCGTCCTCTCGAACACGCACCCCGACCTGGCGATGCAGAAGGCCGCGGACGCGATGCTCGTTCGCACTCAGGAGTTCGAGGCGAGCCGGCAATCGAACCGCGCGGTCTACGACGCGCTCGCGGCGATCGATGCGAGCCACGCCGACCCGCAGACGCAGTACTACCTGCGCCGCGAGCTCGCGATGTATCGCCTCAACGGCGTCGACAAGGACGCGGCCACGCGCGCGCGCATCGAGGACGTGCGCGCGAGGCTGGCGACGCTGACCGGAGAGTTCCGGCGCAACATACGCGCGTCGACGCGTTCCATTACAGTCGCGAGCGCGGCGGATCTCGACGGCCTGCCGTCCGATTTCATCGCACGCCAGAAACCAGGCCCGATGGGCGGCATCACGCTGCGCGTCGACGACAGCAATACCGGCATGGTGCTGACGTTCGCGCGAAGCGACGAGATTCGACGCCGCATGTATCACGAGGCGACGAACGTCGCGTATCCGGAGAACGTCGAGGTTCTGAAGCAGATCGTCACGGCACGCAGAGAGCTGGCGCGGCTGCTCGGGTTCGAATCGTTCACCGACTTCGATGCCGCCTCCCGCATGGTCGGCACGTCCACGCGCGCGTCGGACTTCATCACGAACGCGATTGCCGACGCGAAGCCGAAGGTCGCTCGCGAATATGCGGAAATGCTGAAGGCGAAGCGTCAGGACGTGCCCGATGCACAGGCGATCAACGCCTGGGAGTACGCCTACTATCGCGAGCGCGTGCGGCAGGCCAGCTACGCCTTCGATTCGCAGATGGTGCGCCCGTATTTCGCATACGACCGCGTCCGCGACGGACTGTTGACGATCGCAACGCAGATGTTCGGCTATACGTTCCGGGAGCGCACCGACATTCCGGTGTGGCATCCGTCGGTGCAGGTGTACGACATGCTCGACGGCGGGACGGTGATCGGTCGCCTGTACTTCGACATGCATCCGCGGCCCAACAAACAGGCGCTCGGCGACCTGACGGCGATGGGTGCGCTCGGCGTCGAGGGGCGTCAGGTGCCGGAAGCGGTCATGCAAGCGGGCTTGCCCGGCGGCCAGCCGGGCGATCCGGGCCTGCTCACATACGACAACGTGCGGGCCATCGTGTTCCACGAGTTCGCCCACGCCATTCTGAACATCGTTGGCTTTCATCAGCGCTACGTCGGCCTTGGGCGTGTCGCGGAGCAGGACTACATCGAAGCGCTCCCACGGATGTTCGAGGACTGGACCGCGGATCCGAACGTCCTCGCCGTCTTCGCCCGCCATTACCAGACGCAGGCGTCGATGCCGGCCGATCTGATCGCCCGCATGGTCCGCGCGAATCAGTTCGCGAAGGGCATGATCGTGACCGGCGAGCTGGCGTTCTCGGACCTCTCGTTTCAGATGCACGCGCGCGATCCGAAGACGCTCGATCTGACGGCGCTGACCCGCCAGGTGCTCAGTTCGGACGCGTCGTGGCAGTGGACCGACGGCGCGCACCGCGAGGCGAGCTTTACCCAGGCGGCGAGCGAGACCTACGGCTCGGCCTACTACTCGTACTCGTGGTCGCAAGCCATCGGGAAAGACATGCTGACGAAATTCGATCAGACGAACCTGCTGGCACCCGGTCCCGCCCATCGCCTGCGCGACGTCGTTCTCAAGCGCGGTGGCTCTCAGCCGATTGCGGATACCGTCGGCGAGTTCCTCGGGCGCCCCTTCAACCTGCACGCCTGGAGTGCATGGATCAACCAGGACCCGCAGTAGGGAACAGGGCTAACATTCGCTCGGCGGCTTCGACCACCTGCTCCGGTCCAATCATCGTCAGACATCTGAAATCGCCCGGCGCGCAGACGCGCTGATCGCACGGACGGCACGGCAGCGCGCCCGCGTCGATCGACGCGATCGGAATGCGCGCGTCGCGCCACGGAGCCGAACGCTCCGGCAACGTCGGGCCGAACAGCGCGACGATCGGCACGCGCGACGTCGCCGCGATGTGCAATGGACCGCTGTCGCCCCCGATGTAGAGCGCGGCGCGTTCGACGAGCGCGCGCAGCTCGGCGAGCGAAAACTCCCCGCACGCGAGCGCGCCCGACGCCCCGATCACGCGCGCCGCAGCCTCCCGCTCGGACGGTCCCGACGTGACGACGATGCGGCGGCGCGAATCGCGCGCGGCAAGCCCGCGCGCAACGGCGATGAAATGATCCAGCGGCCAGCGGCGAAACGGATTGCCGGCGCTGACGTGCATCACGATGATGACGTCGCCGCCGGCGACGCCGGCGCGTGCGATCCGTTCGTCGACGTTCGCGGCGACGGCGGCCTCGACCGTCATCTCCACGGCGTCCCGCGATCGATCTGCCGCAGCAATGCCGAGCGGCGCAAGCAGATCCCACTGGTTCTCGACCGAATGCCGGCGCCGCAGCTCGCGAGGGCGCGCGACGCGCTCGGTGTACATCCACGAGCGACCGGCGACTTCGTAGCCGAGGCGACGCGGCGCCCCGCTCAGCCACGTCAGCAGTGATGCGCGCGGACCGCCGTGAAAATCGATGGCGACGTCGAATCGTGCGGCGCGCAGCCGGCGTCCGAGCCCGATGTCCGCGCGCAATCCGCCGATGCCGCGCATGCGCGGCGCGACGATCAGATCATCGATGTGCGGATTGTGCTCGACGATCGGCGCGGCGGCGGGCTCGACGAGATAGGCGAGACGTGCGTCAGGAAAGTGCAGCCGAAGGGCGCGAACTGCCGGCGTCGTGAAGACGACGTCGCCGATTTCGCGGAGGCGGACGAGCAGGATCCTCAATCTTCGATTGTCGCCTCGTCGATGAGCATCACCGGGATGTCGTCCTTGATTGGATACACTCGCTTACATGTTGCACACTTCAGCGCTGTGCCGTTCTTGACGAGCGTCACCGGCGTCTTGCAGTTCGGGCACGCGAGGATGTCGAGCAGCTCAGGATCGACCGGCATGCTGGGACTATAATTCAAACGTATGCCGATCGCACTGTTTCTGGCGGCGCTCGCTCTGCAGAACGCTCCCGCGCTTCCGACGCCGCCGCCCGAAAAGGTTGCCGACGCCTACACGCAATTCCTGCTCGCGCATCATCTCGACGAGAACGACGACACGGCTGGCGCTATCGCCGCGTACAAGCGCGCGATGGCGCTCGATCCCACCGGTGCAGACATCGCGGCGGAGCTTGCGGGCGTCTACCTGCGTCAAAACCAGTTCGAGGAGGCGCGCGCCACGGCCGAACAGGCGCTGAAGATCGCGCCGGCCAACCGCGAAGCGAACCGCGTCCTCGGGATCGTGTACGCGTCGCGCGTGGACGAACGCGGCGGCGATCGACAGGCGCAGCCGGACGAGAAGGCCGCCGCGGCGAACGTGCAGCAGGCGATCCGCCATCTCGAGCTCGCGATCGATGGCGCGCGCAACGAATCCGATCCGAACGTCCGCGCGACGCTCGCCCGGCTGTATCTGCGCTCCGATCAGTACGACAAGGCGATTCCGCTGCTGAGCGACCTGGTGCGGCAGGAACCGGGATGGACCGACGGTCCGCTGCTGCTCGTAGAGGCGTACGCCAGCGCCGGCCGCAACGATGACGCGATCGCGTGGCTGGAGAACCAGACGGAAGACGACGTCCGGCTGCTGCCGGCGCTCGCGGATTTCTACGAGCGCGAGCAGCGGTACGGTGATGCCGCCAAAACGTACGAGAAAGCAGTGCAGCAGGCGCCGCGCAGCGTCGAGCTGCGAACGCGCTACGCGTCGGCGCTGCTGAGCGCCGGCGGTCGCGAGAACGCCGCCAAAGCGCGCGACGTCCTCGCGCAGCTGACGTCGGGACGCGCGGACGCGCGGACGCTGTATCTGCTGTCGCAGGCGCAGCGGCGAGCGGGCGATGTCGCGGCCGCCGAAGAGACGGCGCGCAAAGTCATCGCGCAGAACAGCAACAGCCCCTGGGGATATTACGCGCTGGCCGAAGCGCTCGAAGAGCGGCATCGGTTCCAGGCGGTCGTCGACGAACTGGCCCCGGTCGTGGGCACCGCGCCGGACGCGAAAGGCAAGCCGTCGGCCGATCAGGCGTTCGATACCAGCATCCTGCTGCCGCATCTGGCATTCGCGTATCAGGAGACGGGCAATCACGACAAGGCCATCGCAACCTTCGAGGAAGCGCGGCGCCGTTCGCCGAAGGACGCGAACATCGTCGGCTATCTGGCCGAGGCGCAGATCGCGGCGAAGAAGTACGCCGCGGCGCTCGACGTCACGAAAGCGGGACTCGTGGATCACCCCGACGACCTTCGGCTCCTGCGCCTGCAGGCCCAGGCGCTGCAGCATACGGGGAAAGGGAGCCAGGGCGTCGCGCTGCTCGAGCGCGCGGTGAAGACACACGCCGACGATCCGACCGCGTACATTTCGCTCGCGCAGATGTACGCCGACACGGATCATCATGCGGACGCGATCAAAGTGCTGCAGGAGGCGCAGCAGAAGTTTCCGAGCGATACCTCGGTCGTCTTCGAGCTGGGCAGCCAGTACGATCGCGCGAAGCGCTTTCCGGAAGCCGAAGCAACGTTTCAGCAGATCATCCAGCACGATCCCGATAACGCCGCGGCGCTCAACTATCTCGGTTACATGCTCGCGGAGCGTGGCGAGCGCCTCGACGAATCAGTCAACCTGCTGAAGAAGGCGCTGCAAATCGAACCTGAGAACGGGTCGTATCTCGACAGTCTCGGCTGGGCGTACTACAAAGCCGACAAGCTCGATCTTGCCGAGGACAACCTGAAACGCGCGGCCGATCAGCTCCGCACCAATTCCGTGATCCAGGATCACTACGGCGAAGTCTTGCTGAAGCTCGGTCGGTACGGGGACGCGATCGCCGCGTTCAATCGTGCCCTCGAGGGCGACGGCAGCGAGGTCGATCGCGGCGAGATCGACAAGAAGATCAAGGAAGCGAAACAGCACCTCAAGAAGTGACATTGCAGAAGGGCAGGACTGCAGATGGCAGAATTGGAAGGCTGCGATTCTGCGCTGTCGCGATGCTGACATTCTGCGTGGCCTGCGGCGCGCCTCCGCTCATGAAGCTCCCGAGCGGACCGATGACGCCGGCCACCGATGCGCCGGAGGCGATCGCACAGGCGACGCTGGCATGTCAGCGGATGAACGCGTTGACCGCGGAAGTCGGCGTCAACGGATCGGTGGACGGCCAGCGCGTGCGCGGACGAATGATTGTCGGCGTGGCGCGCCCGGCAGCGGCGCGCATCGAGATGGCGGCGCCGTTCGGCGCGCCGCTTTTCGTCTTCGTCGCGCGCGACGGCGAGGCGACGTTGCTCCTGCCTCGAGACGATCGGGTCCTCCAGCACGGACGGCCGGAAGCGGTCCTCGACGCGGCGACCGGCGTGCCCCTGGATCCCGCCTCGCTTCTGTCGGCGCTGACGGCCTGTCCACAGACGCCCGATGTCGCCGGCGCGCGGGCGATCGGCGCC